>OAOK01000094.1_pt1 | contig 21753 bp, 16 predicted proteins | sample 1641101 | NCBI WGS metagenome assembly OAOK01 (sample SAMEA104232307, study PRJEB22302) | sediment metagenome | biome: forest; feature: aquifer; material: sediment | place: USA | collected 2011-08-07 | depth 0.01 m
TCGAGACCGGCGTCGACCCCTCCACCGTGCAGGGCACCGGCAAGGACGGCCGCCTGACCAAGGACGACGTGATCGCCGCCGCCAGCGCCAAGCCGGCTCCGGCCGCGACTCCGGCGCCCGCCGCCGCTCCGGCCGCTTCCCCGGCCAATGGCCGCAAGGAAGAGCGCGTCAAGATGACGCGCCTGCGCCAGACCGTCGCCAAGCGCCTGAAGGAAGCGCAGAACACCGCCGCGATGCTCACCACGTTCAACGACGTGGACATGACCGCGGTGATCGAGGCGCGCGCCAAGTACAAGGATCTGTTCGAGAAGAAGCACGGCGTCCGCCTGGGCTTCATGGGCTTCTTCGTGAAGGCCGCCTGCATGGCGCTCAAGGACATTCCGGGCGTCAACGGCTCGATCGAGGGCGACGAGATCGTCTATCACGATTATTGCGACATCTCGGTCGCCGTCTCGGCCCCGCAGGGCCTGGTCGTCCCGGTGATCCGCGACGCCGAGACGCTGTCGGTCGCCGGCATCGAGCGCACGATCGGCGACTTCGGCAAGCGCGCCAAGGACGGCACGCTGAAGATGGAAGAGATGAAGGGCGGCACCTTCACCATCTCGAACGGCGGCGTGTTCGGCTCGCTGATGTCGACGCCGATCATCAACCCGCCGCAGAGCGCCGTGCTCGGCCTGCACCGCATCGAGGACCGCCCGGTGGTCCGCGACGGCCAGATCGTGATCCGCCCGATGATGTACCTCGCGCTCAGCTACGACCACCGCCTGGTCGACGGCCGCGAGGCAGTGACCTTCCTCGTCGCGCTCAAGAACGCGATCGAGGATCCGACCCGGCTGCTGATCGACCTGTAAGGCGGTCGTAAAACTGACTTGCTCCGCCACTAACCCTCATGGGTTGCAGGCGGGGCGGGTCATCCTATGTGGTTGTGGAAGCGCAAGCGGAGGCGGGAAGAAGCAGCCTCCCCGATGATCGAGCCGGCCCCGGTGCCCGCGGAGACCCTTCCGCCCGCGCCGCCGCCAGTTCCCGTCGCAGAGACGAAAGAGAAGCAAATGGCCGACTATGATTTCGACGTGCTGGTGATCGGTTCGGGCCCGGGCGGCTATGTCGCGGCGATCCGCGCGGCGCAGCTGGGCCTCAAGACCGCGTGCGCCGAGAGCCGCGCGACGCTGGGCGGCACCTGCCTCAATGTCGGCTGCATCCCCTCCAAGGCGCTGCTCCACGCCTCCGAGCTCTATGAGGAAGCCGCCAGCGGCAAGCTCGCCAAGCTCGGCATCAAGACCCCGACGGTCGAGCTGGACCTCGACGCGATGCACGCCCAGCGCATCGACGCAGTGAAGGGCCTGACCGGCGGCATCGAGTTCCTGTTCAAGAAGAACAAGGTCGAGTGGCTGAAGGGCCATGCCACCTTCACCGGCAAGGACAGCGTCAAGGTCGGCGACCGCGAGGTGCGGGCGAAGAACATCGTCATCGCCACCGGCTCCTCGGTCACCCCGCTGCCGGGCGTCGAGATCGACCAGAAGGTCGTGGTCGACAGCACCGGCGCGCTCGAGCTGCCCAAGGTCCCCGAGCATCTCGTCGTCATCGGCGGCGGCGTGATCGGCCTGGAGCTCGGCTCGGTGTGGCGCCGCGTCGGCGCCAGGGTCACCGTGGTCGAGTTCCTCGACCAGCTGCTGCCGGGCATGGACGGCGAGGTCCGCAAGGAAGCGGGCAAGCTGTTCAAGAAGCAGGGCATGGAGCTGAAGCTCTCCACCAAGGTCACCGGCGTCACCGTCAATGGCGGCAAGGCCACGCTTACCCTCGAGCCCTCGGCCGGCGGCGCCGCCGAGACGCTGGAAGCCGATGCGGTGCTGGTGTCGATCGGCCGCCGTCCGAACACGTCGGGCCTGGGCCTGGAGGCAGCCGGCCTCTCGACCAACCAGCGCGGCCAGATCGAGATCGACCACGACTTCCGCACTTCGGTGCCCGGCATCTGGGCGATCGGCGACGTCGTGCCCGGCCCGATGCTCGCGCACAAGGCCGAGGACGAAGGCATTGCGGTGGCGGAGAACATCGCCGGCCTCACCGGCATCGTGAACCACGACGTGATCCCCTCGGTCGTCTACACCTGGCCCGAGATCGCCGGCGTCGGCCTGACCGAGGAACAGGCCAAGGAGCGCACCGAGGTGAAGGTCGGCAAGTTCCCGATGATCGCCAACAGCCGCGCCAAGACCAACCACGAGCCGGACGGCTGGGTGAAGGTGATCGCCGACGCCAAGTCGGACCGCGTGCTCGGCGTGTGGATGATCGCCTCGGTCGCCGGCACGATGATCGCCCAGGCCGCCCAGGCGATGGAGTTCGGCGCGACCAGCGAGGACATCGCCTATACCTGCCACGCCCACCCGACCCACTCGGAAGCGTTCAAGGAAGCCGCGATGGCGGTGCAGGGCAAGCCGATCCACATCTGAGCCGAGACGGCAGCGGCGCAGGCTGCGGCCAACTATCCGGTATCCGACCCCTTGCAGCTCCCCTCTATGTGTGTTATTCAAACAACACACATAGAGGGGAGCTGCATGCATCACATCCTGTTCGGCCTGCTGGCGGCGACCGCCCTCGCCGCGCCCGCCTTCTCCCAGGATGCGGCGCGCATGGACAAGGCCGCCAGCGCCGAAGCCGACAGGAGCGGCTTCATGGGGGCTATCCTCGTCGCCCAGGACGGAAAGATCCTGTTCGACAAGGGCTATGGCTCGGCCAATCTCGAATGGAAGATCCCGAACGACGGCGAAACCCGGTTTCGGCTCGGTTCCCTGACCAAGCAATTCACCGCCGCTTCGATCCTGCTGCTTCAGGAACGCGGCAAGCTGCGCCTCGATACCCCGATAAAGACCTATCTGCCCGATGCGCCGGCGGCCTGGGACAAGGTGACCGTGTTCCACCTGCTCACCCACAGCGCGGGCGTGCCCAACTTCACCGGGTTCGAGAACTACGAGAAGACCAAGCCGCTGCCGGTGACGCTGCCCGAACTGATCGCGCGGTTCAGCGACAAGCCGCTCGATTTCGAGCCGGGCACGCAGTTCAAATATTCGAATTCGGGCTATGTCCTGCTCACCGCGATCGTCGAGAAGGCAGGCGGCCAGTCCTATGCGAGCTTCGTCGCGGAGAACCTCTTCAAGCCGCTCGGCATGGCGGACAGCGGCTATGACGATCATGCGCGGGTGATTCCGCATCGCGCCTCGGGCTACAGCCCGCGCCAGGGCGTGGTGGTCAATGCCGACTATATCGACATGTCGATCCCCCAAGGCGCGGGAGCGCTCTATTCGACTACCCACGACCTGCTGAAATGGGAGACCGGGCTGTTCGGCGGCAAGCTGCTCAAGCCCGAATCGCTCGCGGCCATGCGCACGCCGTACAAGAACAATTACGCATTCGGCATCGGCGCGGTGACCAGGGATGGCGCGACCACGATCTCGCACAGCGGCGGGATCGACGGTTTCAACACCTGGCTCGGCTATGATCCGGATCGCAAGATCACCGTGGTGGCGCTCGCCAATATCAACGGCAATGGCGCAAGCACGCTGGGCCGCGCGATGATGACGCTGGCACGCGGCGGCACGGTCACGTTGCCCAGCGAACGCCAGGCGGTGAAGCTCGCGCCCGCGATCCTCAAATCCTATGAAGGCACCTACGAAATAAACCCGAGCTTCGGCATCACCATCCGCGCCGAGGGCGACCGGTTGATCGCCCAGGCGACGGGCCAGGGACCGCTGGATCTGTTCCCGGAAGCGCAGGACCGCTTCTTCTACCGCGCGGTCGATGCGCAGATCGACTTCACGCGCGACGCATCGGGCAAGGTCACCGGCGCGGTGCTGCACCAGAACGGGCGCGACCAGAAGGCAGTGCGGAAATAGGGCCTCGGGCCGCCATCATCGCCGCCCGCAGTGCCCCTCCATCACCGCACCGCCCAGGGCCCGCTCAGCTTCGGCCGGATCCGCACCAGTGCGAAGGTGAGCGCCGCGCTGGCGATCGGCGCCAGCCACAAGGCGGTCCAGCCCCAGCGGACATGGCTCGCCGCCCCCATCACCGCGCCGGCGATGAAGCCGAGCCAGAGGAACAGATAGCGCGTCCAGGCCCAGCGATCGGGCTCGCCCATCAGCGCATCCGCCAGCTTCTGCCCCAGCTTGACCAGCGATCCGGTCATGTAGGTGACGCCCACCGTCACTTCGCCCTCGCGGTGGAGGATGCCGTTCTCGCAGCCCATCGCCATGGCGAGGAAGATCAGCACGAGCGGCCCGGGCGACAGGCTGGCGAGCGTGGCGGCGGCGGCGAGCAGCGCCGTCACCACCAGCATCAGGCTCTCGCGGAACCGCGCCTGGCGCCAGCGCGTCACCACGCTGGCGATGATCACCCCGCTGACGAAGCTCATCACCAGGCCGCCGGCCACTGCCGCATCGCCGGGCAGGCCGGCCCCCAGCCCCACGCCCAGCCGCGTGCTGTTGCCGCTCATGAACGAGGCGAAGAAGCCGCCCAGGCTGGTAAAGGCCAGGGCATCGACGAAGCCGGCCAGCGCGGCAAGGCAGATGGCGATGACGACAAGCGGAGACTCGGTACGCTGCATGGCCGCACTCATGCCCCGGATGCGCGTTTGACAGCAAGCCGTTGCCGGAGAGAAACAAGACGGATGGACGCCGCTCTCGCCGCCGCCCGCATCGGGCCGATCCTGCCCTGGCTCGACATGTTCGGCATCGCGCTGTTCGCCGCGACCGGCGCGCTCGCCGCCGCGCACCGGGCCCAGACCTTCGTCACCGCCGCCTTCTTCGCGCTGGTCACCGGCGTGGGCGGCGGCACGATCCGCGACCTGCTGATCGGCGCGCCGGTCTTCTGGGTGCACGACGCGACCGTCGCGGCGCTGATCCTCGCCGTCGCGGTGCTGGTATGGAGCACGCCCCAGCGCTGGTGGAACGACGCGACCTTCGCCTGGCTCGATGCGCTGGGCCTGGCCGCCTATGCCGCGTTCGGCGCCGCCAAGGCGCTGGGCTATGGCATTCCGCCGGTGCCGGCCGCGGTGATGGGCGTGGTCACCGCCTGCGCGGGCGGCATCATCCGCGACGTGCTGGCGGGCGAACCCTCGATCCTGATGCGGCCCGAGCTCTATGTCACCGCCGCCGCGCTCACCGCGACGCTGCAGGTGGTGCTGGCGCAGGCCGGACTGCCGGTCTTCGCCGCCGGGCTGCTCGCCGCCGGTGCCGGCTTCGGCCTGCGCGCCGCGGCGATCGTGTGGAAGCTCGGCCTGCCCGCCTATCGGGGCCGGCGATAGGAGGCTTCATTGCCGGCCCGGCCCGGTGGCGGAATGGAAATCAGGGCTCCATCAGCCAGGCGATCGCTTCCGCGCGGTCGTCGAAGATGCCGATGTCCGCCCGCACCTCGCGCAGGCGCTGCGCCTGCAGCCGGGCCAGCGCGGTGGTCACCACAAAGGCGACCTTGCGCGCCCACAGCGCGCGGACCGCGGGATTGTCGAGCGTGCTCTTGATCAGCTCGACGGTCTCCTGCGGCACCACATGCACCCCGCTGGCGTCGTAGAGCGTCACATGCTTGCCGACATCGGGGCCCAGCGCGCGGATCGCGGCGCGCAGCTCCTCGCCGATCCAGACGGCATCCTCGGGCGAGACCAGCCCGCCGATCCGCAGATCGAGGAGCTTGCGTGCAGCATCGAACGTGATGCTGTGGGAGACGGAGTGAGGCATAGGCGACCGGGCACTCGTTCACTGGGAGGCCGCGCCGACACCCGCCGGCCTCCGATTCCCTCAATCCCGCACGATCCCCATATCGGCGAATCTCCGTGGCTCGACCGGGGGTACGCGCGGTTCGTTCAGCTCGCACTGCCAGAAGCCGACATCGATCCACTGGCCGTGCTTGAAGCCCACTTCGCGATAGACGCCCTGGCGGCGAAAGCCGACCGCCTCGTGCAGGCGGATCGAGCGGTCGTTGGGCAGGGTGATCGTGCCGATCGCATGGATGAAGCCCTGGGCCCGGAGCGTGCCGACCAGCGCCTCGTAGAGCAGCCGGCCGACGCCCGATCCGCTCGACGCGTCGGTCAGGTAGATCGACGTCTCGCAGACATAGCGATAGGCCGGGCGATCGCGGAACTTGCCCGCATAGGCATAGCCGATCACGCCCGCGTCCGGATCATTGGCGCTGGAACCGCCCGTCGTCGCGACGATCCAGGGATAGAGGCCCTCGCTTGCGTGCATGCGCTTGCGCATCTCCGCCTTTTCCGGCGGCTCGATCTCGAACGAAGCGGTGCCGGTGAGCACGTGCGGCGCATAGATCGCCGCGATCGCGCCGGCATCCTCCGGCATGGCTGCGCGGATGCCGATCACAGGCCGAGCCGCGCCGCGATCGCGTCGAACAGGCGGCCGTCGTCGAGGCTGCCGGTCGCCGGGCCGAAGCCCCCGCATTCCAGGCAGCGCGCCTGGACCGAGCCGCCGGTGGCCAGCCGCCTGGCATCGCCCAGCGCCTGGGCGAGCAGCGCGCGCTGGGCGATCGCGGCCCGGGCGAACAGGTCCGCGCCCGCCGGCTGGTCGGCCCAGTCGCCATCCTCGTCCTTGTCGTCCGCGAAGCTGGCGATCAGCTGGGCCCAGCCCGAAGGCGCCTTTTCGAGATAGACGGCATGGACCTTGGCCGGGTCGAGCTTGGCACGCCGCGCCGCCTCGGCGATCGCGTCGTCGATCCCGCCGAACCGGTCGACCAGCCCGATCTGATGGGCGGTGCCGCCGATCCAGACCCGGCCCTGGGCGATCTCGTTGACGCGCTCCGGCGTCAGCTTGCGGGCGCTGGCGACCAGCCCGATGAAGCGCGCATAGCCCGCCTCGATCGCCGACTGGAGCAGCGCATCGGTCTCGGCATTGGTGCCGCCATAGATGTCGGGCTGGCCGCTGAGCGGCGTCGTCTTCACGCCGTCCGTGCCTACGCCGATCTTGGCGAGCGTCTTCTCGAAGGTGGGGATCACGCCGAAGATGCCGATCGAGCCGGTGATCGTGTTGGGCTCGGCGAAGATCGTGTCGCCCGCGGTCGACACCCAATAGCCGCCGCTCGCCGCAAGGCTGCCCATCGAGACCACCACCGGCAGCCCCTGGGCCTTGGCCTGGAGGATCGCCTGGCGGATCTGCTCCGAGGCGAGCGCCGAGCCGCCCGGCGAATCGACGCGGACCACCAGCGCCTTCAGGTTCTTGCCCGCCAGGCCCTTGAGCAGCGCCGCGCTCACCGTGTCGCCCGCCGCCTTGCCGGGGCCGGCCTTGCCGTCGACGATCTCGCCGGCGACGGTGATCACGCCGATCGCGTCGCCGCCGGTGGGCAGCGGGTGCGCGGCGACGAAGTCGGCCAGCTTGATCCGGTTGAAATTGCCCGCCGGCTTGCCGCTGGGGGCGCCGGCGATCTCGGCGACGCGCTTGCCGAAGGCCAGCCGGTCGCCCAGCTTGTCGACGATGCCCATCGCCAGGTTCGCCTTGGCGATATCGCCCTTGGCCGCCGTCACGATCTCCGCGGGCTTCGCCAGATAGTCGGCGACGCGCGCCTTGGGCCGCGCCTTGGCGATCTCCTGCCGCCACTGGTCGAGGATCTGCTGGTACATCGCCAGATCGGCTTCCTTGGCCTCGGGCGACATGTCGCTGCGCATATAGGGCTCGACCGCCGACTTGAACTTGCCGACGCGGTAGATGTGCGCATTGACGCCGAGCTTGTCGATCAGCCCCTTGTAGTAGAGCCGGGTGCCGCCCGGGCCCGCGAACATCGCGCCGCCCAGCGGGTTCACCCAGATCTCGCTCGCATTGGCGGCGAGCGCGTAGCTGTCATCGGCATAGGCAGTGGCATAGGCGAGCACCGGCTTGCCGGCGGCGCGCACCTTGCCGATGGCCGCGGCGACTTCGCTGATCGCGGCCGGATAGCCGCCGGTGAAGCGATCGAGATCGAGCACCACGGCCTTCACATGGCTGTCGGTCTTCGCGGCGTCGAGCGCGCGCACCACGTCGCGCAGCCGCTGCTGCTTCACCGCGCCGCCGCCGCCGAGCCGGGAAAAGGGATCGACTTCCTCGGGCTGTTCCACCAGCGCGCCGTCAAGCGCCACCAGCAGCGCGCCGTCGCGGACCGATCCGGGATTGGGCTTGGCGGACAATGCGGCGAACAGCATCGTGAAGAACAGCAGCATGAAGACCAGGACCAGAAAGTCCTTGATCCCCACCAGGATCTTCCAGGCGCCCCGAACAAGCTTCACGTGCCGCTCCCATGCGAAGGAATATGCCCGTGGTGCTAGAGGATCGCGGGGGACGCGTAAATGCCCGTGCCATCCCGGAGGAACCGCCAAATGTCTCGCAGCGAGAGCCTTTGGGCCGCGCCGCCGGGCCCGCGCCGGCGTCCGGACCGCCTAAATTTGCAACGGCATGGCGCGCGCCGGTTGACGCGGGCGGATCGGCTTCGCATATCGCGGCCGCTGGCACTCGACCTGAGCGAGTGCCAAATCCGAGATCAACCCTGAAGTAAGGATCAGGCAATGAACTTCCGTCCGTTGCACGACCGCGTGCTCGTCCGCCGCGTCGAGGCCGAAGCCAAGACCGCCGGCGGCATCATCATCCCCGACACCGCCCAGGAAAAGCCGCAGGAAGGCGAAGTCGTCGCCGCCGGTTCGGGCGCGAAGAACGAGAAGGGCGAGATCACTCCGCTCGACGTCAAGGCCGGCGACCGCATCCTGTTCGGCAAGTGGTCGGGCACCGAGGTCAAGGTCAATGGCGAAGACCTGCTGATCATGAAGGAATCGGACATCCTCGGCATCATCGGCTGAGCTTCCGTCCCCTTCTACCGAGTCAACAGAATCAACATTTTCTGAAAGGTCAGCCAACATGGCAGCCAAGGACGTAAAATTCGGCCGTGACGCCCGCGAGCGCATCCTGCGCGGCGTCGACATCCTCGCCGACGCAGTGAAGGTCACGCTGGGCCCGAAGGGCCGCAACGTGGTGATCGAGAAGAGCTTCGGCGCGCCGCGCATCACCAAGGACGGCGTCACCGTCGCCAAGGAAATCGAACTCAAGGACAAGTTCGAGAACATGGGCGCCCAGATGATCCGCGAAGTCGCCTCGAAGGCGAACGACACCGCGGGCGACGGCACCACCACCGCCACCGTGCTCGCCCAGGCGATCGTGCGAGAGGGCATGAAGTCGGTCGCGGCCGGCATGAACCCGATGGACCTGAAGCGCGGCATCGATCTCGCCGTGACCAAGGTGGTCGAGGACGTGAAGTCGCGCTCGAAGCCGGTCGCCGGCACCAATGAAGTCGCCCAGGTCGGCATCATCTCGGCCAATGGCGACGTCGAAGTCGGCCAGAAGATCGCCGAGGCGATGGAGAAGGTCGGCAAGGAAGGCGTGATCACCGTCGAAGAGGCGAAGGGTCTCGAGTTCGAGCTCGACGTCGTCGAGGGCATGCAGTTCGACCGCGGCTATCTGAGCCCGTACTTCATCACCAATCCGGAGAAGATGTCGGTCGAGCTCGCCGATCCGTACATCCTGATCCACGAGAAGAAGCTGTCGAACCTGCAGTCGATGCTGCCGATCCTCGAGGCGGTCGTGCAGTCGGGCCGCCCGCTGCTGATCATCGCCGAGGACATCGAGGGCGAGGCGCTGGCCACCCTGGTGGTCAACAAGCTGCGCGGCGGCCTGAAGGTCGCGGCCGTCAAGGCGCCGGGCTTCGGCGACCGCCGCAAGGCGATGCTCGAGGACATCGCGATCCTCACCAAGGGCGAAGTCATCTCGGAAGACCTGGGCATCAAGCTCGAGTCGGTTACCCTGGGCATGCTCGGCACCGCCAAGCGCGTCACGATCGACAAGGACAACACCACCATCGTCGATGGCGCCGGTGATGCCGATGCGATCAAGGGCCGCACCGACGCGATCCGCCAGCAGATCGAAGTCACCACCAGCGATTACGACCGCGAGAAGCTCCAGGAGCGCCTCGCCAAGCTCGCCGGCGGCGTGGCCGTGATCAAGGTCGGCGGCGCGACCGAAGTCGAGGTGAAGGAGCGCAAGGACCGCGTCGACGACGCGCTCCACGCGACCCGCGCCGCGGTCGAGGAAGGCATCGTTCCGGGCGGCGGCACCGCGCTGCTCTATGCCACCAAGGCGCTCGATGGCCTGAAGGGCATCAACGACGACCAGACCCGCGGCATCGACATCATCCGCAAGGCGATCACCGCGCCGCTCAAGCAGATCGCGCAGAACGCCGGCCATGACGGCGCCGTCGTCGCGGGCAAGCTGATCGACGGCAACGACACGACGCTCGGCTTCAACGCCTCGACCGACGTGTACGAGAACCTGGTCGCCGCCGGCGTGATCGACCCGACCAAGGTCGTCCGCACCGCGCTCCAGGACGCGGCTTCGGTCGCCGGCCTGCTCATCACCACCGAAGCGGCGGTGAGCGAGCTGCCGGAAGACAAGCCCGCCATGCCCCCCATGGGTGGCGGCATGGGCGGCATGGGCGGCATGGACTTCTAAGTCCTTCCGTCCCGCCGGAACCAGGAAGGCCGGGGAGCGATCCCCGGCCTTTCGTCCGTCGGGAGCCCGCGGCACGGGCGCGAAACATATCCGTATCGTTTCCGGAACATTTCCGATTTTCGCGAATTCGCGCGGTTACCTGCTTGACCCCATTTTGAGGATGGAAGAGGTAGCAATGGGTCAGCCAATGGGGGTGGTTAGGTGTATAATTGGATTGCCGGGCGCATCCGTTGCGTCGGGGGTCGACACGAGCGTTCCGAAAAGCATGTGCAGCGCGTAGGCGAGGTCGAGAAGTTCGTCAGTAAGTGTCGGTATTGCGGCGTACACATGACGCGGCGCGCCAAGCGCGACTGGATCGTCACGCCCAAGGGCGCCCGCTGAAGCGAAGCGTGCTGGCGTCATAGGTCGACAAAGCACTTCCTTTCCCCTCGAAACCGCGACAGATTGGCCGCCTCACCACAGCGCCGGCCTACAGGCGCGCTCTCGGGGAACTGGAACATGACCGAACTTTCTCGCCGCGAGGCATTGGCCGCCGCCGCGTTCGCCGGCGCCGTCGCCGCCCTGCCCGCATGGGCCCGCCAGGCCGCCGCGCCCGCCGCCGGGGCGCAATGGGACCTGAGCGAGCTCTATGCCGGCGATGCCGCCTGGGAGGATGCCCGCAAGCAGGCGCTCGCCGCGATTCCGGCTGTCGCCCGGTTCAAGGGCCGGCTCGGCGAAAGCGCCGACGTGCTCGCCCAGGCATTGGTGCTCCAGTCGGATCTCGGCCGCACGATCAGCCGCATCTACACCTATGCCAGCCTGAAGGGCGACGAGGACGTCCGCATCTCGGCCAACCAGGAGAAGCTGGCGCAGGCGCGCGACCTCTACACCGCGTTCGGCGAGGCCAGTTCCTGGACCTCGCCCGAGCTGCTGACGCTGGGCAAGGCGAAGATCGACGCCTTCCTCGCCGCCAATGCGACGCTGCGCACCCGCTTCGACTTCGCGCTGGCGGACACGCTGCGCCAGGCCGAGCACACGCTCTCGCCGGAGGGCGAGGCGATCCTCGCCAGCGCCGGATCGCCGCTGGCCGCGCCGGGCGAGATCTCGGGCCAGCTGCGCTCGTCGGACATTCCCTGGCCGACGATCACGCTGTCGACCGGCAAGCAGGTGCGCCTCGATTCGCAGGGCTATTCGCTCAACCGCGACGCGCCCAACCGCGAGGACCGCAAGGCGGTGTTCAACGCCTTCTGGACCGCGCACGGCAAGTTCCAGAACTCGTTCGGCGCGACCTATGGCGCCAAGGTTCGCGGCGACATCTTCTACGCCAAGGCGCGGAAATACCCGACCTCGCTGGCCCGTGCGCTCTCCGGCAACAACGTGCCCGAGACAGTGTACCGCACGCTGGTGGCCGAGGCGAACAAGGGCCTGCCCCAGCTCCACCGCTATTTCGAGCTGCGCCGCAAGATGCTCAAGCTGCCGGACATCGGCTATTACGACATCTATCCGCCGCTCGTGTCGATGGACCGCAGCTACACGCTCGACCAGATGCGCGCGACGACGCTGGAGGCGATGAAGCCGCTCGGCCCCGACTATCAGGCGCGCATCGCCAAGGCGACCGCGGCCAAGTGGATGGATCCCTGGCCCCGCGAGGGCAAGCGGCCGGGCGCATACATGAACCCCGGCGCGTTCGACGTGCACCCCTATCTGCTGCTCAACCTGAGCGACAAATATGACGGGATGAGCACCTATGCGCACGAATGGGGCCATGCGCTCCATTCGCTGCTCGCCAATTCGGCCCAGCCCTATGACAAGGCCGATTATCCGATCTTCCTCGCCGAGATCGCCTCGACCCTGAACGAGCAGCTGCTGTTCGCGCACCTGATGAAGAACGCGAAGACCAGGGAAGAGAAGCTCTTCTATCTCGGCCAGCAGATGGAGAATTATCGCGGCACCTTCTTCCGCCAGACCATGTTCGCCGAGTTCGAGCTGAAGGCGCACGACATGGCGGAAGCGGGCGAGGGCCTGTCGGGGAGCAAGTTCACCAAGGTCTATGGCGAACTGCTGCGCACCTATCACGGGCCGAACCTGATACTGGCGCCCGAATATGCGAACGAATGGGCCTATATCCCCCATTTCTACAACAGCTTCTACGTCTACCAATATGCCACCTGCATCTCGGCGGCGACCTTCTTCGCCCAGTCGATCCTGAAGGGCGGGCCGAAGGAGCGCGACAATTATCTGTCCGTGCTGAAGGCGGGCGGGTCGGACTATCCGACCGAGATCCTGAAGCGCGCCGGCCTCGATATGGCCAGCCCCGCCCCGTACCAGGCGCTGATCGCGGACTTCAAGAACGTGCTCGACCAGGCCGAGGCGCTGGTCGGCTAGCTTGTCGGCGCGTGGAAATCGGGCGGCTTGTCCGCGATCCAGGCGACGAAGCGGCGGATGTCCTCGCGCTCGAGCAGCGCTTCGAGCGTGGGATAGAGCCGCGCCAGCTCGGCATTGCTCGCGCTGGCATGGATCGTCCGGTGGCAGATCGGGTGGAGCGGCACGGTCTCCCGGCCGCCCTCGCTTCTGGGCAGCACATGATGCCATTCGGTCCGCCGGCCGAGCGGGCGGCTGCAAAGCGCGCAGGCCTCGGGCGGCGGCGCGACCGCGACGGCTTCCATCGCCGCCGCGACCTGCTTGCGCCGGACGCGCCCGCTCATCCTTCGAGCTGGCGCATCAGCCAGTCGTTCACCGCCAGGTCGAGCACCAGATGGATGCGCGCGGCGCGGCCCCGGTTCGCCACGCTGTGCGGATCCGCGAGCCGCAGATACCAGGCCTCGCCCGGCGCCATTGCCACCCGGGTACCGTTCAGCCGGAAATCGACATCCGCGTTGGTCTGTATCGGCACATGGATCCGGGCGAAGCCGTCGGCGGCGTCGAGGTCGAAATCCGCATGTTCCTTGATTACCGATCCGGCCGCGAGCCGCATCAGCCGCACCGCGAGGACCGGGCAGGCGAACGCGTCGATCACCGCCGACAGCGCCGGCATCCGCGCCCGCCACGGCGTGTCGACGAACGCAGTGGCGCCCGGCGCCGAGTAGATCATCTGGATCGGATGCCTGGCGCCGGCCTGCGCGCGGAGCGGCAGCACGCTCCAGTCGCCCTCATAGTTCCGCTGCACGAAATGCGCGGTCCAGTCGCCACGCTCGAGCGCGGCGAGATCGGCCGCCAGCGGCCCGGGATCGAAGGCAAGGGGCAGCCGCACCCGATCGGGCCAGGCGGATTGTGCGGATACGGTCGCCATATTAGCCTGCCCTTTCCTCCGCCTCGAGCCTATCCCGGTCCCCGATGATTGCAATGCCACCGAGCCTGCTCGACCAGTTCCGCGCTGCCGTGCTGGCCGATCCGCCGGCGCAGGCGCATCTCGCCGGGCCCCATGATCCCGCGATATTCGAGGCGCGCGCGCTCGCCTGGGCCGCGGCGCGCGGCCTATCGCTCGCCACGGCCGATCTGATCGAGGGCAGCCGCCCCGATCCCGCCGGGATGCACCGCTTTCTCCAGGCACCGGTCACCCGGCGCGACTGGCCGCCCCGGGACTGGCTGCCCATAAGCTTCCCGGCCGCGCCCGAGCCAGCGGTCCAATGGTTCAACTTCGCCGACATCTCCCCGAACACACCCTTTTTCGAGGATGCGGTGCGCGAAGCGGCGGGCCGCCCGTTCAACCGCCTGTTCCGCACCGCCACGCCGCTCGCCAGCTTCCTGGGCCGTACCGATCTCCGCGCGCCTTCGGGCCTCATCTTCCACATGTCCCGCTGCGGCTCCACCCTGGTCTCGCAGATGCTCGGCGCCGCCCCGGGGCATGTCTCGATCTCCGAAGCGCCGCCGCTCGACGCGATGATCCAGCATCGCTTCCCCGATCCGGAAATGCATGCCGACGCATTGCGCGGGCTGGTCCATGCCTATGGCCGCGGCGCCGAGCATCTCTTCGTCAAGCTCGACAGCTGGCACACCCGCGCGCTGCCGCTGCTGCGCCGCGCCTTTCCCGAGACGCCGTGGATCTTCCTCTACCGCGATCCCGTGGAGGTGCTGGTCTCGCAACTGCGCCTGCGCGGCGTGCAGACCGTCCCCGGCGTGGTGCCGCTCGAATGGTTCGGCCTGGCCGCCGAGGAGGCGCACCTTCCCGAGCGCACCTTCATCGCCCGGATCCTCGAACGGACCTGCAGCGCGGTGACCGAGCACGGCACCGACAAGGGGCTGCTGATCAACTACGCCCAGCTGCCCGAGGCGCTTTTCGACCGGATCCTCCCCCATTTCGGCATCGCCCCCGACGCAGCGGCGCGGGAGGCCATGGCCGCGGTGGCGGGTCGCCATTCCAAGGCCCCGGCGGCACGCTTCCAGGCCGATGGCGAGGCCAAGCAGCGCGAAGCCGATGCCGAGCTGCGCGCCATCGCCGCACAGCATCTCGCCCCGGTCTTCAACGCGCTCGAGGCCCGGCGCGCCGCGGCCTAGCCGCCCTTCTGCATCGCCTCGATGATCTTCTTCACTTCCTGGCTGCGCCCGCGCGGCAGGACGAGCACGTCATCGCCCGAGGCGACCACGATAAGGTCCTCGACGCCGACCAGCGCCACGCGCTTGCCCGGCTCGGCGCGGACCAGGCAGTTGCTCGATTCGATCACCACCGCATCGCCGCGCACGACATTGCCGCCGGCATCGGCATGGCTGATCGCATGGAGCGCGTCCCAGCTGCCGACGTCGCTCCAGCCCATCGTCACCGGCACTACCGCCACGCGCGGCGCCTTTTCCATCACGGCATAGTCGATCGAGTCCGACGGGCTGGCGGCGAAGCTGTCGGCATCGGGCCAGATCCGGGCGCCCTCGCGCCGGCCCTTCGCCATCGCCTGTTGCGCCGCGTGCAGCATGTCGGGCGCATAGCTGGCCAGCGCCCCCAGATAGGCATCGGCGCGGAACAGGAAGATGCCGCCATTCCAGGTATGGCCACCCTCCGCGAGCATCGCCTCGGCCCGGTCGCGCGCCGGCTTCTCGACGAAACGCTCGACGCGGTGCACGCCCTCGGCCAGCACTTCGCCCACCTTGATCCAGCCATAGCCGGTCTCGGCCGCGTCGGGCGTGATGCCGAAGGTGATCAGCCACCCCTCCTCCACCAGCGGCAGCGCGGTCTCGATCGCCAGGTGGAAGGCATCGACATCGGCGATCACATGGTCGGAGGGCATCACCAGCAGCGGCTCGGCGCCGCCTCCCACCGCGATCGCGGCGAGCGCGATGGCGGGCGCGGTGTTGCGCCCCATCGGCTCGAGCACCAGCGCCCGCGCGGCGCTGTCCGCGGCGGCGAGCTGTTCCTCCACCATGTCGGCATGATGCGCGTTGGCGACGACGATCGGCCGGCCGAACCGCTCCCCGGCGGCGCGGCGCGCCGTGAGCTGGAGCATCGTCTCCTCGGCGGTCAGCGACAGGAGCTGCTTGGGTTTCTCCGCCCGCGACATCGGCCAGAGTCGGGTGCCCGATCCTCCCGACAGGATGACAGGAACGATCGGCTTCGAATCCGGCATGTGCTTCGAACCTCCTGAAGATTTCGCAATGCTGCGATTTGCCCCCGGGGTCAAACACATGGGCTGCGGCATTGGTGCCGGAACGGCGGAGATTTTTCCGCCAACCCAGGGCGGCGCCATGTCGGATTTGTTTACACTTCCGCATTACAGCGGCTCTCCATGATCCGGCTGTTCAAGCATTACGTGCCCAACGCGGTGCTGCTGCTCGGCTTTCTCGACATCCTGCTGCTGGCGATGTCGGGCGAGCTCGGCTGGATGCTGCGCGCCCATCAGCTCGGCATCGGCCTGCCGCTGATGCAGGAGCGCTGGCCGCAGCTCGTCAGCTACGCGCTGTTCCTCGAGATCGCGATGGTCGCAGTCGGCGTCTATGGTGCCGATTCGCTCCAGTCGCTGCGCTATGCGATGGCGCGGCTGATCGTGGCGATCTCGCTGGGCGTGATCGGCTTGAGCGTGCTCTATTTCCTGATCCCCGAGATCGGCTTCTGGCGCTCGAACCTGCTCTACGCGATGGGCTGCTCGATCGCCTCGCTGATCGCTTTGCGCGTCCTGCTCGGCAAGGCGCTGGGCAGCCAGGCGTTCAAGCGCCGCATCGTCGTGCTCGGCGCCGGCGCGCGGGCGCAGCGCCTCAAGGATCTCTCCAAGACCCCCGGCGCGGGCTTCGTCGTGGTCGGCTATGTCGCGATGAGCGAGGCCAATCGGGTGATCCCCGAGGCGATCGCCCGCGATGCGATCTACAATCTCGCCGACCATGTCGTGGTGCTCAACGCCAGCGAAGTCGTGCTCGCGCTCGAGGAGCGGCGCAACGCGCTGCCGCTCAAGGACCTGCTGCGGATCAAGACCACCGGCGTGCACGTCAACGAGATCTCGACCTTCCTCGAGCGCGAGACCGGCCGCGTCGACCTGGACAGCGTCAATCCCAGCTGGCTGATCTTCTCCGACGGCTTCTCCTCGGGTCGCATGCTGTCGAGCATGTTCAAGCGGCTGTTCGACATCGGCGCCAGCCTGGTGCTGCTCACGCTGATGCTGCCGATCATCCTGCTCACCGCCATCCTGGTGAAGCTGGAGAGCCGGGGCCCGGCCTTTTACCGCCAGCGCCGCGTCGGCCTGTACGGCACCGGCTTCGACGTGATCAAGCTGCGCTCGATGCGCCAGGACGCCGAGGCCGGCGGCAAGGCCGTGTGGGCGGAGAAGGACGATCCGCGCATCACGCGCGTCGGCCGCATCATCCGCAAGACGCGGATCGACGAGCTGCCGCAATGCTGGAGCGTGCTCAAGGGCGAGATGAGCTTCGTCGGCCCGCGCCCCGAGCGCCCCCAGTTCGTCGAGGATCTCGAGACCAAGCTGCCTTATTATGCCGAGCGCCACATGGTGAAGCCGGGCATCACCGGCTGGGCGCAGATCAACTATCCCTATGGCGCTTCGATCGAGGATTCGCGCCAGAAGCTGGAATACGACCTCTATTACGCGAAGAACTATTCGCCGTTCCTCGACGTGCTGATCCTGCTCCAGACCATCCGCGTCGTGCTGTTCCCCGAAGGCGCGCGCTAGATGGGCGCGCTGCTGCTCTGGCTGCATGCGCTCGCGGCGCTGCTGTTCGGCGCGCTCGCGCTCTGGGCCTGGCGCACCGACCTGGCCGGGCTGCCGCGCCGCCCGCTCGCCTTCGCGCTGGCCGCCACCGCGCTCTGGGCGCTCGCCATCGCCGGCATCGGATCGACCGACGTCGCCAGCTGGTTCGCCGAGACGCTGCGCAATCTGGCCTGGCTGGGCTTCATGCTGGTGCTCCATCGCCGCGACGCGCAGACGCGTCCGCCGATCGCGCTGGGCACGGTCTATGGCGTCGTCGCGCTGGTGCAGATCGGCGCGCTGGGGCTCACGCTCATCGCCTATGCCGATCCCGAGCCGATCGTGGCCGCGCAGACCGCCAATGCCGCCGTGCTGCTGCGCATGCTCGTCGCCGTCGCGGCACTGGTGCTGGTCCAGGCGCTCTGGTCGGCCCTGAGCCCGGCCGCGGGCGGGCCGCTGCGCAGCCTGGTGCTCGCGCTTGCCGGCATCTGGTGCGCCGAGCTCGGGCTCTACACGATCGCCTATCTCGCCGCCGAATGGCGGATCGAGCCGCTGGTGCTGCGCGGGCTCGCCTATCTTGCCATCGCGCTCGCGATCGGCACCGCGCTCCAGCGCAAGGGCGAATGGAAGATCGAAGTGTCGCGCACCGTCACCTACCAGTCGCTCTCGCTGGTCGCGGTCGGCGTCTATTTCGCGCTGCTGGCGCTCGCCACTTCCGCGATCGCCACCGTGGGCGGCCCCAATGCCCGCATCCTCCAGACCGCTTTCGTGCTGGGCTCGACCGCGGCGATCCTCACGCTCGTCGCCAATAGCTGGCTGCGCGCCTGGCTCAAGGTCAAGCTCGCCAAGCATCTCTTCCGCCATCGTTATGATTATCGCACCGAATGGATGCGCTTCACCGAGACGCTCGGCAATCCGCAGGGCGGCGCCGCGCTCGACGAGCGCATCGTCAAGGCGATCGCCGACCTGACCGAGAGCCCGGCGGGGGTGCTGCTCGTCCCCGATGCCGGCGGGCTCGGCGTCGGCGCGAGCTGGAACTGGGATCGCACGACGCTGCCGATCGCCAGCGACATGGCGCTGGGCGAGCATCTCCAGGCGACCGGGCGGATCATCGAGCTCGATGCCGTCCGCCGCAGCGAGGATCACCGCGACGCTTCCGTCGTGCCGCAATGGATGCTCGACCTGCCCGAGGCCTGGGTGATCGTCCCGTTGCCGCATCTGGCCGAGCTCGCGGGCGCGATCCTGCTCGCGCGCCCGCCGCTCGACCGCGCGCTCGACTGGGAGGATTTCGACCTGCTGAAGGTGGCCGGCCGCCAGGTCGCCTCCTATCTCGCCGAGGCCCGCGCGCAGGAGGCGCTCGCCGAGGCGCAACGCTTCGACGAGTTCAACCGCCGCTTCGCCTTCATCCTGCACGACATCAAGAACCTGGTGAGCCAGCTGACCCTCACGGCGCGCAACGCCGAACGCCATGCCGACAAGCCCGAGTTCCGCGCCGACATGGTGGCGACGCTGCAGAGCTCGGCCGAGCGGATGAACGGGTTGCTCGCCCGCCTCTCCCAGCATCATCGCGGCCGCTCCGAGGCGCCGCATGCCATCGAGATCGTCGCGCTGGTCGAACGAGTCGCCAGCCAGCGCCGGGGCCAGCATCCGGTGGTCACTTCGGGCGTCCGCAGCGCCATCGCCCATGCGGATCCGGCGAGCCTCGAGCAGCTGCTCGGCCATCTCGTCCAGAACGCGATCGATGCGAGCCCGGCGAACGAGCCGGTGACGCTCGCGGTCCTGGCCGATGGCGAGCGTGTGGCGATCGACGTGATCGATCTCGGGACCGGCATGTCGCCCGGCTTCATCCGCGACAAATTGTTCAAGCCCTTCGTCTCGTCGAAGGAAGGCGGGTTCGGCATCGGCGCCTTCGAGGCGCGCCAGCTCGCGCATGCCATGGAGGGCCGCATCGAAGTGACGTCGCGCGAAGGCAAGGGCACGCGCTTCCGCGTGATCCTGAGGGCCGCGCATCCCGCGGACCTGGGCATGGGGAGAGCCGCATGAGCGGCGCCCCCGCTTTGTCCAGGTCGCTGCCCAAGCTGCTCATCGTCGAGGACGATGCCGGGCTCCAGCGCCAGCTGCGCTGGGCCTATGACGGCTATGAGATCTTCACTGCCTCCACCCGCGAGGAAGCGATCACCGTGCTGCGCGCCGAGGAGCCGCCGGTGGTCACGCTCGATCTCGGCCTGCCGCCCGATCCCGACGGCACCACCGAAGGCTTCGCGACGCTGGAGACGATCCTGTCGCTCCGCCCCGATACCAAGGTGATCGTCGCTTCCGGGCATGGCGCGCACGAATCGATGCTGCGGGCGATCGCGCTCGGCGCCTGGGACTTCTACCAGAAGCCGATCGACATCGACGCGCTGGGCCTGATCGTCGCCCGCGCCTTCCACGTCCACGCGCTGGAGGCGGAGAACCGGCGCCTGGCCGAACGAGTCGAGGCCGGCGCGGTGCTGGGCGGCATGCTCACCGGCGCGCCCGAGATGCTCAAGGTTACCCGCACGATCGAGCGCGTCGCCAGCGCCGACGTGTCGGTGATGCTGCTCGGCGCCAGCGGCACCGGCAAGGAGCTGCTCGCCCGCGGGCTGCACGACAAGAGCGGGCGCAAGGGCCGCTTCGTCGCGATCAACTGCGCGGCGATCCCCGACACGCTGCTCGAGAGCGAGCTGTTCGGGCACGAGAAGGGTGCCTTCACCGGCGCGGTGAAGACGACCGAGGGCAAGATCGAGCTGGCCCAGGGCGGCACCCTGTTCCTCGACGAGATCGGCGACGTGCCGCTGCCGCTCCAGGTCAAGCTGCTGCGCTTCCTCCAGGAGCGGGTGATCGAGCGTGTCGGCGGGCGCCAGGCGATCGCGGTGGACACCCGGATCGTCTGCGCGACGCACCAGGACATCGACGCGATGGTCGCCGACAATCGCTTCCGCGAGGATCTTTACTACCGCCTCGCCGAGATCGTCGTGCGCATCCCCAGCCTGGCCGAGCGGCCGGGCGATGCCGGGCTGCTCGCGCGCCACTTCCTGCGGAAGTACGCCGCACAGATGAACACCGCCGCGCGCAGCTTCGCGCCCGACGCGCTCACCGCGATCGATGCCTGGGGCTGGCCCGGCAATGTCCGCGAGCTGGAGAACCGCGTGAAGCGCGCGGCGATCATGGCCGAGGGCAAGCACGTCACCGCCGGGGATCTCGACCTCGACGCCCAGGCGGGCATCGAGCCGGTCAACCTGAAGGCCGCGCGCGAGCTCGCCGATCGCAAGGCGATCCGTCACGCGCTGGCCCGCGCCGAAGGCAATATCTCCGGCACCGCCCGGCTGCTCGGCATCAGCCGCCCCACCCTCTATGACCTGATGAAGGCCTATGACCTCCAGCCATAGGCGCGCCCGCGCCAGATCCTCGGGCTTCGGCGTGCGCGGCGTGCTGGTGATCGGCGGTGCGCTGGCGGTGCTGCTCGCCGTGCTGATCGGCTGGTTCACGCTGGCCCCCGGCCGGATGGGCAAGGCCGAAGCCGCCGAGGCGACCGCACGCGCCGAGGCGCTGCTCAAGGCCGATAACGCCACCGCCGCGCGCGACCTCGCGGCGGAGGCGGTGCGCGGCGATCCCGACAATGAGAACGCCCATATCGTCCTCGCGCGCGCGCTGCTCGCGCTGCAGGACGGCGTCGGCGCCGAGGGCGAGATCCAGCGCGCGGTCGATGCCGGCTATGACGCCGCTGCCGTGCCGCAATGGCGCGCCGAGGCATGGATACTCCAGGGCAAGACCGACAAGGCGCCCGCCGAGGCCGACAAGGCGCCGCAAAAGCTGCGCCCCTATGGGCTGCGCATCCGCGCGCGCGCGCTGGCCGCGACGAGCGACTATGCCGGCGCGCAGAGCGCCCTCGACCAGGCCCTGCATCTCGCACCCGATGATGCCGGCACATGGACCGATGTCGCCCGCTTCCGCTTCGCCGCCGGCGACCTCCTCGGCGCCGCCGAGGCTTCGGACCACGCGGTCAAGCTCGCGCCCGGCTCGGTCGACGCGCTGGTCGTGCGCGGCGAGGTGGTGCGCAGCCAATATGGGCTGGTCGCCGCCCTGCCCTGGTTCGAGCAGGCGCTGAAGCGCGACCCGGCCCGCCATGC
>OAOK01000095.1_pt1 | contig 21197 bp, 20 predicted proteins | sample 1641101 | NCBI WGS metagenome assembly OAOK01 (sample SAMEA104232307, study PRJEB22302) | sediment metagenome | biome: forest; feature: aquifer; material: sediment | place: USA | collected 2011-08-07 | depth 0.01 m
GGGCAGGCCGCCGGTGCGCGGCTTCGGCTGCGTCCGCGCGCGCGGGGCCAGGCTTGCGCGTGGCGGAGCGCCGACGTCGAACTTCGCCGCCTGCTCGCCGAGCGCGGCGACTTCGCCGTTGAGGTTGCGCGCGGCCGCCGAGGTCTCCTCGACCATCGCGGCATTCTGCTGGGTGCCGCGGTCCATATCGCCGATCGCGGTGCTGATCTGGGTGATCGCCGCCGCCTGGGCCTGATTGTCGCCGGCCATCTGGCCGAGCAGCGCATGGACCTCGCCCACATCGCCCGAGATGTCGGCCAGCGCATCATCGACCTTGCGGACCATCCCGACGGCGGTGCCGATATCGGCCTGGGTGGCGGTGAGTTGCTCGCGGGCACGGCCCGCTTCCTCTTCGGCCCGCATCGCCAGGGCGGAAACCAGGTCGGCGACGACCGCGAAGCCGCGCCCCGCCTCGCCGGCGCGGCCCGCTTCCACCGCCGCGTTCATGGCGAGGACGCGCGTCTGGAACGCGATCTTGTCGAGTCCCTCGATCACGCTGTCGATGCCCTTGGCGCTGTCGCTGACGCGAGTCATCGCCTGTACCGCCTCGTCGGCGATTCCGCGACCGCCGGCCACGGTGGCGATGGCGTCGTCGGCGCGCGTGACGGTACGGCCGGCGGCTTCGGCGGTGGCCTTGAGGCGCAGATCCATCTGGGTGACTGCGGCCGAAGTCTGCTCCAGGCTGGCGGCATTGGCCTCGGTGCGGCGAGCGAGGTCTTCTGCGGCCTGGGCGATTTCGCTGGAGCCGGTCTGGATCGTCGAGGCGCTCTCCGTCACCGCGCCGATCAGCCCGCGCAAGGCGACGAGCGCGCCGTTGAAGTTGGCCTTGAGCTCGGCATAGCCTCTGGGGAAGCCCTCGCCGATCTCGGCGGTGAGGTCGCCATGGGTGAGGCGCGCGAGACTGGCGCCGAGATGGGTGACCGCGACCGATTGTTCCTCGGCCTGGCGGGCCTGCTCGACTGCGTTGTCGCGGAAGATCAGCATCGCCTTGGTCATGCGGCCGACGCAATCCCGATAGTCGCCGAACTGGATCGGGCTGGCGAGGTCGCCGGCGGCGAGCGCTTCCATGCGGACCACGGTGGTGACATAGGGATCGGCGATCGCGGCACGATAGCGCACGCATTGGATCGCGGCGCCGCCGATCAGCAGCGCGACGATCGGCACCGCCACCAGGAGAGGCGCTACGAAGGCGACGAGCGCGACCAGCACCATGACGCCGATCAGCGAGCCGAAGGCGATGTAGAGCTTGAGACGGATAGGCGCGATGGCCTGGAACCAGTGCATCGTGAATCCTCCTGGGCGGCCTCCGGAAGATACAGCCCGGAAAGCCAGTTGCCGGCCCGGCCCCGCGGGAAGCGCGACCGGACAAGCCCTTTGTAGGAGACACATGGCGGAAACATTATTTTATCTGTGAAATTCGATTTGAGGAATGCCGTAGCATTTCCGACATATCCGATGGGATCATGCGTTCCGGGCGGGCCATGGGGAAGAATCATGCCCGCATGGCGGCTGCGATGGCGTTTATGCCGGCGCTGGGACCCTAAAGCGCGAGCCCCGCGGCACGGCCGCTCGCCCAGGCCCATTGGAAATTATAGCCGCCGAGCCAGCCGGTGACGTCCACCGCCTCGCCGATCGCGTAGAGGCCGGGCAGCTTGCGCGCTGCCATCGTCTGCGAGCTGAGTTCGGCGGTGCTGATCCCGCCCAGCGTGACTTCGGCTTTCGCAAAGCCTTCGGTGCCGCTGGGAGCGAAGCGCCAGTCGGTGAGGCGGCGGGCGGCATCCTCGAGCTTGCGGTCGGGCGTGTTGGCGAGCTCGGCGGGCAAGGCGAGCTTCTCCGCCAGCGCATCGGCCAGGCGGGCGGGCAGCGCCTCGCCGAGCAGCTTGCGCAGCATCACCCGGGGGCGCGCGCGCTTGGCGGCGAGCAGCCAGCCGGGTTCGGCATCGGGCAGGAAGTCGATGCCGATGCTCTCGCCGTGGCGCCAATAGCTCGAGACCTGGAGGATGGCGGGCCCGGACAGGCCGCGATGGGTGAACAGCGCGGCTTCGCGGAAGCGCGCCTTGCCGGCGCTGGCGGTGACGGTGGTGGAGACGCCCGAAAGCTCGCGGAACAGCGCTTCCTCGCCGCTCAGCGTGAGCGGGACGAGGGCGGGGCGGGGCTCGACGACCTTGAGGCCGAAGCGGCGGGCGAAGTCATAGGCGAAGCCGGTCGCCCCCAGCTTGGGGATGGACGGGCCTCCGGTGGCGAGCACCAGCGCGGGTGCGGTGGCGACGCGCTTCCCGCAAGCGACGTGCCAGCGGGCATCGGCATGCTCGACCCGCGGCGCGTCGCCCAACCAGATCTCCACCTGGCCGCGCGCGCATTCGTCGAGCAGCATGTCGACGATCTGGCGCGCGGAGCCGTCGCAGAAGAGCTGGCCCAGCGTCTTCTCGTGCCAGGCGATATGGTGCCGCTCGACCAGGTCGAGAAAGTCCTGCGCGGTGTAGCGGCCGAGCGCGGACTTCATGAAATGCGGGTTCTGCGAGAGGTAGCGATCGGGCGTGGTGCCGATATTGGTGAAGTTGCAGCGGCCGCCGCCGGAGATCAGGATCTTCTTGCCGGGTGCGTCGGCGTGGTCGACGAGGAGCACGCGCCTGCCCCGCTGGCCGGCGGTGAGCGCGCACATGAGCCCCGCGGCGCCGGCTCCCAGGATGATCGCATCGTACATCGCGGGGCCCCCTAGCAGCTGCTCGGCCCGCGGCAAGCGGCCGTGCGTTCCAGGCTAGTGCAGCTTGGCGATGCTGAGCCCGTCGAGCTTGGCCCGCTCCTTCACCGATTCCTCGCTGCGGGTGAGTGCCTTGGCGATGGCCTTCAGCGCCATGCCCTTCTTCGCCAGCGTGTGGAGCTTCTGGACCTCGTCGGGGCGCCAGGGCTGGCGGTGGCGTTCGAAACGTTCGGCCATCGGTATCTCCTGAAGCAAAAGGGCGGGCTCCCCAGGGAACCCGCCCTTCGCATGTTCAGCGGCAGGGCCTCATGGCCCCGGCCGGCTTACTTGACGTGCTTCGCGATGTGCTTGTTCATCTCGAACATCGTCACCTTGTCGGTGCCGAAGATCGGACGCAGCGTGTCATCGGCGATGATCTCGCGCTTGTTCGCCGGGTTCTGCAGGTTGTTCTTCTTGATATAGTCCCACAGCTTGCTGACGACTTCGCTGCGCGGAAGGTCCGCGGAGCCCGTGATCTTGGCCAGCTCGGGCGAAGGGGTCACCGGCTTGGCGATACCGCCGCGTGCTTTGGTCTCGGCCATAAAGTCTTCTCCTGTTCCTGCCCTGGACGGGCTATGCCTTCGTGGGCGCCAGCGGCGTGTGCGAACCCTTCCGCCGCTTTTCGTGCCTACGATGTACCGCGGTGAGAGCATTCGTCCTCACCTGCAACCCTTTGATCGTGCCAAAACGCGTCTGTCTAGAGAGCAGATGCGCCGAGACGGGCCCGGAGAGCGATATTTCGGGGATAACTGGGGTTAAACGGCCGGTAGGAGTGGGGAAAATGCCGTGCTATCGTGCAATTTCACGGCGAAAGGGGAGAGCGGAATGCGCGGTCTGGTGCTCGGCGGGTTGCTGATTCTGGCGGGCTGCGGCGGCGGTGGAACCACCGGCACCAACTATTCCGACCCGCCGCCCATGGCCGAGATCGTCGCCACGCCGAGCCCAAGGGCGAGCGAGACGCCGGCCGAGGAAGCCGCGCCGGCCGCTGCCGCCAACGCCGCCGAGGCCGCAGCGGACGAAGCGGCGAATAGCGATACTACGGCCGCCACAAACACAATGTGAGGTGGACAAGGCCGCGCGGGCTTGTCTAAAGGGAGCCCATCATGACGGCTCGCGCGCTTCTCGGACTGCGACTTATCCGCCCTTAGGGGCCGGACGCGCACGCGCACGCCCCTAAGGGCATTTCAAAGGTCTGAACCCAAGTCTCCAGCCGAGAGAGAGCTGTCATGCTGCGCGATCCGAGTATCAAGTACCGTCCGTTCCCCCAGGTAAACCTGCCCGGCCGCCAATGGCCGAGCCGCACCATCACCAAGGCGCCCCGCTGGCTGTCGACCGACATGCGCGACGGCAACCAGGCGCTGATCGACCCGATGGACGCGGAGAAGAAGACCCGCTTCTTCGAGCTGCTCTGCAAGGTGGGCGTGAAGGAGATCGAGGTCGGCTTCCCCAGCGCCGGCGCCACCGAGTTCGACTTCATCTCAGGCCTGGTCCAGCAGGACAGGATCCCCGACGACGTGATCGTCCAGGTACTCACCCAGTCGCGCCAGGACCTGATCGAGACCAGCTTCCAGTCGCTCAGGGGCGCGAGGAAGGCGATCGTCCACCTCTACAACGCCGTCTCGCCGGCATGGCGCCGCATCGTGTTCGGCATGAGCCGCGAGGAGATCAAGGCGATCGCCGTCGCCGGCGCCAAGGTGCTGCGCGACGAAGCCGCCAAGCAGCCCGACACCGACTGGCATTTCGAATACAGCCCCGAGACCTTCTCGACGGCCGAGCTCGATTTCTCGGTCGAGGTCTGCGAGGCGGTGATGGACATATTGCGCCCCACCACCGACAAGCCGCTAATCCTCAACCTGCCGGCAACGGTCGAGGCGGCGACGCCCAACATCTATGCCGACCAGATCGAATGGTTCTGCCGCAACATCCGCAGCCGCGAGACCGTGGTCATCAGCCTGCACACCCATAACGACCGCGGCACCGGCGTCGCCGCGTCGGAACTGGGCTTGCTCGCGGGCGCGGACCGGGTCGAGGGCTGCCTGTTCGGCAATGGCGAGCGCACCGGCAATGTCGATCTCGTCACGCTGGCGCTGAACATGTACACGCAAGGCGTTGATCCGGGGCTGGATTTCTCGAACATCGACGAGGTGATCCAGACGGTCGAATATTGCAACCAGATCCCCGTCCACCCGCGCCACCCCTATGCCGGCGACCTGGTGTTCACGGCCTTTTCGGGCAGCCACCAGGACGCGATCAAGAAGGGCTTCGCCGCGCAGGAAGCGCGCAACGACGCATTCTGGGACGTGCCCTATCTGCCGATCGATCCCAAGGATCTGGGCCGCGACTATGAAGCGGTGATCCGAGTGAACTCGCAATCGGGCAAGGGCGGCGTCGCCTGGGTGCTCGAGCAGGACAAGGGGCTGAAGTTGCCCAAGCGCATGCAGGCGGACTTTTCGCGCCACGTCCAGGCGCTGGCCGACGAGACCAGCCGCGAGCTCAATGCCGCGGACATCTGGGGCCGTTTCGAGCAGACCTATCTGCCGGGCGAGAAGGACCGGTTCGCGCTGGTCGATTACGAGGAGACGGGTGCCGCGGGGCAGCGCGTGTTCGTCGGCCGCATCGCGGTGGACGGCGAGGCGCGGTCGATCTCGGGGCGCGGCAACGGCCTGATCTCGGGCGTGATCGATGCGCTGGCGGGCACGACCGGGCCGGCGCTCGACGTGGTCGATTACAGCGAGCATGCGATCGGGCACGGCGCCGATGCACAGGCAGCCGCCTATGTCGAATGCCGTGCCGCCGATGGGCGGACCGTGTTCGGCGTGGGCATCGATGCGGACATCGCGACGGCTTCGGTGCGCGCGGTCCTCAGCGCGGCCAACCGGGTGTAGGCACGGGCGGCTGGCCTGCGCTGGGGACTCATATTTCCGCGCAGGTCATCCCGGCCATTCCCTCCCGTCATCCCCGCGCAGGCGGGGATCCAGGGCCAGGGGCAAGGCGCGCGACGCTCACTTTGCCGTTTCCGGCAAGCGTCCGCGTGATTGCTTCGATCATCCCATGCTATCCTGGATCCCCGCCTGCGCGGGGATGACGGCAGAAAATCAAATACCTGCCTGGGTTCTCACCCTAGCCCGGATTGCGCTCCCGGGTCAGCGCGCAGCCGATGCGCGCATCGGGATAGATGTCGAGCTTCATCGAGCGGACTGTGACGCGAACCACCCGCGCGTCCGCCAGTGCCAGCGCCGCGACTTGCTCGCAGAACGTCTCCTGCAGCTCGAAATGGCGCGATTCCGCGAGCTTGTGGATGCCGGTTCGCAGGAAGTCGTAATCGACCACCGCTGCGATCCGGTCTTCCGGGGGTGCGGGATAGCGGCAGGTCATCGCGACGTGCAGCGTCACCCGCTGGGGCGCGGCGCGCTCCTCGGGATGGATGCCCAGGCCCATCGCCACCTCGAGCCCGTCGAGCAGGATGGTGTATTCAGCCATGCGGACGCTCCCGCCCCTCGAACATCACATCGCCATCGCGCTGGAGGAAGCGCTGACCGCAATCGACGAAGACGTTCTGGCCGGTGATGCTCCGGGCGGTGAGCAGATGCTCGACCGTGGCCGCGATGTCGGCGAGCGCGACGGGGCGCTGGAGCAGGTTCTGGCGGGCATGCTCCGCGAACTCCTCGGCCGTCTGGTCGAGGCTGGGCAGGGTGAGGCCCGGCGAGACCGCGTTCACCCGGATGCGCGGCGCCAGCCCCCGGGCGAGCAGCTCGGTCGCGGCGGCGAGCGCGGCCTTGCTGAGCGTGTAGGTGAGGAAGTCCGGATTGAGATTGGCCAGCTTCTGGTCGAGCAGGTTGACCACTGCGCCCTGATCGAGACCATCCTGCGCCGCCAGCGCCGAAGCGAGCGCGACCGGGGCGCCGCAATTGACGCGCATGTGCCGGTCGAGCAGCGCGAAATCGGTGAGGGGCAGGGCGTCCCAGGCGAATTGGGAGGCGTTGTTGACCAGCCCCTCCACCGCGCCGCCCAGGCCTTGCCGGGCCGCCGCGATCAGCGCGGGGGCGTTCTCCGCCTCGGTCAGCTCGCCGCTCACCACACAGGCGGTGCCGCCCTCGGCCTCGATCTGCGCGCGCAGCGCCTCGGCCTCTTCGGGGGCATGGTGATGGTGGATCGCCACGGCATGGCCGCGCAGCGCCAGCCGGCGGGCGATTGCCGCCCCGATCCGCCGCGCGCCGCCAGTGACGAGAACCCGCATCAATAGCCCATCAGCTTGAGCACTTCCTGGCGGCTGCGCTCGTCGTCGCGGAACACGCCCATCATCCGGCTGGTGACCATGCCGACGCCGGGCGTGCGCACGCCGCGCGCGGTCATGCAGCCATGCGTCGCCTCGATCACCACCGCCACGCCCTGCGGGCGCAGTCTTTCCCAGATGCAGTCCGCCACCTGCGCGGTGAGTCGTTCCTGCACCTGGAGCCGGCTGGCGAAGCCGTGCAGCACCCGGGCGAGCTTCGAGATGCCGACCACACGGTCCTTGGGCAGATAGGCGATCGAGGCCTTGCCGGTGATCGGCGCCATGTGATGCTCGCAGTGCGACTGGAACGGGATGCCGTTCAGCAGCACGATATCGTCATAGCCGCCCACTTCCTCGAACACGCGGTTCAGGTGATGCGAGGGATCCTCGTCATAACCCTGGCAATATTCCTTCCACGCGCGGGCGACGCGCTGCGGGGTGTCGAGCAGTCCTTCGCGCCCGGGATCGTCGCCGGCCCAGCGGATCAGCGTGCGGATCGCGTCCGAGACTTCGGCGGGGACCGGAATTTTGGCCGACGGCGCAACGATGTCGCCATCCTCGGGTCCCTCGTGATCATGCACCATTTTCTTCTCTTCCTCGCGGCTTCCGGGCTTTACGCTACGGCATCTGCGGTTCTTGCAGAAACCGAGTGTGGCTCAACTGTATCTCATCGAGAAAAACGGCGGGAAACTGCGGAGTTCCGGCCCTTATCCCCGTTGACGGGCTGAAAAATGCAGCGTTAGTTTCGCTGGCGATAAAAGCAACGCCGTGACCGGTAGCAGCCGGCCGGCGCCCAAGGAGGGGGATGCACCCGATGAAGAAGATCGACCTGCTCGCGGCGACTGCGCTCACGCTGTTCCTCGCGACGCCCGCCTTTGCCCAGCAGCAGGCCACGACGCCGGCCGCTGCGGACGACAGCCAGGAATATACCTCGGCCAACGAGATCGTCGTCACGGCGACCCGCCGTAACGAGACCGTGCAGGACGTGCCGATCGCGATCACCGCCATCGGCGCCGCCGAGCTGCAGAATGCGGGCGTGGACAATATTCGCGATCTCGAGCAGCTCGCGCCCTCGATCCAGAGCTCGACCGGCCAGTCCTCGGCCACGGGCACCACCATCTATCTGCGCGGCATCACCACGGGCGGCGACAATCCGGGCTTCGAGCCGGCGGTCGGCGTGTTCATCGACGGCGTGTTCCGCGCCCGTGCCGGCGTCGCCATCTCCGAACTGCCCGAGCTGGAGCGCGTCGAAGTGCTGCGCGGCCCGCAGGGCACGCTGTTCGGCCGCAACACCTCGGCCGGCGCGCTGAGCATCTACACCGCGATGCCGCAGTTCGAGACGCATGGCTATATCGAGGGCACCTACGGCAACTACAACGCCTATGGCGTCAAGGGCGCGATCACCGGCCCGGTGAGCGAAGGCCTCGCCCTGCGCCTCGACGGCAGCTACCGGAAGCGCGACGGCTATATCAAGGACGCCAATAGCGACCGCCGCTTCAACGACATCGATCGCTGGGCGCTGCGCGGCCAGGCGCTGCTCGACAAGGGCGACGTGACCTTCCGCCTGATCGGCGATTATTACGAGACCAACGAAGTCTGCTGCGCCACCGTCTCGGTGGTGCGCGGCGGCCTTGCCCAGGTGATCAACGGCATCGCCGCGTCGCAGGGCCGGGTCGGCATCTACACCGGCCAGCCCAGCGATCGCATCCAGGCCGCGTCGCCCAATCGCAACTATGGCGAGAAGGTGAAGGACTGGGGCCTTTCGGGCGAGCTCAACTGGGATCTGGGCGACGTCAAGCTGACGTCGATCACCGCCTATCGCGACTGGCGGGCGCTCCGCAGCCAGGACATCGATTTCTCGGGCATCGATCGCGCCTATCGCGACGGCTACAAGACCCGGCTGAAGGACTTCACCCAGGAAGTCCGCCTCCAGGGCTCGGCCTTTGGCGGGGTGCTCGACTGGCTCGTCGGCGGCTTCTACCTGCACGAGCAGAACGACCTGACCGACACGGTGCGGGTGGGCAACGACGCCAATCTGTACGTCGATTCGGTGTTCAATGCGCTCGCCGGCCCGTCCTTCGGCGGCAAGGTGCAGTTCTACGGTTCGCTCGGCCCGACGGTGCCGACGCCGGGCGCGGTGTTCCTCAACCCGGCGGTGCCGAACTCGCTGCCGGCGCTCCAGGCCGTTTATGGCGCCACGCTCGCGCCGCTGGTCGGCTGCTTCCGCGCCCAGGCGGGCACGGCGCCGGGCAGCCTCTGCGTGATCCCGGGCTTCCCCTCGACGCCGATCCCCGGCCTCGCCGCGCTGGCCGCCTCGCCGCTGCCGGGCGCCGTTGCCGGGCAGGGCAACAACAACGACCAGTTCGGTGTGAAGACCGATGCCTTCGCGCTGTTCACGCACAATATCGTCAACATCACCGACAAGGTCTCGCTGACTCTCGGCGCGCGCTGGAACCATGAGCGCAAGGCGATGAATGCGTCGATCAACAACAACACCGGCAGCTGCACCTTCTTCAACCAGGTGCGTGCGGGCAATCCGGCGGCGACCGCCTATGCCAACCTGCTCAAGCAGCTCGGCATCTTCAACAACCTGTATCTGCTGAGCTGCAACCCGGCGATCAACACCGAGTTCAACGGCAACTACACCGACAGCTTCACCGACGACAAGATCACCGGCACCGTGAAGCTGGCCTACAAGCTCTCGAACCGGCTGCTGATCTACGGAAGCTATGATCACGGCTACAAGTCGGGCGGCTATAATCTCGACCAGGCGACCTTCGACTCGGTGCTGCTTGGCGGCAACGGCCCGCAGGGCCGCGACCTGCGCTTCGGGGCGGAGACCAACGACGCGTTCGAGATCGGCACCAAGTTCAGCCCGAACCGTGCCTTCTCGCTGAACATCGCCGCCTTCTACATGAACTTCTACAACCTGCAGTCGCTGGTGTTCTCGGGCAATAATTTCGTTGTCCAGAACGTGCCCAAGAGCGTTTCGAAGGGCGTCGAGATCGAATCGTCGATCCGGCCGTCCAAGAACCTGACCTTCCAGCTGGGCTACAGCTATATCGACGCCCAATATTCCAAGTCGAACAACTTCACGGGCACGCCGCTGCAAGGGCAGGAGGGCCGCCAGTTCCAGAACCAGCCGCGGCACACGGTGACCGGCTCGGTGACCTGGGAGCCGCAGATCACCAGCGGCCTGAAGGGCCTGATCCATATGGATGCCCGCTACAACAGCGAAGTCGACATCCCTTCGAGCAACCCCGATCCGGTGACCGGCCACACGGCGATCCGCAACGAGGGCTATGGGCTGATCAACGGCTCGATCGGCCTGCAGTCGAACGACGGGAAGATCCGCGGCGAGGTGTTCGTCGAGAACCTCACCAACACCTTCTACTTCATCTCGGGCTTCGCGGTGCCGGAGCAGACCGGCAATTATAACGGCTATCCGGGCTATCCGCGCTTCTACGGCGCGCGGCTGCGCTTCGGCTTCTAAGTCAGGCCTCGGCCAGGGATGGGGCGCTCCGGGAGACCGGGGCGCCCTTTTCGTTGGGGGGATGCCCGCTCCTGCAAAGGCCAGGGACGGGGCATCGCTATTCCAGCCGCACTTCCCTGCACAGCGCGAGCAGATCGGCGCCATAGGAGGAAAGCAGGATGACGAGGCTCGCCGTGCCGTCTTCGATCGCGGCGAGGCGGCGCTCGACCAGGGCGGCGTGCCGCATGTGATATTCCGCGGCGGCGCTCGGGTGCGGCGGAGCGAGCAGCCGGTCGAGCGGGATGTTTTCCGCAGGGCGCTCGCCGGTCACCACTTCGATGGAGAGGATGATGTTGCCCTCCATGAATTCGTCCATGCGGAGGCTCTCGACATCCTCGAGGATCAGCGCGTGCTCGATCCCGTCGGTGGCGCGCAGGAACAGCGTGGCGGCCCGCTCGCCGACGCGGATGCCGAGCAGATGGCCGTCATGGAAGGGGAGAAAATGCGAGGGCAGGGGCTTAGTCTCCGAACAGCGCGTCGATCGGGCTCTTGGGCAGGAACCACAGCACCGCCACCAGCGCCGCGCAGGCCAGCCCAGCCCAGGGCGAGACGAAGGTGAGGGCGATGCCGCTCGCATAGATGGCGGAGGCCACCGCGCCCTTGCGCAGGGTGCGGTGGTGATAGGCCTGCGCCGCCGCGTCCTGCCGGCCGGTGCGGCGGATCACCGCCTGGAGCCACACATAGGCGAAGCTCGGCAGCATCATCACGCACATATAGACCAGCGCCGCGTCGTGCGTGAAATGCTGCTCGCCCAGATAGGCGGTGGCGAAGGGCACCAGCGACAGCGTGAAGAGCAAGGCGATATTGGCCCAGAGCAGGTCGTTGGTGATCCGCGTGGCATGGGCGAACATGCGGTGGTGGTTCACCCAGTAGATCGCGACATAGGCATAGCTGAGCACATAGGCAGTGAAGACGGGCCATAGCGCCCAGAGATGCGCCAGCCCCGGTTCCTCGGGCGCTTTCATCTCGAGCACCATGATCGTGATGATGATCGCGATCACGCCGTCGGAAAAGGCTTCCACGCGATTGACGCCGCCCCGGCCTTCGTCGGTCTCGTTCAAGTCAGCCCCCCGTTCCTCGCTGCGGTTGCGATGCTTATAGTCCGATATCGCGCCGCGGGAACCGTCCGGCGGGAAGGGACGACGCGTCTCCGCCGGGCGCTTCTCCGCTTCCTGGCCGACGGGGCACATGCCGCTGGCGCGGGGCCTGGGGGCGGGATCTTCGGGGCGTGCCGAGCGCCGGGACGGCCTGGGAAGCAGGCGGATGATGGCGGGCAACGGGGCGGGCGCGCCTGGCGGCCGGCGGGGCGGCCCCGGGCGATCCCGCGGGCAATGTCGGGCAGGTTGCCGCAGCGGCTGGCGCCGGGCCTCTGTTAAAGCCCGGCGCCGCACGCCCTCTCCTTAATTCTTTTCCTTGTCGACCAGCTTGTTGGCGCCGATCCAGGGCATCATCGCACGCAGCTCGCTGCCGACCTGCTCGATCGGGTGGCGCTTGGCGGCGATGCGGCTGGCCTTGAGCTCGGGCTGGCCGGCGCGATTGTCGAGCACGAAGTCCTTGACGAAGCGGCCCGACTGGATGTCGGCCAGCACGCGCTTCATTTCCTTCTTGGTCTCTTCGGTGATGATGCGCGGGCCGGTCTTGATGTCCCCATATTCGGCGGTGTTCGAGATCGAGTAGCGCATGTTGGCGATGCCGCCCTCATACATCAGGTCGACGATCAGCTTGAGCTCGTGGAGGCATTCGAAATAGGCCATTTCCGGCGCATAGCCGGCCTCGACCAGCGTCTCGAACCCGGCCTGGACCAGCGCGGTGGCGCCGCCGCAGAGCACGGCCTGCTCGCCGAACAGGTCGGTCTCGCATTCCTCGCGGAAATTGGTCTCGATGATGCCCGAACGGCCGCCGCCCACGCCCGAGGCATAGGCAAGCGCGAGGTCGTGCGCGTTGCCGCTGGCATCCTGGTGGATGGCGATCAGACAGGGGACGCCGCCGCCGCGGACATATTCGCTGCGCACGGTGTGGCCCGGGCCCTTGGGCGCGATCATGATCACGTCGATATCCGCCGGGGCCTCGATCAGGCCGAAATGGATGTTGAGGCCATGGGCGAAGGCGAGGGCGGCGCCGGGGCGCAGATTGCCCTTGATGTCGTTCTCCCAGATCGCGGCCTGGTGCTCGTCGGGGGCGAGGATCATCAGGATGTCGGCCCAGGCGGCCGCTTCCTTGTTCGGCAGCACCTTGAAGCCCGCGCCTTCCGCCTTCGCGGCCGAGGCCGAGCCGGGGCGCAGCGCGATCGCGACTTCCTTCACGCCGCTGTCGCGCAGGTTCTGCGCATGGGCATGGCCCTGCGAGCCATAGCCGAGGATGGCGATCTTCTTGCCCGAGATCAGGTTCAGATCGGCATCGCGATCGTAATAGACACGCATTGATATAGCCCTTTTTTGCTTTAGCCGGTGTTGGTCGGTTTATTTCGGCGGCCAGACGCCGTCGGACACGTACGAAAGCTCGTATTTGCCCTTGGCGGTATTGGCCGAGCATTCAACGTGGATCGGCCCCTTGTGGGGGTTGGTGTAGGTGCATTGGCCCTTCGCCTTGATTTCGATGGGCGGGGAAGAAAGATCGGTCCCGGTCAGAATGATGGACCTGAGCGCTATGGTGGCGACATCGCCCCTGGCGGCGCTGTCCCTGCCGCGAAACGATATGCTGCCCTTGCCTTCCATGGTCGCGAGGAAGGTGGAATTGCCACTTGCGAACGCGATGTTGATCAGCTGCTTATCGCATTCGGGCGTCCGATCGCCCTCCGGGGTCATCAAGCGGTTGCAGGCGCCATTCATCTTGAGAACCGATTGCCCCGCGAGCATATCCTCAAAGCCGGACGTTCCGGCCGGCGGGGCTGTCTGCGCGTTCACGCCGTTGCTCACGGCCAACAGGCCGATCGCTACCAGACCTCTCGTGATCATGCCGCCTCGGCCCCTCTCGCGATCGCGACGATGCCGGTGCGCGCCACCTCGACCAGGCCGAGGTCGCGCATCAGCTCGACGAACTTGTCCAGCTTCTCCGATCCGCCGGTGACTTCGAAGACGAAGCTCGCGGTCGTCGCGTCGACCACCCGGGCGCGATAGACTTCGGCCAGGCGCAGCGCCTCGATCCGGTGCTCGCCGGTGCCCGCCACCTTCACCAGCGCCAGCTCGCGCTCGACATGCGGGCCGAAGGCAGTGAGGTCGGTCACCTTGTGCACCGGCACCAGCCGTTCGAGCTGGGCGATGATCTGCTCCATCACCGGGGCCGACGCCTCGGTGACGATGGTGATGCGGCTGATCAGGTCGTCGTCGCTGATCTCCGACACGGTGAGCGAGGAGATGTTGTAGCCCCGCGCCGTGAACAGGCCGGCGATCCGGGCGAGGATGCCCGGCTCGTTGTCGACGATGACGGCGAGCGTGTGCCGCTCGACTGCTTCTTCCTTGATATGCATGGCTAAATCTCCCCTCCCGCTTGCGGGAGGGGTCGGGGGAGGGCGTGTTGCCGCACCCCGACGCCGGAGGACATTCCCTCCCCTAGCCCCTCCCGCAAGCGGGAGGGGAACTTGATCGCTGCTTGCCCCATCAGACCAGCGCCTTGGCTTCGTCGTCCATCTCGCCCGAGACTTCCGCCGATTGGAGCAGCATTTCGGTATGGGCGGCACCCGACGGGATCATCGGGAAACAGTTGGCGAGCTTGGCCACCATGCAGTCCACCAGCACCGGCCCGTCATGCGCGAGCATCTCGGCGATGCCGGTGTCGAGCTGGTCGCGCGTCTCGATGCGGATGCCCTTCCAGCCATAGGCTTCGGCGAGCTTCACGAAATCGGGCAGCGCGTCGCTATAGCTCTCCGAATAGCGCGACTGATAGGTCAGCTGCTGCCACTGGCGGACCATGCCCATATATTCGTTGTTCAGGATGAAGATCTTGACCGGCAGGCGATATTGGGTCGCGGTGGCCAGTTCCTGGATGTTCATCTGGATCGAGGCTTCGCCGGCGATGTCGATCACCAGCGCGTCCGGATTGCCCAGCTGGGCGCCGATCGCGGCCGGCAGGCCATAGCCCATCGTCCCCAGGCCGCCCGAGGTCAGCCACTTGTTGGGATCCTCGAAGTCGAAATGCTGGGCGGCCCACATCTGGTGCTGGCCGACTTCGGTGGTGATGATCGGCGCTTTGTCCCGGGTCGCTTCCCACAGCGCCTTGATGGCGCGCTGGGGCATGATGACCTGGGGATCGGCTTCCTGGAAATCCAGGCAGCGGGTCTGGCGCCAGCCCTGGATGCGGTTCCACCATTCGGTCAGGTCCGGACGGGGATGCTTGCGAAGCTGATACGCGTCGATCATCGCCTGGAGCGCCCGGCCGACGTCCGCCACGATGGGCAGGTCGACGCGGACGTTCTTGTTGATGCTCGACCGGTCGATATCGACATGGATCTTCGCGCTGTTCGGCGAAAAGGCATCGAGACGGCCGGTGACGCGATCGTCGAAACGGGCCCCCAGGGCGATGATCAGATCGGCCTTGTTCATCGCCATATTGGCTTCGTAGGTGCCGTGCATCCCCAGCATGCCCAGCCACTTTTCGTCCGAGGCGGGAAAGGCGCCGAGGCCCATCAGCGTCGAGGTGACCGGCGCGCCGGTGATCTCGGCGAGCTGGCGCAGCAGGCGCGCGGCCTCGGGGCCGGAATTGATGACCCCGCCGCCGGTGTAGAAGATCGGCCGCTCGGCCGCGGCCAGCATGTCGACCGCCTTCTCGATCGCCGCCGCATCGGGTTCGACCTGGGGGCGATAGGTCTTGTGCGAGATCGGGGCGTTCTCGCCGCGCCGCGCGGTCGCGACCTGGACGTCCTTGGGGATGTCGATCACCACCGGGCCCGGCCGGCCCGAAGTGGCGATGTAGAAGGCCTCGCGGATCGTCGGCTCCAGCCGGGCGGGGTCCTTCACCAGATAGTTATGCTTCGAGCAGTGGCGGGTGATGCCGACCGTGTCGGCCTCCTGGAAGGCATCGGTGCCGATCAGGCCCGTCGGGACCTGGCCGGTGATGACGACCATCGGGATCGAATCCATCAGCGCATCGGTGATGCCGGTGACTGCGTTGGTCGCGCCCGGGCCCGACGTGACGAGGACGACCCCCGGCTTGCCCGTGGCCCGGGCATAGCCCTCGGCCGCGTGCGTCGCCGCCTGCTCGTGGCGAACGAGAATATGCTTGATGCGGTCCTGCTTGAAGATGGCATCGTAGATCGGGAGCACCGCGCCGCCGGGATAGCCGAACACGACTTCCACACCGAGATCGCACAGCGTCTCGATCAGGATGTCTGCTCCACTCTTCTCGGTCACATCGGCCTCCGTTGGTTGCAGTGCAAAACGCACCGCCGAAGGGCGCTGCTAGCTGCACGAAAACTACGCGTCAAGCCGCATTATAGTAATTTTGTTTCGAATTGTTCAATGAGTCTGTTCGTTTGTGTCTCGTTGGTGCGCTCCCATTCGGGCGGGGGCTGGCGGCGGAACCAGGTATATTGACGCTTGGCGTACTGACGGGTGGCGAGCGAGCCGGCGAAATGCGCCTCGTCCATGTTGCTCTCGCCCGAGAGCGCCAGGCCGATCTCCCGCACGCCGATCGCGCGCAGCACCGGGGCGTCGTCCGGCACGTCGGTGCGGGCGAGCAGCGCCTCGACCTCCTTCTGCGCCACCTGGACCATGTGGCGGAAGCGGCGGTCGATCCGGTCGGCGAGCCAGGTCTTGTCGGGCAGCAGGATCAGCGCGGCGATGCGAACCTCGCCGCCGATGCCGCCGTGGCGCTCCGCCTGCCATGCCCCGAGCGACTTGCCGGTGGAGCGGACGACTTCGAGCGCACGGGATACGCGGGCGGTGTCGGCGGGCTTGAGCCGGGCGGCGGTCTCGGGATCGAGCCGCGACAGTTCGGCATGCGCATCGGCGACCGCAAGGGACCGGACTTCCGCGCGGATGATCGAATCGATTTCGGGCACGGGGGCGATGCCCTCGACCAGGGTGCGCAGATACATGCCGGTGCCGCCGACCAGGATGGGCAGGCGGCCTGCCGCATGCGCCTCGGCGATGGCGCCGCGCGCTTCGGCCGCCCAGCGCGCGGCGGAATAGGCTTCGGCGCCGTCGACATGGCCGAACAGGCGGTGCGGGGCGCGCTTCTCCTCCTCGGCCGTGGGGCGGGCGCTGAGCACGCGGAGGTCGGCATAGACCTGCATCGAATCCGCGTTGATCACGACGCCGCCATGTTTTTCGGCCAGTGCGAGGGCGAGCGCGGACTTGCCGCTCGCGGTCGGCCCTGCGATGAGCGCCACCAAAGGCAGGTCAGGGGATCCGATGTTCATTGCGACGCTTATAGCAGAGGGTTTGACCGCGGGGCAGCTTTCCGAGGCGGGCGACCGGCTGGCGGCGGCGAGCTGCGCACCGGGAACGTCGCGCTGGATCGACGCGGGGCGGGCGGCGGACCTCGAATTCGGCCTGCATCCGGATGCCGCGCGCGCCGCGCTGGAAGGCGCGTTCCCGGCCTGCGACGTGGCGGTGCAGCCGGCCGCGGGGCGCGAGAAGCAGCTGCTCGTCGCCGACATGGACTCGACGATGATCACTGTGGAATGCATCGACGAACTGGCCGACTATGCCGGGATCAAGCCGCAGATCGCCGAGGTGACCGAGCGGGCGATGCGCGGCGAGCTGGATTTCGGCGCGGCGCTCGATGCGCGGGTGGCGCTGCTGAAGGGGCTTTCCGAGCGTGCCATCGACCAGTGCCTGGCCGAGCGGGTGAAGCTGATGCCGGGCGCGAAGGCGCTGGTGCGGACGATGCGCGCGCGGGGCGCGACCTGCGTGCTGGTGTCAGGCGGATTCACGCGCTTCGCGGAGCCGGTGGGCGCGGAGATCGGCTTCCACCGGGTGATCGCCAACCGGCTGGTGATCGCGGACGGCGCGCTGGACGGGACGGTCGAGCGGCCGATCGTCGACAGCAACACCAAGCTGGAGACGCTGCGCGCGGTGCGCGGCGAACTGGGGCTGGCGATGGACGGAACGCTGGCGGTGGGCGACGGCGCCAACGACCTGGCGATGATCCGCGAGGCCGGGCTGGGCGTGGCCTATCACGCCAAGCCGATCGTCGCGGCGGCGGCAGGCGTGCGGATCGACCATGGCGACCTGACCGCGCTGCTCTACGCGCAGGGGATCGCGGCGAAGGATTGGGTCCGGGGCTGAGGCTCCTGCGCGCGAACGCGCAGGAGCGGAGCGGAATCAGCTATTCTTGGCCGATACGTACAGGAACTGCGGATCCGCCTGTGCGAGCGAGCCGCCGGTATCGATATAGGTGTAGAAGCGCGCATTCGCTTCGGTCTGGCTGCCGAGCGTGATCGAGCCCGGATGGCCGGACGTGTTGGTGTTGAGCGATGCCGACAGCGCATAGTCGTTGCTGCGGAACGGCTTGTCCCAGTTGACCAGATAGTCGCCCACGCCGACGCGGATCACCGACGCGCCCTGGCCGCCGTCGATCGCCACCTGGCTGCCGTCCCAATGGAACTTCACCCAGGGTTCGGCATGCGCCCCGTCATAGAGCGTGAAGGCCGGGCCGAACGAAGCCTTGGACGTTTCCACCGGCGGGGTGGCCGGATCGTCGTCATGGTCGGTGAACTGCGGCTCGGCCTCGTATCCGGTCACGATGTTCCTCCGCCCGTTGTCCACCATCTGCGCGGCGAGCGACGAATAGGCGAAATAGGGAAGCGCGATCCGGTTGTTCTGCGAGCTGTTGCCGAGATAGAGGAAATAGTCGAGCTGGGGCACGCTGCCCGTCAGGTCCTGGCCCTCGATATAGCCGTCGGCCATGTGATTGTTATAGCCCTCGACCCGGAGCAGGAAGCTGCGGTTGGCGTTGCCGGTCTGCTTGACCACGGCCTGCAGGGTGTTGCCGCGCCATGCATTGCCCGTGGCATAGGGGCTCTCCTGGACGAGGACGTGGTGCCCCGCCTGGAGGTCGCAAGTATCGATCGTCGTCGCATGCGCCGCGGAGAGCGGGCAGAGATCGCCGTCATCCTGGGTGATCAGCTTGTACGCGCCCCAGACCGCGCAGTTGCGGATCGTGTTCACTTCCCCGCCGGCATAGGGCTTCAGCTTGTCCGGCCCGGGCAGCGTGATGCCGCTGCTGATATTGCCGATCACGATGCCATAGCCCTGGACGTCATATTCGTAGTCGGGCGTCTTGAGCTTGCGCAGAATGCCGTTTTCGGGCGCGAGATTGCCGACATGCACGCGCTCGACGATCGAGCGGGTGATGTTGCGCAGATCGATGCCGATCTGGATTTCGGTGGTGGTGATGCTGCCGGCCGGATGCGTCAGGACCACGCCGAAGTCGCGGAGCACCACGTCGGTGACATAGTGGTTCGTAGCGTTCGGATTGAAGGCGCGGCGGAGGATCGATCCGCCGCCATAGGCAGCAAGTTGCGCGATGGAGCCGCCGCCGGGCAACGCATGCAGGATGGTGGCGCCGCGCCCTTCGCCGACGATCTGGCTGCCCGTCCTCAGCACCAGGCCGACCGACGGATCGATCCGATAGATGCCGGCAGGAATGAAGATCCGATAGTGGTCGTTCAGTGCCGCCTGGATCGCGGCGGTGTCGTCGGTCACCCCGTCGCCGGTGGCGGAATAGGGGGCGTTCTTCACATTGACTGTCATGATTTTCGTCCTCGCTTGTCGACAGGCCAGAATTGCCGTTCGAACAAAACGAGAACATTGTGTTCTCCAACATTGCAAGCGCGCCGACTAAACCCCCAGCCAGCGAAAGGCATTCGCGACGGCCGCGCGGGCGTCCTGCTCGACCGGCGGCCCGTGCGCGATCACGAGCTTTTCGGCCGGCCAGTCGAGGATGCGTCGCACCGCCGATCGGGCGGCGGAGCGGTCGGAAAAGGCATAGCGGAACTTGCGGGGGACCCGGGGCTCGGGCGCGGTCATCCCGTCGAGCCGGGCGACGACAGCGCGCCATCCGGCGAACCATCCGCGCGGGAAATGCTGGATCAGGTCGGTGAACAGCAGCGTGCGGCTCGCCTGGTGGAAGAAAACCAGCTCGGTCGTGATCCGATTGCCCGGGATCGCGAGCTGGTCGATCTCGCCGTCCCAGGCGAAGCCGGGGCCGTCTGCCAGGTCGCGGGCGAAACGCAGATCGGGGTGCCGCCCCGCGAGCCCCGGCGGGGCGTGGAGCGCGGCGTGCGGGAATGCGCGCTGCCATTCGCCCAGGAAGCGATCGTGCAGGCCGTTGGGCGCGATGAGATGCCGCACCTCGCCGAGCGCTTCGACGGCGCCGCGCAACTCACGGGAAAGCGCGACCGGCGACCACAGGAACAGCGTGCCGTCGCGCAGGCGCATCACTGCCATCCGCGTCGGATAGCGAAAGCCCGCGACCGTCACTAGGGGGCCGTCCGCCAGCCAGATCTCCGGGCCGAAGCGATGTAGCGTGCCTTCCATCGCCGCGGACTCCCTGTCGGTGCACCTGGGCTCAGCGCACGCCCTTGCCGAAGGTGAAGCTGAGGCCCAGCCCGCCGGAGAACTGGTTGCGGCTGCCGATCGGCCCGCGCGAAAGCGGGGAATCGGCACCGTCGCCCACCAGGCGATCATAGCGAGTATAGCCGTACAGGCCCCAGCGGCGGGAAAATTGCCAGGTCGCGGTGCTGCTCACGCCCAGGGCATGGACCGCGCTGCCATCGGCCCGGTAGACCGGCAGGCCGGTGCGGGCGGCGACGGCGGGCGTGACTTCGAAATAGGCGCGGCGATATTTCGCGTCCGACAGCGTGATGCGCGGCCCGATCGAGACCAGCCATTTGTCGCCGTCACGGGTAACATAGTCGAGCCCGACGCCGCCGATCAGGCCGCCATGGCCGTTGATGCCCTTGCGCAGCTCGGTGTGGAGGCGCAACTGCCGGGCGAGCCAATATTGCGCATAGCCGCCCAGCTCGATCGTGGTGCTCACCTCGTCGATCGGCGCACCGGCCTCGCTCCGGCGGCGCGAGCCCTGGAAATTGGCGGCGGGGCCGAACTCGAACCCGCCCTTGTCGAGCAGCGCGAAGCCGAAGCTGTCGTCCGCCGCGACGAAGGGGAAAGGCGCATCGCCGCGCGCGGTGGCGACATCGAGCATCGGGGTGAGCTGCAGCTTGTCCGCCCCGGGATAATTGGGCGAGAGTTGCGGGCCGAGCGCGACGCGATAGCGGCGCGGCGGCTTGGGTTCTTCATCCTGCGCGTGCGCGGGCAGGGCAAGGGCGAGCAGCGGCGCGAGCGCGAGGAAACGGATCATCATGCTCGAACGCCCCTACACGCATCCCTGTTGCAGGTGCGATATGATTACTGGCCGACCGGCACGCAAGGGCTCACGCCGCGGCAGGCCCCGGCGGCCTCGCCCCGGCTGGCATAGGGGCCGACCAGCACCTTGGTGAGATTGCCCGCCTTGACATAGGCGACCTGCCGGCCCGGGAAGCGGGCGCCGACCTGGCCCCAGAGCTTGCGGGCATTGGCGGGATCGCCGAACGCGCCGAGCTGGAGGCGCCAGCCGCCGTCGCGGATGGGGGCGGCGGCGGGCGCCGGCGGGTTCGCGGCGACCTTGACCGG
>OAOK01000128.1_pt1 | contig 20539 bp, 17 predicted proteins | sample 1641101 | NCBI WGS metagenome assembly OAOK01 (sample SAMEA104232307, study PRJEB22302) | sediment metagenome | biome: forest; feature: aquifer; material: sediment | place: USA | collected 2011-08-07 | depth 0.01 m
CACATCAGCAGCCTCCACACAGGCCGCCTTGAATCACAAACCCCTTACATCACTCAATATGTCGCCGGACAGACACTCAGGGCGCGGGACGTCAGAAAAAGAATGCCGGACCCGAGGTTGCCGCAGAACAGCAGTTCCTCGGCGGTCGCGGCGGGGCCGGTGCCGACCTGCCGCCGGCCGATCTGGCGAAAGGCCTCGGCGAAGGTGGCGGGGTTGGCCGTGATGCGCGCCGAGGTCTTCTGGTGGAAGATCCAGGGCGGCCGATAGGGGTCGAGACGGCCGACCGCGATCTGGTGCAGCATATCAGCAAAGCTCGCCGGGTCGGCCGGGTACGGGCATGTTCGCCACAGCTCGCGAACGGTAAGGCGCAGGCGATCGTCGAGCGCAAACAGCCGCGCCCGGGCTTGCCGCCAGCGCGCCGCGCGCTCATTGCGCCGATCCCGTTCATAGTCGCCCCACCACACGGCGCGGCGTGCCATCTCCTCGTCGACGTCGTGCTGCCGGGCGCCGATCTGCGCGGCGAACAGCGGCAGGGCCTCGCGTTCGAGGCGTTGCTTGCGGAGAAACGCCGCGCGTTTGCGCGACGTTTCCCGATAGGCGGTCGGTCTCGGCCAACGACGGAAGCGCATCACACGCCCTCCCGCCGAGACCGCGCGGCGGCGTGCAGAATGCGCTCCGCGCTGGTGATACTGCCGGTCCGGCGGGCGGCCTCGGCATAGACGAAGATCGGGAACGCACCCTCGAACAGGATGTCGCGCTCGATGCCCATGCCGAAGGGAAGGCGTAGCGCCTCCATCTCCGAGAGGCTGAATGAACCCAGCTCGGGCTCGCCGAGATCGGCAAGGCCAAACAGAGTATCACCGTCCTCGTCGAGTTCGGTGGCCAGCCAGGTTCCGATGCCCAGTGGATTGAAGAAGCGAACGACGGGGACATGGTCGCCATCGCGCGCACGGCCATTGGCGAGCAGGCGCTCGCGCAGCTCCGGGGTCAGGAGGATCATGCCGCCCTCCGCTCGATCGGGGCGTCGACGGCGTCCGCGGCCGGTTCCGTGTCGGGCAGGAAGCCGAGGAGATAGTCCGCAGCCTTGCTGGCCTGGGACGCGGCGCGCACGATTGCGCGGTTGTCCTCGCGCAGCACTTCCAGCCATGAGCCGATATAGTCCGCGTGCCGGACGGTCGGGACGATGCCGAGCGAGGCGCAGCAGAAGGCCGCGTTCATCTCGGCGACCAGCTCCTCGAACGCATATTTCTTGGTGCCGAAGGCGCCCGACAGGTCTCGGTTCAGCCGGCTGTGATGGCCGCTGGCGTGGCCCAGCTCGTGCAGCGCCGTGCGGTGCCAGTTGATCGGCTCGAAATAGGCCTGCGGCGGCGGGACCATCACATAGTCGAGGCCGGGGGCGTAAAAGGCGCGGCTGCCGCCGATGCGGAAGTCGATGCCGGTCGCCGCGATCAGGGCCTCGACCTGCGGCTCGATCAGGCCGGGTGGCGGTGGCGGCGCAACGACGGCGATGTCCTCGGGAAGGCTCTCGCACTGGGACGCATTGAACACGGTGAACCGCTTCAGGAACGGGATCGCTTGGGCGTCCTCGCCGGCGTCGCGGGCGCGCTTCTTCTCGTCGTCCGGGACGAAGCGGTCGGCATAGACGACGGTCGTGCCGTGCTCACCCTTGCGGACATTCCCGCCGAGCGCGAGCGCCTGACGGAAGGTGAGCCAGCTCTGTCCGGCGAAGCCATGCTGGATCACGCTGCCCCACAGGATCAGGACGTTGATCCCGGAATATTGACGGCCGGTGGCGGCGTTTTTCGGCATGGCCAGCGGCGCTTTAGCCGCCGCCGTTCCCCAGGGCTGGACCCAGGGCACGCGGCCGGCCTCCAGCTCGGCGATGATCTTGCCGGTTATATCGTCATAGAGGTTCGTCCGGTCCGAGCCGGTGCGAGCATGAGCGGTGCTTCGGGACATCGCGGTTCTCCGCGACGGGCGCCGGAGGCCTCTCCTCCAGCTTTCAACCCGTCACGGCAAAGCCGATCCGCACTCTCACTCTGGGGGCGTTGCGGGGTCTCCCCGCAGAAGGGGTCGGCCGAGACCGCAGGGCTCGGCAGCAGGGGAAGACTTTCCCCTCCAAGGCCATGCTTAACTCGGAATTTAGCAACCGGACTCACGGCTCATTCACCTATGACGACTATTATAGTCGCCGAATAGCTTTCAATCCTGGGCCGGTGGACTTGTGCATTGCTTCACTTTGAAAACCGGATACTGCGCCTGATCGCAAATGGCGCGCCCGTACAGGACACGGCTCAGCAACTCTGCCATGAGGTCGAGGCGTTTTTGCCCGGTGTGATCTGCACCGTGATGACAGTCGATGCGGCGGGCGTGCTGCATCCCTTGGCTGCACCTCATCTGCCCGCCGATTTTGCCGCGGCGATCCAGGGCGTGATGATAGGACCGGACGTCGGATCGTGTGGCACGGCCGCCTATCTGCGGCTTCCGGTTTTCGTCACCGATATCGAGAATGATCCAAAATGGTCAAAGTACAGGGACGTCGCGCTTGCAGCAGGTCTCAGAGCGTGCTGGTCGGCCCCGATCACAGGGGAAGACGGCGAACCCATCGGTGCACTGGCGATGTACTTCGGCGAGCCGCGCCCGCCGCTGGATCAGGAACGCGCGACCATCTCGCGAGGTGTGGAATTGTGCGAGATCGCGCTTCGTCGCCACGAACACGGCGTTGATCGGGAGCGGCGCGCGCACATCGACGCGCTCACCGATTTGCCTAATCGTGCTGCATTCAACATGGCGTGCGCCAGCATGGCTTGCGACGAGCCGGGGTCGTGGGCGCTGTTCATTGTGGATCTCGACAATCTCAAGACCGTCAACGACACGTTCGGCCATCCGGCCGGTGATGCGCTGATCCGCGCCGCGGGCGAGCGGATCGCGGACGTCATGGTGCCGGACCTCACGTTTCGGCTTGGCGGCGACGAATTCGCCGTGCTCGTGCAACATCCGGTGGCCCTGTTCGATCTGGAGGCGACCGCGAGCAGGATTTTCGCCGCACTGGACAGGCCGGTGGATTGCGACGGCCATGCCGTGGTTCCTGCGGCGACGATCGGCGGCGCGGCGCTGACGGCGTCTGAGGCGTCGTCGGCGGACGTTTATCAGAATGCGGATTTCGCGCTGTATCATGCCAAGGAGACCGGCCGAGGCGGCTTCGTTCGCTACTGGCCTGGCATCGGCAGCCGGATCACGCATCGCCGCGACGCGATCCGGGACGTTGCAGCGGCGCTCGAAGAGGGGCGCATCGACGCCCACTATCAGCCGGTGGTTCGTCTCGACACGCGCGAGATCGTGGGCGTCGAGGCGCTATGCCGCCTGCAGACAGCGGGCGGCGAGATCATCGCGGCTGGCGAATTCCACGAGGCGACGGCTGACATCAAGGTGGCGGCTGAACTCACCGGACGGATGCTGTGGATCGTGGCGGCAGATGTGCGGAGCTGGCTCGATGCGGGCATTCCGTTCCAGCATGTCGGCGTCAACGTCTCCACCGCCGACTTTTACGCGGGCGATCTCATGCAGAAGCTGGAGGACAGCTTCGGCCGGACAGGCGTGTCGCTCGATCACCTTGTTCTCGAGGTGAACGAGGATGTCTCCATGGGTCGGCGAGACAAGGTCATCGCCCGGGAGATCGCGCGGCTGCGGCGCAGCGGCGTCCGGGTGGCGCTCGATGACTTCGGGACAGGCCATGCGTCCTTGACCCATCTGGTCAGCATGCCGGTGGACGTGATCAAGATCGACCGCTCCTTCATCGCCCAGCTGTGGCCTGGCGATCCGGCGATGGTGATCGTGCAGGCGCTGATCGACATCGCGCGCCAGCTCGACATTCGGGTCGTAGCTGAGGGGATCGAAACGGAGGTCCAGGCCAGCCAGTTGTGGACGATGGGCTGCGTGCTCGGTCAGGGTTTTGAGTTCTCGCGAGCGGTAGATCGCGCGACCATGACGAGCAGCGTGAGAAATTCCCCGCGCTCCACTCTCAAATCGACCGCACGCAGAACCTGCGTCGGGCCGAACGATTTCGTGAGTTGAACGATGTTGAGTTGCGACACGCCGTCACCTGATTGAGGTTTTGGCGGTGTTAGTCTGGCGCGGTGACAGCCGTGTGTATTGTTTGTTTCAGATATGCGACAATCACGCCAACGTCACAAAAACAGGGTCAAATAGAATTGTGACGACACGATTGGCTTAGACCAGTTGCGTTTTCTTGCCAGCGTAATGAATGGGTCAGGCGCAAGCTGCGCCGATGGAGGCAAACTCCAAAGTGGTCGCAGGTAATTTCGATCCTCACCTGCGCGACGGGGCTAACCGACGGACGGGCTCAAACGCTATCGGAAACCAAGACCGGATCTGGATCCCCCAAACGAAGGGCCGCCCTGCGGTCTTTTTCCACGGTCGAATGGTGGTCCGGCATCCCGGAGTGCCCGGTCGTAGCAGTGTTCGATCGCAGGTCCGCGGAACCGTAAAGCGCGTCATACGCAGCCTCGTCCAAGCTCTGCGTCGGCGCATCGACGACAACGCGGCCACGCGCAAGACCGATGACGCGATCCGTGAAGGTTCGCGCATAGCCGACCTGATGCAGGCTGCAGATCACGGCAACGCCTTCGTCCCGCGCGATGTCCTTGAGAAGTTGCATGACCCCGGCGGCCGAACTGGGGTCGAGACTTGCAACCGGCTCGTCGGCGACGATCAACCGTGGCTCCTGGGCGAGCGCGCGCGCGATCGCGACCCGCTGCTGCTGCCCGCCGGAGAGCGTGTCGGCGCGCTGGAGCGCGTGATCGAGCATGCCGACACGCTCCAGGCATTCGAACGCCCTGAGCTTGTCCGCGCGCTCGAAGCGGCGGAATACGCCGCGCCAGGTCGGTAAATAACCGAGCCGCCCGGCCAGCACGTTGTCGAGAGCCGTGAGCCGGCGCACTAAATTGAATTGCTGGAAGACGACCGCGATTTGTCGCAGCTCGCGGGGCGTCAGCCGCTCGATCTCGGTGCCGCCGAAGCGAATGCGCCCCGCGTCCGATTTGGCCGAACCGGTGATACAGCGAAACAGCGTGGTTTTACCGGCGCCGCTCGGTCCCAGAACCGCAACGAATTCATGCTCCATCAACGAAAAGCTCACATTCTCCACCGCCGACCGCGCCCCGAAGCTCTTCGAGAAGTCCTCGACGGTGAGCACCGGCGGCTTGCCGACAATGTCCGGCTGCGAGCCTAACGTGCGCCCATTGGCAGATGTCGTGTCCACGGCGTCACCCATTGGTCAAACAAGCCTCTTGCGCAGCCACCCCGACAGCCAGTCCAGCGCTGTCACGACAATGAGGATGACGGCTATGATTGTGAAAAGCCGGGAGAAGTCGAGAAGGTCCATGCTGTTCTTCAGCTCCTGGCCGATGCCGCCTGCGCCGACGACGCCCAACACAGTGGAGGCGCGGACGTTGAACTCCAGCCAGAACAGCGACGTTGAGAGCAGAAGCGGCAGAATATCTGGCAGGAGCCCGTATGTGAGTGCGGTAAGTCGCCCCGCACCGGTTGCGCGGATCGCATTGTGAGGACCGAGGTCCGCGCTTTCGATCTGATCGGCGAAGAACTTGGCGGCCGTGCCGGCCGTGTGAAGGGTTATGCCGAGCACACCTGCGAACGGCCCGAGCCCGACCGCTGCCACGAACAACAGCGCAAACACGAAGGAATCGATTCCACGCAGCGCGTTCAGAAACCACCTCGTCGGGAAATACAGCAACGGAAAGGGCGTGATATTGCGGCTTGCCAGGATCGAAAAAGGCAACCCGATCAGCGTGGCGAGCGTTGTGCCAATCGCGGCCATGGCGACCGTTTCCGCCGTTCGCCAAAGGAACACCGGCAGTTCCTCGAACTTCGGCGGCCAGGCTCGCGACAGCCAATCCCAAAGTCTTGGGAGACCCGTGGCGAGCTTGCCGAGGTCCAGCTGCGCGAGTTCGGCGGCGACCAGATAGAAAGCAACTATAATCGCTACGAGCAACCAGCCTTTTACTCGCGCAACGCTGAATGTGCGTTGCGCAGCTTCGAGCTTGGCAAGGGCTTCTGCAGCGGATTTCATCCCGCCGTGACCAGCGATCGAGCCCTCGAGGAGACGTCTCGCTCCCGTAGCGTTCATCTCACACCTTTGCCTTGATCTTGCCGACGGAGATGCCGGCATTCTCGATCGACCTGTAGGAGGCATGGGTCGCCGCGACAAAGCCGGTGTACCGGTTCGGCAGCAGCAACTTTGCCTGCTCGACCGTGATCGCGGTCAGGATGGCCTGCACTTTGCTCGACATCTCGGCGGAAGCGTTGGCGGGTACCGCGATGGCATCGTTGGGCAGCGGGTCTGATGTCCAGATGATCTTGTTTGAGTCCTCCTTGACCCGGCCGGATGCGATCATTGCATTACGGTTGCGATCGAAGTCGGTAGCCATGTCAACCTGGCCAGACGAGACGGCGATTTCGTTGGCCCCGTGTGTTGCCCCTTCACTGTATTTCCAGAAGGTCTTGGGATCGATTTTCCAGACCTCCTTTGCGTAAAAGGTCGGGATCAGCCAGCCAGACGTGGAACCGACATCGGCAAAGGAAATCGATTTGCCTTTCGTATCATCGGGGAATTTTGTCACCTTGAGATCGGGCCGCGCAATGATGATGGCCTGATAAGTCGGCTTTTCATCGTACTTGGCGGTGGCGATCGCCCGACAACCGGTCGCATTGTTGGCGATGATGTAGCCCCACGGCCCCATCCATGCCAGATCGAGCTGCCCGCCACCCATGGCAACTGCCATTCCCGCCCAATCGGTGGTCGCCGACAGCTCGAAATCTGCACCGAGCTCTTTTGCAATATGGGCAAAAACCGGTGCGAACGCCTTTTTCGTATCCTCGGGATTGGGCAGAAGTGGCCCGACCGCAAACCGCAGCTTCTTGGTCTGTGCCACGGCTGGCCGAAAAATTGAAGCTGCCGCAGCGCCTGCTGTAGTTGCCGCCAGGAACTTACGTCTGTTGATGCTCATGATGTCTCCACACGTTGCCAGATCGATAAAGGACTTAAGGGTCGGTCGATTGATGCTCGGTCAGCCCTCGCTCACGAACTCGACGCACAGCGCGCCGCCGACGATCACCGCCCAAGGGACCAAGTTGTTTTAATCCACCCGCGTTGCCCGAAGCAGGGCGAGCACACGCAGATCGTTTCACCCGCTTTCACAAAGTTCGTCATCGGCTCGATGAGCGGCGCAGACCCGGCATCGCAACTGACGGCGACATCGGGCTCGCGCACCCGCCCGGTTACATCGCAGGGGCTAGATCAAACTTGCGCCGTGGTGCCCACCGGGCCCGCGGACTAGGCGCCTAATCGACCTCGGCGGGACGCTCGTAGAACAAGCGCCGTGCCCGCTTCTGGTTATCGAACAGGCTGAACCGTTCTTGTGCCTCGGGCGGCATCGGAAAGGGCACGGGGCACGGCAGTGCGACCATCCTCGGGTTGCGGGTCGATCGTCCGCAAACCATGTCCGTTTCATACTGGTCCCAGTTCCTCACGCCCAACAGCGGCCACGCGTCAGCAGCGGCATATCCAATCAACAACAACCGGCGGGGCTGGGCGGACATGTTTGGTCCGGAGGCGTGCATGGTACGGACGTGGTGGAACGATACGGTCCCTGCGGGACCAACGCACTCTTCGGCGCCGGTGGCGTTCACGGGATCGGCATCCAGGTCGACCGCGCTGCAGAAGTACCCGGTATCGGGGTTGTGGTGATCGTAGATCTTGCCCTGGTGCGAGCCAGGCAGGCACAGCAGAGGCCCATTAACACTGGTGATATCGTCCAGGAACACGCCCACCGTCAGGAACGCGTCGTTGGTGTGCGGATAAAAGCACCAATCCTGGTGCCACTCGACGGGCGAACCGATCCGGCCCGGCTTCAGGTTGATCTTGGAGTTGTTTACTCGTACGTCTGGGCCGATCAGCTTCTGGAGACTATCGATAAGGGCGGGATGTCGCACGAACTCCCTGAAGAAGTCGAAGTGCCTGTGCGGCATCTCGATTCGGCGAACGGCGGGTTGTTCCGGAGTGTGGGATGGCTCGAGCTCGAAGGTTGGCGTCGGACTTGTTAGCGCTGACGCTTCGACAATCAACTCGTCAGTGACACGCCGCAGCTCGCCGATCTCTTGCTCGGTAAAGAGCCCCTCGGCGACGGCAAAACCTTTGGTGTGATATTCGGCGACGTGACGATCCGTCAACATGCTCCGCTCCTTCCTGGTGACGGGCGGCGCGATCAGCGACGCCGCGCCGTTCGAAATCCCCTCCAGCGCTCACTTGTCCACGCGAGCCAGCTGGCAACCCGCGTTGTTCTGGTAGCTCTCTGCGGTGACAGGGGCGTGTATCTTGTGTGTCAGTGGCGCGACATTCGCTCTATCGCGCGAAAGTACAGCCTGGATCGACTGATTGATTAGACAGGTGGCTTAGAGTCTGTCCGGCATCATGATGTTTTCTGACAGAGCTTTCGGGTCATGAGGCGGATGGAGGCCAAGAGGACGAACGCTCGTCCTTTCCGGCTTTTGCATTCCCAATCCTTTGCGAGACGGCGGCAGCGGTTGAGCCAGCCGATCGTTCGCTCGACGATCCAACGCTTGGGCAGCACAGCGAAGCCTTTGGCCTGATCGGAGCGCCTGACGATCTCGACCGTGAGGGTGCGGCAGACCTTGCGAAGGCCATCTTGGAAGGCCGGTCCCTGGTAGCCGCCGTCGGCGAAGAGCTTGAGCAGGAACGGGTAGAGGCCAAACAGCGTGGCCATCACCAGCACGCCGCCATCCCGATCCTGAATGTCGGCGGGATGGACGAGCGCGTGCATCAGCAGGCCCTGCGTGTCGACCAGGATGTGGCGCTTCTTGCCCCTGATCTTCTTGCCCGCATCGTAGCCGGGCGGGTCGATCGAGCGCCCCCCTTTTCCGCGCCCTTCACGCTCTGGCTGTCGATGATGGCCACCGTCGGGCTGGCCTCCCGATCCATCCGTTCCCGGCAGGCGACGTAGAGCGTGTGATGGATCCGCTCCAGCGTGCCGTCATAGTCCCAGAGGTCAAAGTAATCGTGAACCGTCGAGCGCGCCGCCAGATCCTTTGGGATCGCCCGCCATTGGCAGCCGGTGCTCAGCACGTACATCAGGCCGTTCACCACCGCCCGCATGTCGACACTGCGCTTGCCGCCGCCACGCTTGGCTGGAGGGATCAGGGGCTCAATCAGCGCCCACTCGTCATCCGTCAGATCGCTCGGATACCGAAGCTCGCTTCGATCGTAGCGGGCCCGGTTCTCGGTCGTCCACATCAGCAGCCTCCACACAGGCCGCCTTGAATCACAAACCCCTTACATCACTCAATATGTCGCCGGACAGACACTGAGTGATCGATGCCCAGCTCCGTCAGCGTTCGTGCGCAGCCGACCATGAAAGCTGCCTGGCCGAATGCGACCAGTCGGAGCTGGACGAACGTCACACTCTGACCTCGACCTTATCGACACGTTGAAGCGCGACGCATTTCGTCTTCATCCTCTTGCACTCACGTCGGCTTGGGCTGCCGAGCCTGGGCGTTCGCCGATCGGGCCTCGCCTCACACGGCGCTTCCATCGTGTCGGACGCACCGTAGATCCTCGAAACGAGCTGGGAATGCGCAAGCGTTTGGGATGTCAGACTTTCGACACGCCCGGACTCAAGCTCTACCTTATCCCTGCAATAAAATCCAAGCTGTTTCTCATAGTCCCCGGGAAAGGCTATGCATACTGTCAGATCTGACAGGACGATTAGCGCCGACCGATATTATCCGCGCTACGCACAGGGTTAATTTTTCGTTGAGCGCTGGATTGCCGCCGGCGCGTCGGCGTGAGAACTTCCGTTAACGAAAGCTTAACGGTTGGGTCTCGGCGATGCGGTTTGCGGCTTTCACGAGGCGGAATGCGGTCTCGGTCCACGCCGCGCGTCGCCTCAGGCCTGCCCTCGCGGCAGCCTTCTCCATCGGCCTCGGGATCGGCGCCGTGCAGGCTCAAACCCTCGCGTCGCTGCCGAGCGCCCCGAGCGTGGCGCAGCCTCTGGGAACGGCCCGACCGATCGCGGCATGGGTGACGTTCTGCGAGAACTATCCGGCCGAATGCGTACTCGACCGCACGGAGCCTGCCCGCATCACCCTCACGCCCGCGACCTGGTCGACCATCGTTTCGATCAACCGCCGGGTGAATAAGGCGGTGCAGCCGATGACCGACATGGACCACTGGCACGTAGCCGATCAATGGAACCTGGCCGAGGACGGCTTCGGCGACTGCGAGGACTATCAGCTCCTGAAGCGCCATCTGCTCGCCGAGGCGGGTCTGCCGCGCCGGGCGATGCGGATGACCGTGGTCGTGGACGCCAACGGCGAGGGTCACGCCGTACTCACCCTGCTGACCGATCGCGGCGACCTCGTCCTGGACAACAAGACCAACGACATCTTACCCTGGCACCGGACCGGCTATGTCTTCGTCAAGCGCGAGAGCCAGGACGCCATCGCCTGGGTGTCGCTGGGCGGGGTCACCTCGCCCGTCACCACGGCGAACCGTTGAGAGGGGATAGTCGCTCGACCGGGCACAGCCTCGGCGAGGATGAGGCGACCGTCGGCTCGATGCCGTTCGTGCCCGTGCTGCGATGATTACCCCTCATATCATGCGCAGGGAACTCCGATGCGGCTAATTTCGGTGATGGTCCTCCCGCTCGTCATGTTTCTGACAGACGTGTCTGCCGAGGCACGTGTGCGCGGCGTCAAGGCTCACCATGATCACAGGGCTTCACGCGCAAGTGACATGGACCTCACGCTCAGACGCAGGGCCGCCGCCGATCGTGCGCGAGGTTGGATGGACTGGGAGGTGCACAGGCCGCTGTCCAGCTACCTCCCGCCTGTGACCAAGCAGCGGGTATCCGCTCCGCCGTTCACAGGTTGGGGTTATGGCGAGACGATCCCCGGTGCGTGGCCCGGCTTCTGATCGTACGATCCTGCACCGTGCGCAGCGTTTGCCGCGATCGTGCGCCCCATCGTGTCGTCGCACGCCTCGCTTTCGGCATCGGCATGCTGGCGGTGGCCGTCACGGCGCTGACAAAGGCTTCGATGAGATATGGGATGCGGCTACCGACATCGTGAGAATCCCCGATCTCGGAACAGCGCCATCCCCGGTCCGGTTGGCTCGATTGCAGCGCGTCTCGAACGCGCCGTCCACGCCATGACCGGAGGCAAAATGAGAGTCGATATCCGCACGCCGCTGATCGCGGCCTTGATGGTCATCGGCATGGTAGCCGGTGTAGCCGCCGCGGGTGGCGGAGCCGGCGGTGGCGCGGGCGGAGCTGGGGCGGGCGGCAGTGCCGGCGGCTCTGCTTCTGGAACCGGTGGTACGGGCTCCAGCGGCGTCAGTGGCACGGGCGCCGTCAACGGGGCGACATCACCGGGTACCTCAAGCACGAGTTCTGGGCTGCCTGCGGGCAGCACCGGCAACTCCAACATCTCGCAGGGGGGCAAGTCGGTCACGCCCGGTACCGGTTCGACATCTGGTACAGGTCGGTAAAGCGCCGGCGTCGCGCGACGTCCGAAGCCGTTCGAACCCCACACCGGACCGGAGGCGGCGAGCGCGATGGGTTTGCCGTCAGCGCCAGTCGTAGGGATTGAGCGGCTCGAGGACCCGACGCAACGCCTGCAGCGGGGCCGGCTGCTGTTGGTGCTCCGCTTCGCGGGCGAGGGCCCGTAGGAAGGCCTGGGGACCCTGCTCGAGGTCGCGACCGATGCCGTCGAACCGGTCGGCCGGCTCGACGTGCGGCGGATCGCGAGTCACGAGATAATCGATGTTGCAGATCGGCGCCGTCGATCGGTCGCCGAGGCGGTAGCAGATGTGAACCCGGGTATACGGCTCACCGAGCCGGTGCTCGGCGTGCACCCGCTCGACCGCGAAGGCTCCGTTGCTCGCGCGCTCGGCGTAGCGCAGGGTCTGAGCCACCGTCGTCAGCGCTTCCGTGCGCCGGCTCAGCACCAGTTCGACCGCACCTCGCGCGGAGGATAGGCGAGGTTCATCGTGGACGAACGATGATCGCGCGGCGGCGTCGATGCTCGCGCGCGGATCGGTTAGCGGACAGGCAGCGGGCACGACGCTGATCACGACCGAGCTTGGGCACTGGCCTCGGCAGCCCGAAGCCGCATCGATCTGATCTCGACCGCAGGCGTCGGCGTAGCAGGACCGCGCGAGAGTCTCGCAGGTCGCCAGGAACCGACCGACGGGCTCTGAGACGATCAGGTCGGCGGCCGACGCGGTCTTGAGGCCGGCCATTCCAACGAGAAGGCCGAGTGCCGTCGCGCAGACCATTCTCGCAACCCTCGCGGCTCGCCGATGATCGTCGGCGGAGGTGGGCGTAAAGTCCCGGCAGGCGAGACCGACCTGATCCAGCGCTTCAGAGAGCCTGCCGGACTGGTCGTACAGTAGTCCCTCGCCATCATGGGAGGGACCGATCCGATCGATGCGAGGTCGTCGATGCCGCATGTGCTCTGTGCCCTTGTATTCACTGGATCGGGTCGTTCCGAGAACAGCGGACGGGTTCGACGAACCAACACTGCCATCGCCTCGGGTTACGGAGAGATGCTGGATCACAGGAACTTCAGCGGATCCTTCTCCGGGGGCGGCGGCGCCACGTCGGCGCGGTTCCACCAGCCGCCGCCCAGCGCCACGAACAGCGCCGCGGTGTCGGCGTACTGGGTCGCGCGAGCACCCGCCGCGGTGACCAGCGCCGACAGGTAACCCTGCTGGGCGATCAGCACTTGCGTCGAGGTCACCGAGCCGGCCGTGAACTGCTTGCGGACCAGCTCCAGGCTCTGGTTCGTCGCATTGACCGCTGCGTCGGCGGCGGCCACCGCCCTGGCGTCGGCCTGCAGCGCTCGCAGCGCGTCGGCGACGTTCTGGAAGGCGGTGATCACCGTGGCGCGGTACTGCGCCTGCGCCTGGGTCAAGCCTTCCTCGGCGGCCCGCTGGCGTCGGAACAGGGTGCCGGCATCGAAGATCGGTGCCGTCGCCTGGCCGACGATCGTGAAGAACGAGGCGGCCGGGTTGGTAATCTGGGTTATTTGCGTCGCGCTCGATCCGCCCGTGGCCGTCAGCGTGAACTGGGGCAGGCGGTTGGCGACCGCGACGCCGACGCTGGCGCTCGCCTGCTGCACCATGGCTTCCGCCGCCTTGACGTCGGGGCGCTGCTGCACGAGCCGCGAGGGCAGGCTCACCGGAAGCCGGGTCGGCAGCCTCAATGCCGAGAGACGGAAGGTCTCCGGGACCTCGTCGGAGGGCAGACGCCCGGCGAGTGCGGTGAGCAGGTTGCGCTGCTGCGCGAGCGCCTTCTCCAGCGGTGGCAGCAGCTGCTGCGACAGGGCGAGCGCCGCCTGCTGCTGCACCACGTCGGCCCCGGCGATCTGCCCGAGCGACAGCTGCTTGTTGTACAGCTGCAGCACCTCGATCTGCGCCTGGATCACTTTCTGCGTCGCATCGATCTGCGCGCGCAGGGATGCCTCCTGGATGGCGGCGGCGACGACGTTGGCGGTCAGACTTAGATAGGCCGCCTCCAGCTGAAAGCGCTGGTTCTCGGTGGCGGCCTCCAGCGACTCGATCTGCCGCCGGTTCCCGCCGAACACGTCTGGATTGTACGAGACCACCGCCTGCGGGGTAAACAGGCTGTAGAGGTACTGGGTCTGGTTCTGCAGCGGCGATTGCAGGTCGAGGCCCGGGGCCTGGATGCCTTCGGCCTGAGGCGTCGCGGTCAGGCTCGGATAGAGCGTGCCCTTCTGGGCGAGCGCGTTCTGCTGCGCTACCCGCAGGGAGGCCTGCGCGGCCTCCAGCGTCGGGTTGTTGGCCAGCGCCTGCTCGACGAGGCGGTTGAGTGCCTTGGAATGGAACAGCGTCCACCACTGGCCGGGGATGTCGGCGCCCGAGGCGAAGCTCTGGTCGGCCGAGCCGCCTTGCCGGGTGCGAATCTTGTCGGCGGCCGACGGGTTCTTCAGCGGCTCCCTGGTGTAGCGGCTGACCGGCGGATCCTCCGGCGGCATGAAGTTCGGCCCCACCGCGCAGGCGGCGACGCTCCAAGCCAGCAGTATGACGCCGCCATACCGAGAGAGACGACCGAGGGCCATCGTCAGCGGGATTACCCATCCTTCCGACACGCGGACGAACATCCCGTCCCGCACCGGATATCGCGCGGCATGATGATCGAGATCGGGACGCATCGAGGCACTTCTGCAGGCGTGGTCCGTCGAGCGACGGCAAGCATCTGAGCTTGACCGTTCTCTATGGCGATTGCGGGACGTTTAAGGGGCGGACACGGCCTGTACTTTGGGTCGAACCTGCGTGCTCCTGGCCGGTCGCCGCCGCGAGAACAGCGAGATCAGGATCGGCATAACGACCAGGATCAGGGCCGGCGCCAGGAGGATGCCGCCAACCACAACCAGCGCCAGCGGCTTCTGGACCTGCGAGCCGATGCCGGTCGACAAGGCGGCCGGCAGCAGGCCGACGCAGGCCGCGACGCAGGTCATCATCACCGGGCGCATCCGCACCGTCGCGGCCTGGAACACCGCGTTGCGGCGCTGCCAGCCGTCTTCGACGAGCTGGTTGTAGTAGGCGAGCAGGATCACGCCCTCCATGGTCGAGATGCCGAACAGCGCGATGAAGCCGATCGCCGCCGAGACCGAGAACGGCGTCCCCGTCAGCACGAGGGCGAAGATGCCGCCGATCATCGCCATCGGGATCACCGACAGCGTCAGCAGCATGTCGGTGGCCGATGAGAAGTTGATGTAAAGGAGCAGGGCGATCAGCGCGAGCGTGATCGGGACGACGACCTTCAGTCGGGCGATCGCGTCCTGCAGGTTCCCGAACTCGCCGACCCATTCGAGGTGAGAGCCCGGCGGCAACTGGACCTGCTGGGCGACCCGGTTCTGCGCCTCGATCACGGCGCCGCCGAGGTCGCGTCCCCGCACCGAGAACTTGACCGGGATGTAGCGCTGCTGACCCTCGCGATAGATGAACGAGGCGCCCGAGACGAGCTCGACCGTGGCGATCTCAGAAAGCGGCACGGGAATCACGCCGCCGCTCGGATTCTGGGCGCCCACCGTGATGTTGCGGATCGTGGCGAGGTCGCGGCGGTACGCCGAGGCCAGGCGCACGCGCATCGCGAAGTGCCGATCCGAGCCATACTCGTACACGTCACCCGCGGTCTGACCGCCGATCGCGGCCTGAACCGTGGTGTTCACATCCCCGGGCGCCAGCCCGTACCGGGCCGCCTTCTCGCGATCGACGGTGATGCGGACCGTCGGCTGACCCAGTGAGGTGAAGATCGCCAAGTCGGTGATGCCCTTCACCTCGGCCAGGGCCGCCTTGATCTGCTCGGCCGCCTGCGAGATCGCGCTGAGATCGTTGCCGTACACCTTGACGGAGTTCTCGCCCTTCACGCCGGAAGCCGCTTCCTCGACATTGTCCTGGATGTACTGGGAGAAGTTGAACTCGACGCCGGGGAAGTGCTCCTCCAGCGTCTTTGACATATCCTCGACGAGCCGCTCCTTGGTCAGCCCCGATGGCCAAGTCTCCTCGTCGGTCAGCGGTGCGAAGATCTCGACGTTGAAGAAGCCGGTCGCGTCCGTGCCGTCGTCGGGCCGGCCATGCTGCGTGATCGTGGTCTCCACCTCCGGATACGCCTTGAGCACGGCGCGTATCCGGTTGACGTAGGTGTTCGCGGCCTCGAGCGAGATCGAGGGTGGCATCGTCCCGCGGATCCAGAGATTGCCCTCCTCGAGCTTGGGCAGGAACTCCAGGCCGAGCGAGCGGACCATCGTGCCGGCGACGAGCAGGACGACGAGCATGGCGCCGAGCGTCAGGATCTTGTTGCCCAAGGCGAAGCGCAGGAAGCGCGTGTGCCCGAAGTGCAGGAGGCGCACGATGAGCGTGTCGCGCTCCTCCATCTCGTTCGGCAGGATCAGGGCCGACAGGGCCGGCGAGACCGTGAAGGTCGCGAGCAGGCCGCCGATCAGCGCGTACGCGTAGGTCTTGGCCATCGGCCCGAAGATGTGCCCTTCAACGCCGCTCAGCGTGAACAGTGGCAGGAAGCCGACGATGATGATCGTCGCCGAGAAGAAAATCGCCCGGTTCACCTCGGACGCGGCGAAACTGATGGTGCCGAGCTTGCCCGTCAGGGCCGACCCCTCATCGCCAGCGTCATCGGCGTGCGTGATCGGACCGCCGGGATGCTCCGACAAGTGTCGGAAGACGTTCTCGACCATGATCACGGTCGCATCGACGATCAGGCCGAAGTCGATGGCACCGAGCGACAGCAGGTTGGCCGACTCGCCGCGGATCACCAAGATCGCCACCGCGAAGGCGAGGGCGAACGGGATCGTCGCCGCCACGATGATGGCGCTTCGCAGCGAGCCCAGGAACAGCCACTGAACCACGAACACGAGCGCCACGCCGAAGACGAGGTTGTGCATCACCGTGTGCGTGGTTTTGCCGATCAGCCCCGACCGGTCGTAGAGCGGCACGATGCGCACGTCGGGCGGGAGAATGCCGCTCGCGTTGATCTTCTCGATCTCGGCTTCCACGCGCTGGATCGTCGGCAGGCTCGGGCTGCCGCGGCGCAGCAGCACGATGCCGAGCACGATGTCGTCCTGATCGTCGTGGCCGACGATGCCGAGCCGGGGTGCGTTCGAGACCCGCACCTCGGCGACGTCGCGCACGAGCACGGGCGTTCCGTTCACCTGCGTGAGCATGGTGTTGCGGATGTCGTCCGGATCGCGGATCAAACCGATGCCGCGCACCACGGCCGCTTGCTCGCCGATGTTCAGCGTCTGACCGCCGACGTTGATGCTGGAGTTGTTCAGGGACGTGACGAGTTGCACCAAGGTCAGGCCCTGCCCTTGAAGCCGGGCGAGGTCGACGGCGATCTCATATTCCTTGGTCTTGCCGCCGAAGCCGGTGACGTCGATGACCCCGGGGATCGCCTTGAACCGCCGCTGCAGGATCCAGTCCTGGAGCGTCTTGAGGTCGGTGGGCGAGAACCCCTTCGGTCCGACCAGCTGATAGCGCATGATCTCGCCGATCGGGCTCACCGGCGAGATTGAGGGCTGGGCGCCGTTCGGCAGGGGGCTGAGCTGCGACAAGCGGTTGAGGACCCGCTGCTCGGCCTCCTCATAGGTGAAATTGTAGTTGAACTGGACCTTCACGTCGGAGAGGCCAAACAGCGAGATCGTCCGCACGACGGTGGCATTCGGGATGCCGGCGAGCTGCACCTCCAGCGGGATGGTGATGTAGCGCTCGATCTCCTCGGCCGATTGGCCGGGGTTCTGGGTAATCACGTCCACGAGCGGCGGCACGGGGTCGGGATAAGCCTCGATGTTCAGTTGGGCATAGCTGGCCGCGCCGACTACCAGCGTCGCGAGAAACAGCAGGAGGACGAGGACGCGCTGGCGCAGGACGAAGGTGATGACGCCGGTCATGACAACTTCCCGCGGTCGGTTGCGGTGCAAGCCGAAGCTCGTCGATCGGTGATCATGAAGCCTTCTCTCCGCTCGCGGCCCGATCGATGAAGAGGGCGCCGCGCGAGACGATCCGTTCGCCGGTCTGCAAGCCCTCGGTGACCTGCAGAAGATCACCGTCACGCAGCCCGAGCTTGATCTCGCGGGCCTCGACCGCGCCGTCCGGGCGCAGCACCCAGACATGCGCGCGGTCCCCCTCCTGAACGACCGCGCTCTCTGGGACCGCCGGGCCGCTCACGGCGTCGCCGGTGATGATCGCGAACCGCGCGAACATCTCAGGCTTGAGTTCTTGATCGGGGTTCTCGACCTCGCACCGGACCGCGAGCCGGCGCGTCGCCGGATCGAGGCTCGCGGCCATGTAGGTGACACGCGCGCGGAAGGTGCGGTCGCCGAAGCCGTTGACGGTCGCCACGGCCGGCTGACCGAGCCGGATGCGGGGGATGTCGCTCTCGCGCACGTTGGCGATCAGCCACACGGTCGCGAGATCGCCGATGGTGAAGACCGGATCGCTGCCGGTGCCGAGGTACTGGCCGAGGCCGACCTTGCGCTGCACGACTGTCCCGGCGATCGGCGCTCGGATCACCGTCTCCGGACTCATGCTGCTGTTCTTCTGGAACGCGGCGATCTCCGCGTCGGTCTTGCCCAGGATCCGCAGGCGGTTCTTGACCGCCTCCAGGGCCGCCTCCGCGGTCTGTTTGTCGCTCTGGGCCGAGATGACGTCGTTCTCGGCGCTCTGATAATCCTTGAGCGCGGCGGCTTTGGCCTGGAATAGCACCTGCTGGCGCGCGGCGATGATCTGGTTGAGCTTGAGCTGCTCCTGGGCTTTGTTGAGGGCGTTGATCGCGCTCTGGAAATCGTTCTGCGCCTGGACCATGTCGGTCACCTCGACGGTGAACAGGGGCTGGCCCGCCCTCACGTCGTCACCTGCCTTGGCGGTGATCTTGGTGACACGCCCAGCATAGGGAGAGTAGACCGGCACGTTGTCGTCATCGTTGAGCGCGATGCGCCCTTCGGCCAGTCCTTGCGGTCGGAACTCGGTCGCCTGAACGCTCGTGATCCCGAACGACGCGAGCTGCATCGGCGTCGGCCGAAAGCTGCGCTCGACCGCGATTGTCGTCGCCGGTTCGGAAGCATCGGCTCTGTCCGCGCGGCGGCCGGACAGGCCGGTGACGAGTGCTGCCGTCCTGCCAGCGACGTCGCGTGCGGCGTCGGGCCAGATGGCAACCGCCGCGACGGTGCCGATCAGAAGCATAGACGCGGCGGCGATCTTCAGCGTCGGCGAGCCGAATGGCCTCAGCGGTGTCCCGGCTTCAGCATCGAGAAGATCAGGCCGGAGCTGATTACGCACATCCATGCCGCGACCTTTCTAAACGACTGCCGCGCATACTTTTGCAGCTCGATGCATACAGAACTAAACATTGCGAACAGGAAGCATCAGCGTGTATCGCGCTGGCTTGTCGCGGGCACCGACGCCCGAGCGGCCGGCTCACACAGGCGCAGCTTCGCGGTAGAGCGTTGCTCCTCCTTCGGCAACTGTCAGTTCTGACAGGCGCACACCCTCGGAAGTTGAGCTTAGCAACCTAGTGTTAGGGTTTTTATATCGGACCGTGGCAAGTGTATGATGATTTTTACAAGCGGTGGGCGGCGTGCGCGGGTCGTCTAACTGTCAGGTTTGACAGGTTGCAGGTCGGCGCGATCCTCGCTCTACTACCCTAAGTTCCGGCGAGAATGTCGCAGCTCAGGTTCTGTGAAAGATTGGTAGCGGCGATCCGTCCCGAGCTTTCAATCGGTGTTGGGTTACGTCGGTAAGGAGGGTAAAGCGTTGGCGAGCGCGCACCATACGGGAACCCGAGCGTTACCCAAGCGCGCCGCTAGCCCTGTCGGTCTCATGCGCGCGCGCCCTCTGCTCATCGAGCCGAGTCGCGCGGCGCGACGAGCGCTCTTCCAAATTACCACGTTGCCGATGCTTAGTCTCAAGCCGAGGCTCGCCCTCGCGCTCCTCCTCGTGGTCGGCGTGTTCACGGCTGATCTCTTCGAGCCCGCCGACAACGTCTCGATCTGCTTCGCCTACACGCTGCCGATCCTCCTCGGCGTCTACATGGGTCCCGGCAGCACGTTCCGTCTCGCCGCCCTCGCCACCGCCGCCTCGTTGGTCGGCTCGTTCATTCGACCGCCGGAGGGCGGGATCGTCCTCAGCTTCGTCGTCAACCGCGTGATCGCGGTCGCCGCGCAGTGGCTCGTCGCCTTCCTGGTCGAGCAACGACGGCGCAACCACGCCCTGGTCGACGCACGTCTGACCGAAGAACGGCTGGTGGCCGAGACCGGACGGCGGTTCGTGCAGATCCTGACTCACGAGATCGCGACGGCGCTGACTGCGATCGACGGTCAAGGCTATCGCCTCGGCAAGCTGGCGCAGACGATCGAGCCGATGGACATCATCGCTCGCAGCGAGAAGATCCGACACGCCGCGACGCGCCTCAAGGGTCTGGTCGAGCGCGTCCGCCTCGCTGCCGAAGTCGGCCGTGGAGAGATCTTGCTGAACCGCGAGGCGATCGAGGCAGTCCCTTTCCTCGAGGCGCTCGTGGCCGAATATGAGGCCGCGCATGTTCACATCGCCGTGTGCGTGGCCGAGCCAACCCTGCACGGCGACCGCGTCCTGATCCATCAGGCGGTGTCGAACCTCGTTTCGAACGCGATCAAGTACTCGCCGCAGCCTTGCGCGATCAGCATCCACGCCGGCCGCTCGGCCCTACTCGACGGAAGCGAGATCACGGTGGCCGACCACGGCGTCGGGATCGCCCTGGAGGAACTCGATCGGGTCTTCGAGCCTTACTATCGCGCCGCCAACAGCGGCGGTGTTCCTGGCCTCGGCATCGGCCTGCATCTCGTGCGCCATTTCGTCGAGGCGCATGGCGGCCAGGTTCGCATCGAGAGCCAGGTCGACCGGGGCACGACG
>OAOK01000097.1_pt1 | contig 20411 bp, 23 predicted proteins | sample 1641101 | NCBI WGS metagenome assembly OAOK01 (sample SAMEA104232307, study PRJEB22302) | sediment metagenome | biome: forest; feature: aquifer; material: sediment | place: USA | collected 2011-08-07 | depth 0.01 m
GGGCCGCCATCTGGGCGGCGCGGAACGCCGGCGCGGCGGCGCGGCGCTGCCAGCGCCACTCGGCGCCCTCCACGGCGACCAGCCCTTCACCCCAGGCGGGGTGCATCACCCGGCGCCACAGATCGCCGTGGCGGAAATCCTCGGCCCGCTCGACCATGGCGGCGCGGACGGCGGCGGGATCGGTGAGGAACACGGGCGCGCCGGGAAAGGGCGGGCGCCAGCTCGTGCCCTCGAACAGCACAGGCGGCCAGGCCGCGATCGGATTGCGCATGGCGGTGCGCAGGATCCGCCAGGGCAGCACGCTGGCCAGGGGTTCGGGCCGGGGCGGATGGAGCGAGGCCGGGCCGCCCTCTCCGGCTTCGGCAAGGGCCCGAATCGCGCCGTCCGTCAGCATTGCGGTCCTCCGATGGCGATGCCGGTTCCCTACGCCGCGAACGCCCTGCGGGAAAGAGGCGGCCTCACCTGCGTTGTGTTGACCGCGACACGCGGCTAGAGGCTTCCAATGGCATCTATGGACAAGCCCCCGCTGGGGACCTCGACGGTGAAGTGGCGTTTCCCGGACATTCACCCCGAGGGGCGCAAATATGTGGCCATCGCCGCCGCGATCGCCCTGGCGAGCCTGTTCATCTTCGACTTCATCACCTGGCCGCTGGTGTTTCTCGCCTTTGGCGTCGCGGCATTCTTCCGCGATCCGATCCGCGTGACGCCGCAGGGGGAAGGGATGCTGATCGCCCCGGCGGACGGGCTGGTGACGATGATCCAGCCGGTGGAGCTGCCCCCGGAACTGCGCGGGCCCCAGGCGCTGGGCGACGCGCCGATGGTGCGCGTCTCGATCTTCATGAGCGTGTTCGACGTCCATGTGAACCGCACGCCGATCACCGGCACGATCCGGCACGTGATCTACATCTCGGGCCGCTTCCTCAACGCCGATCTCGACAAGGCGAGCGAGGAGAATGAGCGCCAGCACTTCATCGTCGAGGACAAGCACGGGCTGCGCATCGGCTTCACCCAGATCGCCGGCCTGGTCGCGCGGCGGATCGTCAGCTTCACCAAGCCGGGCGACATGGTCGTCGCCGGCCAGCGCGTCGGCCTGATCCGCTTCGGCAGCCGTGTCGACGTGTTCCTGCCCGCGGACTATGTCGCGCAGGTCACGCTCGGCCAGCGCACGATCGCGGGCGAGACGGTCATCGCCAGGAAGGGAGCCGCCGCCGTCAGCGGCATCTCGCAGTGAGCGAGCGGCGCGAGGAGCGCGCGCTCCGGCCCCGTCGAATGCGGCGCATGCGGCGGATGCGCCCGGTGCGCGGGATACCGCTGCGCGCCATCGCGCCCAACGCCATCACCGCGCTCGCATTATGTTCGGGCTTGACCGCGATACGGTTCGCGATCGACGCGAAATGGGAATTGGCGGTTCTGATGGTGCTCATCGCCGGGCTGCTCGACGGCGTGGACGGCAAGATCGCCCGGATGGTGCGCGGCGAAAGCCGGTTCGGCGCCGAGCTGGACAGCCTGTCGGACGCGATCTCGTTCGGCGTCGCGCCCGCGCTGATCCTCTATCTGTGGTCGCTGCAGACCCTGGGCCGGTTCGGCTGGATGATCGCCCTGGTCCATGCCTTGTTCTGCGCGCTGCGTCTCGCCCGGTTCAACGCCCAGATCGACGCCGAGGACCAGCCGCACAAGTCCGCCGGCTTCCTCACCGGCGTGCCGGCGCCTGCCGCCGCCGTCCTAGCGCTGCTGCCGCTCTATCTGTGGCTGTTCACCGAGGAGCCGCACCTGCGCTCGCCGATCGTCGTCGCGCCGTGGAGCGCGTTCGTCGCGGTGCTGATGATCTCCAGCGTCGCCACCTTCGCGCCGCACGTCCGGCTGAAGCAGCGCATCCGCTTCGAGGCGATCGCCGTGCTGGTGGTGCTGATCGCGGCGCTGGTGGCCGCGCCCTGGCCGACGCTGGCGGTGATCGCGATCCTGTACCTCGTATCGATCCCGCTCAGCATGCGCAGCTATCGCCGGATCAGGCAGCTGCGCGCAGCGGGAACGCAGCGGAGCGCCGGGCCGGAGCCGAGTAGCGAACGGTAACACGGGCCGGTGCCGGCTCGGGCAAGGGCGCCGCGAGCGTGCGGCCGGCCAGTTCCCGCATGCGGGGAAGCGCGGCGGCGATCGACGAGAAGATCGTCCAGCCGGCGACGGCGAAGGCAGCGGCGAACAGCAGAACGCTAAGCAGTGCAGTCATCACTTGGCTCCCAAAACGCGCCTTGCCCGGCAAGAACCCTGCGATTCCAACCCCTTGGCGCCCGCCGACGTTCCCTGTCCGCGTTGTGAGCCCTTTATGTTCCGCTAACGTTCCGGTGTCAAGCGGATGTTCCTTGCATGTTCCGGGTTGGCCGGAGCGGCACGAAGCGTGCCGCCAAGCCGATCGCTTCGGCTGGGCGCTTCTTGCCATGGGGCCTCTAGGACGGGTCGACATTTGGGGGGGAGGGGCCGCCCCGTTCCCCGGTGAAGGCCGGGGCCCAGTCTCGGCGCATCTGGCCAGGCACGAGAATCTTTCGAACGGCGTCGCAACCGGGTCCCGGCCTTCGCCGGGGAACGGCTTCTCCTCCGCTGGCAAGGTGCGCTCGATACAGGTCCTGAATGTCGATCCGTCCTAGGCGTTATCGTCCATCCATCTCTGGCAATCAGCGACGGTCACGCGCACCATCGGAGTGGAGTTTGCATCAAGCATGCCGTCGTCATATTTCCGGCTGGCCATGGGCAGGATGACCCCCCAGCCAAAATCGTCGATCGCTTCCTGTGACGCGGAAATGATGACTGCGGTACCGTTCCGATCAACCGCGGGGGTGTTTATACCCGTTAGCGTGACGGTCGACGGCCCTGTGACCTCAAGCGGCATATCGCCTCCATGCTTTCCGCCAAGCATATCGGGAGACAGGCCGGAAAGCGACAGTGGGCGGCTTGGAATTCAACCCGAGACGCTGTCCGTCCATCTCGATACTTGCGCCGCCTTTCGCTTTCGAGTAAGCGCGCCGCTCTCAACCCGCATGGGAAGCATCATAAACCGGTGTCGCGTTTCGCGATCACTCGCTTCCCAGAGGCTCAACCGGAAGGAGTTATCCCTATGGCGGCACCCGTCGTCACCCTGCAGCAGCTGCTCGAATCGGGCGCGCACTTCGGTCACCAGACCCATCGCTGGAACCCGAAGATGAAGCCCTACATCTTCGGCGAGCGCAACGGCGTTCACATCATCGATCTCTCGCAGACCGTGCCGCTCTTCGCGCGCGCGCTGGAGTTCGTGAACTCGACCGTCGCCGCCGGCGGCAAGGTCCTCTTCGTCGGCACCAAGCGCCAGGCGCAGGAGCCCATCGCCGAGGCCGCGCGCCGCGCGAACCAGCATTTCGTCAACCATCGCTGGCTGGGCGGCATGCTCACCAACTGGAAGACCATCTCGCAGTCGATCAAGCGCCTCAAGACGCTCGAGGAGCAGCTTTCGGGCGACACGCACGGCCTGACCAAGAAGGAAGTGCTGCAGCTCACCCGCGAGCGCGACAAGCTCGAGCTCTCGCTCGGCGGCATCCGCGACATGGGCGGCCTGCCCGACGTGATGTTCGTGATCGACGCGAACAAGGAAGAGCTGGCGATCAAGGAAGCCAACACGCTCGGCATCCCGGTCGTGGCGGTCCTCGATTCGAACGTCTCGCCCGACGGCATCGCGTTCCCGGTTCCGGCGAACGACGACGCCTCGCGCGCCATCCGCCTGTACTGCGAGGCGATCGCCATCGCGGCGACCCGCGGCAACCAGGACCGCCAGGCGAGCTTCGGCGTCGATCTGGGCGCCCAGGAAGTCGCTCCGGTCGAGCCGGCCCTGACCGAGGCTTCGGAGCAGGCCGTCGAAGGCGAGCGCCAGATCGACGCCTGACTTGCAAGTGATTGTCTCCGAACTGACATAGGCGCGCACTAGGCGCCCGGTCAGTTCGGAACGACGCCTTATCCCCCGTTCGCCTCCGGAGCCGGTCCGGGGTTGTCGAAGCCCCGCCCTTCTTTCCGGAGCGGCAAGCGAGACGGCCCTTCGACAAGCCCGGGACGAACGGGGTTTTGACATACCGGCGGGGCAAGCGCCCGCCGCAACCAAGAGGAAAGAAACATGGCCGAGATCACCGCTGCTGCCGTGAAGGAGCTCCGCGAAAAGAGCGGCGCCGGCATGATGGACTGCAAGAAGGCGCTGACCGAAACCAATGGCGACCTCGAAGCCGCCAGCGACTGGCTGCGCTCGAAGGGCCTGGCCGCCGCCGCCAAGAAGTCGAGCCGCACCGCGGCCGAGGGCCTGGTCGGCGTTGCCGTCGCCGGCACCAAGGGCGTGGCCGTCGAAGTCAATTCGCAGACCGATTTCGTCGCCAAGAACGAGATCTTCCAGAACTTCGTCCGTGACGTGACTTCGGTCGCGATCGAGCTGGGCGACGATATCGACGTGATCAAGGCGGCGCCGCTGCCGGGCGGCACCGTCGAAGAGGTGCTGACCAACAACATCTCGACGATCGGCGAGAACCAGGTCCTGCGCCGCGCCAAGCTGGTGCAGGTGTCGCAGGGCGCGGTGATCCCGTACGTCCACAATGCCGCGGCTCCGGGCCTGGGCAAGATCGGCGTGCTCGTCGCGCTCGAGAGCGATGCGGGCGTCGACGTGCTCGAGCCGCTCGGCAAGCAGGTCGCGATGCACATCGCGGCGGCTTTCCCGCTGGCGCTCGACGAGACCGGCCTCGACCAGGAAACGCTGGAGCGCGAGCGCGCGATCGCCAAGGAGAAGGCGGCCGAGAGCGGCAAGCCGGCCGACATCATCGACAAGATGGTCGAAGGCGCGGTCAAGAAGTTCGCCAAGGAGAACGCGCTGCTCAGCCAGCTGTTCGTGATGGACGGCAAGACCCCGATCTCGGACGTCATCGCCAAGGCCGGCAAGGACGCGGGCGCGTCGATCGTGCTCAAGGACTATGTCCGCTTCCAGCTCGGCGAAGGCATCGAGAAGGAAGAGAGCGACTTCGCGGCCGAGGTGGCTGCGACGGCGGGCCTCACCAAGTAAGGTCTTCCCGGACCTGAATGCGCGGGCGCGGCATCCCCGGGGTGCCGCGCCCGTTTGCGTTCGGGGAACGCATGGTGCAGCTTCGCGCGGATGCGGGGGTTCGGGATCAAGGCGCGGATCGGGCTGATCGGGGTGATCGTCCTGATCCTGCTCGGCTATGGCTGGTGGTTCCTGGCGCCGCGCGGGGCGGCGGTTCCCGATGCCGAGATCGAGATCACCGGCGCCTCGGTCGATCTTGCCCCCGGGCCCGCGGCGCTCGCGAAGCTGCCGCTGTTCGATCCGGCAACCGGCAAATGGATCGTCGACGGCAAGGCCCATGCTTCCGCCATCGGGCTGGTGCCGCCGCCTGCCGGGCCCCGGGGGCCGGACGATATCGGCCGGTACCTGACGGCACGCCTGCCGGAAGGGGCGGGCAAGCGCGAGATGCAGGCGGCGATGCGCGCGCTGGCGCCCGAGGGGATATGCCAGGTCGCGCTGCTCGTCCCCGGCATGGAATCCGCCCCGGTCATCCGGATCCGGCGCGTGGCGGACGGGCGCGGCGGCATGATCGCCTGCCGGGGCCGCTGAATCCGTCGAGATAGGGGCGGGAGCCGAGCCGCAAGCTCCGTCAGCCCGGCCATTCGCCACCGTTGGCCCGGCGGAGGCGGGCGAGGGGGCGGGCCTCGGGGCCGTATCGACGGTGGGGCGAGCGCCGCATTTCGCTCTCCTCCCGCAAAGGGCGAGCCGGGGAGGGCGCGGGCCGGGCGCGCCGCCCGGCCCGGTTTTGCACGGTAAATCCACGCAACTCCGGCTTGGCATATAGGGGGCGCTCCTCTAGGGTCCGCGCCGCTCCCAGTATCCGTCGTAACCAAAGGCTCCGATGACCGCTCCCCGATTCAAACGCATCCTCCTCAAACTCTCGGGCGAGGTCCTGATGGGGCAGGGACAGTTCGGCATCGATCCGGACACCTGCGAGCGCGTGGCGCTCGAAGTGAAGGACGCCAAGGAGAGCGGCCTCGAGATCTGCATGGTCGTCGGCGGCGGCAACATCTTTCGCGGGCTCGCCGGCGCGGCCCAGGGCTTCGACCGCGCTTCCGCCGATTACATGGGCATGCTCGCCACGGTGATGAACGCGCTGGCGATGCAGAACGCGCTCGAGAAGATCGGCGTGGACACGCGCGTCCAGTCGGCGATCCCGATGGCCTCGGTCTGCGAGCCCTATATCCGCCGCCGCGCCGAGCGGCACATGGAAAAGGGGCGCGTGGTCCTGTTCGCCGCGGGCACCGGGCTGCCCTTCTTCACCACCGACACCACCGCGGCGCTGCGCGCGGCCGAGATGCAGTGCGACGCGCTGTTCAAGGGCACTTCGGTGGATGGCGTCTATGATGCCGATCCCAAGAAGGTGAAGACCGCAAAGCGTTACGATACGCTGAGTTACGACCGTGTCCTCGCGGACAATCTGAAGGTGATGGACGCCTCCGCGGTCGCCCTGTGCCGTGACAACGACATTCCGATCGTGGTGTTCAACATCCGCGATGCCGGCAACCTCACCCGCGTGCTGCGCGGCGAAGGCACTTCGACCATCGTTCAGAACGAACCCCAATACGCATAATAAAGGAGCCGATAATGGCCGCATACGACAAGGCCGACCTCGAGCGCCGCATGCACGGCGCGGTGGAGTCGCTGAAGCATGACCTGGCGGGCCTGCGCACCGGCCGCGCGAGCGCGACGCTGCTCGATCCGGTGACGGTCGAGGTATATGGCGCGCACATGCCGATCACCCAGGTGGCGACCGTCTCGGCGCCCGAGCCGCGCCTGCTCTCGGTGCAGGTATGGGACAAGACCAATGTCGGCCCGGTGGACAAGGCGATCCGCTCGGCGGGCCTCGGCCTCAACCCGATCGTCGACGGCCAGACGCTGCGCCTGCCGATCCCCGACCTGACCGAGGAGCGCCGCAAGGAGCTCGCCAAGCTCGCCAGCCAATATGCCGAAAAGGCCCGTATCGCGGTGCGCAACGTGCGCCGCGACGGCAATGACAGCCTCAAGGCCGATGAGAAGAAGGGGCTGTTCGGCGAGGACGACCGCAAGCGCCACGAGACCGAGGTGCAGAAGCTGACCGACAGCACCATCGCCGACATCGACGCGGCGGCCAGCGCCAAGGAAAAGGAAATCCTCGGCAAGTGAGCCTGGCTTTCGCCCTTTCCTCGTCTTTTCCCGTCCCCTCCGCGAAAGCGGGGCGCCATCTCTCCGGCGGGCCTGTCACACAACGGCGGTTGTGCGGCGCGGCACCGGCAGGAGATGGGTCGCCGCTTTCGCAAGGGTGACGGGGGTGGTTCGCACGATGGCCGCCAAGCCTGTTCCCGCGTCGGAAGGCGCCGCGCCGCCGCGCCATGTCGCCATCATCATGGACGGCAACGGGCGCTGGGCGAAGAAGCGCCTGCTGCCGCGCATCGCCGGGCACAAGCAGGGCGTCGAGGCCGTGCGGCGGATCAGCCGTGCGGCGCGCAAGCTCGGCATCGAGGTGCTGACGCTCTATGCCTTCTCGTCGGAGAATTGGCGGCGGCCGGAGGAGGAGGTTCGCGACCTGATGGGCCTGCTCCGCCATTTCCTGGCGAGCGAGCTGGACGAGCTGGTCTCCGAGGGCGTGAAGCTGCGCGTCATCGGCGCGTGGCGCAGGCTGTCGCCCGATCTGGTCGCGATGATCGACGGGGCGATCGCCCGCACCGCGGACAATCCGGGGCCGACGCTGGTGATCGCGCTCAACTATGGCGCCCAGGCCGAACTGGCCGAGGCGGCGCGGCTGCTCGCCCAGAAGGCGAAGTCGGGCGAGATCGATCCCGCGGCGATCGACGAGAAGGCGTTCGAGGCTGCGCTCGACACCGGCGACCTGCCGCCGCTCGACCTGTTGATCCGCACCTCCGGCGAGCAGCGCCTCTCGAACTTCCTGCTCTGGCAGGCGGCCTATGCCGAGTTCCTGTTCGTCGACACGCTGTGGCCGGATTTCGACGAGCAGGCGCTGGCGGACGCGCTGGGCGAATATGGCCGGCGCCAGCGGCGCTTCGGGGGCCTGTGAGCAAGAACGCGGACCTCCCGAAGCGGTTGGTGGTCGCCTTCGTGCTGATTGGCCTGGCCTTCGCCGCGCTCTATGCGGGGGGGCTGGGCTTCTGGCTGGTCGTCAGCGTCGCCGGCGTGCTGATGATGGGCGAGTGGGCGCTGCTCGCGGGCGCGAATTTCCGGGGCAAGCGGCTCGCCCAATATGCAGTCTCGGTGCCGCTTGCCGCGATGGCGCCGGACCTGGCGGCGGGCCCGGGATTCCTCGCGCTGGGCCTGATCATCGGCGCGTTCTTCTTCCTCATGATGGTCACCAGGCGCGCGCAGCTGGCGCTGGGCGCCTTTTATGTCGGCCTGCCGATCCTGGCGCTGGTGCTGCTGCGCGAGCAGCCGGAGCATGGCCTGTTGTTCACCTTCTGGGCGATGGCGCTGGTCTGGGCGTGCGACAGCGCCGCCTATTTCGCCGGCCGCGCGATCGGCGGGCCCAGGCTCGCCCCGGCGATCAGCCCGAACAAGACCTGGGCCGGGTTCCTGGGTGGGATGGCGGGCGCGACTCTGTTCGCCTTCGCGCTGGTCTGGCTGTGCGCGCTGCCGGCCGCGCTCGCCTGGGCGACGCCGGTGCTCGCGGTGCTCGCTCAGATCGGCGACCTGTTCGAGAGCCATTTGAAGCGCGTGGCGGGCGTGAAGGATTCGGGCAACCTGCTGCCCGGCCATGGCGGCGTGCTCGATCGGCTGGACGGGCTGGTCGCGACGGCTCCGGTGGCGGCGCTGCTGGTGCTCTGGCTGGCCCGATGAAGCGCAGCGTCACGATCCTGGGCGCCACCGGATCGGTCGGCAGCTCGACGCTCGACCTGATCGAGCGCGCGCCCGAGCGATTCGAAGTGGTTGCGCTCACCGCCAATTGTGATGTTGCGAAGCTGGCTGCAGCCGCGATTCGCACCGGCGCGCGCCACGCCGTGGTCGCCGACGAAAGCTGCCTGCCGGCGCTCCGGGAGCGGCTGGCGGGGACGGGGATCGCCGCTGCGGGAGGCGCGCAGGCGGTCTGCGAGGCTGCCCGGATGGGCGCCGACTGGACGATGGCGGCGATCGTCGGGCTCGCCGGCCTGGGCTCCGCGATGGCGGCCATCGAGGGGGGCGGCACGGTGGTGCTCGCCAACAAGGAGCCCCTGGTCTCGGCCGGCGACCTGGTGACCGCGGCGGCACGACGCCACGGCGCCACCATCCTGCCCGCCGATTCGGAGCATAATGCGATCTACCAATGCTTCGATTTCACCCGTCCCGAGCGGGTGCGGCGGATCATCCTGACCGCAAGCGGCGGCCCGTTCCGCGATTGGGACCTGGAAGCGATGCGCGGCGTCACTCCGGCCCAGGCCTGCGCCCATCCCAACTGGTCGATGGGCGCCAAGATCTCGGTCGATTCGGCGACGATGATGAACAAGGGGCTCGAGCTGATCGAGGCTGCGCGGCTCTTTCCGGTGGCGAACGAAGCGCTGGAGATTCTCGTGCATCGCCAGTCGGTTATCCACTCGATGGTGGAATATGTCGATGGTTCGGTGCTCGCCCAGATGGGCCCGTCGGACATGCGCGTGCCGATCGCGCACACGCTCGCCTGGCCCGACCGGATGGCAACGCCGATGCCGCCGCTCGACTTTGTGGCAATGGCAAGGCTGGACTTCGCGGCGCCCGATCCGGTGCGCTTCCCGGCATTGCGGCTGGCGCGCGCGGCGCTGGAGGCGGGGGGAGCCCGCCCGGCGATCCTGAACGCGGCCAATGAAGTGGCGGTGGCGGCCTTCCTTGCGGGCCGTCTCAACTTTCTTGAAATTGCCGCAATCTCTGCCGATACGCTTGACCGCTATGACCCGGTCGCTCCGGAAAGCCTCGAAGCCGTTTGGGCAATCGACGCCGAGGCTAGGCGGATCGCGGGCGAGCGTGTGAAGGACGGCGTCGCTTGATTCAAAATCCCGGCATCCTGGTCACCATATTCGCATTCATGCTGGTGCTGGGGCCGCTCGTGTTCCTGCACGAGCTGGGCCATTATCTCGCCGGCCGCTGGTTCGGCGTGAAGGCCGAGGAGTTCTCGATCGGCTTCGGCCGCGAGGTGGCGGGCTTCACCGACCGGCGCGGGACGCGCTGGAAGTTCGGCTGGCTGCCGCTGGGCGGCTATGTCCGCTTCGCCGGCGACATGAACCCGGCCAGCCAGCCTTCGCCCGAATGGCTCTCGCTGCCGGCGCAGGAGCGGGCGCGGACCTTCCAGGCCAAGCCGCTGTGGCAGCGCGCGATCATCGTCGCCGCGGGGCCGATCATGAACTTCCTCATCGCGATCGCGATCCTGGGCGGCTTTGCCTATGTCAACGGCCAGCCCGTGACTCCGCCGGTGATCGGCAGCGTCCTGGAGAATGGCGTCGCGGCGAAGGCCGGCCTCCAGGTGGGGGATCGGATAACCGCCATAGACGGGCGGCGGATCAACGATTTCTTCGACATCGCCGAGTTCACCATGATCCGCGCGGGCGAGACGGTGAGCATCGAGTATCAGCGCGGCGGGCAGACCCAGCGCATCAGCGCCACGATCGGATCGCAGACCCTGAAGGATCGTTTCGGCAACGTCACGCACCGCGGCGTGCTGGGAATCGGGCGGAGCGATACCGTGCTGAAGCCGGTGGCGCTGTGGGAGGCGCCGGGTGTCGGCCTGTCCGAGACCGTGCGAACCATGCGGAACATGATCGAGGGCCTGCAGCGCATCATCCTGGGACGAATCCCGGTGACGGAGCTGGGCGGCCCCATCAAGATCGCGAAAATCTCCGGCGAGTTTCTCGCGATGGGACCGGTCGAGTTCGTGTATCTGATCGCGCTGATTTCGATTAATCTGGGATTCATCAACCTGTTGCCAGTCCCGGTGCTGGATGGCGGCCATCTTCTGTTCTACGCAGTGGAAGCCGTCCGCCGCCGCCCGGTGGAGCCGCGGGTGATGGAATGGGCGTATCGTGGCGGTTTGGTCGCAATTCTCGCGCTCATGCTGTTCGTTACGTTCAACGATCTCGGCGCGTTCGGCGTGTGGAGAAGTCTGGCCGGGTTGATCGGCTGATGTGGTTCGTGCAGGGCGGTGCAAGCCGCGTGGCTGACGGCCGGGTATTTTGATTCCGACTGGGGTGGGATGGTGACTGCGATCAAGGCAACGAAAATCGGCGCGCGCGCCACGGCAACCCTCCTCGCGGGCACCATGCTCTCGGGCATGGCGGCCGCACAGACTGCGCCCCAGACGGCTCCGGCCGGCACGCCCCCGGCAGCGCAGGCCGCTCCGGCTCCAGCCGTTCCCGCTCCGGTGACGCGCACGATCAAGTCGATCCGCGTCCAGGGCTCGCAGCGCATCGAGCCCGAGACGGTGATGAGCTACACGCGCCTGCGCGTGGGCGACGCCTATACCAACGAGACGATCGACCAGGCGATCAAGGACCTGCTCGCCTCGGAGCTGCTGGCCGACGTGACGATCGAGGGCGTCGAGACCGGCGACCTGGTGATCCGCATCCGCGAGAACCCGGTCATCAACCGCGTGATCTACGAGGGCAACAAGCGGCTCAAGGAAGACAAGATCAAGAAGGAAGTGAAGCTGGCGCCGCGCCAGATCTTCACGCGCACTGCGGTCCGCGCCGACGTGGCGCGCATCGTCGAGCTCTATCGCCGCCAGGGCCGCTTCGCCGCCGTGGTCGAGCCGAAGATGGTCAGCCTCGACCAGAACCGCGTCGACGTGATCTTCGAGGTTCATGAGGGCCCCAAGTCCAAGGTCCGCCAGATCAACATCATCGGCAACACCGTGTTCTCCGACAGCAAGCTGCGCGGCGAGATGGCTACCAAGGTGGCGAGCCTCACGCACCTGATGAGCTCGAACACGAGCTATGACCAGGATCGCCTGGCCTATGACCAGCAGAAGCTGCGCCAGTTCTACCTGACCAACGGCTATGCCGATTTCCGCGTGATCTCGGCCGTCGCCGAGCTGACGCCGGACAAGAAGGACTTCATCATCACCTATGTGGTGGAGGAAGGCCCGCGCTACAAATTCGGCCCGGTGAGCGTCGACAGCGCGATCCGCGACTTCGACGACAAGCGGCTCGCCGCGGCGCTGAGCATCAAGGAAGGCGACTGGTACAACGCCAAGGCCGTGGAAGACACGGTCGAGCAGCTGAGCGAGACCGCCGGCATCGCGGGCTATGCCTTTGCCGATGTGCGCCCCGAGTTCCAGCGTGACAAGGACACGCTGACCATGGCGATGAACTTTCACATCGCGGAAGCCAATCGTACCTATATCGAGCGCATCGAGATCACCGGCAACCGCCAGACCCAGGACAAGGTGATCCGCCGCGAGTTCCGCGTGGCCGAGGGCGACGCCTTCAACACTTTCCTGGTCAAGCGTTCGCAGGACCGCATCAACTCGCTCGGCTATTTCCAGGACAAGTTCGAGATCGAGCGCGTCGAGGGTTCGGCGCCGGATCGCATCGTGCTCAAGGCCAATGTGGAAGAGCGCGCCAATGGCGAGCTGACGCTGTCGGCCGGCTTCTCGAGCCTCGAGCAGTTCATCCTCCAGGCCTCGATCCGCCAGCGCAACTTCCGCGGCATGGGCCAGACCGTGTCCGCCTCGGTCGACTATTCGACCTATTCCAAGTCGGTCGAGCTGGGCTTCACCGAGCCCTATCTGTTCGACAAGAACATCGCGCTGGGCGGCACGATCTTCCGCCGCGACTATAACGCGTTCAACTATATCGGTTCGGACCGCTCGACGACCTACAGCCAGGTCTCGACCGGCTTCCAGGTCGTCGCCGGCGTGCCGCTGACCGAATATTGGACGCTGTCGGGCCGCTATTATCTCGCCCAGGACAATGTGACGCTCGACAAGGCGAGCTTCTACACGAACGGCGTCTGCGATCCGCTCAAGGCCGGCCGCTATTATTGCGAGGCGGTGGGCAATCGCATCACTTCGCTGGTCGGCCTGACGCTGACCTATGACAGCCTGAACAGCCGCATCCGCCCGACCCGCGGCCAGCGCCTGTCGGTGAGCGGCGACTTCGCCGGCCTGGCCGGCGACGTGCGCTATCTGCGCGCGCGCGCCAATGCCGACAAATATTGGAACGTCGGCGGCGGCTTCATCGCATCGGTTTCGGCCGAGGGCGGCCTCATCCACAGCCTGGAGAAGGCGAGCGGCCCGGGCATCGATCCGGTGCGCATCACCGATCGCTTCTACCTGGGCGAGCCGCAGTTCCGCGGCTTCGACATCCGCGGCGTCGGCCCGCGCGTCCAGCGCATCAACTATACGGGCGATCCGACCACGGGCACGCAGCTGCTGGTCACCGATCGCGACCAGATCGTCGACGACGCGATCGGCGGCAAGGCCTATTACCTTACCAAGGCCGAGCTGGAGATTCCGCTGGGCGCCGGCGCCGCCGAGATGGGCCTGCGCCCGTCGATCTTCATCATGGCGGGCAGCCTGTTCAACATCACCCGCCCGGGCAAGACGATCGAGTTCGCTCAGGCGAAGGATACCAACGGCAACCTGCTGTACAACAAGGACGGCTCGCCGACGCTGCTGCCCAAGGACAACTTCATCAAGGATACGGCGGGCAATCAGCTCTACATCGTGAGCGGGTCCGACCCGACCTATTCGGGCTATTACACGACCTGCAAGGTCGGTTACGCGGCGAGCGCGACCGCGCCGTGCGTCGGTACCTCGATCAATGCCATCGCCAATCAGCCGATCGCGCCCTTCTTCGAGCGCTATGTCGGCGACACCGCTTCGCCGCGTCTGTCGATCGGCTTCGGCGTAAACTGGAATTCGCCCTTCGGCCCGCTGCGTATCGATGTGGCCAAGACGTTGCTCCACGCCAAGGGCGACGACACCAAGCTTGTAACCTTCAACGTAGGGACTCAATTCTGATGATTACCAAGAAGCGCATTCTCGCCGCGCTGCTCGCGGCGCCCGCCGCGCTTGTCGTCGCGGCTCCCGCGCACGCACAGGTCAACGGCATCGCCACCGCCAGCCCGGTCCGCGTGATCGACTCCAGCAAGGCGTTCACCGCTGCCCAGCAGCAGATCCAGACCACCTACAAGGCGGCGTTCGACCAGATCAACGCCCGCCGCCAGGCCGCGCAGAAGGAAGCCGAGCCGCTCCTCGCGCAGCTCGACACCAACAAGGACAAGAAGGTCGACGACGCCGAGCTCAAGGCTGCCCAGGCGGCCAAGAACCCGGTGCTCGACAAGATCGCCGCGATCCAGAACGCGGCGAACACCGACGTCCAGAAGCTGAGCAACCCGGCCGCTCGCGCAGAGCTGTTCGCGATCGAATCGATCCTGCGCCAGTATGAGCCGGCGCAGCTGCGCGTCGTCACCGCGCGCAAGATCAGCGTCGTGCTTTCGCCGGAAGTCTTCATGTACGCGCCCGATTCGGCCGATATCAGCGACGCGATCACCGCCGAGCTCGACAAGTCGGTGCCGACCGTGAGCATCCAGCCGCCGGCCGATTGGCAGCCGGCGCGCGAGACGCTGGCGATGCAGCAGCAGCTGGCCCAGATCGAGCAGATCCGCGCCTATCAGGCGGCTGCGCAGCAGCAGCGCGCGGCGGGTGCCGCTCCGGCGCCGGCGGCGCCCGCGGGCGCCAAGCCGGCCGGCAACAAGCCCGCCGAGCCGCGGTGAGCGAGGACGTTTCGGCAGCCGCCGCCGCTCCGGAGAAGTCCGGGGGCCCGCTGAACATTCAGCGGGTGATGGCGGCGCTGCCGCATCGCTACCCGATGCTGCTCGTCGATCGCGTCGAGGAACTGGTCCTCGACCAGCGAATCGTCGCGATCAAGGCGGTCAGCATGAACGAGGAGTTCTTCCAGGGGCATTTCCCGGGAAGGCCGATCATGCCCGGCGTCCTCCAGGTGGAGGCGCTGGCGCAGGCGGCGGGCGTGCTGGCGGTGGAGAGCCTCGGCCTCGCCGGTTCGGGCAAGCTCGTCTATTTCATGACGATCGACGGCGTGAAGTTCCGCAAGCCGGTCGAACCCGGCTGCCTGCTCCGCCTCGAGGTCGAGTTCGTCCAGAAGCGCTCGCGCGTCTGCAAGTTCGCCGGCCGCGCGATGCTCGATGGCGAAGTCGCCACCGAATGCGAGTTCACCGCGATGATCGCGGATCCGCCTTCGGCGTGATCCATGGCTGCGGGGCGGGCCCCGCATCCGATTGCCGGCGCCGCGCGGCCCCAGGTTGCGCGGCGCTCGCGTCTCTGCTAGGCGCGCGCCTCCGCTGCCGGTCGGAAACCGGCGGCTTTCCAAGGAATTCGACGTGAAGAAAGACACTCACCCCGACTATCACATGATCAAGGTGCAGATGACCGACGGCACCGTGTACGAGACCCGCTCCACTTGGGGCAAGGAAGGCGACACGATGACCCTCGACATCGATCCGCTGGCCCACCCGGCCTGGACCGGTGGCTCGCAGCGCCTGCTCGATCAGGGTGGCCAGGTCGCGCGCTTCAACAAGCGCTTCGGCGGCCTCAACCTCGGCAAGAAGTAATTTCCCCGGCTTTCGGCGCGTTACGACGTTAACGCGCCGTTAGCCAGCCGGGGCTAGCTTGCCCGTCATGGCAAGCGCAGCACGAGCATTCGCAGCGGAATTCGAACCGGCCGAGGAGCTTGGCCGCCGGCGTTCGATGCGCGCGCCGGTGTCGCTCGACGCGAAGATCGGCCGGGGCGGCCTTGATCGCGCGCTGTGCAAGGTGGTCGACGTGTCGCTGCACGGCGCCCGCATCCAGACCTATTCGCTGATCAAGGCCGGTTCGATGATCTGGCTGGCGCTGCCCGGGATCGGGCATGTCGCGGCGCGCGTCGTCTGGTCCAGCGATTTCGAGGCGGGCCTCGAATTTCAGGCCGCGCTGACCCCCGAAGCCTTCGAGACACTTACGACGCAGCGATAGCGTTCGCGACGCAGCGATGGCGTTGCGCGCCGAAAGGCGGCGCGGGCGGATTGCGCTTGCCCGCGAGATAGGACATTCTCGCCCCAATTCACCTGCTGGGGAAACTGGTGATGATCAAGGGTCTGCTGCTTTGCGCGGCGGCATGTGCCGCGCCCCTGACGGCGATGGCGGGCGACCGGGACTTGCCGATCGTTCCCAATCTCAGGGCCTTGCTCGCCGCCGATGGTGCCGCGCGCACGCCTCCCGGCCGCAGGCTGGCCCGGCCGCGGCCGACCACCTATGTGCCGATCGTCTATCATGGACTGGAGCGCGGCGAGATTCGCGCCCCGTCCGCGGCAATGCTGCCGCAAGAGCCGGTCCGGCTCACCAGCACCTTCTCGATCGCCGAACTGCGCGCCCGGCCCTTCCGGAATCTCGCCACGCCGGATACCGGCGCCGACGCGACCAGCGCGCGCGGCGGCAGCTGGGCCGTGTACGACATACTTTCCGATCACCGGAAGCCGCGCTTCCGCCGCTCGGCGCTGAGCACGATGCTGGTGCTGCGCATCGACGGCGAGGAGGGAAGCGCGCCGCTCAGCGTGGGCGGGGGCGGGGTCGCCTCCGCGTTGTGGCAGGTGATGCCGGGGAACTGAGGCTCGGCGCGCGCCGCCTCGGCGAGGAGGGCGGGGCGGGGCGGGGCGTTCAGTTGGCCTCCTGCTTCTGCGCGACGAGATTGAGCACCAGGGCGGCATATTCGTTGCCCGGATCGAGCGCCTTGGCCTGGCTCGCGGCATTGGCGGCGCCGGGCAGGTCGCCCAGCGCGATGAAGGCGATTCCCTTCGCCGCGATCAGATTGGCGCGGCCGGGGCCGTCCATGTCGCGGTCGCCGGCAAGGAACTTGTCGATGAACGGCGCCATCTCGCCATAGGCGGAGAGGCTGAGCAGCGTCGCGACATATTCCTTGGCCAGGTCGTGCTGGTTCGGCGCGATCGCCAGCCCCTTGGCGTAGCTTGCCTTGGCGCCGGCAAAGTCCTTCATCTCATATTGGATCCAGCCGACGGCATAGGCGAGCTCGGCATGATGGAGGTTGGTCAGCACGAAATTGGCGCCGGCCGGAAAGCCGTCGATCGCGCGGCCGGCCTTGCTGGCGTCGGCATAGGCGAGATACTGATGTTCGTCATAGACGCGCACCTCGCCGCCGCAGCGCTCGGGCGCAGGCATGGCGGCGGGGAGGGACGCGTAGCGCTTCTGAAGCGCCGGGAGCAGCGCGGCGAAGCCGGGCTTGTCCTGCGCCTTCATCAGCGTGAAGGCCTGTTCGATCTCGGGCTGGGCGGCGGCGGCCCAGGCGGCCTTGTCCTCGCACGGACCGGCCAGGGCGGTGCCCGGCACGAGCAGCGCGAGGGCGGCGATCGTTGCGAGCCGGTTTCCGTGCATGCCCATGTCCCCCGGAGTCCTGCCCGACGATGATGGGCACCATATCGACGTTAGAGGTCGCCGATTCACGCCACAACCCTTTGATCGGCTATCCGGGCGTTGATGTCAGGAAGCGCTCGAGCTGCGCCAGGACGACATCCCAGTTCTGCCTCGATCTGTCGGCCAGTTCCTGGCTCGGATTATTGCCTTGCCGAACGAGAACACGGCATCCGCCGGGCGCGGGTTGAACTTCGAATGCGAGCGTGTTGTGGCCGCCCGGCACGGCTTCCCCGGAGTCGCTCTCCCGCGCCACGGTCATGGCGAGCACGCGGGGAGGATCCAAGGTGGTGATCGTTCCGCGATCGAAGAACACCTTGCCTTCCCATTCGTAGCGATAGGAAATGGGGCCGCCGACGACGCCCGAGCTTTCGACTTGCGCTCCGAACATGTATTGCCGGATCCGTTCGGGGTCGATGAGCGCGCGCCAGGCCGCTTCCGGCGGCACGGGAATGGATCGCGACGTTTCAATCTCGAAAACCGATTGCATCAGCTACTCCTCCTGACCTGGCTGCCCATTCGCCGTTAAGCTGAACATCGGGGTGCGTATTGAAGATTTCCGCAGATCGAGCAGAGCCGCTGTTCCCGACGGATGAAGGGATATTGCAGCCCGCCTCCGAACCGCGATTTCTGCGGATGGAACGCTATTCGCCGCCCTTGTCGCTGCGGCCCTATCTGGATCATCTCTGGATCGCGGAATGGCAGGTGCCGCGGGAGACCACGCTGCCGCTGGACATTGTCGCCATGCCTTGCGTCAACTTGGTGTTGATGGGCGAAAGCGCCTTCGTGGCGGGCGTGAAGACGGAGCGTCAACGCCATGTGCTTTCCGGTTCGGGCCGCATTGCGGGGCTCCGTTTCAAGCCGGGCGGATTTCACTCCTTTTCCTTGCATCCGGTCGCCAGGATAAGGAATTTGGAGATACCGGCGGATTCCGTGCACCCGTCGCTCAGTCCGGCATGGGCGCGATCTTGCATGTCGAGGGACGATTTCGACATCGCGGCAATGGCGTTGTTCGAAGCGATCGTGAATCTGCCCACGCATCGCGCACCGAGAACTGCTTTGGTGGAGCGGATCCTTGAGGCGTGCTGGAGGCAGCCGGAACTCCCGATTCCCGCCATCGCCAACGCATGTGGGCTGAAGGTTCGCACCCTGGAAGCATTGTTCCATGACTCGGTGGGCGTCAGCCTGGTCTGGATCAGGCGCCAGATCCGCGCGATGTCCGCGATGCGCATGGGGCAGCAGGAACGCCGATGGGCGGAGATCGCCCAGCAGCTCGGCTATAGCGACCAGGCGCATATGACGAACCAGTTCAGGCAGGTCGTCGGCCTTCCACCCGACACGTTCCTCAGGCGGACCGGACGCTGATCCTGCTTTCCATCCACATGGCGGCGGCAAGTGGCGGAGCGTGGCGGAGACAGTTCGAACCCGTCAGGGTTCGCAAGGCCGAACGACCGTCCGAGCCGATGCGAGGCCCTGAAGCAAGGACTGGCGGAGAGGGTGGGATTCGAACCCACGGTACGCTTCCGCGCACGGCGGTTTTCAAGACCGCTGCCTTAAACCACTCGGCCACCTCTCCGCGTCGCTGCCTGCGCTAATGCGATCCGCGACGATCCGCTACAATTTGTTGACGAAAGCGGATGGCGGGGGGTTCTGCATCCGGCTGCCCTGTGGCACAAAAAGCGCATGCGGGGATCGAGTGGCGTAATGCGTAGCCTGTTGGCGCTTGGCGTGGCCGTGATCGCGGCGGCGCCGGTGGGCGCACCCGCGATCGCGCAGGATGAGAGCGGGTTCCAGGCCTATCTGGGCGAGCTTTCGCGCCAGGCCGCGGCCGAGGGCGTGAGCCGGCGGACGATCGATTCGGTGATCCCGACGCTCACCTACAATGCGCGCGTGGTGCAGCTGGACCGGCAGCAGCCGGAGACCGCGCCCAACGCGCCCATCTCCAATTTCGAGCCCTATCGCCGCGCGCATGTCGATGCCGCGCGGATCAGCCAGGGTCGCGCCGCCTATCAGCGCCAGCGCCCCCGCCTGCGCCGGATCGAGGCCGAGACCGGCGTGCCCGAATCGATCATGGTCGCGATCTGGGGGCATGAGACCAATTACGGCCGGGTGATGGGCAATTTCGACCTGCCCCGCGCGCTCGCCAGCCTGGCCTATGAGGGGCGCCGCCGCGAGTTGTTCGCCGGCGAGTTCATCGCCACGCTCAAGATGATCGATCGCGGCGTGCCGCGCGAGAAGCTGGTCGGCAGCTGGGCCGGGGCGTTCGGCGGGCCGCAGTTCCTGCCTTCGGTCTATCTCCGCCTCGCCCGGGACGGCGATGGCGACGGCATGGCCGATATCTGGGCGAGCGAGCCCGACACGCTCGCCTCGATCGCCAATTATTTCGTCAACGCCGGCTGGCGCAAGGGCCAGCCCTGGGGATTCGCAGTGAGCGTGCCGGCCAATCTGAACCGCGCCGCGCTGGCCAACAAGACCAGGTCCCCGCGCTGCCCGCGCGTGTTCGAGCGGCACAGCCGCTGGAAGACGATGGCGGAGTGGCGGGCGCTCGGCCTGGTGCCGCAGACGCGCGCCTGGCCGGGCGACAATATCCAGGCGACGCTGCTCGAGCCCGACGGGCCCGGCAAGACCGGCTATCTGCTCACCGGCAATTATCGCGTGATCCTCGACTATAATTGCTCGAATTTTTACGCTTTGTCGGTAGGCCTGCTCGCCGATGAGGTCGAACGCTAGCATCTTCGCGCTCTCGCTCCTGGCCCTTGGCGGGGGAGCTCCGAGCCATGCCCAACCCCTGCAGCGGCAGGGCTCTGTCGGCGCGCAGGCCTATGGCGGGCCGCAGTCCCAGCCGGACGACCAGTCCGCCGAGACCTGGCGCGCCGCCGACGGCACGATCCGGACGCGGCCCGCCCGCGTGCAGCCGCAACCGCAGCCGGCCCCCGAGCCGGCAGC
>OAOK01000099.1_pt1 | contig 19326 bp, 25 predicted proteins | sample 1641101 | NCBI WGS metagenome assembly OAOK01 (sample SAMEA104232307, study PRJEB22302) | sediment metagenome | biome: forest; feature: aquifer; material: sediment | place: USA | collected 2011-08-07 | depth 0.01 m
GCGCAGGGCGCGATCTCGGCGATGCTCAACCTGGGCTTCAAGCCGGCCGAGGCGAGCGCCGCGGTCCATGCCGCTGCGGACGAGCTGGGTGCCGGCGCGACGCTGGATGCGCTGGTGCGGCTGGCGCTGCGCAAGGCGGCGAAGTGACGGTGCGCACCGCCGCCTGCCGCTGCGGCCAGCTCCGTGCCGAATGTGTGGGCGAGCCGGTGCGTATCTCGGTCTGCCACTGTCTCAACTGCAAGCAGCGCAGCGGATCGGCCTTCGCGGTGCAGGCGCGCTTTCCGGTGGGGCAGGTGACGATCACCGGCCGGTCGACCGAATGGATCGCGGCGTCGGAGAGTGGCGGGCTGCCGGCCAGCTTTCACTTCTGCCCGATCTGCGGCGGCAATGTCTGGTACAGCGGCGGCGGCATCCCCGACGCGATCGCGATTCCGGTGGGCGCCTTTGCCGATCCCGCCTTCCCCGCGCCCACCGTCTCGGTGTGGGAGGAGCGCCAATGCGCCTGGGTAGAGATCACCGGCGCGGTGGAACGTCATGGCTGACTGCCCGGCGCTCCCGGCGCAGCGGCGTTACCAGCGGCCTGCCGGCGAAATGCGCATCGAGATTGGCGAGCACCAGGTCGCGCATCGCGGTACGGGCTTCCTCGGTCGCGCTGCCCTGATGGGGGGCGAGCACCACCTGGTCCATCGCGCGCAGCGCCTGGGGCACGTATGGCTCCTCGGCGAAGACGTCGAGCCCGGCGCCGGCGATGCGGCCCGCGGCCAGCGCGGCGACCAGCGCGTCCTGGTCGACCAGGCTGCCGCGGGCGATGTTGATCAGCACGCCGCCGGGGCCCAGCCGGTCGAGCACCGCGGCATCGACGATGCGCTGCGTTCCGGGCCCGCCGGTCGCGGCGAGGATCAGCACGTCGCTCGCTTCCGCCAGCACGGCGATATCGGGCACGAAGCGCCACGGCACCGGCTTTTCGGCGCGTGCGCCGTAGAGCAGCTCCCGGGCAAAGGGCGCGGCCCGCAGCGCGATCGCATGCCCGATCCGGCCGAGCCCGAAGATCCCGATGCGGCACCCGCTTGCCCGCCGGCCGAGCGGAGCGGTCCAGCCGCCTGCCCGCACCAGCGCGTCGTTCGCCGCGATGCGCCGCTGCACCGCCAGCATCAGCGCGATCGCCTGGTCGGCGACATCCTCGGTCAGGACGCCTGCCGTGGTAGTGATGCGGATGCCGCGGGCGTCGAGCGCGTCGAGATCGACTCGGTCATGGCCGACGCCGTGAATCGCGACGATCTCCAGCGCGGGGAGGCGGGCGAGCAGCGCGGCATCGATCTTCGCCATGCCGCCGCCCACCACCGCGCGGACGCCCGGCGGCGGATCGCCCTCGTGCAGGGTGAAGCGTTCGGCAAGCGCCGCGCGCAGCGGCGCGGAAATGGGCGTTGCGAGCAGCAGGTCCGGGCGCGCCATGTGCCCGGTCTAGCCGCGTCGCTGCGAGAGGAATAGGGCGGGGCCATGGAAATCGAAGTCAGCGCCGAGGCCAAGGACAAGTCGCTCAACCGGAACGTGGCGATCACGGTGGTGGTGCTGTCCGTGTTCATGGGGGTGTGCGGGATCAAGGACGGCAACATCGTCCAGGCGATGCAGCAGGCCCAGTCCGATTCGGTCGACAAATGGAACCAGTATCAGGCGGCCAAGACCAAGCTGCACGTCGCCGAGGCGAGTCGCCTTCAGATCGCCCTGCTGGCCGATCCGCAGCGCGCGGCGCCGGTGCTCGCCGGGCTCGACCGCGACATTGCGAAATACAAGGCGGAGGCGCCGGGTCTGGCCGCCGATGCGAAGGCGCGGAGCGATCTCTACGATGCGCTGAACGTGCATGACGACCAGTTCGACGCGAGCGACGCATCGGTCGCCACCGCCATCTCGGTCGCCGCCGTCGCCGCGCTGGTGGAGAGCGGCTGGCTGCTCTGGGTGGCCTGGGGCTTCGGCGCCTTTGGGCTGTTCATGGGGCTGTGCGGGTTCCTGGGCTGGAGCTTCCACCCGGCGCTGCTGAGCGGGTTGCTGGGATGAGCAAGGTCGATCATCCCTTCGTCCCCGGCTGGCAGGGCATGGCTGGCTGGACCGCTCCCGGCGAGCCGCCTTCGCCGTTCCTGTCGTTCGAGGCGGGCGACCTGGGCGCACCCTTCCGCATCACGCATGGGCGCGACATGATGTTCGATCACGGCGAGCTCGTGCAGGACTATAATTTCCTCGATTATTTCTTTGGCGACCCTGCCGCGCCGGTGCGCGCGCGGCATTACCTGGGCGAGCGCAGCGTGGCCGCCTATCTTCCCGGCTTGCCGGAGGATGCGAACCTGGCGCAGGCGCGTGCAGCTTTCCCTGAAGATGTCCTGCGCTATCTCCAGCGGCGCTTCAATGCGGTCGAGGTGTTGACCGGCGAGGGATATTGCGAGCTTTGGGCGTCAGCATGACCGATTCCGATCGCCTCCTCTCCTCCGCCCGCCGCATCGACGATGTCGACGCCGCGCTGCGCCCCAAGAGCCTGGACGAGTTTGTCGGCCAGCGGGCGGCGCGCGAGAATCTGCGCGTGTTCATCGATGCGGCCCGATCGCGCGGCGAGGCGCTGGATCATGTGCTGTTCTTCGGCCCGCCGGGGCTGGGCAAGACCACGCTCGCCCAGATCATCGCGCGCGAGATGGGCGTGGGGTTCCGCGCCACTTCGGGCCCGGTGATCGCCAAGTCCGGCGATCTCGCCGCGCTGCTCACCAATCTCGAGGATGGCGACGTGCTGTTCATCGACGAGATCCACCGGCTGAATCCCGCGGTCGAGGAAGTACTCTATCCGGCAATGGAGGACCGCGCGCTGGATCTCATGATCGGCGAGGGGCCGTCGGCGCGCAGCGTGCGGATCGATCTGCCGCGCTTCACCCTGGTCGGCGCCACCACGCGCCAGGGGCTGCTCACCCAGCCGCTGCGCGACCGGTTCGGCATTCCGGTGCGCCTCAATTTCTATGCGGTGGACGAGCTGGAGCGCGTCGTCGCCCGCGCCGCCCGCCTGCTCGACCTGCATGTCGCGCCCGATGGCGCGCACGAGATCGCGCGGCGCGCGCGCGGCACGCCGCGCATCGCCGGGCGGCTGCTGCGGCGAGTGCGCGACTTCGCCAATGTGCTGGGCGAGGAGACGGTTCATGCCCGGGTGGCGGACCAGTCGCTCACCCGGCTCGAGGTCGATGCACTGGGGCTCGACGCGATGGACCGGCGCTACCTCACCATGATCGCCGACATCTACAAGGGCGGCCCGGTGGGGGTGGAAACGCTGGCGGCGGGGCTTTCGGAGCCGCGCGACACGATCGAGGAAGTGATCGAGCCCTATCTGATCCAGATCGGGATGATCGCGCGCACGGCGCGGGGACGCTGCCTCAACGCGGCGGGATGGAAGCATCTGGGGCTCACGCCTCCGTCCACCGCGCAGGAAGGGCTGTTCGACTGAGGCAAGGGGTTCCCCCGGCGGAATCGCTGGGTTAGGTGGCCGGCCATGGACGCATGCTTTGCCCCTGGCCGCTTCGCGGGTCTCGAGCATCACTTCGTCCTGCGTGTCTATTTCGAGGACACCGATCTGAGCGGGGTGGTCTATCACGCCAACTATCTCAGGTTCATGGAGCGGGCCCGCTCGGATATGCTGGCGCTTGCCGGCATCGATCAGCGTGCGGCGCACGAAGCGGGCGAGGGCGCCTATGCGCTGCGCGAGGCGAACATCCGTTACCGGGCGCCGGCGCGCCTGGGCGACGAACTGGTGGTGGTCAGCCGGCTGGTCCGGTTGCGCCCCGCCGCAGTGGACATTCATCAACGAGTCATGCGCGACGTTACCATAGTGGCCGAAGCGGAGATCGAGGCGGTGTTCGTCGCCCCGTCCGGCCGTCCGCGCCGCCAGCCGGCGGCGTGGATGGAACGTTTCACACCGCTGCTCTTCAAGGGGACCTGAACCGATCATGGAATTCATCAGCACCGACGCCGCCACCATGTCGCCGATCGGCCTGTTCCTGCAGGCGGACTGGGTGGTGCGCGCCGTGATGCTCGGCCTGCTGCTCGCCTCGCTCTGGACCTGGGCGATCATCCTGTCGTTCGGCTTCAAGGTCGGCGCGGTGAAGAAGGCGATCGACCGGTTCGAGGCGGAATATCGCGAAGCCGACGACATCGACGAGTTCCATCGCCGCGCCGCCGGCCGCGACCAGCCGATCTCCCGCGTCTTCGCCGCCGGCGTCACCGAATGGCGCCGCTCGACCAGCGGCAAGGCGATCGACCGCGAGGGCACGCGCGAGCGCCTGGCCACCGCGATGGGCGCCACGATCGCGCAGGAGGTCGACAAGCTTGCCNATCGCCTCAACTTCCTCGCCACGGTCGGCTCGGTCGCGCCGTTCGTCGGCCTGTTCGGCACGGTCTGGGGCATCATGCGCAGCTTCACCGGCATCGCCAAGGAGCAGAGCTCGTCGCTCGCCGTGGTGGCGCCGGGCATCGCCGAGGCGCTCTTCGCGACGGCGATCGGCCTGTTCGCCGCCATTCCCGCGGTGATCGCCTATAATCGCTATTCGCACGGCGTGAACCGGGTGGAGGCCCGGCTCAACCGCTTCGCCGACGGCTTCCACGCGACGCTGAGCCGCCGCCTGGAGATGGAGGCCTGAGGCGATGGCGATGCACCTTCCCTCGAACAAGGGCCGCGGCCGCCGCCAGCCCATGGCGGAGATCAACGTCACGCCGCTGGTCGACGTGATGCTGGTGCTGCTGATCATCTTCATGGTCACGGCGCCGCTGCTCACCGCCGGCGTGCCGGTGAACCTGCCCGAGAGCCGCGCCAAGGCGCTCGACCAGGATCAGAAGCCGGTCCAGATCGCGATCGACGACAAGGGCCAGATCTTCGTCGACAACGAGCTGACTTCGGATGCCGCCCTGCCCGGCCGGCTCGCGGCGATCGCCGGCCGCGCGCCGGGGCCGGACGGCAAGCCGGCGGCGGTGTTCCTGCGCGCCGATCAGGGCCTGGGCTATGGCAAGGTCATGAAAGTGATGGGCGAGCTCAACCATGCCGGGCTCAACCGCGTCTCGCTGATCACCGACGCGAGCGCGAAGCCGTGATGGACAGGGCCGAGGGAGCAGGGCTGACGGTTGCGGTGCTGGGGCATGTCGCGCTCTTCGGCATCCTGTCGGTCGGCTTCCTCGCCACCCCCAATCCCCTGAAGCTCAAGCCCGTGCCGATCGAAGTCGCGCTGGTCGATCAGGTCGCGCTGGAGAGCACGTCGCCCAATCCGACCAGCGAGGCGCCGGCCCCCAAGCTCGCGCCGGTGGAAGCGCCGATCGAGCCGGACAGCGCGCCGCCCGAGCCGGCGCCCAATCCGCAGCCGATCGCCAAGCCGCAGCCGGCGCCGCCCAAGCCGGTGCCCGCGCCCGATGCAGTGAAGCCCGCGCCGAAGACGCCGCCCAAGGCCGCCCCGGCCCAGGCGCCCGCGCGTCCTCCCGCCCGGCGCCCGGTCGCGCCGACCGGGCGGCTCGACGGCCTGCTCAACGGCATCAACGACAAGCCGAGCAAGAGCGCATCGGTCGCGCCGCCGGCCGCGACCGCGGGGCCCGAGGTCAGGGCCGCGCTCAGCGCCGCCATCATCCGCCAGATCCGCCCGCACTGGGCTCCGCCCAGCGGCGCCGATTCGGACAAGCTGCGCACCAAGGTGACCGTCAGGCTCAACCAGGACGGCACGCTCGCCAGCGAGCCGCAAGTGACGCAGACCGGCATCACCGACAGCAACCGCGCCCAGGCCGATCTCGCCAAGGATCGCGCGATCCGCGCGGTAAAGCTCGCCGCTCCCTTCAAGCTGCCCGCGCAATTCTATGATGCGTGGAAAGTCATAGCCCCGGTTTTGTACGAGGACCTGTGAAGATGAAATTTGCCCATCTGACGATCGCGGCCCTGCTGGCGAGCACTGCCGCCACCGTCGCGCAGGCGCAGGACGTGCCGGCGCCCGCGCCGCAGCAACAGGCGCAGCCGCAGCCCCAGGACCAGCCGCTCAGCGTCGACGTGACCAACACCGCCGCCAAGGACCTCGTCATCGCGATTCCGGCGATGCCCACCTCGGAGAGCGTTTCCACTCCGGCCGGCCCGACCGACCAGCTCGGCGCCAAGCTCGCCCAGGTGGTGGAAGACGATCTGCGCAACACCGGCCTGTTCAAGACGCGCGGCCCCTCGGCCAGCCGCGGCATCGCCTATAGCGAAGTGACCGCGCCCAATTACGGCAGCTGGAACGGCAACCAGGCGATCATCCAGGGCTATGTCCGCGCCAACGCCAATGGCTCGCTCACCGTGGGTTGCTATCTCTACGACGTGCTGCTGCAGAGCGAGCTGGTCCGCCAGGGCTTCGTCGTCTCGCCGGCCGACTGGCGCCGCGCCGCGCACAAATGTGCCGACGCCGTCTATTCGAAGCTCACCGGTGAGGGGCCGTATTTCGACAGCCAGGTGGTCTATGTCGCGGAGACCGGCCCCAAGAACAGGCGCCGCAAGCAGCTGGCGATCATGGACCAGGACGGCGCCAACCACCGCTTCCTGACCAACGGCCAGTCGATCGTGCTCACGCCGCGCATGAGCCCGAAGCAGAACGCGATCGTCTATATGAGCTACACGCAGCGCAAGCCGGCCATCTATGTCTACGACATGGGGACGCGCGAGAACCGCCTGCTCGTCTCCAATGTCAGCCTCAGCTTCGCGCCGCGCTTCTCGCCCGACGGTCGCCAGGTGCTGTTCTCGATGGCGCAGGCCGGCAATACCGATATCTACCGCATCGCATCGGCCGGCGGCGAGCCGCAGCGGCTCACCAATTCGCCGGGCATCGACACCGGCGGCAGCTATTCGCCCGACGGCTCGAAGATCGTGTTCGAGAGCGATCGCAGCGGCACGCAGCAGCTCTATGTGATGAACGCCGACGGCTCGAACCAGCACCGGATCAGCTTTGGCGGCGGGCGCTATGCCACGCCGGTGTGGAGCCCGCGCGGCGATCTGATCGCCTTCACCCGCACCGGTGGCGGCGCGTTCCGGATCGGCGTGATGAATCCGGGCGGCGGCGGCGAGAAGCTGCTCACCAACAGCTGGGGTGACGAGGCGCCGAGCTGGTCGCCCAACGGCCGGGTGCTGATGTTCTTCCGCTCGGCCCAGGGCTCGGGCCGCCCGGACCTGTGGTCGGTGGACCTCACCGGCACCAATGCGCGGCGGATTCCCACGCCGCTCGACGGGTCGGATCCCAGTTGGGGACCGATTCGTCCCTGAAACGTAACGGCATTCGTGCTAAGGCCCTGGCAAGCGGACCGGGTGCGCTGAGAAAAGGAGAAAAGACCATGTCCAAGATCACGACCGGCCTGGTGCTCGGCATCGCGCTGCTCGCCACTGCGGGCTGCGCCAAGAAGCGCGACGCGACCACGATTCCGCCCGCGCCGTCGGAAACCGGCCCGGTCAATCCGGGCGAGGGCGACAGCGACACGGTCGCGGCACCGATCAACGAGCAGTTCCGCCGCGAAGTGTCGAGCGACACCGTGCATTTCGCGTTCGACCAGTATGACATCGATCCCGAGGCGCGCGCGATCCTGGACAGCCAGGCGCAGTGGCTGACGAGCCATCCCAACACCCGGATCACGATCGAGGGGCATTGCGACGAGCGCGGCACTCGCGAATACAATCTCGCGCTGGGCGATCGTCGCGCCAATGCCGCCAAGAACTATCTTGCCTCGCGCGGCATCTCGCCGGCGCGGATCACCACGATCAGCTATGGCAAGGAGCGCCCGATCGCGCTGGGCTCGGACGATGCCAGCTGGGCGCAGAACCGCCGCGCGGTGACGATCGTCATCAGCTAAGGCGTTTCGTTCGCCGCGAAACGGGCCGCCGGGGGAAACTCCGGCGGCCCTTTCGTGCCCAGGGTGGGGCCGCATATTCCTTCAACCGTCATCCGCGCCTTCGCGGGGATGACGCAAGCAGGTTCAATGGCTTGTCCAGCTTCTCGCCCCAGGTTGAGAACCCAAGCAAGTCCTTGAAACTACGCCCGTCATCCCCGCGCAGGCGGGGATCTAGGGTAGTAGGGGACGATCGAAGCGATCACGCGGGTGCTGGCCGGAAACGGCAAAGCTAGCCTCGCCGTCCTTGCTCTTGGCCCTGGATCCCCGCCTGCGCGGGGATGACAGTTGAAGGGATGCGGGGGTGACGCTGGAGAAGATGAGTCTCCAACCTAGCGCGGGTCCGTGCGCGGCAGCGCCAGGGCCGGGCCCTCGCCCTTGGCGAAATAGTCGAGCCGGATCACCTTGCCCGCGGCATCGCGGACCGGAGTGAAATAGCTGATCTCGTCGGGCAGGAAGCGGATATCGCCCCGCGCGTCGAGCATGACCGGGATCGCCGCGCGCCCGGCACGGGCGATGGTGAGCCGGCCCCCGGCAATCGCGAGCGTGCGCATCGTCGCGGGATCGCTGCCATAGACCCCGGGCAGCGCGGCCGCTTCCGGGGGCAATGCCCGTTCGGAAAGCGGCAGCGGATAGGGCTTGCCCAGGGCGATCGCCGCCATACGCCGCGCCAGCGTCTGCGCGTCGAACATGTCGTTGTTGGCGAGCACGACGATCACCGTGTCCGACGCCGGGAGATAGAGCAGCGCGGATGCGAAGCCGTCGATCTGGCCGGTGTGCCCGATCGCCGTCTGCCCGCGGACCTGCCAGACATAGAGGCCCAGCCCGTAACGCTCCTGCAGCGGCACGCCGGCAAGCGCGGGCTGCGCCATCTGGGCGAAGCCGGCCGCGCTCACCACCCGGCCATGCGCCAGCGCCCGCATCCAGCGCATCAGGTCCGCCGCCGACGATCGCAGCGATCCCGCGGTCTTGGGAAGCGACATGTTGAACGCCGCGGCGTTGCGGAGCTGCCCATCGGCCAGCGTGTATCCCGCCACGCGCCGCGCCACGATCGCGTCCCGGCGGTCATAGGCGGTGTCGGTGAGCCCCAGCGGCGCGAACAGGCGGGTGCGCATCGCCTCGTCCCAGGATTGGCCGGTCACCTTCTCGATCACCGCGCCCAGCAGCATATAGCCCGAATTGGAATAGCGCTGCTCGGTGCCCGGGGCGAAGCGCAGCGGCCGTGCCGCGATCCGCGCGACCTGCTGCGCCAGCGGGACCTCGCCCGGGCCGAAGGGCGGCTGCGGCGTGGCGTCGGTCTCCGCGATCCCGGCGGTGTGGCTCAGCAGCTGGCGCAGCGTGATGCGCGGATCGAGCGGCAGCCCGGGCAGGTAGCGGGCCGCCGGCGCGTCCAGCGCCACCTCGCCGCGCTCGGCCATCTGCACGATCAGCGCGGCGGTGAAGCTCTTGGTGATCGAGGCGATCCGGAAGATCTGGTCCGGCGCCATCGGCACGCCGAGCTCGGCCTCGGCCATGCCCCGCGTCCGCCGGTAGAGGATCGTGTCGCCGCGCGCGATCAGGACGGTGGCGCCCGAGCCGCCGGAGGGGACGGCGGCGGCCAGCGCCGCATCCGCCTCGTCCGCGATCGCCGCGGCGGCGACGGGCCGTGCCAAGGCCGGCGCGGCCGGAAGCAGCGGGGCCAGGCAGAGGGCAAGCAGGAGCGGTCGCATCGATTTCCCCCCGGATCGAGATCGGCCGATCGTCGCCCAGCCCGAATGAGCCCCAGCTGAACGGCCAGCGATTCCGCCTTGCGGCCCCTTTCGAATCGATATAAATAAGATATCATAATTTCTGGAGGTAATGATGACCGACGTTCGGAGCGCCACCCCGGCACTGCGCCAGAGCAGCGAGAAGACCGCGATCACGATGAGCGGCTATGGCATGCTCCTCGTGCTGCTGGTCGCGCTGGCCGCCACGGTGGGCGCGCTCACCCAGATCGACCGGATGGCGGACTGGATCGTGATTTCCTGGCTGCTCGCCTCGATCCTGATCGAGCTGTTCGTGCTTTGCGGCTTCTATCTGCTCCAGCCCAACCAGGCGGCGGTGATCACGCTGTTCGGCGATTATCGGGGCACTGACCGCACTACGGGCCTGCGCTGGACCTGGCCGTGGATGAGCAAGAAGAAGGTCTCGGTGCGCGCCAACAACATCATTTCCGAGCGGATCAAGGTGAACGATCTGCGCGGCAATCCGATCGAGATGGCGGCGCAGGTGGTGTGGCGCGTGACCGACACCGCGCAGGCGCTGTTCGACGTCGACGACTATAAGGCGTTCGTGAACGTCCAGATCGAGGCGGCGGTGCGCACGATCGGCTCGCGCTATCCCTATGACGATTTCGAGCATCAGGAAGTCACGCTGCGCGGCAATCACGACCAGGTCGGCTCGGAGCTGCGCGAGGAACTGATCGCCCGGCTGCGCGTCGCCGGCATCACTGTCGACGAATGCGGCTTCACCCACCTGGCCTATGCGCAGGAGATCGCCGGCGCGATGCTCCGCCGTCAGCAGGCCCAGGCCGTGGTCGCCGCCCGCCAGACTTTGGTCGAGGGCGCGGTCGGCATGGTCGAGATGGCGCTCGCCCAGCTCTCCGCCAAGCAGGTGGTCGATCTCGACGACGAGCGCCGTGCCGCGATGGTCTCGAACCTGATGGTGGTGCTGTGCGGCGAGCGTGACACCCAGCCGGTGGTCAACACGGGCTCGCTCTATCAGTGATGCGCAAGGCGTAGCCCGTGTCCCAGTCGCCGCAGAAGAAGGCCTTTCCGCTGCGCCTCGATCCCGCCCTGCATGCGGCGATCGAGCGCTCGGCGGCGAGCGACCTGAGGAGCGTCAATGCCCAGGTCGAGTGCCTGTTGCGCGAGGCGCTGGCGCAGCGCGGGGTGAAGCTGGCGGAGCCGGTGCGCCCCAAGCGTGGGCGCCCGCCCAAGGCGAAGGAAGGCGGGGAATGACGAGTCCGGGCTCGCCCGGGGTACGATTCCCGTCGAAGACTGGAGGAGAAAGCAGATGTTCCTTGCCACGCACGTCCGCCGCGAGCGGCTGCCCTTCATCCTCGCGCTCGCCGGCGCCGCGATGGCGCTGCTCCAATGATGGGCAAGCTTTTCCGCGACGCCATGCGCGTCCGCCCGGGCTATTGGTTCCGGCCCAAGCGCTTCGGCTTCGGCGCGACGCCCGTCACCTGGCAGGGTTGGGCGACGACCCTGGCCTTCGGTGCCGCCGCCGGGCTGATCGTCAATTTCGCCGCGCACCGGGAGCGGTTGTGGCTGGTGCTGCTGGTGCCGCTGGTCGCGGTCTTCCTCTGGCTGGTCGCCGTCAAGACCGACGGCGACTGGCGCTTCCGCTGGGGAAATGACGATTAGCCCAGCGCCTCGTCGAGCAGCCGGGCGAGGCGCAGGCCGCCCTTGATCACCTGGGTCCGCGCTTCGGGCACCCATTTCTCGATCATCGCCTCGCTGATCGCGACGCGGCCGGTGATCGGCTTGCAGGCATCGCCGCCATTCAGGTCGGCATAGACGGTCCTGGCCAGCTCCCAGCTGTCCTTGCCCCAGTCCTGGACGGTGCCGCCGCCCAGCGCGGCGCGGTCCTTGCGGCTATAGGTGCGCACGATGTCGGGGCCCGAGGTGATCGCGCGCTCGGCGAGCAGCCCGTCCCACACCGAGTGGAGGTTCAGCCGGTCGGTGGTATAGATGCCATAGCTCACCATCGCCTTGTTGCCGCCGGCATCATGGTCGTGCTCGGCACCGTGGAGCGGCTGGCCGATATCGCCGACGAAATGGACGAGGAAGAGCAATGCCTTCACCCGCTCGACCTGCGGCGCCTTGCGGTCCTTCAGGATCTTCACGTCGCGCTCGATCTGGGCGGAGACGCAATTGCCGTCCTTGCACTCGGCGGTAACGTCGAACGGCTTGCAGACGTCCGCGTCCTGATAGTGCCAGACCGACGCATAGCGCCAGTCGCTGCCCAGCTTCTTGATGCAATCGGCCCAGACCGAGGCTTCCTCGATATTGGTCGCGGGGCAGCCCTCGGTCTTCAGCAGGTCGGTGTGGCGGAGCAGCTGGCCGATCTTCGCGCGGGTGGCCGGAGTGACGTTGCGCCAGGCGATCGCGGCGACGGTCTGATGGCCATATTCCCAATAGGCATTGGCGGGCGCGGCGAACCCGAACAGGGCGGCAAGGACGAGAAGAAGGCGCATCAGGCAACTCCGCTGGCAGATGCCGCTTCCCTAGCAGAACGGGCGGGCTTGGCCAGCAGCCCGATCAGCGGGCGGAGCCAGCCGATCTCGCGGCCGGCGAGATAAAAGGCCCAGCAGGCGCCCCAGGTGCCGGCGACCAGGATCGCGAACTCGGCGGCGGGATGGAGGTGCAGCGGCAGCAGCCAATATTCGCCGAGCACGATCGCGGTCTGGTGGATGATGTAGAAGGGGAACACCGCCTCGGTCAGCATCGCGCGCCATTGGTGGTCATGGTTGAGGAAGCGCTCGGCCAGGCCGATCAGCGCGGCGATGCTTGCCCAGGTCTGCACTTCGCGGGCGACGCGGAACAGCTCGGCGATCGCCCGGCTGGGCATCGCGAAGCCGGGATAGGCGGCCTCGACGCCGGCGACCACCGCATAACCGGCCAATGCCAGCACCGCGCAGGGCAGCCACATCCGCGCGAATGCCGCCATCGTCACGCGCGAGCCCGCCAGGCCGAAGCCGAACAGGAAGGCGGGGAAATAGGCGAGATGCGCGATGCCGTCGCCGATCAGGTCGTGCGTCTCCTCGCCGCGGCGGAACAGCAGCACCTGGAAGACGAGCAGCCAGGCAAGCGGCACCCACAGCGCGCCCGTGCCGCCGAACAGCCGGTCGAAGCTCTTCTGCAGGTCGAGCCGCAGCGCCAGCAGCGCGGCCAGCGCCAGCGTGTAGACCCAGAGATAGGCGACGAACCACAGATGGTTCCAGGTCGGCAGCAGGATGCCGTCGAGCCGGCCGAAGCGGAAATAGTCGTGCGCCCAGAACCAGGGATAATCGTGCGCATAGCCATGCTGCCCCACCAGCTCGACCCAGCTCTGCGGCGGCACCACCATTGCCATGCCGAAGAGGAGCGGCAGCAGCAGCCGCGCATTGCGATTGGCCAGGAAGCGCCCGATGCCGGGCGAACGGGCGAGCAGCATCTGGCTGGCGAAGCCCGAGACGAGGAAGAGCAGCATCAGCCGCCAGGCATTGGGCAGCAGCATCGGGATCGCCACCCAGTCCGCCGGCGCGGCGGTCTTCACATGATAGCCCCAGGGCACGAAGACCATGCCCACATGATAGAGGATCAGGATCGCGAACGCCCCGATCCGCAGCCAGTCCATTCCGTAGTGCCGTTCCATCCCGCGAACTCCTTGATGACGGCGAACGGCTAGCGGGCGGCCCCGGGCGCCGGTATCGAGGAGGGAGAAGCGGCGGGTCGGCAGGGATGGACGAAAAGGCGGCAGGGACGAGCGGCGGGCAGGGCGGGGCGAGCGGCGAGCGTCGGCGCAAGCTCGCGCTGCTCGCCCTGGCGTTCCTGGGATTCGTGCTGGTCCAGTCCTTCGCGAACGTCGAGAGCTCGCGCGCCGATCTCGCCCGGGCCGGCCTGGTCGAGCGGCCTGCCCATGTCTGGCTCTGGGAGCTGAGCAGCGTCGCCATGTGGGTGGCGCTGCTCCCCGCGATCGGCTGGCTGGTGGCCAGGATCCGCCCGCCGCGCATCGCATGGGGCTGGGCGGTGCTCGCCCATGCCGCGGCGACGGTGCCGCTGTCGGCGATCCATGTCGCCGGCATGATCGCGATCCGGCTCGGCGTCTATGCGCTGTGGGGCGAGCGCTATCGCTATGGCGGGGCGCTCGATCGGTTCGTGTACGAATATCGCAAGGACGCGGTGGCCTATCTGCTGCTCGCCGCCTTCATGGCCGTGGCGATATGGTGGCTGGCGCGCCGCGAGCCCGTGCCGGCGGGGCGGGAGGAACGGGTCCTGCTCGTGCCCGACGGCAATGTGACGCACCGGGTGCCGATCGACGCGATCGGCTGGGCGGCGTCGGCCGGCAATTATGTCGAGATCGCCTGGAGCGGCCGCACCCTGCTGCATCGCTCGACGCTGGCCGCGCTTGCGGAGGGACTGGGCCCGGGCTTCGTCCGCATCCATCGCGGACGGATCGTGCGCGCCTCAGCGGTGCGGCGTGTCGAGACCGATCGCAGCGGCGACTTCATCGTCACGCTCGCCGACGGCACCACGCTGCGCGGCAGCCGGCGCTTCCGGGCGAACCTGGGATAGCCCGATCAGTGGCCGCAGCCAGGCGATGCGCCGGCCGATCAGATAGGTCGCCGCGCACACGGCGCCGGTGCCGCCGAGCAGCAGCGCGAACTCGGCGGGCGCGCTCAGCCCCAGGGGCAGCGAATACCAGGCGATCAGCACGATCGCGGGGTGGTGGACGATGTAGAAGGGGAACACCGCCTCGGCGAGCGGCTTGCGCAGCCGGTGGTCATGGTTCCAGCGCGTCTCGGCGATATGGAACAGCGCGAGGATCATGCCCCAGGCCATGGCGGTGCGCGCGGCCCGGTCGAGCGCCATCACGTCGTGCGGCGGCACCTGCGTGCCGGGCCATAGCAGCTCGACGGTGACGATCACCGCGCCGGCCAGCGCCGCCATCGCCGCCGCCGGCTTCCAGCAGCGCGCCACTGCCGGCCATAGCCGCGGCGCACCGGCCAGGGCGAAGCCGAACAGGAAGATCGGGACATATTGGGCATGGCCGCCCCAGTCGCGCAGCAGCCCCTGGCGCTCGGGCGCGACGAACAGCAGCGCCAGCCGCGCCGTCGCGAGCGCCGCCACCGGCACCCAGAGCAGCCTGTGCCCCATCGCGAGCCAGTCCGCCGCCGCGCCGATCGCGCGCATTGCCCGGTTGCCGCCCAGCGCCAGCACGCCCGCGAGCAGCAGCGTATAGGCGGCGAGATAGGCCACGAACCACAGATGCTCCCAGCTGGGGAATTCGCGGCCCCAAAAGTCGCCCGAGCGCCAATAGTCGAGTGCCCAGAAATGGAGATAGCCATGGGGATAGCCATTCTCCATCACCCGCACCCACATCTCGAGCGGCACCAGCGCGACCATGCCGAAGGCGAGCGGCACCAGCAGCCGCACCGCGCGCGAGCGGGCGAAATCGCGCGCGCCCGCCGACCGGTCGAACAGCTTGCGCGAGGCATAGCCCGAGACCGCGAAGAGCAGCGGCAGGCGCCAGGGCGTCAGCAGTGCCATGGGCGGGATCAGCCAGCCAAAGGCATAGTTGGTCTTGATCACCCAGTCCCAGGGCGAGAAGGCCATGGCGATGTGATAGAGGATCAGCAGCGCGAAGGCGGCGATGCGCAGCCAGTCCATGCCGTAATGGCGCTGGCTGGTGCGGGGCACGGCAGCAAATTGTGGGTCGTGCTGCAACGCGCGAGGCCTTGATCCTGGGAACGGGCCGGAGAATTAGCACCGCGCGTCTTAGCATCGCGTAAACCGCGCCGGGTTGGCGCGGGCGCGGGCCGGGCTTATATGGCCCCCATGTCCATACGTCCCTGGCGCGATATCGTCCGGCGGCCCAGCCGTCAGATCATGGTCGGCAACGTCCCCGTCGGCGGCGATGCGCCGGTGACGGTGCAGACGATGACCAACACCGCAACGTCCGATGCCCGCGCGACCATCGACCAGATCCGCCGCTGCGAGGATGCCGGGGTCGACATCATCCGCGTCTCCTGCCCCGACGTCGAATCGACCGCGGCGCTGAAGCAGATCGTCCGCGCCGCGCGCGTGCCGATCGTCGCGGACATCCATTTCCACTACAAGCGCGCCCTTGAGGCCGCCGATGCCGGCGCCGCCTGCCTGCGCATCAACCCGGGCAATATCGGCAGCGCGGACCGCGTGAACGAAGTGGTCAACGCCGCCAAGGCCAATGGCTGCGCGATCCGCATCGGCGTCAACGCCGGCAGCCTCGAGAAGGACCTGCTCGAGAAATATGGCGAGCCCTGTCCCGAGGCGCTGGTCGAGTCCGCGCTCGACCATATCAAGCTGCTCCAGGACCGCGACTTCCACGAATTCAAGGTCGCGGTGAAGGCGTCCGACGTGTTCCTCGCCGTCGCCGCCTATCAGCAGCTCGCCGATGCGGTGGATTGCCCGCTGCACCTGGGCATCACCGAGGCGGGCGGCTTTGTCGGCGGCACGGTGAAGAGCGCGATCGGCATCGGCTCGCTGCTGTGGTTCGGCATCGGCGACACGATCCGCGTATCCCTCTCGGCCGAGCCCGAGGAGGAAGTGCGCGTCGGCTTCGAGATCCTGAAGGCGCTGGGCATTCGCAACCGGGGCGTCCGCGTCGTCTCCTGTCCCAGCTGCGCGCGCCAGGGCTTCGACGTGATCCGCACCGTCCAGGCGCTGGAGGACCGGCTCCAGCATATCCGCACGCCGCTCTCGCTCTCGGTGCTCGGCTGCGTCGTCAACGGCCCGGGCGAGGCGCGCGAGACCGATATCGGCCTCACCGGCGGCGGCAACGGCAAGCATATGGTCTATCTGTCCGGCGTCACCGATCACACGGTGAACGATGCCGACATGCTCGATCACATCGTCAAGCTGGTCGAGGCCAAGGCGGCGGAGATCGAGGCGGCGAACGAGGCCGCCGCGGTGGCGGCGGAATAGGTCCTGTGCTATATGTCAGGTCCTGGAGGGCCTGACATGACCTATCAAGCCAAGGTGATCGCCGGCGGCAAGATCGTCATCCCCGCGGAACTGCGGCGCGAGCTTGGGATCAAGGACGGGGATGTGCTGGTGCTCGATCGCGCCGCCGATGGCTCGCTCGCGATCAGGACGCATATGCAGGTCATCCGGGAGGGGCAGGCGGCCTTTCGAGCGGCATTGAAGCAACCCTTTACCGTCGATGAGTTCATCGCGGAGAAGCGTGCTGAGGCGGATCGCGAATGATGGCCGTCCTCGACGCATCTGCGGTTTTGGCAATGCTGCTGGACGAGCCTGGTGCGGATATGGTCGCCGATGCCATTCGCACGGCGGAGCTTTCGATCATCAACTATGCTGAGGCGATGGCCAAGACCGCCGAGAATGGCGGCGATCTCGATCTGACCGAACGGATTCTGTTCTCATCCGGGGTGCGAGTGCGGGCCTTCCGTGAAGGCCACGCGATGGAAGCTGCAAAGCTACGGCCTGTAACCAAGCATCTTGGGTTGTCCTTTGGTGATCGCGCGTGCCTGGTACAGGGTCGCTTCAGCAATCTACCGATCCTCACCGCGGACGCCCGCATGGCATCCGCCGATATCGGCCTCGACATCCGCATGATCCGCTGACCATGGCGCGTGCCACTCCGATCCTCGCGGCCCTGCTCGCCGCCTGTGCGGGCATCGCGCTCTATTCGGTCATGGACGCGGTGATGAAGGAGCTCGGCCTCGCCATCGGCGCCTATGCCGCGCTGTTCTGGCGGCTCGTCGCCGGCGTGGCGATCATGACGCCGCTCTTCGCCTTCGGCCGGCCGCGCCTGCCCGCGCGGCGCGTGCTCGCGATCCGTGCGGTCCGCAGCGCGGTGATCGCGGTGATGGCGATCGCCTTCTTCTGGGGGATCGTGCGCGTGCCGCTGGCCGAGGCGATCGCGCTCACCTTCATTGCCCCGCTGATCGCGCTCGGCCTTGCCGCGATCTTCCTGAAGGAGAAGATCGGCGCGCGCTCGATCCTCGGCTCGCTGCTCGGGCTGGTCGGAGTCGGCATCATCCTGGCCGGCCAGCTGGGCGCGCCGCACCGGCCCGATTCGGGGCTCGGCATGGCGGCGGTGCTCGTCTCGGCGGTGTTCTACGCAGTCAACCTCGTCATCGCGCGCCACCAGGCGCAGCGGGCCGGGCCGATCGAGATCGCCTTCTTCCAGAACTGGTTCATCCTCGCCCTGTTCGCGCTGCCGGCGCCCTGGCTGCTGGTGACTCCGGCGGCGGGGCAATGGCCGCTGGTCGTGCTCGCCGCCGCGCTGGCGATCACGTCGCTGCTGCTGCTTTCCTGGGCCTATGCGCGGGCGGAAGCGCAGGTGCTGCTCACGGTCGAATATACCGCCTTTGTCTGGGCAGCGATCATGGGCTGGCTGTTCTTCCACGAGCCGCTTACGCTGGTTACCATCGCCGGCACCTTGCTGATCGTCGCGGGATGCTGGATGGCGGCGCGCAGTCGGCCCGGCATCGCCGAGCCCGAAGTGGAGCCCGCACTGTCATGATCGCCATCCGCACCGCCACCCCGGACGATGTGCCGCTGATCCTCGATCTCGTTCGCGAGCTTGCGGTCTATGAGCGCGAGCCCGATGCCGTGGTGGCGACCGAGGCGATGCTGCACGACGCGCTGTTCGCGCGCCGCGTCGCCGAGAGCCTGATCGCGGAGCTGGACGGCAGGCCTGTCGGCTTCGCGCTGTTCTTCCACAATTTCTCCACCTGGACGGGCAAGCCCGGCATCTATCTCGAGGATCTGTACGTCACGCCCGGCGCGCGCGGCGCAGGGGCGGGCAAGGCGCTGCTCCGGCATCTCGCCGGCATCGCGCTGGACCGGGATTGCGGCCGTTTCGAATGGGCGGTGCTCGACTGGAACACGCCGGCGATCGATTTCTACCGGGCGATGGGCGCGCAGGCGATGGCGGAATGGACCGTGCAGCGCGTCACCGGCGATGCGCTGGTGGCGCTGGCGGGGCGCTGAGCATGGCGCGCGGGAATGGGAAGCGGCTTTCCGCGCAGGCGATGCGATAGCAGGAGACTCTGATGGCAGTGGACCAAAGCCTGGTCGAATGGGTCAGGGAAGCGATGGAGCCGGTCGGCACCGTCACGTCCAAGCGGCTGTTCGGCGGCGCCGCGCTCTATCTGGACGGGCTGGCCTTCGCGATCCTCGCCTTCGATGCGCTATGGTTCAAGGCGGATGCCGAAAGCGCGGCGGATTGGGGTGATGCCGAGCGATTCTCGGTCACGCGCGAGAATGGCAAGGTCCAGTCGCTCAACTATCGCCGGGCACCCGACGATAGCTATGACGATGCCGATGCGCTGCGCCGCTGGGGATTGCTGGCGGTCGAGGCCGCCAGGCGCGCGCCGCCGAAAAAGCCGAAGTCCCGGAAGCGGGCCTAGGTTGGGGACTCATTTAAGCCACGCGGTGATAAGGGCTACGAGAGCGATGGCAGCGAGGTAGTTTGTGGCATGCCGGTCGTATCTGGTAGCGATGCGTCGCCAGTTCTTGAGGTGACAGAATAGGCGCTCGATGACGTTCCTGCGGCGATAGATGCGCTTGTCGAGAGGGTAGGGTTTGCGTCGCGAGGCGGTGGAGGGGATGACGGGCTTGATGCGTCGTTGCCTGAGCCAGTTGCGCAGACTGTCGGCATCATAGGCCTTGTCGGCGAGCAGGCGCCTGGCTG
>OAOK01000100.1_pt1 | contig 19125 bp, 12 predicted proteins | sample 1641101 | NCBI WGS metagenome assembly OAOK01 (sample SAMEA104232307, study PRJEB22302) | sediment metagenome | biome: forest; feature: aquifer; material: sediment | place: USA | collected 2011-08-07 | depth 0.01 m
CCCCCGCCGCATCGGCGGCGCGCGCCCGGGCATAGTCGCGCAGATCGGCCTGCGGCACGGCCCGCTGCGCCGCGGCGGGCAGCGCCGCCAGCAGCGCGAGCGCCAGGCTACATGTTCGGATAATTGGGGCCGCCCCCGCCTTCGGGAACCACCCAGTTGATGTTCTGGGTGGGATCCTTGATGTCGCACGTCTTGCAGTGGACGCAATTCTGCGCGTTGATCTGGAAGCGCAGATCGTCGCCCTCGCCGACAACTTCGTAGACACCCGCGGGACAGTAGCGCTGCGCCGGCTCGGCGTACACCGGAAGATTGTAGCCGATCGGGATTTCCGGATCCTTCAGCGTCAGATGGACCGGCTGGTCCTCCTCATGATTGGTGTTCGAGAGGAACACCGACGTGAGGCGATCGAAGGTGAGCACGTTGTCGGGCTTGGGATAGTCGATCTTCGGCGCCACCGAAGCGTGCCACATCCCCTCATTGTCGGGCTTGTGCTTCATGGTGAAGGGCCAGCGCAGGCCGAGCAGCTCCATCCACATCGCCGCGCCGGCAAGCAGCGTGCCCCAGGTGTCGCCGAACTTCTTGACCAGCGGCGCCACGTTGCGGACGCCGCGCAGCTCCTTGTAGACCCAGCTCCGCGCATAGGCCTCGGGATAGGCGGCTAGCTCGTCCGCCTCGCGGCCGGCGCCGACCGCGGCAAAAGCCGCCTCCGCCGCCATCATGCCGCTCTTCATCGACGTGTGCGTGCCCTTGATGCGCGGCACGTTGAGGAAGCCCGCCGCGTCGCCGATCAGCGCGGCGCCGGGCGCGACCAGCTTCGGCACCGACTGGAAGCCGCCGTCCGAGATGGCGCGCGCGCCATAGGAGACGCGCTTGCCGCCCTTCAGGATCGCCGCGATCTCCGGATGGGTCTTCCAGCGCTGCATCTCCTGGAACGGAGACAGATAGGGGTTCTTGTAGTTGAGCCAGGTGACGAAGCCGAGCGCGACCTGCCCGTCCGCCTGGTGATAGAGGAAGCCGCCGCCATTGGCGCCGTCGGTGAGCGGCCAGCCCTGGGTGTGGATCACCCGGCCCGGCACGTGATTGGCGGGATCGATGTCCCACAGTTCCTTGATGCCGATGCCGTAGATCTGCGGCTGGCTGTCCGCGTCGAGCGCGAAGTTGCGGATCAGCTGCTTGGTCAGGTGCCCGCGGCAACCCTCGGCGAAGAAGGTGTATTTGGCGTGCAGCTCGAGGCCGGGCTGATAGTCCAGCTTGTGCTCGCCGTCACGGGCCACGCCCATGTCGCCGGTGGCGACGCCCTTCACGCTGCCATTGTCGTGATAGAGGATCTCGGCCGCGGCGAAACCCGGGAAGATCTCGACGCCCATTTCCTGCGCCTTGTCGGCCAGCCAGCGGCAGAGATTGCCGAGCGAGCCGGTATAGGTGCCCTTGTTGTGCAGGAACGGCGGGGNGATGAACTCGGGAAAGCCCGACTTGCCCTTCTCGCTGAGCACCCAATGGTGATTCTCGGTCACCGGCGTCCGCGCCAGCGGGCAGCCATCGTCGCGCCAGGTCGGCAGCAGCTCGTCGAGCGCCCTGGGGTCGATCACCGCGCCGGAGAGGATATGGGCGCCCACCTCCGAACCCTTTTCGAGGATGCAGACCGAAAGCTCGCTGCCCGCTTCCCCGGCCAGCTGCTTCAGCCGGATCGCCGCCGAAAGGCCCGCGGGCCCCGCGCCGACGATCACGACGTCATAGGGCATCGACTCCCGTTCGCTCATCATCCCATCCTTCACAATCTTGGCCTGGCACGCGCCGCTTCGCTTGTCGTCGCATGCTGGCAACGTCCTGTCCCTTGGTCGATGAAGGCAGATTGACCCGCCCGTCAAGGCATGACTCTTAGGCAGCGTGGGAGGCGAGTACACAGCGGATTGGGGGCGTACCCTGGCGAGCGCGCTCGAATGGTGGCGCGACGCGGGGGTCGAAACCCTTCAGGAGGACGAGGCTCGCGACTGGCTCGCGCGGCCCGCGCCGGTGCAGCCGGCGCAGGCTGCCGTAACGTCGCCCCAGCCCGAAAGCCTGCCCGATACGCTTGCCGCCTTCACGGCCTGGCGCACCGGCGAGACGGTTCCCGAGGCCGCCTGGCTGACTCCGCGGATCGGCCCCGGCGGCCCCGCCGACGCGGCGCTCGTGGTGCTCACCGACATGCCCGAAAGCGACGATCAGGATGCGCTCCTGGCCGATGGCGCGGCCGGAAGGCTGTTCTCGCGCATGCTCACCGCCGCCGGAATCGCCCGCGATTCGGTCTATTTCCTGTCGCTCGCCGTCGCCCGCCCGCTGGCCGGCCGGATCCCGCCGGACCAGGAAGGCCGGCTGATCGAGATCGCCAAGCACCACCTGAAGCTGCTCCAGCCCGCCCGGCTGCTGATCCTGGGCCAGGCGGCGAGCCGTGTCGTGGCCGAGGCGAACGACGACGCACCGGCCAATGGTTTAGTCGATGTTAACCATTTCGGCGGAAAAACGCAGGCAGTGGCGAGCCTGCACCCGCGCTTCCTGCTGGAGCGCCCCGCCGCCAAAAGCGAAGCCTGGAAGCACCTGTTGCTGTTGACCCGGGGGAGCCTGTGACCATGCGTATCCTGATTGCCGCCGCCCTGCTCGCGACACCGGCGCTCGCCCATGCCGCCGATCTTCCGGCTGGCGCGGACGGTTCCGCCACCGCCACCGAAGACGGCGTCGCCGCCCCGGCCCCGCGTGAGGGCGACGGCATTCCCGATCAGCTCGATGCGGACCAGAAGGCCGGATATCGCAAGGTGTTCGCCGCCATCCGCGCCCAGCGCTGGCAGGACGCGCAGCTCCAGCTCGATTCGATGAAGCCGGGCCCGCTCCATGCGATCGCGCGCGCCGAGCTCTACACCGCGAAGAACTCCCCCAAGGTCGAACTGGCCCCGCTGCTCCAGTTGATCGGCGACGCGCCCGAGCTGCCCCAGGCCGACCAGCTCAGCCGCATGGCCAGGACGCGCGGCGCGATGACCACCCCTGCCATCCCGGCGGCGGCGCGGCTGATCTGGTATGACGGCGCGCCGGTCCGTCAGCGCGCCCGCTCGATCAAGAGCGACACCGCCGCCACCGAGATCGCGCTCGCCATCCAGCCCTATGTGAAGGCCGATCAGGGCGTCGAGGCCGAAGGCGTGGTGGCGAAGTTCGAGGCCGATCTGACGCCCGAGGCCAGGACCGAGTGGCAGCAGAAGGTCGCCTGGATCTATTATGTCGCCGGCGACGACGACAATGCCCGCCGCGTCGCCGCCAAGGCGCAGGACGGCGCGGGCGACTGGGCGCCCCAGGCCGATTGGGTCGCCGGGCTCGCCGCCTGGCGCGAGCAGGATTGCGCGGGCGCCACCGCCGCCTTCGAACGCGTCGCCACCCGCGCCGCCGATACCGAGCTGCGCTCCGCCGGCCTCTATTGGGGCTCGCGCGCCGAAATGGCATGCGGCCGCCCCGAGAAAGTCGCGGTGAAGCTGCGCGCTGCCACCCAATATGGCGAGACCTTTTACGGCCTGCTCGCCAAATCGGCGCTCGGCATCGAGGACAAGCCGGGCAAGGGCGAGAGGTTCGTCGCCGAGGACTGGCGCGCGCTGGAGCGCCGCCCGAACGTCCGCGTCGCCGCCGCGCTGGTCGAGATCGACGAGGACGGGCTGGCCGACGAAGTGCTGCGCTACCAGGCCAAGATCGGCAGCCCTGCCGAGCATATCGCCCTCACGCGCCTGGCCGGCCGGCTGAGCCTGCCCGCCACCCAGCTCTGGCTCACCCATAATTGCCCGCAGGGCACCCAGCCGCTCACCGCGGCGCGCTATCCGGCGCCGAACTGGACGCCGGCGGGCGGCTGGCGCGTCGACAAGGCGCTGGTGTTCGCCCACACGCTGCAGGAATCGCGCTTCAACTCGGAGATCCGCAGCGCGGCCGGGGCGATGGGGCTGATGCAGGTGAAGACCGGCGCGGCGATCGACATCGGCCGGCGCAACGGCGTGAACTATGCCGCGAGCGACCTGACCAAGCCGTCGGTCAACATGGAGATCGGCCAGTCCTATCTCGAGCAGCTGCGCGACCAGCCCTTCACCGGCGGGCTGCTGCCCAAGGTGATCGCTTCCTACAATGCCGGCCCCACCCCGGTCGCCAACTGGAACGCGATGATCAAGGACGGCGGCGATCCGCTGCTCTACATCGAGAGCATCCCTTACTGGGAGACGCGCGGCTATGTGATGACGGTGCTGCGCAACTATTGGATGTACGAGAATCAGGAAGGCCGGAAATCGAGCAGCCGCGAGGCGCTGGCCCAGGGCCTGTGGCCGAAATTCCCCGGCATGCAGGGCCCGGCGGCCGTGAAGCTCGGCGTGCGCAAGCTTGCCTTCCACCAGGACGGCAATGCCAATCGATAAGGCCATCGCGTTCCGCCCGGTGCGGATCGCGGTGCTGACGGTCTCCGACACGCGGACCCTGGCGGACGATCGCTCGGGCGACCGGCTGGTCGAGCGGCTGACGTCAGCCGGGCATGTGCTGGCGGACCGGGCGATGGTGCGCGACGATGCGGACGGGATCGTCGCCCGGCTCCATGGCTGGATCGACGATCCGCGGGTCGAGGTGGTGCTCACCACCGGCGGCACCGGCGTGACCGGCCGCGACGTGACGCCCGAGGCGTTGGCGCGTGTCCAGGACAAGGAGATCCCAGGCTTCGGCGAGCTGTTCCGCTGGCTCAGCTACCAGTCGATCGGCACGTCCACGATCCAGTCCCGCGCCACTGCCGGCGTGGCGCGCGGCACGTACATCTTCGCCCTGCCCGGCTCGACCGGCGCGGTCACCGACGCCTGGGACGGCATCCTGGCGACCCAGCTCGACATCCGCCACAAGCCCTGCAACTTCGTCGAGCTGCTGCCGCGGCTGGGTGAGCGGTGAGATTACCTCTCTCCTCCCTTCCAGGGAGGGGCCGGGGGGTGAGTCGATGACCGCGATACGGCCAGTACCGAGCCCGATTCATCCGTATCGCCAGGCTCCCACCCACCCCTAGATTGAGGACTCACATTCTTCCTTCGTCACCCCGGCCTTGCGCCGGGGTCCCGCTGTCTCGCCAGCACAGGAAGGAGCGGGATCCCGGCGCAAGGCCGGGATGACGGTGAAATATCAGATACTTGTTCGGGGTCCCAACCTAGCCCCTCCCTTCCAGGGAGGGGGACAATGGGCCTATTTCTTCCCGCCCGCCGCCTTCTCCTCCTCGTCGAGGAACGTGAACAGGTCGCCGGTCATCGACGACCACCAGTCGATCGTGTCGGCGAAATTCGCATAGCTCACCTTGCCGACGGTAGTGACGTCCATCCAGGTGGAGAGGTCGCCGTCCTTGTCGATCACGATGCGCAGGAAGCGCTTCTTGGCGTTCCAGCGATTGGCCAGCCCGGCATCGTACCAGGGCTTCTTCTTGTACCAGGAAAAGAACTGCATCGAAGTGCAGCCCTTGGCCGTGCCGCAATCATAGAATTCGATCGTGAAGGGCGATCCGTTGGCGGCGCTGCCGATATAGGGATCGCCGCTGTCCTCATGCTTCTTCAGCTCGGCCTTATAGCCTTCGCCCTGGAGCAGCTTCACCACTTCCTCGGGATGCGCGATGTCGACCATCCGCGCCGGATCGCCCTTCTGCGCCGCCGCCGGCATCGCCCACAAACCGGCCGCCAGCGCGACCGCGATCAAAGCCTTGCCCATCACTCCCCCTTTCATTGCCTCGGTTTCCTGCTGGGGAAGTCCGCCGCGACGGCCGCCGGCGCCGGGCCCATCGGAATTTCCCCAGGACCCGCACCCTATCACGCCGTCGCGGCGCGGCAATCATTCCGGCTCGTTGACGAACACGCCCAGCTCGTTCCCCGCCGGATCGCGGAAATGGAAGCGGCGGCCGCCCGGAAAGGCGAAGATCGGCACAGTGATCGCGCCGCCCGCGCCCTGCACGCGCTCGAACGCCGCCTCGAGGTCGTCCACCTCGACGATCGGCAGCAGCAGCGGGATCGCCTGCTCGTCGGAGCCGTTGATGCCCAGATCGGTGTCGCCCGTGGTGGTGGCCGCATAATGCGGGGCAAAATCGGTAAACTGCCAGGCAAACGCCTTGGCATAGAAATCACGGGTGCCGGCCACATCCTTGGCGGGCAGTTCGAGATAGCTGATCCGTGCCATAAATCCTCCAATGTTCTTGCTATGTTCTAGTCGGACGCCTAGGCTATGGCAATGGCGAAGAATCGTCCGGTGCGCGGCGCCACCCTCAACCGGGAGAGCAGCCGCTTCAACCTGCCCGCGCGCGAGGCGGACGGCGACTGGCTCGACGCGCGGGCGGCGCTGGACGACGCCCCGCCGCCGCTGCGCACGACCGTGACGGTGGAGCGGGCGCGGACGATCATCACGCGCAACCAGTCGCCCGACATCGCCTTTGATCGCTCGATCAATCCCTATCGCGGCTGCGAGCATGGCTGCATCTATTGCTTCGCCCGGCCGACCCATGCCTATCTCGACCTGTCGCCGGGGCTCGATTTCGAGAGCAGGCTGTTCGCCAAGCCCGATGCGCCCGCGCTGCTGCGCGCGGAGCTGGGCAAGCGCGGCTATGTGTGCCGGCCGATCGCCTTCGGGACGAACACCGATCCCTATCAGCCGATCGAGGCCGAATGGCGGATCACCCGCGGCTGCATCGAAGTGCTTGCCGAGCATGATCATCCGCTGACGATCACCACCAAGTCCAACCGGGTGACGCGCGACCTGGACCTGCTGGCGCCGATGGCGGCGAAGGGGCTGGCGGCGGTGATGCTCTCCATCACTTCGCTCGATCCCAGGATCGCGATGACGGTGGAGCCCCGCGCCCCGCATCCCGAGAAGCGGCTGGCGGCGATGCGGCAGCTGGCCGATGCGGGCGTGCCGGTGTTCGTCTCGCTGGCGCCGGTGATTCCCCAGGTGACCGATCACGAGATCGAGCACATCCTCGAGCGCGCCGCCGAAGCCGGGGCGCGGACCGCCTTCTTCCTGCCGGTGCGGCTCCCGCACGAAGTCTCGCCGCTGTTCCGCGCCTGGCTCGAGACGCATTTCCCCGATCGCGCCGGCAAGGTGATGGCGACGATCCAGTCGATCCGCGGCGGCCGGGACAATGATCCCGACTGGCACACGCGCTTCCGCGGCCAGGGGCCCTGGGCCGAGCTGCTGCGCACCCGGTTCCGGATGGCGGCGAAGCGCCATGGGCTGGACCGGGAAGTGCTGCGGCTGCGGACCGACCTGTTCCGCCCGCCGCGCGGGGCGCAGGGGGAGTTGTTCTAACGCCCTCTCTCCAAGCTTCTCCCCTGAAGGGGAGCGGGAGAATTAGCGGCACATCGTCTCCAGCGGCAGCAGCGCCGGCGCCTGCGGCGCCTTCAGGCCCCTGGCCGCCATCGCGCCGTCGAGGCCCTGGGGCTGCGGAGGCAGCGCGGGGTCGATCTCGGGCGCGTAATAGGGATCCCGGCCCGCCGCCTCGACCGAGACGAACCGATAGCCCTTCTCGCGATAGAGCGCGACGAGCCGCGGCATCATCCGCGCGTCGAAGGCGCCCAGGTGCAGCAGCAGCACATAGGGAATGTCGCGGCCATAAAGCGCATGGCTCATCGCCCGGGCGCGATCGGCCTGGACCGAGGCGGCACCGAGCCAGGCATGCTCCATCTTCAGGATCGCATCCTCGTCGCCCCTGGCCAGGCAGCGGGCATAGGCGCCGTTATAGGCCCAGTCGGAGAAATCCATCGTCACCGTGGCGACCTTGTAGCCGCGCCCGGCCAGCAGCTTGCGGATGCGGGCGCGCCGCCCGGGATCGGCCGCGCCCTCGGATAGGAAGGGATAGCGGAACCAGCGCCAGTCGGCCGCGCCCATGCGGGCCTTGAGGATGGGCTCGTTCTTCGCAAGTTCGTCCAGGAACTGCGCATCGCTCAGCTGGTCGAGATTGGCATGGCTCCAGCCATGGTTGCCCAGCGTCAGCCCCGCCGCCCGCCATTTGTCGAGGACCGGCGCCGAGGCGGGCTCGCGCTCGAGCTGCACGCCGTTGACGAAGCCCATCGCCGGCGCGCCGCCCGCCTTCAGCGCGGCGATGATCTGCTCGGCGATGCCGACCCGGCTCTGGCCCTCGGGCAAGGGCGCATGGGCAGTGAGATCGTCGAAGGTGAAAGCGATCATCGGCGCGGGAGCGGCCGGCGCGGCGGCCACCCTGCCCGCATCCCGCACCCGGTCCGAGAGGAGCGACAGCGGCACCGCATCGGCCATCGCCCGATAGCCGTCGAGCGAGGGATGGAGGCCGTCATTGTCATATTCCTTGCGCAGCCGGGTCGGTGCCGCGGGATCGCGCAGCGCGGCGTCGAAGTCGATCACGCCATCGAAATTGCCGGGCGCGCGGATCCAGGCGTTCACCGCGGCGCGATCGGCCTCATTCTGCGCATCGGGGTGATAATAGGCCGAGCCGCCATAGGGCAGGATCGTCGCGCCGATCACCTTGATCCCGCGCGCGCGGGCGCGGGCGACCATCTGGCGATAGGCGCCGATCATCCCCTCCACGAGCGCGGCATGCGCGTCGGGCGTCGCCGGGGCATCGCGGGTGAGCGTGCCGAGATCGTTGACTCCCTCCAGGATCACGAGATGGGTGACGCCCGGATAGCTCAGCACCTCGCGGTCGAACCGGGCCAGCGCATTGGGGCCGAGCCCGTCGTTGAGCAGCCGGTTGCCGCCGATGCCGGCGTTGAGCACCGCCATGTCGGCCAGCGCCGGCGTGGCGCGCAGGCGCAGCTGGAGCGCGTCGGTCCAGCGCTGGTTGCCGTTGGCCGGCACGCCATAGCCGTCGGTGATCGAATCGCCCAGGATCACCACCGCCGATGCCTTGGCCGACACGGTCTCGATCGCGCCGATCTGCACCCAGCGATCGGCCTTGCCGGCGCCCGGCAGATCGGGATCGCCCATATGGTCGCCATGGAGGTGATAGCTGGTCGCGCGCGAGCCGGGATGGCCGGTCTGCTGCGCCGGCGCCTCGGGCAGATAGAGCGTGATCGCGAGGTCCGCGCCCGCCCGCACCGGCAGGGTAACCGGATCGGACCAGTAATCCGCGCCCGCCGGGATGGTGACGCTCTTCGCCCCGCCGAAGCGCAGCCCCACCAGGCTCGCGGCATCGATCCGCGGCGAGGCCGGGTCGAGCGCCCGCGCGACCGTCGCCCCGCCGAGCCGCAGGGGCTGGGTGCCATAGGCATTGGTGAAGCGCACGCGCAGCCGGGTGCCGGCGATCTGGACGCGCACCACCTGGCGCAGCGTCGCGTCCCTCAGATCCTCCGCCGGCAGCGCGTTGCTGCCCGGGATCATCTGCGACGTGGCCCAGACCGTCACCCAGCGCTCGCCCGGCGCCGCCGCGGCACCGAGCAGCAGGACCAGCGCCGCCAGGCGCGCGATCAGCCCCATATCCCTCTCCCCTGCTTGCGCCTGTGCGCAATGATAGCGCTACCATAGTCAAGCCGGGCCGGCGCGCAATGGCCAATCGAAGGTCGCCGGCGGGAAAGACGGCGGCCGCCGCGTGGAAGCAGGTGGCCCCCCGAAAAAGTAGCCGGGCGGAGGAAAGAGGGATCCAAACGCCGCCCGGTGGTCTGAGACCTGGGGACACCATAGCCATCCCCATGACAGACACAATATGGAAACATACAGTAGTTGAACGGAAACATGTGGCCGATTGCAGGTGCCCGGCACCGGGCCTAGGCCAGGGATAGATCATAAGGACTCTTCATGCGCGCGCTTGCCTTCGCTTTCGCCCTCACGCTTCCCGCTGTCGCATATGCCCAGGACGCCCAGCCCACCGGCAAGCTGCCGGATACGGTGACTCCCCTCGCCTATCGGCTCGACCTGACGATCGTCCCCGACAAGCCGCGCTTCAGCGGCCACACCGAGATCGACGTGCAGCTCAACCGGGCGGCGCAGACGGTGTGGATGCACGGCCGCAACCTCAACGTCACCAGGGCGGTGGCGGTGGTGGCGGGCAAGGAGATTCGGCTCGGCTTCACGCAGAAGAGCCCCCATGGCCTGGCCCAGATCGACTTCGGCAGGACGGTGCAGCCCGGCAAGCTGACCCTGAAGTTCGACTATGACGCGGCGTTCGGTACCGGCGCCTCGGGGCCCTATCGCATCAACGTGGCGGGCAGCTGGTACAGCTGGACCCAGTTCGAATCGATCGACGCGCGCGCGGCCTTTCCCGGCTTCGACGAGCCGGGCTTCAAGACTCCCTTCACCGTGTCGCTCACCACCAAGCCGGGCTTCGTCGCGCTGAGCAACGCGCCCGAGACGGGCAAGCCGGCCAAGGTCGGCGCGCTGGTCAGGCACCGCTTCATCGCCACCAAGCCCCTGCCGACCTATCTGGTCGCCTTCGTCGTCGGCCCCTTCTCCACCATCGGCACCAAGGTCGCGCCCACGCCCGAGCGCAGGACGCCGCTGCCGCTGCGCATCGTCGGCACCCAGCCCTACAAGGACCGGATGCAGTTCGCGCTCGACAATTCGGGCCCGATCGTCGCGCTGCTCGAGAAATATTTCGGCCAGGCATTTCCCTTCCCCAAGCTCGACCAGATCGGCTCGCCGGTGATGCCGGGCGCGATGGAGAATGCCGGTGCCGACATCTATGGCGACTCCATCCTGTTCGTCGACGAGGACGATGCCACGTCGAGCAAGCAGACCTTCGGCATGGTCGTGGCGCACGAGCTTTCGCACCAATGGTTCGGCGATCTCGTCACGCCCGCCTGGTGGGACGATATCTGGCTGAACGAGAGCTTCGCCAACTGGATGGGCTATCGCATCGGCAACGAATGGCGGCCCGATCTCGACATCGGCGTCGACGCCATCTCCGAGGGGTTCGAGGCGATGGACCTCGACGCGCTGGTCGCCGGCCGGCCGATCCACCAGAAGATCACCAACGATGCGGATATCGACGCCGCGTTCGACCAGATCACCTATGGCAAGGGCGGCCAGGTCGTCGGCATGATCGCCGCCTATATGGGCGACGAGAAGTTCCGCGACGGCGTGCGCCTGCACATGTCGCGCCACAAATATGGCAATGCGAGCACCGAGCAGTTCTTCACTTCGCTGGCCGACGCCGCGCATGATCCGCGCGTGCTCGAAGTGCTGCGCGGCTTCGTCGACCAGCAGGGCGTGCCGGTCGTGACCTTCCACCGCGCCAATGGCGTGCTCACCGCCAGCCAGCAGCGCTTCGCCTATTTCGGCACCAATGCCCCCGCGGAGCAGTGGATCATCCCGCTCTGCATCCGCCAGGGCGATGCCAAGAACTGCACGCTGCTCGACAAGCCGAGCGCGCCGATCGTTGCCGGCGGCACGGGCGCGATCGTCCCCAATGCCGGCGGCTGGGGCTATTACCGCTTCGACCTCGATCCCGCCGACTGGGATTCGCTGATCACCGCCGCCCCCACCCTGCCGACCGGCGAGGCGCTGGCGGTGGACGACAGCCTGTGGGCGAGCTTCTACGCCGGCAAGGCGAACACTGCCCGGCTCGTCGCGCTCGCCCGCGCGATGGCCCGGCATCCCAAGACCAAGATGCAGCTCGACAACGGCACCCGGCTCGCCGGCCTGCGCGACCGCGGGCTGATCGGCGCGGCGGCGCTGCCCGCTTATCGCAAGCTGTTCGTCGACCTTTACGGCCCGATGCTGGCCAAGATCGGCTTCGACCCCAAGGCCGGCGCGCATGCGAACGACAATGCCGACACCACGGAGCTGCGCGAGCAGCTGGTGGGCTTCGTGGCGGACAACGGCCATGACGCCGCGCTGCGCGCCAGGCTGATCGCCGCCGCGGATGCCCGGCTCGCCGGCGACGCGCATGCGCTCGACGATGATTTCGCGCCGCTGGCCCTGGCCGTCGCGGTCGGCGATCGCGGCGTGCCGTTCGCCAAGACGCTTGCCGAGACGGCGCTGGCGGGCAAGGCGCCCGACCTGCGCCAGGCCGCGTTCCGCGCCATCGCTTCCTCCGGCAATGCCGATGTCGCGAAATGGTATTTCACCGAGTTCGACGATCCCCGCTACACGCCGCGCGAGCGGCTGTTCGCCGCATCGCTCTTCCTGAACGACGCCGATACCCGCGACGCGGCGCTCGCCTATATGCTCGCCCATTTCGACGAATTCTCGAAGCTCACCGGCGGCGGCGGCATCTTCTCGGGCCGCTCGGCGGAAATGTTCAAGTCGCAATGCTCGCTCGCCGCCGCCGACACGGTCGACGCCAAGCTGCGCGCCGAGGGCGGCAGCACGCTGGCACTCGACCGGGCAGTGGAGGGCATCCGCAACTGCGCCCGCTTCAAGGACGCCAAGGCAGGCGAGGTCACCGCGGCGTTCGCGGGGATGTGAGGAACTCAATTCCTCCCCGAGCTTGTCTCGGGGAGGGGGACCATTCGCATAGCGAATGGTGGAGGGGCGCGGCGGGCACCGGCGTGCTGCGCCGGCCCCTCCACCACGCCCTTCGGGCGCGGTCCCCCTCCCCCAGACAAGCTGGGGGAGGAATTACGGGATCTAAGCCGCGGCCAGCTTGAAATCCTTGTACTGTTCGCGGATCGCGGTCTTGAGCAGCTTGCCCGTGGCAGTGTGCGGCAGGCTCTCGACGAAGAGCACTTCGTCGGGCAGCCACCATTTGGCGACGTGCTGCGCGAGATGCACCTGCACTTCCTCCGCCGTCACGGCGCTGCCCGGCTTGCGGACCACCAGCAGGATCGGCCGCTCGTCCCATTTGGGGTGGTGCACGCCGATCGCCGCAGCCTCGGCCACGCCCGCGCAGCCGACCGCGGCATTCTCCAGCTCGACCGAGCTGATCCACTCGCCGCCCGACTTGATCACGTCCTTGGCGCGATCGGTGATCTGCATCGTGCCGTCGGGATAGAGGACCGACACGTCGCCCGTATCGAACCAGTTGTCGGCATCGACCGCGGGCGCGTCCGCCTTGAAATAACGCTCGACGATCCAGGGTCCGCGCACCTGGAGCCGGCCCGAACTCTTGCCGTCGCGCGGCTGCACCCGCCCCTCGTCGTCGACCACGCGCAGCTCGACGCCATAGGGCACCTTGCCCTGCTTGCAGACCTGGTCGACCTGCTGCTCGAAGCTCAGCTCGTCCCAGTTCCACGAAGGGGCGCCCATCGTGCCGATCGGGCTCGTCTCGGTCATGCCCCAGGCATGGTTGACGCGGATCCCCATCCTCATCAGCCGCTCGATCATCGCGCGCGGCGCGGCCGACCCGCCGATGGTGACGATCCTGAGGAATTCCGGCTCTTCGCCGGTGGCGTCCATGTGCTGGAACATCGCGAACCAGACGGTGGGCACGCCCGCGGTGTGCGTCACCTTCTCGCGGTTCATCAGCTCGCACAGGACGAGCGGATCGTTCACCGCCGAGAAGACGAACTTGATCCCCGCCGCGGCGCCGGCCCAGGGCAGGCCCCAGCCCACCGCATGGAACATCGGCACGATCGGCATCGCCACCGCGCGGGCGGAGAGATCGAACACATCGGGCTGCATCTCGGCGATCGCGTGGATCACGCTCGATCGGTGCGTATAGATCACGCCCTTGGGATTGCCCGTGGTGCCGCTGGTGTAGCAGATCATGCAGGGCTCGCGCTCGCTGCCGGTGGCCCAGCTGTAATTGCCGTCCTCGGCGGCCAGCAGCGCCTCGAACCCGTCCGGCCCGTCGCTGTCGAAGCAATAATAATGCTCGATCGACTTCCAATGCGGCTTCAATCGCTCGACCAGCGGCGCGAAGGCGCGATCGTAGAACAGCACCTTGTCCTCGGCATGGTTGGCGATGAAGATCAGCTGGTCGTCGAACAGGCGCGGGTTGATCGTGTGGACCACCCCGCCCATGCCGGCGGCGCCGTACCAGGTGACGAGGTGGCGGCCATGGTTCATCGCCAGGGTGGCGACGCGGTCGCCCTTCTGGAGACCCAGCCGCTCCAGCGCCTGGGCCAGCTTGCGGGCATCGCGGGCGATGCCGGCCCAGGTGGTGCGTGTCTCGCTGCCGTCCGCCCAACGGGTAACGATCTCGCGCCCCCAATGCTCGCGCGCGGCGTGATCGAGCAGACTGGTGACGCGCAGCTCGAAATCCTGCATTCCTCCAAGCATCCCGGCTCTCCATACCGATTTTTCGAGAGCGTAACCCGCGATGCGCGCGAGTGTCGAGAGCGGGGAATGTAAGGAAGGATTTCGGCGGCGGGCCGCCTACGCGGCCTGCTTCCCGAAAGGAGAGAATATCGACGGTGCGGGCGCCATCTCAACTGCTCGTCATCTTCGATTTTCACGCGGAGACGCGGAGGCGCGGAGATTTTGTTCGCGCAGAGGCGCAGAGAGCGCAGAGATATTCAGCGCCGTGCAACGACGCCTTCCATCGTAAGGTTTCCACCTCTCCTGCCGCTGACGCGGCGCCGGAACGCGCCGCGAGCGAAACCTCTCCGCGCTCTCTGCGCCTCTGCGCCTCTGCGCGAACCACCTTCCTCTTCTCCGCGTCTCCGCGTCTCCGCGTCTCCGCGTGAACAAATAATCTTCCCACGCGCGATCACCTGAGATCCCGGCTCTCACCGGGATTATGGCATTCAGGCCTATGCCGCCTCGGCCAGCTTCGCCGCCGCGCTCTTGAGCGAGGCCCAGCGGATGCCGGGGACATTCTCGATCTTCTGGGCCAGCTCGCCGTCCAGCCGGAAGTCGCGACCCAGCACCAGCTCCGCCTCGCCGCCCGGAATGCCGACATGCACCAGCACCTCGCCGCGCCCGCCACGCTGGTCGCCAATGATGCCGGCGAGGATGGGGATCGCCTGGACATCGTCGATGGTCACATCGAGCACCAGCCGGGCCGTGTTGGCCAGCCCCTCGAAACTCTGGACGCGCTTGATCGAGACGCGCGGCGTATCTTCGCCGGCGCGCTTGTCGAGCTCGACGGTCAGCACCGCGCAGCCGCCTTCGCGGGCGCAGCGCTCGAGATCGGGGACGGCGCTGTCCTCGAAGCAGGTGGCGATGGTCTGCGCCGATTTGTCCGAGATCGTCGCCATCATATATTTGTTGCCGCGCGCCGAGGTGCGCGGGCGGCAATCCTCGACCAGCGCCGCGATCGTCGCGCCGACCCGGGTGCCGGGGGGAATGTCGATCTCGCCCAGCGAGACGATGTCGCGCGCGCCGAAACTCCTGGCGAGATGCTGGTAACGATCAAGCGGATGCGCCTGGAAATAGAAGCCAAAGGCTTCCCTTTCATGGCCCGTCCGATCGGCCGTCGACCAATATACGTCCTCGGAGAGGCGGATTTCGTCGCCGGCAGGCTTGGTGACCATGTCGAACGACGCCTGGAAGCTGTTGCGCTCGCCGTGCGAGCGCTGGCAGACCGCCATGATGCGTTCCGCCGCGCCATAGACGCCGGCGCGATTGTCGTTGATGGAGTCGAAGGCTCCGGCGGCGGCAAGGGTTTCCAGTTGCCGCTTGTTGATCAGCTGGGGGTTGGTGCGCAGCGCGAAGTCGTCGAGCGACTTGAAGACTCCGCGCTCTTCCCGATCGCGCACAAGCTCTTCCATCGCGCCTTCGCCGACGCCCTTGAGCGCCCCCAGCGCATAACGGACCGCCAGCCCCTCCTCGGTCTTCTCGACGAAGAAATCGGCCTGGCTGCGATTGATGTCAGGCGAGAGATAACGGACGCCCAGCCGCTTCATGTCGTCGGCGAAGATCGCCAGCTTGTCGGTCTGGTGGATGTCGTACGCCATCGAGGCGGCGAAGAATTCGTGCGGATGGTGCGCCTTGAGCCACGCCGTCTGATAGGCGAGCAGCGCATAGGCGGCGGCGTGCGACTTGTTGAAGCCATAGCCGGCGAACTTGTCGATCAGGTCGAACAGCTCGTTGGCTTTGGCCGGCTTGATGTTGTTGTGCTCGGCGCAACCCTTCACGAAGGTCTCGCGCTGGGCGTCCATCTCCGCCTTGATCTTCTTGCCCATCGCGCGGCGGAGCATGTCCGCGCCGCCCAGGGAATAGCCCGCCAGGATCTGGGCGGCCTGCATCACCTGCTCCTGATAGACGAAGATCCCATAGGTCTCGTTCAGGATCGGCTCGAGCAGGTCGTGCGGATAGACGATCTCCTCGCGCCCGCCCTTGCGGTGGCCGAAGCTCGGGATGTTGTCCATCGGACCCGGACGATAGAGCGAGACGAGCGCGATGATGTCGCCGAAATTGGTCGGGCGCACCGCGGTCAGCGTGCGCCGCATGCCTTCCGATTCCAGCTGGAACACGCCCACCGTGTCGCCGCGCTGGAGCAGGTCGTACACTTCGGTGTCGTCCCAGGCGAGCGCGTCGAGATCGACGTCGATGCCCCGGTCGGAGAGCAGCTCCACTGCCTTTTTCAGCACCGACAACGTCTTGAGGCCGAGAAAGTCGAACTTCACCAGGCCCGCGCCCTCGACATATTTCATGTCGAACTGGGTGACCGGCATGTCCGAGCGCGGATCGCGGTAGAGCGGCACGAGCTGCGACAGCGGCCGGTCGCCGATCACCACGCCGGCGGCGTGCGTCGACGAGTGGCTCGGCAGCCCCTCGAGCCGCATCGAGAGGTCGACGAGGTACTTGATGTCCTTGTGCGCGTTATATTCGGCAAGGAACTCGCCGACGCCGTTCAGCGTGCGCTCCAGCGTCCAGGGATCGGTCGGGTGGTTCGGGATCTGCTTGGCGAGACGGTCGATCTGGCCATAGCTCATCTGCAGCACGCGGCCGACGTTCTTGACCACCGCGCGCGCCTTCATCGTACCGAAGGTGATGATCTGCGCGACGTGATCGGCGCCGTATTTCTGCTGCACATAGCGGATCACCTCGCCACGCCGGGTTTCGCAGAAATCGATGTCGAAGTCGGGCATCGAGACGCGTTCCGGGTTGAGGAAGCGCTCGAAGAGCAGGCCGAGCTTCAGCGGATCGAGATCGGTGATGGTCAGCGCCCAGGCGACCGCCGAGCCCGCGCCCGAGCCACGGCCCGGCCCCACCGGGATATCGTGCGCCTTCGCCCATTGGATGAAGTCGGCGACGATCAGGAAATAGCCCGGAAAGCCCATCTGGATGATGACGTCGAGCTCGAACTCGAGCCGGTCCTCATAGGGCTTGCGGTCCTCCGCGCCGGTGATGCCGGCCTTTTCGAGCCGCGCGTCGAGCCCCTGCCAGCTCCGCTCGCGCAGCATCGCCGCCTCGCCCTCGCGGTCGCCGGCCAGGCTGGGCAGGATCGGCTTGCGCTTGGGCGCGGCATAGGCACAGCGCTGGGCGACGACGAGCGTGTTGGCGATGGCCTCGGGCAGGTCCGCGAACAGGCTCCGCATCTCGTTCGCCGGCTTCATCCACGCATCGGGCGAGGAGCGCGGGCGATCGTCCGACGCGACATAGGAGCTGTTGGCGATGCACAGCATCGCGTCATGCGCCTCGTGGAAGGTCGGCTCGGCGAAGCAGCTGGGATTGGTCGCGACCAGCGGCAGGTTCCGGCCATAGGCGAGGTCGAGCAGCCTGGCCTCGGCCCGGCCCTCCACCTCGTCGAGCCGGCGGACGATCTCGATATAGAGCCGCTCCGGAAACAGTGCCTCCAGCCGCCGGGCATAGGCGTCCGCCGCCTTGTCCTGCTGCTCGGCATAGAGCCGCGCCAGCGCGCCCTCGCGGCCGGCGGTCAGGCAGAGCAGCCCCTCCGTCCGCCCCTCGAGCGCGTCGAACGGGATGTGCGCATCCTCCTCGGTCGGGCGGTCGAGATGCGCCATCGAGACGAGGTCGCACAGGTTCAGATAGCCGGCCTCGTCCTGGGCATAGAGCGCCAACCAGTCGATCGGCGCTGCGACGCCGTCGGGCATGTCGGGCCGCTTGACCGCCAGCAGCGTCCCGATGATCGGCTGGATGCCCGACTTGATGCAGGCATCGCCGAAGCTCATCGACGCGTAGAGCCCGTTGCGATCCGCCACCGCGACCGCCGGAAAACCCAGTTCCTTCGCGCGCTTGGCGATCGCCTTCGGCTCGATCGCGCCCTCCAGCATGGTGAAGGACGAGAAGACCCGAAGCGGAACGAAGCCGGAATGCATGGCCCGAGTGTAGGGAACCGCCCCGCGCGGCGCCACCCATGGGGAGCGTTGTCCACAATTTTCAAGCCGTTGGGCTCAGGATTCTCCCCTACGCGCGGACTCGGACGGGTGCTCTCCTGAATGGCGGCTTCGTTACTGATCGTTCACATCATGGTTAACGCCAGTAAACATTTCGCCGACGGAACGGAACGGTTCATCGGCGGATCAGAATTAGGCGTTATTATGGCAAACATAAGGCAAGCAAGGAAACCATATTTGGTTTCAGTGACTTACCAGAACAGAATCACTCCTTTCTGACGAGTCGATGCCCATGAATGCCCTTTACCATGGTAGCGAGCTCTGCGAGGTGGACCCGGACGGGAACGTCGCGGTGCCGGCCTTTCTCGAAGCCGCGCTTTCTCCCGAGGCCGAGCCCGAGATCATCCTTGCCAAGCATGGCGCCGATCGCTGCCTGATCGGCTATGGCCGCGCCCATCTCGCCACTCTTGCCGCGCGCGCCGAGCGCCGCCGCATGGCGGAGGAGGATCGCGGCGACGAGGCGCGCGGCCATTATCGCCGCATGCGCGGCACCTTCGGCCTTTCCGAGCGGATGCCGCGCGCGGGCGCCGGGCTGTGCATCCCGGCCGCGATGCGCCATCTCGGCCGTATCGAGGACCTCGCCCTCTTCGTCGGCGCCGGCGACAGCTTCGAGATCTGGAACCCGGTCCTCGCCCTGGAGAGCGAGGACGAGCATTTCCGCGCCCTGGCCGAATTTCGCCTGCGGATGCGCGGCAGCAAATCCAAGGGAGTGCAGTGAGATGCGTATCCGTTGCAACGTGATGGGCCATGCCGCCGGCACCACCCATCATCACAATCAGGGCCTGGACTTCGCGGTCTGCCACCATTGCGGCCGCGACCTGGTCCGGCCCGCGGGCGGCGAGTGGAGCGAAGTGCCGGAGGGCTTCCAGGTGGTGTGGCGCGAATTCGGCCGCGCGAGCGACGCGGCTTCGGTCGCCGAGCGGATGGCCCGCATCGTGCCCCCGCCCCGCCGCCGCGCGCCTCGCAA
>OAOK01000101.1_pt1 | contig 19007 bp, 19 predicted proteins | sample 1641101 | NCBI WGS metagenome assembly OAOK01 (sample SAMEA104232307, study PRJEB22302) | sediment metagenome | biome: forest; feature: aquifer; material: sediment | place: USA | collected 2011-08-07 | depth 0.01 m
CGACTCCGCCGAACCCGGCGAGCCCCATCTCGCCGCCGGCGCCGCCGCCGCCAGGCTGCTCGCGGCCGCCCGCACCCAGCTCGGCGTCACGCGCCGCTATGACAGCGCCTATACGACCCTCGCCTTCCCCAATGGCGACGTCCCACGCGAGAAGGGCGTGTGCACCGATGTGGTGATCCGCGCCTATCGCGACGCCTTCGGGATCGACCTCCAGACGCTGGTCAACGCCGATATGCGCAAGGCCTTCGCCGCCTATCCGCGCAAATGGGGGCTGACCCGCCCAGACCCCAGCATCGACCATCGCCGCGTGCCCAATCTCGCCGCCTTCCTCAGCCGTGCCGGTGCCCGCCTCCCGGTCCCGGCCGACGGCAAGGGCTGGCAGCCGGGCGACATCTTCACTTCCGCGCCCGCCAACGGGACGGGCGGCACCGCCACGCATATCGGCCTGGTCTCGGACCTGCCCGGCGCCCATGCCCCGATGATCCTCCACAATATCGGCCAGGGCGCCCGCGAGGAGGATGCGCTGCCCGATTGGCCGATCACCGGCCGCTTTCGGTGGAAAGTCTAGGGCACGCTTGCTAGGGGCGCCCCAAACTCCCTTCCGGCGAAAGGCTTGCAATGGTCCCCCGTTATTCGCGCCCTGACATGACCGCCATCTGGTCGCCCGAGGCGCGCTTCCGCATCTGGTTCGAGATCGAGGCGCACGCCACCGAGGCGCTGGCCGAGCTCGGCGTGGTGCCGAAGAGCGCCGCCAAGGCGCTATGGGACTGGTGGGCGACCAATCCGGCGATCGACGTCGCCGCGATCGACGCGATCGAAGCGGTGACCAAGCACGACGTCATCGCCTTCCTCACCTGGGTGGCCGAGCAGGTGGGCGACGAAGCCCGCTTCATGCACCAGGGCATGACCAGCTCGGACGTGCTCGACACCTGCCTCGCCGTCCAGCTCGCCCGCGCCTCGGACATCCTGCTCGCCGATCTCGATGCGCTGCTCGAAGTGCTCAAGCGCCGCGCCTATGAGCACAAGCTCACCCCGACGATCGGCCGCAGCCACGGCATCCATGCCGAACCGGTCACCTTCGGCCTCAAGCTTGCCGAGGCCTATGCCGAGTTCAAGCGGGGCAAGGAGCGCCTGCTCGCCGCCCGCGCGGACATCGCCACCTGCGCGATCTCGGGCGCGGTCGGCACCTTCGCCAATATCGATCCGCGCGTCGAGCAGCATGTCGCCGACAAGCTCGGCCTCGCGGTCGAGCCGGTCTCGACCCAGGTGATCCCGCGCGATCGCCATGCGATGTTCTTCGCCACGCTCGGCGTGATCGCCTCGTCGATCGAGCGGCTCGCCATCGAGGTCCGCCACCTCCAGCGCACCGAAGTGCTCGAGGCCGAGGAATATTTCTCGCCGGGCCAGAAGGGCTCGTCGGCGATGCCGCACAAGCGCAACCCGGTGCTGACCGAGAACCTCACCGGCCTCGCCCGCATGGTCCGCAGCGCGACCATCCCGGCGATGGAGAATGTCGCCCTGTGGCACGAGCGCGACATCTCGCACTCCTCGGTCGAGCGCTATATCGGCCCGGACGCGACGATCACGCTCGATTTCGCCCTGGCCCGCCTCACCGGCGTGATGGACAAGCTGCTCGTCTATCCCGAGCGCATGCAGAAGAACCTGGATCGTATGGGCGGCCTGGTCCATTCGCAGCGCGTGCTGCTCGCCCTCACCCAGGCCGGCGTCAGCCGCGAGGACAGCTATCGGCTGGTCCAGCGCAATGCGATGAAGGTGTGGGAATCGGACGGCGCGCTTTCGCTGCTCGAACTGCTCAAGGCCGATCCGGAAGTCACCGCCGCGCTCTCGCCGGCGGAAATCGAGGACAAGTTCGACCTCGGCTATCACTTCAAGCAGGTCGACACGATCTTCGAGCGCGTCTTCGCTTGATCATGCCCGGCGCATGCGGCGGGCGACAGCATCGCTCGCCCATGCGCCGAGCAGCCCGATCAGCGGCAGGCTCATCGCGCCCGCCCACACGAATGCGCCGATCAGGGGCACGGTCTCCGATCCCCACCCATGCTCGTCCATGGCGGAGTGATGGGGCTGAAGCGCCACCAGCCCGAGCGCCGCGGCGAACAGCGCGGGAAGCGGGCGCGGCCGCCGCCCGCGCAGCATGCGTGCAGTGCACCAGGCCCAGAAGGGATGCGCATACCAGCCCCATGCCGCGAGCGGCTGCCCGCTAAGGGTCCAGCGCGGCCAATGTTCGTAGCCCGGCAACGGATAGCCTCGGGAATCGATCGCGAGCGGCCCCAATGGGCCGAACAGCATATACAGGGCCCCCAGCACCCGCTCGGGGCGGTCCACGCCCTGCCCGTCGGGGGCGATGCTCATCGCCACGGGCATCGCCAGTGTCGCTGCCCATAGCAGCAGCGTTGCAAAGGCGAGCCGGCGCATCGTCATCGTGCGATCCTAGTGCGCGGGAACGTTTCGCGGTCAGGATATTTGAAGGAGCTTCCATGTCCTTTCGGTGCAGCGCCCTATGAACCCCACCCGCCAGGCGCTGCGCGCGGCGACGTCCCCGGCGCATGATCGGGTGGACGCGGCCTTTGCGGGTTTCGACCTGACCGACCGGGAAAGCTATGCCCGCTTCCTCGCCGCCCATGCCGATGTGGTGTGGGCGCTGGAAGCGGCGCTGCCGGGCGGACGGGTGGTGGACGATTGGGAGGAGCGCAAGCGCGGCGCGCTGCTGAGGGAAGACCTGGCCCATCTACGGCACCCCGGCGAGAGCCGGGGCGACGATGTCGGCACGATCCCCGCCTTCGGCACCGATCACGCCATCGCCGGCGCGCTCTACGTCCTCGAAGGCTCGCGCCTCGGCGGCAAGTTCCTGGCCCGGCGCCTGCCCGCCGGATTCCCGCGCGCCTATCTTGATGCAGATCAGCGCGCCGAAAAGTGGCAGCAACTACTGACAGTTATCGACCACCTCTTATGCGAGCCCATCGCGCTGGAAGCGGCGATCGCCGCGGCGCTTGCGACTTTCACGGCATTTGAGCGTTCGGCGGAAAAATGGCGAAAGGCAGAGGTTGGCCAGTAGCAGCGATTTCGAGGTCGATCTCACCAATTGCGATCGCGAGCCGATTCACGAGCTGGGCGCCGTCCAGCCGTTCGGCTTCCTGCTCGCACTCTCGGTCGACTGGCTGATCCGCCGCATCTCGGCCAATGCCGAGCAATTTCTCGGCAAGCCCGCCGAAGACCTGCTCGGCACCTCCGCCATCGCCCTGCTCGGCGAGCACGCCGTCCACACGCTGCGCAACCGCCTCGCCATGCTACGCGGCGACGATGCGGTCGAGCGCGTCTTCGGGCTGCGGATCGCCAGCGGCCGCTGCTTCGATTTCGCGCTGCACATGATCGGCGACACGATCGTGCTGGAGGGCGAGGATTGCAGCGAGGATGCCGCCACCGACATCGGCTCGGCGATCCGCGCGATGATGGCCCGGCTCGACGAAACCGGCGATTCGGCAGCCTTTTATCGCGAGGGCGCCCGCCAGGTTCGCGCCCTGACTGGCTTCGACCGCGTGATGGTCTATCGCTTCGATCGCGACGGCTCGGGCGTGGTGGTGGCCGAGGCGGCCCGCGCCGGCATCGGCAGCTTCCTCGACCTGCGCTATCCCGCCAGCGACATCCCGCAACAGGCGCGCAAGCTCTATGTCCGCACGCCCTTCCGCATCATCGCCGACGTGAATGCCGAGCCGGTGCCCGTGCTGCCCCGGCTCGACGAGAGCGGCGCGCCGATCGACCTTTCGCTCTCGGTGCTGCGCTCTGTCTCGCCGATCCATATCGAATATCTGAAGAACATGGGCGTCGGCGCCTCGCTGTCGATCTCGATCATCGTCGAGGGCCAGCTCTGGGGCCTGTTCGCCTGCCATCACTATGCCGCGCGCTGCCCCAGCTTCGAGCGCCGCTCGATCGCCGAGCTGTTCGGCCAGATGTTCGCGCTCAAGCTCGAGAGCCGCGAGCGCAAGGAACTGGCCGCCTATGAGCTGGCCGCGCGCGCCGCCAGCGATCGGCTGCTCGCCGCGGTAGCCGGCGATTCGACGCTGCTCGACAATCCCGAATGGCTCGGCACGATGATGCGCGAGACCGTGCCGTGCGACGGCATCGCGATCTGGCTCGACGGCAAGATCTCCTTCTCGGGCATGACCCCGCCGGCGGCTGCATTCTCCGCGATCACCCGCCGGCTGAACGCGATGGCCGCGGGCAGGATCTTCTCGACCGACCGGCTGGCCGACACCCTCCCCGCCGCCGCCGGCTATGACGATGTCGCCGCCGGCATGCTGGCGATCCCGATCTCGCGCCGGCCGCGCGACTATGTCCTGCTGTTCCGCCAGGAGAAGATCCGCACGGTCAAATGGGCGGGCGATCCGCACAAGCCGGCCCAGCTCGGCCCCAATGGCCCGCGCCTCACGCCGCGCAAGAGCTTCGAGCTCTGGTCGCAGGAAGTCCGCGGCCGTTCCGAGCCCTTCTCGAACGCCGAGCTGCGCGTCGCCGAGATGCTGCGCGCGTCGCTGATCGAAGTCGTGCTGCGCCTCAGCGACGATGCCCAGGAGGAGCGGCGCCGCTTCTCCGAGCGCCAGGAGCTGCTGATCGCCGAGCTGAACCACCGCGTCCGCAACATCCTCGGCCTGATCCGCGGCCTTGTCCGCCAGTCGCTCGATCCCGAGGCGGACCGGCGCGACACGATCCATCTGCTCGAAGGCCGGATCGAGAGCCTGGCCCGCGCGCACGACCAGATCACGCAGGACAATTGGTCCCCCGCTCCCCTGCTCCGCCTGATCGAGACCGAGGCCGCCGCCTATCTCGCCGGCAAGGCGGGCCGGGTGGAGACCGACGGGCCGGCCGTGCTGCTCCATCCCCAGGCCTTTTCCACACTGGCGCTGGTGCTGCACGAGCTGATGACCAATTCTGCCAAATATGGCGCGCTCTCGGACAGCGGCTCGGTTGACATCGGCTGGCGGATCGAGCGCGACGGCGACCTGGCGATCGCCTGGCGCGAGCGCGGCGGCCCGGCGGTGCAGCCGCCGAAGCGGCAGGGCTTCGGCACGACGATCATCACCCGCTCGATTCCCTATGACCTGGGCGGCGAGGCGGACGTGCGCTATCCGCTCACCGGGCTCGAGGCCGATTTCCGCGTGCCCGCCCGCCATGTCGAGATCGATCCGCGCCGCGCCGGCCGGCCCGCGCCACCCCCCGAGCCCGCGCCTGGCACCACCGCGCCCAGGCTGCTCTCCGGTGTCGTGCTGCTGGTCGAGGACAGCCTGATCATCGCGATGGACGCGGAGGACATCCTCACGCGCCTGGGCGCCCGCCGCGTGGTGACGGCCGGCACCCTCGCCCAGGCGCGCGAGGAGATCCGCCGCGAAGCGTTCGAGGCCGCGGTGCTCGACGTCAATCTGGGCGCCGAGACCAGCCTGCCGCTCGCCGACGACCTCAGCGCCGCCGACGTGCCCTTCCTCTTCGCCACCGGCTATGGCGAGCAGTTGAAGCTCCCGCCCCAGCATGGCGGGGCGCTGGTCACCCAGAAGCCCTACACGCTCGCCAGCATCTCCCGCGCGATCTCGGACCTGCTTTCAAAGTAGGATTTCGCCGGATACGACTCGCAGGCTCCCCTCCCTTCCGGGGAGGGGAGCTGGAGGGAGGGATCACATGCCCATCGGCGCATCGGTAGGGAAGAACGGCGTCAACGACCTGGCGGACGTGCTGGTCGTCCAGCATCTGCTCAACGCCTGGCTCGGCGCGACCGGGCAGAAACTGCTGCCCACCAGCGGCGAATGCGGCACGCTCACCATCGCCGCGATCACCGGCTATCAGGCGCGGGTGCTGGCCGCCGCCAGGCCGGACGGGCTGATCGCCCCCGGCGGCCGGACCTGGCTCGCGCTCGCCGCCGGCCAGGGCGCCGGCCCGCCGCTCTCGGGCGCGGACTGGTGGAACGCCAACCAGGCCAGATATCCGAACAGCGCCGCCGTCGCCGACCTGATCCAGCCCTTCCGCGACAACGTCGCTGCGTTCCTGAAGGCACTGAAGGACGCGGGCGCCGGCGTCACGATCTCGGCCACGCGTCGCAACCCCGTTCGCGCGCAGCTGATGCATTACAGCTGGCGCGTGGCGAAGGGGCTGGTCGCGCCGAACAAGGTCCCCGCCCTGCCCGGCCTGGATATCCGCTGGGACCATGGCGATCTCGCCAGGTCGAAGGCCGGCGCCCAGGCGATGTCCGACCTGTTCCAGATCGCCTTCGAGCCCTCGCTCACCTCGCGCCACATCGAGGGCCGCGCGATCGACATGACGATCGGCTGGAACGGCACGATCAAGGTGAGGGACAAGCAGGGCAAGCCGCGCGAGATCGGCGCTCCACGCTCGGGCGACGCCAATACCGATCTCCACAAGGTCGGTGCGACCTATGGGGTCATCAAGTTGCTCAGCGACCCGCCGCACTGGAGCGACGACGGGCGCTAGATTGAGGGCTCATATTCCTCCTTCGTCACCTCAAGGCCGGGATGACAGTAGAAAATCAAATACTTGCTTGGGTTCTCGGCCTAGCCCGCTCCCCGCAGCCGCTCCGCCGTCATGGCGTCCGCCGGATAGAAGGCCTCGATCGCCAGCTCGTCGAGCGTCACGTCGAGCGGAGTGCCGAACACCGTGGTGGTGCTGATGAAGCTGAGCTCGCCCAGCGGAGTGGCGAGCCGGAGCGGGATCGCCACCCCGCCCATGTCCTCCAGCTGCCCCGCCCCGTCCGGAAAGGGATAGGCTTCCAGCTCCGCGACCAGCGCCTCGAGCCCCTGGTCGCCGGTGGTCGTCGCCTGGCGCCGCAGCCGCTCGAGCAGATGCGCGCGCCATTCGGCAAGGTTCAGGATCCGCGGCGCCAGCCCCTCGGGATGCAGGCTCAGGCGCAGCACGTTGACCGGGCCTTCCAGCAGATGCGGCGCGCATCCGGCGAGCAGCGGCGCGACCGCCGCATTGGCCGCGACCAGGTGCCAGTGCCGGTCGATCGCCAGCGCCGGCCAGGGCTCGTGCCCCTTCAGCACCAGGTCGATCGCCCGCCGCGCCGCCGCCAGGGCGGGATCGTCGAGCGCGCGCTCGGCATAGAGCGGCGCGAACCCCGCCGCGAGCAGCATCGCGTTGCGCTCGCGCAGTGGCAGTGCGAGCTGATCGGCCAGGCGCAGCACCATCTCGCGGCTCGGCCGGGTGCGCCCGGTCTCGATGAAGCTCAGATGCCGGGTCGATATCTCCGCATCCAGCGCCAGGTCCATCTGGCTGAGCCGGCGCCGGCGGCGCCATTCCTTGATCTGGTCGCCGAGCGGGCGGACGGCTGGCTGCACGGATAGTCTCCTTCGCGGCTTCTCTGCCCGCAAGCACCGCCGGTTTCCATTACCTCCGGCGTAATCGACCCAGCGCGCCGATACCGTCAGCCTTGCGTCCTCACCAGCAAGGGAGACGACCCATGACCAATCCGATCCATTTCCTCCGCACCGTGCTCACGATCGACGCAGCCACCTGCCTGGCGATGGGCGCGCTGCTCGTGGCCGCCGCCGGGCCGCTCGCCGGGCTGCTCGACCTGCCCGCGGCGCTGCTGTTCGAGGCCGGGCTGCTGCTCTTCCCCTCGGCGGCGTTCATGCTCTGGGCGGCGCGCCGGACCGACCGGCTCGAATGGCCGGTCCGCGCCATCGCCCTGCTCAACCTGGGCTGGACCGCGGCCAGCTTCGCGGTGATCGCCCTGCTCGCGCCGAATACGCTCGGCACCGCCTTCCTGGCCGCGCAGGCACTGGCGGTGGCCGGGCTCGCGGCACTCGAATTCCATGGCCTGTCGCTGTTCCGTCGCGCCTTTGCCTGAGCAGGACGGAAGGCGCCGGCACCGAGCCCGGCGCCTTCCGGTCAGCTGCCGGCCCGATCCTCCGCCGCCACGTCGAACCGGCGCCGTGCCGCGTCGATTTCCGGCAGATTGGCCATCACCCATTGGCCGAGCGCGCTCACCGGCTGCTGGAGCGAGCGCCCCAGCGGCGTCAGCGTATATTCCACCCGCGGCGGGATCGTCGGGAACACTTCGCGCGTCACCAGCCCGTCGCGCTCCAGCCCGCGCAGGGTGAGCGTCAGCATCCGCTGCGAGATGCCCTCGATCCCGCGCTGCAGCTCGCTGAACCGCCTGGTGCCGCCGCTCAGCATCATGATCGTCAGGATGCTCCATTTGTCGCCGATCTTGGCGAGGATCTCGCGCACCGGCGTGCAGCCTTCATGCCCGCCAATTGCATGGCCGCCGCTTACATGCCCGCCGCTTACATGGGTGTGCCTGGGTTCCAGAAATGTGCCTCCTTGTGGCGATGCATTCACCGCATCATTTGATCCCCTGTTACGATTCGTAACCGGAAAGGGTCGAAATTTCCATGCTCAACCTCGCACTCATCATCGGCAGCACGCGCCCGCAGCGTTTCGCGGACGTTCCCGCCCAATGGATCGCCACCGGCGCCGCCGGACGCGACGACTTCACGCTCGATATCCTCGACCTGCGCGACCAGAACCTGCCGCTGTTCGAGGAGCCCGTCCCCCCGTCCTGGACCCAGGGCGTCTATTCGCACCCCGCCGCCGAGGCCTGGCGCCACAAGGTCGGCGGATATGACGGCTTCATCGTCACTGCCGCGGAATATAATCACGGGCCCACCGCGGTGCTGAAGAACGCGCTCGATTCGGCCACCTTCGAATGGCGCCGCAAGCCGGTGGCGTTCGTCGGCTATGGCGGCGTCGGCGGCGCCCGTGCGATCGAGCAGCTGCGCGGCATCGCGGTCGAGCTCCACATGGCGCCGATCAGGGCCGAAGTGAATGTGGGCATGGAGCCGTTCCTCGGCATCCTGCAGCAGGGCAAGACGCTCGATGACTATCCCCATCTCGCCGCCGCGCGCACCACCTTGTTCGACGAGATCGCCTGGTGGGGCAACGCGCTCAAGGCTGCCCGCGCCGCCTGAGCCTCGCGCCCAAAGAGAAGGGGCCCGGCGTTGCCACCGGGCCCCTGCCTCCTGCCTGCGGTCCAGGGGACTTAGCGGCAGCGACGGCCGCCGCTGCTGTCCTTGTCGATCGCCCGGCCGAGCAGCGCGCCGCCCAGGGCGCCGAGCAGCGTGCCGGGGGTGCGATCGCCATAGCGGTCGATGCTGCGGCCGACCAGCGCACCGGCGACGCCGCCGATCAGCATGCCCGTCGTGCCGTCCGAACGGCGGCAATAGTTGCGGCCGTCGCGGCCGCGCCAGCTCGGGCCGTTATAATAGCCGCGATCGTCATAGCCCCGGTCATAGCCACGATTGTCATAACCGCGCTCGTAGCGACCATCGTCGCCCCGATAGCCGTCATAACGCTGCGCCATCGCGGTCGAGGGCAGGGCGGGAAGGGCAACGGCCATGGCCGCGAGGCCCAGAAGCGTCTTACGCATGATCTATCTCCTCCTTTGGCCGGTGCCTGGGCACCGGGTACGAGGATGGGTCTAGGCGATTCGGCCTGATGCGATGCTGAACTCGTCTTGCAGCTTGCGTTCACGTAACGAAATCGCGGCGGCTCACGCCCCGGGCATCATCCGGCCGCGCAGATCGGGCAGGCCGAAGCTCGTCTTGCCGTCACCACCCCAGATGTCCCCGATCGCCTGGAACAGGGTCGGGTAGCGCGAGATCGGCAGCACGCTGCCGTCGCACGCCGCCCAGCCCTGGGGAATCAGCGCGCCGGCATAGGCCGTCACCTGCCCGGCATAGGCATAATCGGCCGGCGGCTCGCCATCGCCGCTGCCGGGGGCCAGAAGATCACCGGTGTTGATGATGTAGTTGAGGCCCAGCCCGTCGATCGTGCCCGACACCTTCTGGCCCAGGGCCGTGCCCGGCCCCAGGCCCATCGGCGCCGCGCCGTTCAGGTCCGGCAGCTGGAAGGTCGTCACGCCATTGCCGCCGAACGCGGTGCCGATCGCCGCGAACAGCGCGGCATATTGCTGGACCGACAGCGTCGCGCCGGCGCAGGGCGCCCAGCCGCCCGGCACCACGGTCCCGCAAAAGGGCGTCACCGTTCCCGGCAACGGCGCGTCGACGCTCGCGTCCATCGCGATCAGCCAGTTGAGGACGAGCGCGCCCGGCCGCATCCCGCCCGCCGGCGCGCCGCCGATCGCGACGCGCGCATGCAGGTCGGGCACGCCGATGGTCGTGATCCCGTTGCCGCCGAAGCTGGTTCCCATCACCGCCGTCAGCGGCTGGTTCCCCATGATCGGCAGCGTGCCGCCGGTGCACGGCCGGGCGCCATAGGCCGGATAGCTGCCGGCGAAGCTCTCGATCATGCCGACCGTGAATTGCGCCGGCGCCGGGCCCTCCTGCGGGAAGACGCCGTTCATCACGAGCAGCTGCTGCATGCCCGAAGGCGGCGGCGGGCCGGGCCGGACGGCTTCCTCGGCCAGTACCGGCGGCCCCGACGGCACCGGCTTCGGCGCCCCGCGGCCGAACAGCCGCGCCAGCAATGCCTTCAGCCAAGCCCGCATAAGCGCCTCCCCGATTCCCCCAGGAGGGGCGACTATCGATGCCCGGTGGCGATCGGGGCAGACCCCATATGGGAGCCCAATTGCACGGAAATGACGCGATCATTCCCGCTCGATTCGAGCCGCACACGCGCTAAGCTCGCGCCATGGCCCGCACGCGTACCAGCTCCGAAGATCCAATGCTCGGCCGCCTGCTGCGCACTGCTTCAGGCCTGCGCGCCGGCGGGATTTCAGCGGATGTACTCGCTACCTATCACCACGACGATGGTAGCCGCCCCTTCGCCTTTCGCCGCGACGGATTGCTGATCGATCCCGAAGGCGATGCGCGCTTCGTGCCTTTCGATGCGATCGAGGATGCGAGCTATCATGACCTAGCGCTGCTGCGGGGCGACAAGCGCAGCAGGAAAGGGGGCGAACGCAATAGCGGCGTGCTGCCGCTCCGGCTGGTCGATGGCGAAGTCGTCGCCCTGCCACTCAACGCCCATCCCGAAGGCCGTTCGGAGCGCCTCACCATTGCGAGGCTGATCGAGCAGCGCGCTTGCATTGCCCGGGCCAAGACGGTGCGCGCGCAAGGAAAAGCCCCCTCCGCGCTGGGCGAAGGGGGCGCATCTTCCGGCGGCCAGCGCCGGGACCCTAGCCCAGTGCCGCCTTGAGCTTGGCGAAGAAGCCGGTCGTCTGGGGGCATTCGTCGCCCGTCTCGGTCGCGCGGAATTCCTCGAGCAGCTCGCGCTGCTTCGCGGTCAGCTTGGTCGGCATCTCGACGACGAGCTCGACGACCAGGTCGCCGCGCCCGCGCCCCTGCAGCACCGGCATGCCGGCGCCGCGCTGGCGCACCTCGCGGCCGCTCTGCGTACCCGGCGCGATCTTCACCACATGCTTCTCGCCGTCGAGGCCGGGCAGGACGATCTCGCCGCCCAGCGCCGCGGTGGTGAAGCTGATCGGCGCATGGGCGAACAGGTTGGTGCCCTCGCGCTCGAAGATCGCGTGCTTCCTGACGTGCAGGAAGATGTAGAGGTCGCCCGCCGGCGCGCCGCGCGCACCCGCCTCGCCCTCGCCCTGCAGCCGGATTCGCGTGCCTTCGTCCACGCCCGGCGGCACGTTGATCTTGAGTGTCTTGGTCTTGTCGGTCCGCCCCTCGCCGCGGCAGTCGCGGCAGGGCTGCTCGATCACCTCGCCGGCGCCATGGCAGACCGGGCAGGTCCGCTCGACCATGAAGAAGCCCTGCTGCGCGCGCACCTTGCCGTGCCCGCCGCACTGCTTGCACTGATGCGCGGCAGTACCCGGCTTGGCGCCGGTACCGTCGCAAGTGTCGCAATGGCCGGAAACATCGACGGTGATCTCGCTGGTCTTGCCGTGAAAGGCCTCTTCCAGCGTGATCTCCATGTCGTAGCGCAGGTCGGCGCCGCGGCGCACCTGGCGCCCGCCGCCACGGCCACCGCCCATGAACTCGCCGAACACGCTTTCGAAGATGTCGCTGAACGCGCCGAAATCGGGCTGCGCGCCATGGCCGCCCCCACCCATGCCGTTCTTGAACGCCGCATGGCCGAACCGGTCATAGGCGGCGCGCTTCTGCGGATCCTTCAGGCAGTCATAGGCTTCGTTGATCGCCTTGAACTTGGCCTCATGGTCCTTGCAGCCGGCATTCTTGTCCGGATGGTATTTGATCGCCAGCTTGCGATAGGCGGACTTGAGCGTGACGTCGTCCGCGGTGCGCTCGACTTCGAGCAGCTCGTAATAATCGACTTCGGTGGTCATCAATTAAAGCCCTCTCCCCTTCAGGGGAGAGGCTATGGGAGAGGGGCACGCCGCGAGAACCGTCCGCATCGCCGCCCCTGCTCCCCCTCTCCCCGGCCCTCTCCCCGCACGCGGAGAGAGGGAGGGGGTGTTACCTACGCCTTGTTGTCGTCCACCTCGGAGAATTCGGCGTCGACGACTTCCTCGCCGCCGGCCTCCGAACCCGCCGCGCCGGCGCCCGCCTGGGGCGAGGCCTGCTCGGCAGCCTGCTTCTCGTAGATCGCCTGGCCGAGCTTCATCGCCACCTGGGCGAGGTTCTGGCTCTTGGCCTGCATCTCGTCGGCATCGCCGCCGTCGACCGCGGCCTTGGCCTCGGCCACCGCCGTCTCGATCTCCGCCTTCAGCCCGGCATCCACCTTGTCGCCATTCTCCTGGAGCTGGCGCTCGGTGGTGTGGATCAGGCTCTCGGCGTTGTTCTTCGCCTCGGCCGCGGCACGGCGCTTCTTGTCCTCCTCGGCAAAGCTCTCGGCGTCGCGGACCATCTGCTCGATGTCGCTGTCCGAAAGGCCGCCCGAGGCCTGGATGCGGATCTGCTGCTCCTTGCCGGTGCCCTTGTCCTTGGCCGAGACGTTGACCAGGCCGTTGGCGTCGATGTCGAAGGTCACTTCGATCTGCGGCACGCCGCGCGGCGCCGGCGGAATGCCGACCAGGTCGAACTGGCCGAGCAGCTTGTTGTCCGCCGCCATCTCGCGCTCGCCCTGGAAGACGCGGATCGTCACGGCCTGCTGGCCGTCATCGGCAGTCGAATAGACCTGGCTCTTCTTGGTCGGGATCGTCGTGTTGCGATCGATCATGCGGGTGAACACGCCGCCCAGCGTCTCGATGCCGAGGCTCAGCGGAGTCACGTCGAGCAGCAGCACGTCCTTGACGTCGCCCTGCAGCACGCCGGCCTGGATCGCCGCGCCGATCGCCACCACCTCATCGGGGTTCACGCCGGTATGCGGCTCCTTGCCGAAGAACTCCTTCACGATCTGGCGGACCTTGGGCATGCGGGTCATGCCGCCGACCAGCACCACCTCGTCGATCGCCGAGCCCTTGACGCCGGCATCGGCCAGCGCCTTGCGGCACGGCTCGAGCGTGCGCTGGATCAGGTCCTCGACGAGGCGCTCCAGCTCGGCGCGGTTGATCGTCTTCACCAGGTGCTTCGGCCCATTGGCGTCGGCAGTGATGAAGGGCAGGTTCACTTCGGTGGTCTGCGCCGAGGAAAGCTCGATCTTGGCCTTTTCGGCGGCTTCCTTCAGGCGCTGCAGCGCGAGCTTGTCCTTGGTGAGGTCGATGCCCTCGGCCTTCTTGAAGTCCTCGGCCAGGAACTGCACCAGCTTGGCGTCGAAATCCTCGCCGCCCAGGAAGGTGTCGCCGTTGGTCGCCTTCACTTCGAACACGCCGTCGCCGATCTCGAGCACCGAGATGTCGAACGTGCCGCCGCCAAGGTCATAGACCGCGATCGTCTTGCCGTCGTTCTTCTCGAGGCCATAGGCGAGCGCCGCCGCCGTCGGCTCGTTGATGATGCGCAGCACTTCCAGGCCCGCGATCTTGCCGGCGTCCTTGGTCGCCTGGCGCTGCGCGTCGTTGAAGTACGCCGGAACGGTGATCACCGCCTGGGTGACGTTCTCGCCGAGATAGGCCTCGGCCGTTTCCTTCATCTTCTGCAGGATGAAGGCCGAGATCTGGCTGGGCGAATAATCCTCGCCGCCGGCCTGCACCCAGGCGTCGCCATTGGCGCCGCGCACGATGGTGTAGGGCACCAGCTCGGTGTCCTTCTTGGTCACCGGATCGTCGAAGCGGCGGCCGATCAGGCGCTTCACCGCGAAAACCGTGTTGTCCGGATTGGTCACTGCCTGGCGCTTGGCCGGCTGGCCGATCAGGCGCTCGCCATCCTTGGCGAAGGCGACGATCGAAGGCGTGGTACGCGCGCCTTCCACATTCTCGATTACCTTGGGCTTGCCGCCCTCCATCACTGCCACGCAGCTGTTGGTCGTCCCCAGGTCGATACCGATAACTTTAGCCATGGTCCCTCGTTGGCCCCCAGTTCAAATCAAAAAAACTTGGCCCCCACGCCCCTGCTTGGAGGCAGCGCGGAGAACCGGTCACGCTGCCGGATATAGGTGCACATGCGCTTGCCGCAAGAAGCAGGGCTTTCTAGAGGGTTTCCCGGAATGGGAGTGAGGCGGATGCGGCGTTTCTCGGCGATCGTTACGGTGGTGGCACTTTCGGCCTGCGCGCCCGCGGGCGAGCTTGCCGCCGGCAATGCCTGGGTCCGGCTGCCCGCCGTCGCCGGCCAGCCCGGCGCGGCCTATTTCACCGTGCAGGGCGGCGCGACCGCCGACACGCTGCTCGCCGTCTCCTCGCGCGCCGCGCTCAAGGCCGAGCTGCACGAGAGCATGAAGGGCGAGCACGGCATGATGTCGATGGCGCCGCTGAAGGACGTCGCCGTGCCCGCCGGCGGCAAGCTCGCCTTCGCGCCCGGCGGCCGCCACGTGATGCTCTTCTCGATCGGGCCGGCGGTGAAGCCCGGCCAGACGGTGCCGCTCCAGCTCTCCTTCGCCAGCGGCAGGACGCTCCAGCTCGACGCGAAGGTGGTCGGCGCGGGCGATCCGGCACCGGGGAGCTAGGTTGAGGACTCATATTCTTCCTTCGTCACCCCGGCCTTGAGCCGGGGTCCCGCTATCTCGCCAGCACAGGAAGAAGCGGGATCCCGGCTCAAGGCCGGGATGACGGTGAAAGATCAGATACTTGTCTGGGTTCTCAACCCAGGCCGCCTCCGTAGAATCCCCCTGGGTAGAATTCCCTACCCCCGCGGAAACCATCTCTTTTTCAGTTTCGGAAGAAAAAATGCTCCAGATTGTGGGCCTTAGCAGGTCCCGGTGCGGAGCGTATCGTGGAGCAGGATCGGCAACGTCCCGCGGGGTTCATGGCGCGTCTCGCGCGGGATCGGCGTGGCAACACCCTGGCGATGATGGCCGCCGCGCTCATCCCGCTGGCGGCCTTTTGCGGCTGCGCGATCGATTCGGCGCGCCTGTATGTCGTCAAGACGCGGCTCCAGCAGGCGTGCGACGCGGGCGTGCTGGCCGGCCGCAAGTTCATGACCGACACCTCGGTCGGCAACACCACGCTGGACGCCACCGCGACCGCCCAGGCCCAGACCTTCTTCAACAACAATTTCCGCACCGGCTGGTTCAAGACCAGCACCGCCAGCTTCAACCCCAGCAAGACTTCCGACGCGCAGGTCGCCGGCACCGCCCAGGCGGTGGTGCCGATGACGATCCTGTCGATGTTCGGCGTGCCGAGCCAGACGATCAACGTCACTTGCCAGGCGAGCTACGACGTGGCGGACACCGACGTGATCTTCGTGCTCGACACCACCGGCTCGATGGCCTGCCTGCCGCAGGACGACGACAATACGTGCAACAGCTATGTCGGCTCGGCCGGCACCACCTCCTATGCGCGCCCCGCCGACGGCGCCGCCAGCGGCAATGACAGCGTCGCCGGCTATCCGGGCAGCACGGCCTATTATGTGCCCGAGAAGAGCGGCTCGCGCATCTCGGCGCTGCGCTCGGCGGTGCTGAATTTCTACGACACGCTCGCCGCCGCGGCGGACCCCTCCACCCATATCCGCTACGGCTTCGTCACCTACACTTCCACCGTGAACGCCGGGAAGGCGATCGTCGCGCTGTCCCCGGCCTATATGGTCGGCGGCACGGGCAGCGCGAACACGCAGTGGAACTATGAATCGCGCAGCCAGACCGGGAACCTGCTCGGCATCCCGATCTGGAAATACCAGCAGCTCAATTTCGACGTGCGCAGCTTCGTCGCCGGCACCACCGTCACCGATCCGAGCAAGACCACCGGCGCGACCAGTCGCTGGACCGGCTGCCTCGAGGAGCGCGCCACCACCGCCGGCACGATGAACTTCAACACCACGACGCTGCCGCCCGATCTCGATCCCGATCTCGTGCCCAATTCGAACATCGACACCCAGTGGAAGCCGATGTGGCCCGAGCTCTTCTATGCCCGCAACAATTATTCGAGCACCGCCACTGCCACTTCGACCGGCGACAGCAGCAGCAGCCCGAACATCGGCACCGCTTATTACTACCAGCTCGGCTATGTCTCGTGCGGCAAGCCGGTCTCGCGCCTGGCGGTGATGACGCGGACCCAGGTGTCCAACTATGTCAACGCCAGCGATTTCCGGCCGATCGGCGGCACCTATCACGACACCGGCATGATCTGGGGCACGCGGCTGCTCTCGCCCACCGGCATCTTCGCGGCGGACACCGCGCCCTGGCCCTCGCGCCAGGCGCCCAACCGGGTGATCATCTTCCTCACCGACGGCGACATGGCCCCCAGCACCTCGATCTACGGCATGTACGGCAACGAATATTACGACCGGCGGGTGAGCGGCGGCGACTTCACCAACCTGAAGGCCTATCACAACGCCCGTTTCCTCGCGGAATGCGCCGCAGCCAAGGCGCGCAACATCCAGATCTGGACGGTGACGATCGATTCGAGCGCGACCACCCAGATGCAGTCCTGCGCCACCACCACCAACCAGGCGCTCGCCACCACCACCGGCGCGGGCCTGTCGACTGCGTTCGCCACCATCGCCAAGCAGGTGGCGATGCTGCGGGTGACGCAATGAGCCCGGGCGGCCGCGCCCGGATCCTGCGCGACCGGCGCGGCACCACCGTGGTGGAGTTCGCCTTCGTGCTGCCGGTGATGCTGGTCCTGATGATGGGCATGATGGAGCTGGGCTATCAGGCCTATGTCCAGTCGGTGATCACCGGCGCGGTGCAGAAGGCGGGGCGCGACAGCGGCATCCAGGGCGCCACCCCCGCCGCGATCGATGCGCGCGTGCTGGCCCAGGTCCAGGCGGTGGCCCCCGGCGCCGCCTTCGCCGCGGGCTATCCGACCCGGAGCAGCTATACCAGCTTCAGCGCCGTCGCGCCCGAGCCGTTCGTCGACACCAACGGCAACGGCGTGCGCGATCCGGGCGAATGCTACACCGACGTCAACGGCAACGGCCAATGGGACGCCGATGCCGGCCGCGCGGGCCAGGGCGGCCCCAACGACGTCACCGTCTACACCGCGGCGATCACCTATGGCCGCCTCTTCCCGGTCACCCGGCTGTTCGGCTGGCCGGGCACGGCGACGCTCAGCGCCACCACCACGCTGATGAACCAGCCCTATGCCACCCAGAACGTCCCTTCGCCGGCAACGATCTGCACATGAACCCTTCCCGCGTGCCCGCGCCGCTCCGCCGCCTCGCCGCCGCCAGGTCGGGCGTGGCGATGCTCGAATTCGCGCTCGCCCTTCCCGTCGTGCTGGTGCTCGGCTGCTACGGCGTCGAGACCGCGAACCTCGCGCTCGCCAATCTGCGCGTCAGCCAGATCGCCGCGAACCTCGCCGACAACGGCTCGCGCCTGGGCCTGATGAGCTCGGCCTCCACCGTCCAGCTGCGCGAGCTCGACATCAACAACGCGCTGCAGGCCGCGCGTCTTCAAGGCAATGCGATCGGGATCGGTGCCAATGGCCGGGTGACGCTCTCCAGCCTCGAATATGTCCAGCAGAGCTACGACACCGCGCCGGTGCAGCGCATCCACTGGCAGCGCTGCTTCGGGATGAAGAGCGGGACCGGCTATGATTCGAGCTACGGCACCACCAGCGCGACCGCGGGCACCGACGCGACCCGGACGAATGCCGGCACCACCGTCACCGGGATGGGCGATCCGGGCGCGGTCGTCACCGCGCCGAGCGGCTCGGGGCTGATCTTCGTCGAGATCAACTATGACTATCAGCGCCTGTTCGGGTCCAGCTTCATGGGCCCGGCCCGGCTCCATTACGTCGCCTCCTTCATCGTGCGCGACCGGCGCGACTTCTCGCAGCTCTTCAATCCCGCGCCCGCCGCCACGCGCGCCACCTGCGACAAATATGGCAGCTGAGCCCCGCGCCCGAGTTGATGTGGCGGCGCCATCCGCTATCCTCGCGCGCCAACACCGCAGGGAGGCCCGCACGCATGCCGCAAGTCCTGGATCGCTTCCGTTCCTCCACGCTCGGCTGGCTGATCGGCACGCTCGCCGGCTGGGGCACCTGCTTCCTGCTGCTGCTCGGGCTGGTCGGCACCTTCTATTTCCTGGCCCAGGGCATGCTGGCCGGCGCCGCCTGGGTCGCGCCGCTGCTGTTCGCCGTCGCGATCGTGGTGCTGATCCTCAAATGGTTCGAGAATCTCGGCATCGCCTATGAGATCACCGAGGACCGGCTGATCCTGCACAAGGGCATCCTGCAGAAGTCGATCGACGAGATCGAGCTCTACCGGGTGAAGGACGTCCGCATCGACTTCTCGATCGTCAACCAGCTGGCGGACATCGGCACGATCAGCATCGCCTCGTCCGACGAGACCACGCGCGCGGCGCCGCTGGTGATCCGCGACGTCGCCCGGGCCCGCGCCCGCCGCGAGCAGCTGCGCGAGCTGGTCAATACCGCCCGCCGCAACCGCGGGGTGCGCGAGATCGACATGGTGCACGAGGATCTGGGCGAGCCGCTTTGAAGCCGGTGCTGGCGGCGCTGCGCCGGCTGTTCGGCAGCCCGCGCGCGGCAACGCCCCCGCCATCGCGCGGCATCGCGGATCGCTCCGCGCTCGATGCGCTGGTCGCGCGAACCGGGCACGCCCCCGCTGCCGCCGACAGGCTGG
>OAOK01000104.1_pt1 | contig 18510 bp, 21 predicted proteins | sample 1641101 | NCBI WGS metagenome assembly OAOK01 (sample SAMEA104232307, study PRJEB22302) | sediment metagenome | biome: forest; feature: aquifer; material: sediment | place: USA | collected 2011-08-07 | depth 0.01 m
AGCCCCATCGGCGCGAGCGCGGCACATTGCGCCGCGCGCCACAATATTCCGGTGAAGCCGTCACAGGCCGGCACGCTCCAGCCGCTCGTGCGGAAGAGGATGGCCGCCCCGGCAAGCGCGAGCGGCAGGGCGATGCCGAAGCCGAGCAGCCGGTCGCGGCCGCCCGGCCGGTCCATGACCCAGAGCAGCACCAGCGCAGCGCCGGCGACGCCGAGCAGCGGCAGGGTCTCGAGCCCGATGACGAGCGACGCCGTCACGGCGAGCGCCGCGCCCGCGCCGGCCCGGAAACTGCCCGTGCCGAGCAGCGCACGCACCAGGTACAGGATCAGGACGAGCTGCAATCCGTGATGGTCGATCCGCCCGGGCAGGAACAGGCTGGTTGCCGGATAGGCGAGCGCGGCGAGCAGGATCGCCGTCGCCGCCGGCGCGCCCAGGCGACCCGCCACCGCGCCGGTCAACGCCAGCGCCGCGCAGAACAGCGAGGCCGGCCACAGGATCACCGCGACCAGTGCCGCGCCATGCCCGCCAAGCAGCGGCGTCAGCGCGGCGATCAGTCCGGCGGGAACCAGATCGGCGAGCCGCGACCAGTGCATCTCCAGCCCCGGCGCCGGCCCGAGGCGGTGCTGGGCAAGGTCGGCGAAGCGCTGCCCCGCCAGCCAGTCGCGAATCTGCTGGAGGCGCACCATGTCGTCGGTGTCGGGCAGGCGGAGCGCGGCGAGATCGTGCCAGTCGCGCAGCGTCCAGGCCAGAGTGAGCACTGTCGCGAGCAGCACCGCGAGCACGGACTCGCGCCAACGCATCGGAAGGGAGCTCGCGGGCATGACCCGGGTCTAGCCCAACATGGTTAAGAGCCCGTTAGGGAGCGAGCGCCGTCGAGACCGCCCGCTCCCATGGCGCGAACACGGGGCTGACATTCGGACGGGCCCCGCATACACCCTTGGCATGGCGCGGGGGCATGCGAAGCTGGCCATGGCACAGGGCCTGAGCGTCTGGGTGCTCGACGCGCCGGAGGGATTCGGCGATGCCGGCTTCCACGCGCACCATGCGATCCAGATCACCATCGCCTTGTCCGGCGACCTGATGCTCGACTGCGCCGGCATCCGGCGGCGCGGCCCGGCGCTGGCGGTGAACGCCGATGCGTGCCACCGGTTCGAGGCACGCGGCCTGCTCGCCTTCGTCTTCGTCGAGCCCGAAAGCCGGACGGGACGGGCGCTGCGGCACGCGCTGTTCCAGGAAGCGCCGCTGGTCGTGCTCGATCCGGCGAAGGTGGGCGCGGCCGCCATGGCGCTGCGGGAAACATTCGCGGCGGCGCTGGAACGGGCGGTGCTGCTGGAGGCGGGATATGGGATCGTGGAGGCGATCGTCCCCCGCGCGGAGGCCCCCCTGCCCGATCCGCGCATCCTCCGCATGATCGCGCATGCGGCCGGGCATCTGGACGAACCCCTCACGCTCGCCAGCGCCTCGGCCGATATCCCGCTTTCACCGAGCCGCCTGCGCCATTTGTTCGTCGAGCAGACCGGCCTGGCCTTCAAGACCTATGTGCTGTGGCTGCGCCTGTTCCGCGCCGTGCAGGGCTATTCGGAGGGATTGTCGCTCACCGAGGCGGCGCATGCGGCGGGCTTTGCCGATTCGGCGCATTTCAGCCGGGTGTTCAAGCGCACCTTCGGGCTGCCGGCGACGACGCTGACGCGACTTTAGCCCCTGCGTTCAAGCGTGGCGCAGCGGCTGCGCCTATCCGGCCCGCCTCACCAACGAGGAGATATCGACATGACGACCCGCGAAGAAGCCGACCGGCGCTGCAAGCCCAGCTGCACCTGCACCGACTGCAAGTGCGGCCCCGATTGCCGCTGCGGCAAATAAGCAGGGCACCGGGCCGGACAGTCGCCGGCCCGGTCGTCGCGCGTCAGCGGTCGCGGCGGCCCAATAGACGGAGCCGCAGCGCATTGAGCTTGATGAAGCCTGCCGCGTCGCGCTGGTCGTATGCGCCCTGATCGTCCTCGAAGGTCACGACCTTTTCCGAATAGAGGCTGTACGGCGACTTGCGGCCGGTGACGATCACGCTGCCCTTGTAGAGCTTCAGGCGCACCGTGCCCGTCACCTTCTCCTGGCTATGGTCGATCGCGGCCTGCAGCATCTCGCGCTCGGGCGCGAACCAGAAACCGTTGTAGATCAGCTCGGCATAGCGCGGCGCCAGCTCGTCCTTGAGGTGCGCGGCACCGCGATCGAGCGTGATCTGCTCGATGCCGCGATGGGCGAGGTGATAGATGGTGCCGCCCGGCGTCTCGTACATGCCGCGGCTCTTCATGCCGACGAAGCGATTCTCGACCAGGTCGAGCCGGCCAATGCCGTGCTTGCGGCCAAGCTCGTTGAGCGCGGTGAGCAGCGTCGCCGGCGACATCGCCTGGCCGTTCAGCGCCACGCCGTCGCCGCGCTCGAAATCGATCGTGATCGTCTCGGGCTCGTTCGGCGCGTCTTCCGGGTTCACCGTGCGCGAATAGACATAGTCGGGCACTTCCTCCCACGGATCCTCGAGCACCTTGCCCTCGCTCGAGGTGTGGAGAAGGTTCGCGTCGGTCGAGAAGGGCGATTCGCCGCGCTTGTCCTTGCTCACCGGGATCTGGTGCTGCTCGGCGAACTCGATCAGCCGGGTGCGGCTGGTCAGGTCCCATTCGCGCCACGGCGCGATCACCTTGATGTCCGGGTTGAGCGCGTAATAGCCGAGCTCGAAGCGGACCTGGTCATTGCCCTTGCCGGTGGCGCCGTGGCTCACCGCATCGGCATTCACCAGCTTGGCGATCTCGATCTGGCGCTTGGCGATCAGCGGCCGCGCGATCGAGGTGCCGAGCAGATACAGGCCCTCATAGAGCGCATTCGCCCGCATCATCGGGAAGACGAAGTCCTTGACGAACTCCTCGCGCAGATCGTCGATGAAGATGTGCTCGGGCTTGACGCCGGCCATCTCGGCCTTCTTGCGCGCTGGCTCCAGCTCCTCGCCCTGGCCGAGATCGGCGGTGAAGGTCACCACCTCGCACTGATATTCCTGCTGGAGCCATTTCAGGATCACGCTCGTGTCCAGGCCGCCCGAATAGGCGAGCACGACGCGGTTGATCTTGTCCGACATGGGCGACTCCAAAGGATGTGCGGGGAAACGGCGTGCGCCTTAGGGGCGCGGGGCCGCTTCCGCAAGTTCCGTGGCTGGGGCATGCTCCCCCGCACCGACTCGGGAGAGGCAGATGGCCGAGCTCAAGACCAAGGCGACCGAGGTCAGCGTCGCCGATTTCATCGCCGCCGTACCGGACGAGGCGCGCCGCGCCGATGCCGAGGCGGTCTGCGCGATGATGGCGCGATTGACCGGCGAGCCGCCGAAGATGTGGGGGCCTTCGATCATCGGCTTCGGCAGCTATCGCTACACCTATGACAGCGGCCGCACCGGCGAGATGTGCCGGATCGGCTTCTCGCCCCGCAAGGCCGAGCTGGTCCTCTATGTGCTCGACGGCAATGCCGATCAGAGCGAAGTCCTGAACCGGCTCGGCAGGCACAAGACCGGCAAGGGCTGCCTCTACGTCAAGCGGCTGGCCGATGTCGACGCGGACGTGCTCGAGGAGATCGTCCGCGCCAAGATCGCGCGGATGGACGCCGCCTACCCGGCCTGACCGGCCTGGCGCAGCGTCACCTTGTGCGGCTCGCGCAGGGCCCGTTCCGCCTCGACCATATAGTCGCGGGTCAGCGGCAGCGCGTCGCGCGAGCGCGAGAACTGGAGCTGGTAGTTGACCAGCCCGCCATATTGGAAGCTCACATGGCACCCCGCCAGGTAGAAGCACCACATGCGATAGAAGCGCTCGTCATACAGGCCGACGATCGCGTCGCGCGCCGCGACGGTGCGTTCATACCAGTGCTTGAGCGTCTCGGCATAATGGAGGCGCAGCACCTCCACATCGGTCATGAAATAGCGCAGCCCCTCATAGCCCTGGGCGATCTCGGAGAGCGCCGGGATATAGCCGCCGGGGAAGATGTATTTCAGGGTGAAGGCATCGGTGACGCCGGGGCCGCCCGCCCTGCCGATGGTGTGGAGCAGCATCACCCCCTCGGGCGTCAGCAGCTCGCGCACCTTGCGGAAGAAGGTGCGGTAATGCGGCGTGCCGACATGCTCGAACATGCCGACCGAGACGATCCGGTCGAACTGGCCGATGACATGGCGATAGTCGATCAGCTCGAACTTCACCTTGTCCGCCACGCCGGCATCGCGCGCGCGCTGGCGGGCGACCTTGAGCTGCTCCTCCGACAGGGTGACGCCCAGCACCTCGGCGCCCGTCTTCTGGTGGATGTAGAGCGCCATGCCGCCCCAGCCGCAGCCGATGTCGAGCACCTTCATGCCCGGCTTCAGCGCCAGCTTGGCGACGATATGCGCCTTCTTGTCGAGCTGGGCCTGTTCGAGGCTGATGCCGGCCTCGCTGAAATAGGCGCAGCTATATTGCCGGTCGGTATCGAGGAAGAGATCGTAGAGCTTGCCCGACAGGTCGTAGTGATGCGCGACGTTCCGCTTCGAACGGCGCTCCATGTTGATCCGGCCGAGCCGGAACATCACGGCGTCGACCGCCTTTTTGAACGCGCTGGGGAAGAGCACCGAATCATTGTCTTCCCAGCGGTTGTTCGACGCGAACAGGATCAGCAGGTCGAGGATATCGCCCTGCTCGATCTCGATGCCGCCGTCCATGAACGCCTCGGCCGCGCCCAGCGACGGATCGCGCAGGATGCGCCGCGCCGCGCCTGCTCCGAAACGGATCGTTACCGGCTTGAGCGCCGGATCGGCTTCGCCGAAGCTGCGCCGGGTGCCATCCGCGTGGATGACGGTAAGTTGTCCGCGCCTGACTGCGCGTGCGAAAAAACGATCGATCAACGCCATTAAGCCGTCACCACCACCCGATGTAACAGCCCCCCATAGCCACTTTAGGGAAGCACGCGATTTCCGCAATATTTCCGCAGCTGCGAAATCAGATGCCGCCATACCATTCATAGCCGGCGATATCCTCCCAGAAACCGCCCTTGCCCCGGCCGATCCCGGCCAGGCTCGCCACCGCCTCGATCCGCATCACATATTTCGCGTGCTTGTAGCCGAGCTGGCGCTCGACCCGGAGGCGCAGCGGCGCGCCGTGCCCGATGCCGAGCGGCGCGTCGTTCATCGCCCAGGCGAGGATCGTCTGGGGGTGGAAGGCGTCCACCAGGTCGATCGACTCGTAATAGGGGATCCGGCGCCGGCCGAACACGTCGGCGCAGTGGAAGACGATGTAGCGCGCGCCGTCGCGCAACCCGGCGAGCTGAAGGACGGTCTCCAGCCGCGGCCCCTGCCATTTGCCGATCGCGCTCCAGCCCTCGACGCAATCGTGCCGGGTGATCTGCGCGCGCTGGGGCAGCGCCCGCAGCTGGGCAAGGCTGAGCGAGAGCGGCTGGCGCACCAGCCCGCTAACCTGCAGCCGCCAGTCGGCGAAGCGGCCGGCGGCGAGCGCGGCATATTCGGGCGTATCGGGATTGGCGGTGCCGTTCGTCCGAAAGCGCGGGCTGCGCTGCTCCGGGCGGAACTCGCGGGCGAGCGCGGCGCGGCCGGTGATCGAACGCTGGAGATAGCGATGCGCTTCCTCGGCGCTCAGCAGCACCGGGCTCCCGCTCCACGCGTCGCAGCCCGCGAGCAGCGTCGCGCCACCGGTGACGATCAGGCCGCGCCGAGTGATCATGCCTCCGGCTCCGTTTCGGGCGATTTCCACCAGCCGGTGATCATCGAGCGGACCTCGTTCACCGGGCCGGCCAGGATCACCAGGGTGAGGTGCGCCACCAGGAAACCGGTCAGCAGCGCCATCGCGATGAAATGGAGCGAGCGCGCCGATTGCCGCCCGCCGAACAGGTCGGCCAGCCAGGGCCACATGCCCGGCGCCAGCGCCAGGCCGGTGCAGATGAGCAGCGGCAGCAGCACGAACAGCACGAAGGCGTAGCTAGCCTTCTGGAAGAGATTATAGGCGCGCGGGTCCTCCGGATCGTGGAAGCGCATCTCCCAATGCGCCCGAAGATCCTCGGCGACGTGCGCGGTGGTGAGTTCGTCGCGGCGGAAGCGCAGGTCGCGCTGGAAGTGCCGGTTGGCCAGGCTCCAGGGCAGATAGACCAGCAGCGAGAAGGCCAGCACCAGCGCGAAGAACAGATGCCAGTGCCGGGCGCCGGCCAGGTCGTAGGTCGATGGCAGGGTCAGCCAGCCGGGCCAGCGCGGCAGGCTGAGCCAGGCATGGTCGAAATTCGCGCCGTAATTGCCCCAGTAGAGGCGCGGATGCGCATTGAAGATCATCAGCCCGCTGGGGATCATCACCAGCACGGCGAGCGCGTTGATCCAGTGCCAGATGCGCGTGACCAGCCGGTGGCGATAGACCTGCATGGCCCTATCCTAGCCGATCATCCATAGGCACGCACGAAGAACACGATGGTGGTGCCGCCAGTGACGAGCAGCGTCCAGGCCCGCACCAGCCGGTGCGAGAGCCGCTTGCCGATCCGCGCGCCCAGCCAGCCGCCCAGGATCCCGCCGGCGAGCATCGGCAGGCAGGCCCACCAGCGCACCATGCCGATCGCGATGAAGACGAGCGCCGCCGCGAAATTGGCCACCGCGAGCATCAGCGTGCGGATCGAGAAGAGCGAGCGCGGGTCGGCGCCAGCGAGCAGGCCATAGACCGCGGTGGTGATCAGCCCCACGCCGCCGCCGAAATAGCCGCCATAGATGCCGAGCAGGCTCTGCGCGGTGACGAGCGTGCGCGTCCCGATGGTCACCCGGGCGTGCAGCCAGTCCGAGGCGCGGCGGCCGAACGCCATCACGACGAAGGCGAAGAGCAGCAGCCAGGGAATGATCATGTCGAACGCCCGGGTCGGCGTGAGCACGAGCAGCATGCTGCCGACCAGCCCGCCGGCAAAGGTGATCCCGGCGAGCGCCCGCACCGACAGGCCGCCCACCGGCGCCAGCTCGTCGCGATATTCCCAGGCGCTCGCGCCCGCGCCCGGCAGCAGGGCGACGTTGGAGGTGGCATTGGCGATGTTCGAGGGCAGGCCGAGCGCGATCAGCGCCGGCAGCGTCGCGAAGGTGCCGCCGCCCGCCAGCGCGTTCATCACGCCCCCGAGCATGCCGGCGGCAGCGGGGAGGATCAGGGCGGCGGGATCGAGCGCCATGGTGGAGAAATCCTCGAGGAACCGGCGGGCCACCGCCTCCCTAGCGCGCCGGGCGGCAAAGGAAAGCCGCGTCATGCACCGTTAACACCCATGGTCCAGGATCGCGGCGACCGGAGGGGGAGAGCAATGTCGCACGGCGAATGGGTGATCACAGGCTTTGCCATGCTCCTCTGCGCGGCCCTGCCGGGCAGGGCGCAGGCGCAGCAGAGTGCCGCAGCCCAGGTGGCGAGGTTCAGCGACACTGCCTGTTATGCGCTGGCGAGCGGCGCGGTGACGATGCCCGCCGGCCCGGAGGCCGCCGACAGGGTGATCAAGACGGTCCAGTCGCTCGGCCTCGAATTCGGTGCGCCCAGGGATGCCACGTCGCACGGCCCGGCCGTCACGGCGCTGATGGCACGCGCGACTCTCGGCTCGAAGACGCTGCCGGACGGGCAGATCCTGTTCGCCGATGCCGGTGCCGCGGGATGCAGGATCGTCCTGCTCGCCGATCCGCGTCCCGGCCTCACCGACGCCGTGGCGTCCGGACTCACCGCCGGCGGCGCATGGCGCGCGATACCCGGGATGACCGGCACGCGCGGTGCGATCGAACGACGCGCCTTCATCCGGCGCGACAAGGCCGGCGCCCCCTATCTGCTCAATCTGATGACGGTGACCGGAAATCCCGGAAAGCTTCGGCTGTTCACCACGGTGGCGCGCATTCCGCCGGGCGTGACGATCCCGCCCGGCTATTGAGCGATCACCCGAGCGCCGCCATCTTCTCCTCGGCCTCGCGGTCCATCTGGGCGCGGCTCTTCTTCTCGGCCGCGGTCTTGAGCTGGCCGCAGGCGGCGTCGATGTCGCGCCCGCGCGGCGTGCGGACGGGCGCGGAGATGCCCGCCTCGAACACGATGTTGCTGAACGCCCGGATCCGCTCCGGCGCCGAGCATTCGTACGGTGCGCCCGGCCAGGGGTTGAAGGGGATCAGGTTCACCTTGGCCGGCAGCTTGTACTTCTTGAGCAGGCGGACCAGCTCGCGGGCATCGGCGTCGCTGTCGTTCTTGTCCTTCAGCATCACATATTCGAAGGTGATGCGCCGGGCATTGTTGGCGCCCGGATAATCGGCGCAGGCCTGGAGCAGCTCCTCGATCCCGTATTTCCGGTTGAGCGGCACGATCTCGTCGCGCACTTCCTTGGTGATCGCGTGGAGCGACACCGCCAGGTTCACGCCGATCTCCTCGCCGGCGCGCGCCATCATCGGCACCACGCCGCTGGTCGACAGGGTGATGCGGCGCTTGGAGAGCGCGAGCCCGTCGCCGTCCATCACGATCGCCAGCCCGTCGCGGACATTGTCGAAATTGTAGAGCGGCTCGCCCATGCCCATCATCACGATGTTGGTGAGCATGCGGCCCTCGGGCTGGCTCGGCCACTCGCCCAGCGCATCGCGCGCCAGCATCACCTGGCTGACGATCTCGCCCGCGGTGAGGTTGCGCACCAGCCGCATCGTGCCGGTGTGGCAGAAGCGGCAGTTGAGCGTGCAGCCCACCTGGCTGGAGACGCAGAGCGTGCCGCGGTCCGCATCGGGGATGAAGACCATCTCGTAGTCCTGGCCGTCCGCCGAGCGGAGCAGCCATTTGCGCGTGCCGTCGGTGGAGACCTGCGCCTCCACCACTTCGGGGCGGCCGATCACGAAGCGCTCCGCGAGCCAGGGGTGCTGCGCCTTGGCGATGTCGGTCATCGCCGCGAAGTCGGTCGCGCCGCGATTGTAGATCCAGTGCCAGATCTGCTTGGCGCGCAGCTTGGCCTGTTTCGGCTCCAGCCCGGCATCGGCGAGCACCGCGCGAAGCTGCTCGCGCGCGAGACCGATCAGGTCGATGCGGCCGTCCGCGCGCGCCACCGCGGGACGGGGCACGGGCACGGGGTCGATGTGCCCGGGAATGGGCATAGGCTCGATGGGCCCGTGAACGGGCGGGGGCGCGGCCGAAGCTGTCTGCATGCGCGCCATGTAGTGGATTTTCGCGCGGAATTCCACCTTCGCGAAATTGCGGGTGTCAGCCCGGCTCGTCAGCACCCGCGCCACGGGTGCCGATGTTCTGCCAGAGGCCATGGAGCAACACGACCAGACAGACGAACAGGGCCGGGCGAATCAGCATCTCCGAGCCGGGAAGGACGATCCTGTATCCCAGGATAAGGTCCGCCAGGATCAGCGCGACCGAGATCGCGGACAGGCCGCGCATCAGCCAGAGCGCCCAATTGCCCAGCGCCGCCACCTTCCCAAGCAATCCCGAGACGAAGAGCGCGAAAAGGATGAGCGCGATCAGGCTGCTGACATCGTTCATGCCGGCAGCCCATCACGGGCATCAGGCGCAGCCCAGCGCCTCCAGGCTGGTCCGCAGCGATTCGACCAGCCCGGTGCGCGGCTCCTCGCCCAGAAAGGCCACCAGCTCGCGATTGTCGAGGCGCACGGGGTGGTTCCAGAAGGGGCGCATCTCGATCAGCTCGCGCAGGGTGGGATTGAACGGCGCGGCGAGCGGCAGCAGGGCCCAGGGCAGGCGGGCATGCTTCGCCTTGCCGCCCGCCGCCGCCGCGATCGCCGCCGGGAAGCCGCTGCCGTCCGGATCCCAATGGCCGGCGAAATGGAAGCGGGCGAAGCGCGGCATTTCCGCCTCGCGATCGAGCAGCCGGGCAAAAGTCTCGCCGACATCGGGCAGATAGGCCCAGGCATGCCCCACGCCGCGCCGCCCCGGATTGGTCACGCGCGTCACCGGCTTGCCCGGGGTGATCATTCCCTGCGAGAGCCAGCTGTTGCCCGGCCGCGGCCCATAATAGTCGCCGGCGCGCAGGATCAGCGCGCGCACCCCGGATTCGGCGATCCGCGCCTCCATCGCCTTGCGGATCGCGCCTTTCCGGGTGCCCGGCTCCTGCGGCGAATCGGGCCGCGCGACCGGGGTTTCGGCGGGGTCGTAATTGTAGATCGTGCCCGGCAGCGCGAGGCGGGCGTCATTGGCCCAGGCCGCCTCGATGCTGTTCTCCAGCATCGGCAGCACGCGCTTGTCCCATTCGCGATAGCCGGGCGGGTTCACCGCATGGACCAGCACCGCCGCGCCCTCCGCCGCGGCCAGCACGTCGCCGCGGACCATCGCATCGCCCTCGCGCCAGTCGATCCGGGGATCGAGCTCGGGGCGGATCTGGCGGACCAGCCCGCGCACCTGCCACCCCCGGGCGAGCAGCGCCCGCGCCGTCTCGCCGCCCACACCGCCGGTCGCGCCCAGCACCAATGCAATTCCAGACATTCTCATCTCCATCACCACTTGCGTCGCCAGCTATGGAGAGAGTCGGACTGGCAGAAAATTGCCTAACCTTTGCAGTCCGTATACAGGAATTTGATGAGCCCGATCGACTGGGAGCAGCAGCGCGCCTTTCTGGCGGTGCTGGAGACCGGCAGCCTGTCCGGCGCGGCGCGTCGGCTGAATCTTGCGCAGCCGACGGTTCGGACGCGGATCGAGGCGCTCGAGGCGGCGCTGGGCACGCCGCTGTTCACGCGCTCCCCCGGCGGGCTCACGCCCACGGAGCGGGGACAGGCGCTGCACGAGCATGCCCACGCCATGGCGCTCGCTTCCGACGCATTCGTCCGCACCGCCTCGGCGGCGCCCGACGAGATTGCCGGCACGGTGCGCGTCACCGCCAGCGAAGTGATCGCGGTGGAGGCGCTGCCGCCGGTCCTCGCCACCCTGGCCCGCCGATATCCGCGCCTGGTGATCGAGCTGAGCCCGAGCAACCGCAACGAGGACGTGCTGCGCCGCGAGGCCGATGTGGCCGTCCGGATGGTGCCGCCGCGGCAGGAAGCGCTGGTCGCCCGGCGCATCGGCGCGGTGCCGCTCGGCGTGCACGCGCATCCGGACTATCTTGCCGGCCGGCCGCATCCCGTCCGCTTCGCCGATCTCGCCGGCCACCGGCTGATCGGCCCCCAGAGCGATTCGCCGACGCTGCGCGCGGTGCAGGCGGCGGGTTTCCCCGTGAAGCTCGGTGAGCTGGGCTTTCGCAGCGACAGCGACCATGCCCAGCTCGCCGCCATCCGCGCGGGGCTGGGCATCGGCATCTGCCAGGTGCCGATCGGCCGGCGCGACGGGCTGGTCCGCCTGCTGCCCGACTTCCGGTTCGACCTCGAGACCTGGGTGGTCTGCCACGAGGACCTGCGCGGCCTGGCACGCGTGCGCACCGTGTTCGACGCGCTCGTCGCCGGCCTGAAGGTCTATCTCGGTTAACCCCGGCGGAGCCACGACGCACCGCGTTCGGCTTGTCCTGTTGCATCCGTGCACCGCAGCCTTGCGTTCAAAGGGGTGAGTTGGTTGCGTTTTTTGGAGTGCAGTATGAATCTCTTTGGTACAATCCTCGCCGGCGCGACGCTGGCCATCGCCCCGGCCGCGCTGGCCCAGACCGCGCCGCAGACCCCTCCTGCCGATCCGGCTCAGACGGCTCCGGCACCCGCCGCGCCACAGGCAGCCGGGCCGGTGAGCGAGGCCGAAGTCGGCCAGTTCGCCACCGCGGCGCTCGAGATCGACAAGATCCGCAAGGACACCGCCACCCCCGAGGCCGACAAGGGCACCAAGATGGCTGCCGCCGCCACCGCCGCGGGCCTGACCCCCGAGCGCTTCAACGCGATCGGCCAGGCCATGCAGACCGACACCGCGCTCAACAAGCGCATCCAGGCGGCAGCCAGCGCGAAGCTGGCCGCATCGGGCGGCGCACCGGCGGCGAAGCAGCCCTAGGCACTGGCCGTCAGGACAAGGACATGAGGCCGGGGTTCAACGCCCCGGCCGTTTCATTCTTCACCGGCATTCCCGCCTGCGCGGGGATGCCGGCGAGAACGAGGGATGACGGAAATGGCGTCCGAGACCAGGAGCGCGCTCTATCGCCCCGCGCAACCGAGCGCGGCGGCGTCGATCGCGGTCGCCGCGCCCCGAAGGGCATAGCTGTCGGCAAAGGGCGCGCCGTTCGCGCCCATCGTCTCCACGCTCATGCTCCGCCCCGCCCGCATCGCCGCGACGATCGCGGCGTCGGTGCGCGCATCGGGCGCCCAGGCATCGGCATCCCCCGCCTGCAGCTCGAAGCGGCGCTCCCCTATCGACAGCGTCACGCGCGCGTCGGGCGCGCGCGCGCGGCTCAATCTTATGTGCAGCTGGTTGCGCACCGCGTCGCGCGGCCAGGTCGCCACGCTGGCGAAGGGCTGCGCGTTCGCATGCTTCTCCACCGGCCGGGCAATGGCGAAGCAGCGTAGCGGAGAGGGATCGCGGAACGCGCCCCAGCCCTCGAAGGTGCCGAGCGGCACACGCGCCTGGGCGAGCAGCAGCAGGAACACCAGCCCGCTCATGCCGGCGCCGCGCCGCGCCCGGCGCCGGTGTGCACCACGGTCTCCACGCCATGCTCGATCCGCACGATCGAGCCCTGGGGCAGGTCCGGCGCCACCGGCGCGGCGAAGCGCGGCTGCACCGGCAGCCCGGTCATCACTCCGCGCAGGACGCGGCTCGACATGCCGTGCATGATCACCAGCCGGTCGCCCGGATCGTCATCGGTGTCGGCGAGCCAGGACGAGACGCGCGCCGCGATGCCGTCATACCATTCGCCGCCGGGCGGCGGACGCGTGTAGAGCCCGTGCTCCAGATCGAGGAAGCCCGGCACCTCGGCCATCAGATCGGCATAGTAGCGCCCGCTCCATTCGCCCATGCCGATCTCGACCAGCCGGTCGTCGCGATGCGCCTGGTGCCAGTCGAGCTCGAGATGCTCGGCGATGATCGCCAGCGTCTGCAGCGCGCGCCCCGCGCTCGACGACCAGAGGGTGAGCCTGGGCCGGGGGCCCAGTATCTCGCGCAGCGCCGCGCCCATCGCATCGGCCTGGGCAAAGCCGGCCCGCGTCAGCGGCGTGTGCGGATGATCGCCCTGCATGCGCCGGGCAAGGTTGAACACGGTCTCGCCGTGGCGGGCGATGAAATCGCGGCCTTTGCGCTTGCTCGTCATCGGCTCCGCACAAGCCTTGGCGGCAAGAGAAAGGCAAGTGCCCAATTTGCGCCCCCTTTCGTTCAGCGGGGGATCAGGTGCGCTATCCCAATAGGACACCAGCCCGTTCGCGGGCAGAACGATAAGAGGGAGTGACCATTGCGGGGACATTGTCGCCGTTAAGGGCCAGGCGTGGCCAGCCATCGCAACTGTTGCGGATAAGCCACGCTTTTTTCTGTTTATCGGGGGTTCATGAAACGGCGTCCCTCGCGCCGGGTTGATCTCCCCGCCCGTGCTTTGCAGCGCGGGTGCGTACCCAAGGAGTTCAGTTATGCGTACCAAGTTCATCGCCGCCGCCGCAGCGCTTCTCGCCGGCTCGGCCTTCGCCGCTCCCGCCTTCGCGCAGAGCACCGATTCGGGCTTCACCGGCCCGCGCGCCGAGGCCGTGGTCGGCTGGGATCACGTCAAGCCGTCGGGCAGCGGCGTCAAGGGCGCCGACGGCGTGCTCTATGGCGGCCAGATCGGCTATGACTTCCAGGCCGGCAACGCCGTGTTCGGCGTCGAGGGCGAAGCCACCGGCTCCACCGCCAAGCGTACCGACACCAGCGTGCTCGTCGCCGGGGACCGTGCCCGCATCAGCACCGGCCGCGACCTCTATGTCGGCGCGCGCGTCGGCTTCACGGTCGGCGGCAACACGCTGATCTATGCCAAGGGCGGCTACACCAACGCCAAGTTCGACAGCCGCTACGTCTCGGGCACGACCAACATCCGCACCTCGGACAATGCCGATGGCTGGCGCCTGGGCGCGGGCGCCGAGATGAAGCTGAACGACAAGGTCTATCTGAAGGGCGAGTATCGCTACTCGAAGTACAATAACGACGATGCCGGCATCGACGCCAAGCGTCACCAGGTGCTCGCCGGCGTCGGCGTGCGCTTCTGACAGCCTTAACTGCGTATTTAAGGTGTGAACTATAGGGCCGGGGCGCTTGCTCCGGCCCTTTTTGCCGTTAAGGGTAAAGGTCGGAAAAGTCCCGGTACCGGGTTAGATTCGGGCGACACATGCCCCGGGGGTTCTTGATGAAGGCGACGATCGAACGCGCAACTCTGTTGAGGGGCTTGAGCCACGTCCAATCCGTGGTCGAGCGGCGCAACACGATCCCCATCCTGTCCAACGTGCTGATCGAGGCACAGGGCGGCGGCGCGCTGCGCCTGATGGCGACCGACCTCGACCTGCAGATCGATGAGACGATCGCAGCAGCAGTCGACCAGCCCGGCGCGATCACCGTGCCGGCACACACCTTGTTCGACATCGTCCGCAAGCTGCCCGAGGGCGCGCAGGTGGAGCTGTCGGCGGCCGAGGGGCGGATCACCGTCAATGCCGGCCGCGCGCGCTTCACCCTGTCGACGCTGCCGCGCGACGATTTCCCGATGATCGCCGAGGGCGAGCTGCCGACGGTGTTCGAGCTGCCGGCCGAGACGCTGAAGCAGATCATCGACAAGACGCGCTTCGCCATCTCGACCGAAGAGACGCGCTACTATCTCAACGGCATCTATCTGCACGTCGTGGACGAGGCGACCCCGGTGCTGCGCGCCGCCGCCACCGACGGCCACCGCCTCGCCCGCGTCACCGTGGCGCGGCCGGACGGCGCCGATTCGATGCCGGGCGTGATCATCCCGCGCAAGTGCGTGGGCGAGCTGCGCAAGCTGCTCGAGGAAGTGGATGGCTCGATCGGCGTGTCGCTCTCGGGCTCGAAGATTCGCTTCGACCTGGGCCAGGCGATCCTCACTTCGAAGCTGATCGACGGCACCTTCCCCGATTATACCCGCGTCATCCCGACCGCGAACGACAAGCTGCTCAAGCTCGATCCCAGGAGCTTCATGGAAGGCGTCGACCGCGTCTCGACCATCGCGACCGAGAAGACCCGCGCGGTGAAGATGGCGCTGGAGCGCGACAAGATCATCCTGTCGGTCACCAGCCCGGAGAATGGCGCGGCGGCCGAGGAAGTGCCGGGCGACTATGCCGCCCAGGGCTTCGAGATCGGCTTCAACAGCCGCTACCTGATGGACATCCTCAACCAGATCGAAGGCGATTCGGTGGAAGTCCATCTGGCCGACGCCGCAGCCCCGACGCTGATCCGCGAGAACGACAAGTCGCCNGCGCTCTACGTGCTGATGCCGATGCGGGTGTAAGGCCCGGCCCGCGCATCTCCTGACCGTCATCCCGGCGAAAGCCGGGATCTCGCGCCTCGAGCCGATCGTAGTCCCTGCGAAGGCGGGGATCCAGGGCCAGGGCCGGATTGCGCGCAGTGGAGTTCCGCGCGCTCCGGGGAGTGCTTGCCTGGCGGCTTCGTTGCCCTGCGCTACTCTGGATTCCCGCCTTCGCGGGGATGACTAGGGTTTGCTGATTGGATCGTGACTTCAGGCGAACAGCCCGCGGCGCACGCCCGACACGATCGACACCGCCAGATACACGGCCATGACGATGATCACCATCGTCCACATGCTGACAGCCTGGACGAGCCCGAGCTTGACCAGCGCGGCCCAGCCGAACAGCCCGCCCTGGAGCAGCCAGAAGCTCACGGCCGAAGCCTCGACCACCGAGGCACGACTGAGCTCGTCGCTGTCGCGCACCACCTTGATGTTGAGCCAGTTCTGCACGGCGAGCAGCAGGCCGATCCCCACCGCTGCCGCCATCGCCGCATTGCCGGCCAGGTCGAAGCGCGCGGCCAGGGGCGGCGCGAGCAGCAGCAGGCCGGCGAGGACCATGATCACCCCGCTGAGCCGGAGATAGCGCAACGTCCCGCGATCGAGCGGATCGCCCGCCTCGTAATTGGCTGCCAGGCGCCGATAGATCGCGGCGCTCGATGCGGCGACGATGGCGAACAGGCCGAGGCACAACAGCGCCGCGGCGACCGCAAGCGATGCCAGGTCCTCACCCGGCATGCCGGCCAGCCAGTCGCCCAGGCGCAGCTTCCCGGCGAGATAGCCGGTGGGATAGCCGACGATGAGGCCGCCGGTCAGGCCGATGGCGAGCCGTATCAGTATCCGGCGGGTGCGGGGATCAGCCGGGAACGCGTTCCGGCGGGGTCCAGTCGTCAAGGAAGATGGCATCGATAGGCACTCCGAAAATCTTCGACAGCCGCATCGCCAGCGGCAGGCTGGGGTCATATTTGTCGGTCTCGACTGCGTTGATCGTCTGGCGCGACACGCCGAGCAGCCCGGCCAGCTCGCCCTGGCTCAGCCCGGCCTCGGCCCGCAGCACGCGCAGCCGGTTCTTCATTCGTGCTGTCCAGAACTCTGTACCATATGCCAAGATCTCTTGTCATTTCGGCAGGGATTGTCCAGAGCTCTTGTCAGTTTGACGATCCTGGTGGCGCTCTGGCGGAACCGGCACGCGAGAACCGCCGGGCGAGGTTGATTTCCCGCCGCGACTCCTATATTGACACTATTGTCAGTAAGGGATTCGCTTCCATGGCCACGCAACCCGCGCCGCAGATCTTCAACCCCGGCATCCCGATGAAGCGGGAATGGGGCACCGCGTTCCGCGCGCTCGGGCGGCTGCTCGCCAATGGCGACGATACCGAGCAGGTCTTCCGCATCATGCGCGCGCTGAACGGCGATGCGACGCAGAAGAGCTATCGCAAGCTGCTGACCATGCCCAATGGCGGGCGCATCGCCTTCCAGCATGTCGAGATGGCCGAGAAGCTGTCCGACCGCGCCTGGATCGACGGCTTCGCCGAAGGCACCGTCGGCGCCGCCTATCGCAACTTCCTCGACCGCACCGGCTTCTCGGCGGACGGGCTGGTGGCCGTCAGCATGGCCGAGGGCGCGTTCCAGAATGCCGATATCCAGCATCCCTATGCCTGGATGGGCCGGCGCGAGCGCGACATCCACGACCTGTGGCACGTGATCACGGGCTATCAGGCCGACGAGCATCTGGGCGAGGCCTGCCTGGTCGCCTTCTCCTATGCGCAGACCGGCGGGCTCGGCTGGGGTTTCATCGGGATGGGCGCGGCGCTGAAGAGCATCCGCATCACCCGCAGGCTCGACTTCTTCCGCGCGGTGATCGAGGGCTATCGCCACGGCAAGCGGGCCCAATGGCTGCACGGCGAGGATTACGAGACACTGCTCGCCGAGCCGCTCGACCAGGTGCGCCGCCGCCTCGGCATCGGCGATCCGGTGCGGTACCGGACCGCCCAGGCCAGCCTGGCGGCGGCCGGCCTGAAGGGTATCTGATCCCGGGCTGCCCGCTCAGGGCAGGTTCTCGATCTTGCCGCCGGCGCCAGGCTGCGCCAGCCCGTCCATCGCCCCGAAGACTCCCTCGGCCGGGATGACCGGCGCGGGCAGCTCGAAATGTTTCGGGTCGATCGCGGCGGTGTCCACCGAACGGAGCACGAGCACGGTCTTGCCCGGCTTCCCGGCATCGACCGGCTGGATGCGGAGCGGCGTACCCCTGGCGAGAATGTCCCGCGCCGCGGCGCCGAACTGAGTCGATTCGGGAATGAAGCCGGCCATGAAATCGAGCGCGACTTCGGCGGCGCGGGCAACGATCCGCCCGATCGGCGCCAGTTGCGGATCGCTGCTCGTCACGATCTCGACATCGCCCTTGTGCTCCTGCCCCGGCCCCTCGAGCATCCGCAACAGCCAGGCCGAGCCGGTACGCCCGGCCACCGTGGCGGAGGCGGGGCCCGGCTCCGCCACGAACCGGACCTTCCCCGCTTCCGCCGCCGCCGCGGCCTTGGGCAGCATGGCCTTCATCAGCCCGACCATCGCCTGGAGCTCGAAGACCTTGGGCCCGGTCTTCCCGTACAGCACGACATAGTCGGCACCGTCGCGGCGGATGATCGCGAGCTTGCCGGGCAGCTCGACGCGGGAATTCCCGCCTTCGGCCGCTTCCACGACCAACTCCTTGTCGCCGTCCAGGCCATAGCGCGCGGTCACGTCGGCCAGCGCGGGCAAGGGCGCGAGCGCGAGCAGCGCGGCAAGGAACAGCCTGGCACCAAGCATCATCTGTTGTTTCCCCGAGGATGCGGACGCCCGATCATCGGGCAAGCGCCGCCCGGCGGCAAGCACGGCATGACGGCGCATACGGACAGGTGATCCCCGCCGCGCGATCGGCTATCGGCGGATAATGGCCGTATCCCGCCTCGTCCTCACCGATTTCCGCAACCATGAAGACGCCCTGCTCGCGCCCGGCCCCGGCTTCGTGGTGCTGAGCGGCGAGAATGGCGCGGGCAAGACCAACGTGCTCGAAGCGCTGTCGCTGCTGGCGCCGGGCCGGGGACTGCGCCGCGCGCCGCTCGCCGAGATGGCGCGCCAGGGCGGCGGCGGCGGGTTCGGCGTCGC
>OAOK01000106.1_pt1 | contig 17618 bp, 19 predicted proteins | sample 1641101 | NCBI WGS metagenome assembly OAOK01 (sample SAMEA104232307, study PRJEB22302) | sediment metagenome | biome: forest; feature: aquifer; material: sediment | place: USA | collected 2011-08-07 | depth 0.01 m
ATCGACCAGAGGATGATCGGCAGCGCGCCGCCATCGCCGCGATAGGGCCGGTCCCAGGGCCCGCGCCGCCGGCGCCGGCCGAAAATGCCGAGCATCGGCAGGATCACGAAGACCAGGATGATGCCCCAGAAGATCAGGCCGACGGGAAAGCCGCCGCCGCCATGGCCCTGCTGGCGCTTCTGGGTGACCTGGGCCTGTTGCTGCTGCGCGCGCTGCTCGGCAACTTCGAGCGGCAGCTTCATCTGCGCGCCGATCGCCTGCGCGCCCGCCACGATGCCGCCGGCCATGTCGCCGGCCTTGAACCTGGGGACGATCGTCTCGTTGATGATCTGGCCCGACAGGCCGTCGGTCATGATCGGCTCGAGCCCATAGCCCACTTCGATCCGCACCTTGCGCTGGTTCGGCGCGACGAGGAGGATGATGCCGTTGTTCGCGTCCTTCTGGCCGATCCCCCAGGCACGGCCGAGCGCATAGCCATAGTCCTGGATCTCATAGCCCTGGAGGTCCGGGATGGTCGCGACGACCAGCTGGCGCGACGAGGCCTTCTCCACGTCCTCCGAAAGCTGGGTCAGCTGGGTGACCTGTTCGGGCGAGAGCAGATGCGCATCATCGACCACTCGGCCGGTGAGCTTGGGGAAATTGGGCTGCGCCTGGGCCGAGAGCGGCACCAGGACGAGCAGGAACGCGAGCAGGCTACGCAACAATGTCATTGGGTGATCTCGCGAATGATGGCCTCGCTGCCGGCAGCGATGCCTTCGGGGTATTTGCCTTCCTTGAAGCGCGGCAGGATCTCGTTGCGGATGATCTCGCCCGCCTCCTCGTCGCGCAGCGCCTTTTCGAGGCCATGGCCGACTTCGATCCGGACCTTGCGCTCGTTGGGCGCCACGATCAGCAGCACGCCGTCGTTGAAGCATTTGCGGCCGATGCCCCAGGTGCGGCCGAGGTTCACCCCGTAATCGGCGATGTCGTGGCCGCCCAGGCTCTTCACCGTCACCACCACGAACTGGTGCTTCGACTGTTTCTCGACATCGACCAGCCGGTTCGAGAGCCTGCGCCGCTCGCTGACCGACAACAGGCCCGCGGCATCGACCACGCGGCCGGTCAGCGCCGGGAAAACATAGCCGGCCGGGGTGGGGCCGGGCTTCTCAACTGCGTTCGCCACGGGCGCTGCCGTCGCCGCCGGAGGGGTACATCCGGCGGAAACGGACTGCGCGTTCTGCGCTACGGGCTTGCAGGCCGCGAGCGCGCCGCAGAGGAGGAGCGCCCTCAGGATCAGTTGCTGTTCCCGAAGCTGACCTCGGGCATCTTCTCCGCGCCGGCCTGGGCCTGGAACGGAACGATCGGCTTGGCGCCATAGAAGATCTTGGCGCCGATCGCGTCGGGGAAGGTGCGGATGCGGGTGTTATAGGCCTGCACCGCCGCGTTATAGTCGCGCACCGAGATGGTGATGCGGTTGTTGCTGCCCTCGATCTGATCCATCAGCGTCCTGAAGGTCTGCTGGCTCTGGAGCTGGGGATAGGCCTCGACGGTGGCGAGCAGGCGGCCGAGCGAGCCGCTCAGCTGCTGCTGCGCCGCCTGGAAGGCCTGGACCTTGGCCGGATCGGTGAGATCGTTCGCCGAGACCTGCACCGAAGTCGCCTTGGCGCGCGCCTCGACCACGTCGGTCAGGATCTTGCCTTCGGACGCGGCGGCACCCTTCACCGTGTTGACCAGCGCAGGGATGGTATCGGCGCGGCGCTGATAGGCGGCCTGCACATCGGCCCATTTCGCCTTCGCATTCTCTTCCGCGGTGGGCACGCTGTTGAGCCCGCAGGCCGAGAGCAGGGCGGCGCCGGCAAGGGCGAGAACGGCACGAAACTTCATCACGTCATGATCCTCCGGATCTGGTTCGGAGTGTCTTATACCGTGGCCACACCGGGGTTCGAAAGCGAAATCGGACAGTCGGCATTTGCGAACGGCCCGCATCCGTGCATCATGCCGGGGATGCCGCACCTCGGCGGCAGGAGACGGGAGCCGAAGGGATGTTCAAGGAATTCAAGGCGTTCGTTTCGCGCGGCAATGTGATCGACCTTGCGGTGGCGGTCATCATCGGCGCTGCCTTCAGCAAGATCGTCAGCTCGCTCACCGACGATCTGCTGATGCCGCTGATCGGCAAGATCTTTGGCGGGCTCGATTTCTCCAGCTATTTCATCGCGCTGGGCCCGATCCCCGCCAGCCTGGCCGGATCGACCGACTATGCCGCGCTGAAAAAGGCCGGCGTGCCGCTGTTCGGCTATGGCGCGTTCGTCACCGCGGCGGTCAATTTCCTGATCGTTGCCTTCATCATCTTCCTGCTGGTGCGTGCGGTGAACCGCATGCTCCCCAAGCCGGAGGAAGCCGCGGCCGCCGAACCGGCCGACGTGACGCTGCTGCGCGAGATCCGCGACGAGCTGAAGAAGAAGAAGAACGCGGCCTAGGCGGCGGCAAGGTCTTCCGCGACGGCATCGGCCAGGCTGGTGCCGTCGAGGATGCGTGCCGTCTCGTCGCGCACGCGCGCCATGGCGTGGCGGATCGCACAGCTCGCTTCGTCCTTGCAGTCGTTGCAGGGGCGATAGGCGGTGCGGCTGACACAGGGGACCAGCGCCAGCGGCCCCTCGATCACCCGGATGATCTCGCCCAGCGAGATGAGGTGCGTCGGCCGCGCCAGGCGATAGCCGCCGGCCTTGCCGCGCGTCGAGAGGAGGAAGCCCGCCTCGCGCAGGTCGGCGAGGATCAGCTCGAGGAACTTGCGCGGCACGTTCGCCTCGGCGGCGATGCGGTTCATCGGCGTGGGCGCGCCCGCGGCGGGCTGTCCGGCAAGGAAAAGCATCGCGCGCAGCGCATAGCGGGAACGCTGGGTCAACATGATGCAGCCTCCATGCCAATTGTTTGCGGCACTGTGAAGGCCTTAGGAAATGCAGCCTGACCTTTTCATTAATCGCCGAGCCCCTATATAGGGGCTGCCGGCTTCGGTCGGCTATGGGGATAAACGACGGCGTGCAATAGGCGCAGCGGACCCGGGGGCGGTACCCGGCGGCTCCACCACCAGCTACCTGCCAAGGCAGTTGATGACGGGGCCGAACTAGGATCGACGTGTGTTGAAAAGCGCTGACTATCTCTCGGCTTGGGCCACCGCGACGGTCTGAAACACAAGTGCCAACGATAACGAAGCACTCGCTATTGCGGCGTAACCCCACGGCCTAACGGCCCAAGGTTACTCTAAAATGCGCGGTTGGACCGCACCGGGCAACAGAAGCGGAATCCAGCGGTACGGGGGACACCGGGCAACAGAAGTCCCCCACTCCTCTTCCATTTTCCCGGACGACTCCAAGGCGGAGCCGGAGCCGCGACCTCCCGAAGGACCGCGCGCAGCCGCGACCGGCGCCCCAGTGCGGAGCACCGGCCGCCACCCTCAGCCCTCCGCCTTCAAGGACGCCATGTCGATGACGAAGCGATATTTCACGTCGCTCTTCGTCATGCGCGCATAGGCCGTCTCGATATCCTGCATCCGGATCATCTCGATATCGGCGGTGATGCCGCGCTCGGCACAGAAATCGAGCATCTCCTGCGTCTCGACCCTGCCGCCGATCGGCGAGCCGGCGATGGCGCGGCGATTGAGCAGCAGGTTGAAGATATCCGGCGAAGGGTGCGGATGCTCCGGCGCGCCGACCAGCGTCATCGTGCCGTCGCGGCGGAGCAGCACCAGGAACGCATTGAGGTCGTGCGCCACGGCAACGGTGTTCAGGATGAAGTCGAAGCTGTTGGCATGCGCCGCCATCGCCTCGGGATCGCGCGAGACCACGACTTCGTGCGCGCCCAGCTTCCTCGCATCCTCGACCTTGTCGGGCGAAGTGGTGAAGGCGACGACATGCGCGCCCATCGCCGCGGCGAGCTTGATGCCCATATGGCCAAGGCCGCCGATGCCGACCACGCCGACCTTCTTGCCCGGCCCCGCCTTCCAGTGGCGCAGCGGCGAATAGGTGGTGATGCCCGCGCACAGCAGCGGCGCGACCGCGGCCAGGTCCTTCTCGTCATGGCGGATGCGTGCGACGAAGACGTCCTTGACGACGATATGGTCCGAATAGCCGCCAAAGGTGTGGCCGCCGAGCACCTTGTCCTCGCCATTATAGGTGCCGACGAAACCGGTGGTCTCGCAGAACTGCTCCTCGCCGGCATGGCAGGACGGGCAATGGCCGCAGCTGTCGACCATGCAGCCAACGCCGACCAGGTCGCCCACCGCGAAGCCCGTGACGTCGCCGCCCACCGCCGTCACCCGGCCGACGATCTCATGGCCCGGAACCGAGGGATAGAGCGTGCCGCCCCATTCGCCGCGCACGGTGTGCAGGTCCGAATGGCAGACACCGCAATAGAGGATGTCGATCGAGACGTCGTCGGGCAGCAGGTCGCGGCGCGCGAAGCTGAAGGGGGCGAGCGGCGTGCTCGCCGACTGGGCGGCATAGGCCTTGGCTGGGCTGGGCATGATGGTCCTCGGTTGGTCTTGGGGGGAAGGAAATCGGGGTCAGAGCGTGTAGCCCGGTGGCTTGAACAGCAGCGCGGGCCGGGCGGCGATCTCGCGGCGATAGAATTGCGGCCAGTCGTCCATCGGCACGTCCTCGATCGCGACCGAGACGCTCTCCGCCGGCGATCCGATCGCGGCCGTCACGGCGGCGGCGAGCGCATCGGCCAGGCGCCGCTTCTCGGCATCGGAGCGCCCGGCGGCGAGGTGGAGCATGACGTGCGGCATCAGCGCCCCCGGGCCGGGCCGGCGAGATAGTCGGCGTCGGTCACATGCTCCATCCAGGTGACCATCCTGCCGTCCAGCGCCTCCTGGATGGCGATATGCGTCATCGCGGTGGTGGGGCTGGCACCGTGCCAGTGGCGATGGCCGGGCGGGCACCAGATCACATCGCCCGGACGGATCTCGACGATCGCCTCGCCCTCGCACTGGGTCCAGCCCAGCCCCGAAGTGACGATCAGCGTCTGGCCAAGCGGATGGCTGTGCCAGGCGGTGCGCGCGCCGGGCTCGAAAGTGACGCTCGCCACGCCATAGCGCGGCTCCGGCGCGATGGTGAGGGGGTCGATCCGCACCGATCCGGTGAACCATTCGGCGGGGCCCTTCTGCGAAGGCTGGGAGCCGCTGCGATTGAGCTTCATGGTGGGTTTCTCCTGGTAAAGGGACTGGGCGCTCGCCGGCCCGGCCATGAGGGCGAGCGCGGCGAGCGCCAGCGCCGGCCTCACCGGCCGACGACTTGCATCAGCGGAGCGGGATAGCGCTCGCCCTCGATACCGATCTCGGCGAGCGCGGCGGCGATGCCGGCAAGGTCCCCGGCAGTGAGCGCCACCGTGGCGGCGCCCAGATTCTCCTCGAGCCGGTGCAGCTTGGTGGTGCCGGGGATCGGCACGATCCAGGGGCGCTGCGCCAGGATCCAGGCCAGCGCGACCTGGGCCGGAGTCGCCCGCTTCTCCGCGGCGATGCGCTGGAGCAGGTCGACCAGCGCCTGGTTCTTCGCCATCGCGTCGGGCGTGAAGCGCGGCAGCTTGCTGCGGAAATCGCCATCGCCGAACGCGGTGTCCGCCTGCATCGCGCCGGTGAGGAAGCCGCGGCCGAGCGGGCTGTAGGGCACCAGGCCGATGCCCAGTTCCTCGCAGACCGCGAAGATGCCGTTGGTCTCCACGCCGCGCGTCCACAGCGAATATTCGTTCTGGATCGCAGTGACGGGCTGCACGGCGTGCGCGCGGCGCACCGTTTCGGCGCCCGGCTCGGACAGGCCGAAATGCTTGACCTTCCCTTGCGCGATCAGCTCCTTCACCGCGCCGGCAACTTCCTCGATCGCTACATCGGGATCGACGCGGTGCTGGTAGAACAGGTCGATCTGCTCGATGCCGAGCCGCTGGAGCGAAGCCTCGGCAACCGCGCGGATATGCTCGGGCCGGCTGTTCAGGCCCGGCTGCTGCACGCCGCCCGCGATGTTGAAGCCGAACTTGGTGGCGATCACCACCCGGTCACGCACCGGGCGCAGCGCTTCGCCGACCAGGCCTTCATTGGTGAAGGGGCCATAGACTTCGGCAGTGTCGAAGAACGTGACGCCGCGATCGACGGCGGCGCGCAGCAGGGCGCTGCTCTCCGCCGCGCTCAGCTTGCTGCCATAGGCGAAATCCAGCCCCATGCAGCCATAGCCGATCGCCGAGACTTCGAGGCCGTTGCCGAGAATGCGCTTCTGCATGTCTTGTCTTCCTGAGATGGGGTCACCCCTTGCCCGGCAGAGATAGGGCGGATCGCCCCGCCGATTAGGGGCTGTAATCTGAACGGGTTTATGAGAAATTCTCAGCAATGAACCGTCAGGATCTCGCCGATCTCGCTGCCTTCGTCGCCGTGGCGCGCGAGCGCAGCTTCACCCGCGCGGCAGCGCAGCTGGGCGTGACGCCGTCGGCGCTCAGCCACTGCATGCGCGGGCTTGAGGAGCGGCTGGGCGTGCGGCTGCTCAACCGCACCACGCGCAGCGTCACCGCCACCGAGGCCGGCGAGCGGATGCTGCGCTCCGTCGCCTTCCATCTCGACGAGATCGAGACGCATGTCGCGGCGCTCAACGACCTGCGCGAGCGGCCCGCCGGCAATATCCGCATCACCGCCGACGAATTCTCGCTCCAGACCGTGCTCTGGCCCCGGCTGCGCGGCGCGCTCGCCCGCTATCCGGACATCCGGCTGGAGATCGAGACCGACTATCGGCTGGTCGACATCGTCGCCGAGAAATTCGACGCCGGCGTGCGGCTGGGCGACATCATCGACAAGGACATGATCGCGGTGCCGATCAGCCCGGAAATGCGGATGCTGGTGGTGGCAACACCCGGCTATTTCGCCAAGGCCGGCCGCCCGCGCACCCCGCAGGAACTGGCCGGCCATTGCTGCATCAACCTGCGCCTGCCCACCCTGCGCGGCCTCTATGCCTGGGAGTTCGAGCGGGCCGGGCGGGCGCAGCGGGTGCGGGTGGACGGGCAGCTGACCTTCAACAGCATCTTCCATATCCGCGAGGCGGCACTGGACGGGTTCGGGCTCGCCTATCTGATGGAGAACCTGGTCCGCGAGCATCTCGACAGCGGCGCGCTGGAGGCAGTGCTCGAAGACTGGTCGCCGCCCTTTTCCGGCTATCATCTCTATTATCCGAGCCGGCGCCAGCCGACCCCGGCCTTCGCCGCGATCGTGGAGGCGCTACGCTACCGGCCCGGCCGCGAGGACCAAGCCTAGGGCACGGCCAGCCGGGCGAGCGCGCCGCCCGGCCGTGGCACCATCTCGAACCGGCCGCCGAGCTGGCCGGCCAGCGCAGCGGCGATGTGGAGGCCCAGGCTGGCGTGGCGGGTGATGTCGAAGCCAGGGGGGAGCCCCTGCCCGTCATCCTCGATCTCGATCGCGAAGCCCGGCTCGCGGCGCAGGCAGCGGATCACGATCCGCCCCCCTTCCCGCCCGCCAAAGCCGTGCTCGATCGCATTGGCCACCGCTTCGGCGACGATCAACGCCACCGGCACCGCGGCGTCCGGCGCGAGCTCGAGCGCATCGGGATCCTCGATCGTCAGCCCGACCGGCTTGCCGGCCGCCGCGATCACGTCCTCGGCCAGCGGTGCGAGCAGACCGCGCACACCCCGCGCCCCGCCGTCGGAGCGATAGAGCTGGCGGCTGATCCGCCCGATCGTCCCGACGCGGCGCGCGGCCTCGTCGAGCGCGGCCTGGGCGGCGGGGTCGCCGACATGGCGCTTCTGCAGCGCGAGCAGGCCGGCGGCGACCTGGAGATTGTTCGAGACGCGGTGCTGCAGCTCGTGGAACAGCAAGGTGCGCGTCTCGGCCAGCCGATGGTTGCGCTCGCGCTGCGCGATCAGCCCATGCGTCACCGTCTGCATCCAGTGGAACAGCAGCAGGACCAGCGTGCCGGCGGAAAGATAGAGGAAGATCGACGGCGCGACGCCCGGCAACGGCGCGTCGTGGAGCGGGTCCTTGATGAAGAACACCCAGCCAAGGATCCCGCCCAGCACCGCCGCGAGCAAGCCGGGCCGCACCCCGAACAGAAAGGCAGTGACGATCACGCCGGGCAGGAAAGTGGCATAGGGCAGGCCGGGCGGCAGCATGTTCCCGATCGCCAGGCGGATCAGCAGCGCGATCCCGGTGATCGCCAGGGTCAGGCCGATCTGGAGCCAGGGCCGGTCCGCGAGAAGCGGCAGCTTCTCCGGCCAGCGAACCTCTCCATCGACCTGGGTCATCGCTCTTCTCCTGCCGCTCCGGTGATAGCACAGGCCTCGGCCCGACATGCTGATCCGCGGCAAGGCGATGCGGGTATTTCCCGGCTACTCTTTGGAAATAACAGGAAAAAGGGGCATCCGTCGCCGGATGCCCCCGGTTTCCGGGCTTTCCGATCAGAAGCGGATGCCGACGCCACCCGCGACCTGGCGGCGCTGCAGGTTGACGCTGTAGAATCGGCCATAATCGGCATAGCTGGCATCGAGGAAGGCATAGGTCTTCTTGCCGAGGCCGACTTCGACGCCGACCGAGCCCTGAATGCCGCTCTTGCTCTCCGATTCGGAGATGCCGCCCGACTTGCCCTTGAACGTGATGCTGGCATAGCCGGCCTTCACATAGAGCAGCGACTTGGTGCCGACGACGAAGCCGAGCCGGCCGCCGACGCTGAGATTGCCGGTCTCTTCGAGGCAGACGCCGCCGCCGCACAGCGAAACGCTCGACAACTCGTAATTGGCATAGGGGCCGACCACGACCTTGTTGCCGGCGCGGATGTCGACGCCGATCTCGCCGCCATAGGAAACGGCGCTGCCGATCTTCCACACGCCGCCGCTGCCGTCGCTGATCGTCGGCGTCTCATAGCCGAGGCGGGCCTCGATGCGCGGGCCGGCAAAGTCATGGGCCGGCTCGGCCCGGTCCTGGGCAAAGGCCGAAACGGGCGCGAGCAGGAGCGTGGCAGCCGCAGCCGCGAAAAGCTTGTTCATGGATTCCCCCTTTTAGAAGCGTAAGATAACGCAAATACGCACCACCCCATTGCTGGAACGGGACGGTCGGCGGGGAATAGAAACGACCCCTTTCCGGGTCCAGTGGATTTTCCGTGGATTTGACCCGAAACGGAAAAGGGGCCCGGTTACCCGGACCCCTTCGCCATTTCTGCGGATTTACCCGCGGACGATCAGTCGTCGCCGCCGGTGAGGAACGCCGGCAGGCCGATATTCTCGCCGCCTTCGTCCTTCGATTCCGAACGCTCGCGGCGCGGGCCGCGGTCGCCACGATCGCCACGCGGGCCCCGGTCGCGATCGCCGCCCTCGCGGCGCGGACCACGATCGCCGCCACGGCCGCCGTCACGACGGCGGTCGCCACGATCACCGCGGTCACCCCGATCGCCGCGCGGTTCGCGCGGCTCGCGGGCCGGGCGGGTGTCTTCCAGCTCTTCGCCGGTCTCCTGGTCGACGACACGCATCGACAGGCGGACCTTGCCGCGCGGATCGATCTCGAGGACCTTGACCTTGACTTCCTGGCCTTCGCTCAGGGCGTCCGAGACCTTCTCGACGCGCTCGTTCTTGATCTCCGAGACGTGGACGAGGCCGTCCTTGCCGCCCATGAAGTTCACGAACGCGCCGAAATCGACCAGGTTGACCACCTTGCCGGTGTAGATCTTGCCGACCTCGGCTTCCTCGACGATGCCGAGGATCCAGTTCTTGGCGGCCTCGATCTGCGTCAGGTCCGACGAGGAGATCTTGATCACGCCCTCGTCGTCGATGTCGACCTTGGCGCCGGTGGTGGCGACGATCTCGCGGATCACCTTGCCGCCGGTGCCGATGACGTCGCGGATCTTGGTCTTGTCGATCGTGATCGTCTCGATGCGCGGCGCGTGCGCCGACAGTTCGGAGCGAGCCTCGCCCAGCGCCTTGTTCATTTCGCCCAGGATATGGGCGCGGCCGTCCTTGGCCTGGGCCAGGGCCGCCTCGAAGATCTCCTTGGTGATGCCGGCGATCTTGATGTCCATCTGCATCGTGGTGATGCCTTCGGACGTGCCCGCCACCTTGAAGTCCATATCGCCCAGGTGATCCTCGTCACCCAGGATGTCCGACAGGATCGCGAAATCCTTGCCCTCGAGGATCAGGCCCATGGCGATGCCCGAGACCGGGCGCTTGATCGGCACGCCGGCGTCCATCATCGCGAGGCTGCCGCCGCAGACCGAGGCCATCGACGACGAGCCGTTCGACTCGGTGATGTCGCTGGTCAGGCGGATCGTGTAGGGGAATTCCTCCTTCGACGGCAGCACCGGGTGCAGCGCGCGCCACGCCAGCTTGCCATGGCCGACTTCGCGGCGGCCCGGGGCGCCGAAGCGGCCCACTTCGCCGACCGAATAGGGCGGGAAGTTATAGTGCAGCATGAAGTTCTGGTACGAGAGACCGCCCAGGCCGTCGATCATCTGCTCGGCGTCCTTGGTGCCGAGGGTGCAGGTGGCGATCGTCTGGGTCTCGCCGCGGGTGAACAGCGCCGAGCCGTGCGCACGCGGGAGGAAGTGCGTCTCCGCCACGATCGGGCGGATCTGCGTGGTGGTGCGGCCGTCGATGCGCTTGCCGTCCTTCAGGATGGCGGTGCGGACGATCTCGGCTTCCAGCTTCTTGGTCAGCTTGATGCCGGCCATGACTTCCTGAGGCGACAGGCCGTCCTCGGCGAACTGCGCCTTGGCCTTCGCGCGCGCCTCGTTCAGCGCGTTCGAGCGGGCCGACTTGTCGGTCAGCTTGTAGGCGGCGGCGATGTCCTTGCCGATCAGCTTCTTGATCTTGTCCTTGAGCTTGGCGTTGTCGTCCTGCGACGCCATTTCCCAAGGCTCCTTGGCCGACTGCTCGGCCAGCTTGATGATCGCCTTGATCACTTCGCGGCAGGCATCGTGCGCGAACAGCACGGCGCCGAGCATGATCTCTTCCGAAAGCTCCTTGGCTTCCGATTCGACCATCATCACCGCGTCATAGGTGGCGGCGACGACCAGATCGAGCTCGCCGGCGGCGACCTGCTCGTCGGTCGGGTTCAGGATATACGCGCCATCGACATAGCCGACGCGGGCGGCGCCGATCGGGCCCATGAAGGGCACGCCCGAGATGGTGAGCGCGGCGGACGCGGCAACCATCGACAGGATGTCCGGCTCGTTCTCGCCGTCATAGCTCAGCACCTGAGCGATGGCGTTGATCTCGTTGTAGAAACCTTCCGGGAACAGCGGGCGGATCGGGCGGTCGATGAGACGCGAGACCAGGGTCTCCTTCTCGGTGGCGCCGCGCTCGCGCTTGAAGAAGCCGCCCGGGATGCGCCCGGCGGCCGAGAATTTTTCCTGATAATGGACGGTCAGCGGGAAGAAGTCCTGGCCTTCCTTCACGCTCTTCGCGGCCGTGACCGCGCAGAGCACCACCGTCTCGCCGAGGGTCGCCATCACGGCGCCGTCGGCCTGGCGGGCAACCTTGCCCGTTTCGAGAGTCAGCGTCTTGCCGCCCCACTCGATCGATACAGTCTTCTTGTCGAACATGTGTTTTCCTTCACTCCCGCTACCCGATGCAGCGGGGGCCTATGAGTTGAGCCATACGTGGCTCCAGGATCGGCCGGATTGCCGATCCCCGTCGTGCCTCCGGTGCGGAGGCGGTTCGGCACGGTAGCGTGCCCGAATGACAAAAAGGCGACCCGAGGGCCGCCTTTTCGGTTACTTGCGAAGCCCGAGCTTCGCGATGAGATCGGTGTAGCGGCTCTCGTCCTTCTTCTTCAGATAGTCGAGCAGGCTACGGCGCTTGTTGACCAGCATGAGCAGGCCGCGGCGCGAGTGATTGTCCTTGGCGTGCGTCTTGAAGTGCTCGGTGAGGTTCGAGATGCGCTCCGAGAGGATCGCGATCTGCACTTCGGGGCTGCCGGTATCGGTGCCGCCGCGGGCGTGTTCCTTGATGAGCGCTTCCTTGCGCTCGGCAGTGATCGACATAGTCTTTCCTTCGACANCGCTTACAGGTTGAAGCCGCGAACGACCCGGACGAAACCGGACTGAGCCTCCACCAGCGCGATGGGCACATCGCCCGATTGCGCGAAATATTGGCCGTCTTCAGCAGCGATCCCGGCCAGAACCTGCCCCTGTCGGAGCAGCCCTGCCTGGTCGGGAGCGAGAGATAGAGCCGGGATGTCGTCCAGCCCCGCCCTCAATGGCAGGAGGAGGTGTTCAAGGGTGCGCGCCATACCGGCTTCTGCCAGTTTGTCCAGCGAAATCGCGTGATCGAGCGTGAACGGCCCGGCCTTCACCCGGCGGAGCATCGTGACATGGCCCACCGTGCCCAGCGCCAGGGCGATGTCGCGTGCGAGGCTGCGGATATAGGTGCCCTTGGAGACATGGGCGCACAGGGTGATTGTTTCCACTTCCTCCTCCGCACCCCTTTCGTCATCCCGGCTTTCGCCCGGATGACGGATCCGGAGATCGTGGATCACCACGTTGCGGCTGGCCAGCGTCACTTCTTCCCCGGCCCGGGCCAGGTCATAGGCGCGCTCGCCATCGACCTTGAGCGCCGAATAGGCTGGCGGCACCTGTTCGATCGGGCCGGTGAAGCGCGGCAGCACCGCTTCGATCCCGGCACGCGACGGGCGCACCGCCGACGTGGCGGCCGCCTCGCCCTCCAGATCGAGCGTGTCGGTCTGCACCCCGAAGCCGATGGTGAAATCATACACCTTGTCGCTGTCGAGCATCCGCCCCGCCAGCTTGGTCGCCTCGCCGATCGCCACCGGCAGCACCCCGGTCGCCAGCGGATCGAGCGTGCCGCCATGGCCGACCTTGAACTTGCCGTACTTGCCGTCGCGCAGCGCGCGCTTGACGGCGCTCACGCCCTGAGTGGAGCCGAGGCCCAGGGGTTTGTCGAGGATGATCCAGCCATGCATCCGGCGGCCCCTAGCCGAGGCCGGCCGCCGGAGCCAGCGTCAGGCGCCCTTGGCCTTGCCGGCCTTCGCCGCCTTGGCCGGCGGCGGGCCGCTATGGACGATATCGTCGATCCTGCACCGCTCGCGCCCGGCGATGATCGTGTCGCCGCGATCGATCTGGAAGCCGCCGGCAAAGGTCTTGAAGCCCACGCCGATCGCCCAGGGCAGCTCGTTGCAGCGGCCGAAGAAGCTCACATAATACCAGTTGCGCCGGGCATCCTGAATATAGACGCCATCGCCATCGTCGGTGGATTCGAAGGTGCGGATGTCGTTCCGGGTCATGAACGGGATCGTCGCCGGCTCGCCCGATTTGGGCCCGGGCGTGGGACCGGCCTGCTGCGCCGAGGCAGCGGAGGTGACGAACAGCGCCGGCAGCGCCAGCGCGAGGACGGTCTTGCGGAACATGGCTCGTCTCCTTTCGAAGACCATGTGGAACACTCCTGCCCTGCGGCTTAGCATAGTCAGGCTGTACGCTGCATGAAGTGGCGCCGGCACAGCGCGACATAGCGCTCATTGCCGCCCACCTCGCGCTGCTCGCCCTGCCGCACGGCATTGCCCGCGCCATCGACGCGCAGGTTCATCGTCGCCTTGCGCCCGCATTCGCACACCGACTTGATCTCGACCAGCGAGTCGGCGAGCGCGAGCAGTTCGGCCGAGCCGGGGAAGAGCCGGCCCTGGAAATCGGTGCGCAGGCCGTAGCAGAGCACCGGGATGCCCACCTCGTCGGCGAGATGGGCGAGCTGGCGGACCTGGGCGGGCGAGAGGAACTGCGCCTCGTCGACCAGGATGCAGGCAAGCGGCGATTCGTAATGCGCGTCCTCGGCGATGCGGCGCAGGTCGGTCGCTTCCTCGAACGGGATCGCATTGGCGCTGATGCCCAGCCGCGAATCGATCACGCCCTTGCCGCCCCGGTCATGGATGCCGGCCGTGAACAGCAAGGTGCGCATGCCGCGCTCGCGATAGTTGAAATCGGCCTGGAGCAGCGTGGTCGATTTGCCCGCATTCATCGAGGCATAGTAGAAATAGAGCTTGGCCATCTTATGCAAGAATCTCGACGGAGACGGATGCTGCTTCTCCGACCTTCCGAGCAACGCCCTTGTCGAAAGTGGCGAATTTATCAGCCACGTCCTCCGACATGATCAGGTGCATCGCGTCTGCCCAATCCGCGCCCGACCTGTATTGCTCAATGGCCCAGTGCAGGCGATCCGAACCTTGGGTCCGTATCGTTTCGATCGAGAGAAGGACGGTCATTGCGTCAGCCACGACCGAACGCGCCAGCTTCAATCGCTTGTGGAGCAACCAGCCCAGTTCCAGCCAAACAGTCGGCGTGACCCAGACTGGTTCCGCCAGAACAGCGCTGGCGATCCTGTGCTGCGGCACATCGTCGGCCAGGATGAAACGCGCCAGCACATTGGTATCGACGGACCTCATGCGTCGTCCGCAATCTCGGATGACCACCCCAAATCCTCGACGGCAACCGGCGGTCCCGCATGCTTGTAGATTGTGCGAAGCTGCCGAACGGCCTGCTCGACCGTTAGCGATGCTTGCCGCTCCTGACGGCGCGTGAGGTAAATTCCGCTCGATGTCTCGATGACTTCGAGATCGGCCCCAGCAGCCCAGCCAAGCCGATCCCGTATGGATTTGGGAACAACCACCTGACCCTTGTCGGACATGCGAGTGTGCGCGTTCATGGCGGTAAGATGCGTCTTACCGGCGCGGGAGTCAATCGCCCTCACCATCCTCGCCCAGGTCGCGCGCCACCTTGGGATCGCGCAGCAGCTTGTCGATATGGCTGCCCTCGTCGAAGCTCTCGTCCGCCAGGAACTTGAGCCTGGCCGCATATTTCATCTTCACCCTGTGCGCGACCTCGCGCTGGAGATAGGCGGTGTTGGTGCGCAGCGCCTTGATCACCACTTCCTCGTCCTTGCCGAGCAGCGGCTTCACGAACACGGTGGCATGGCGCAGATCGGGCGACATCCGCACTTCGGTGATCGAGACCATGTGGCTGGCCAGCGTCTCGTCGTGCACCTCGCCGCGCTGCAGGATCTCGCTCAGCACATGGCGCACCTGCTCGCCGACGCGCAGCAGGCGGACGGAACGCTCTTCGGTGGTGGTCTGCGTCTTCATTTCTCACCCCGGCGCGCCATCGCGCCTTCCATCACGCGGCCCGTGAAGGTGCCGCGGGCGACCATGTTGCCGCCTTCGTCGAACAATTCGGCCTCGGTGACCGCGATCGTCTTGCCCAGGCTCACCACGCGCCCCTTCCCCGTGAAGCGGCCGGGCCGGGCGGGCTTGAGGCACACCACATGGAAATCGATCGTCGGCGCATAGACCCGCCCCTCGCTCGCCGCGAACAGGCAGGGGCCCTGCGTGTCGTCGAGCATCGCTGCCAGGAACCCACCCTGCACCGTGCCCGCCGGATTGAGGAACCGGCCGTCGATCGCGAAGCCGATCTCGATCGTCCACGCCGCCGCGTCGAACCCCTTCATCTCCCAGCCGAGCAGCCGGGCGGAGGAAGGCGACGGGAAATCGTCGAAGATCGAAGCCATCTATTCTCCACCTCTTCTCCCTCTCCCCTTGTGGGAGAGGGAGGGAGCCGACGAAGTCGGCGGAAGGGTGAGGGGGAATGGGGTGAGGATCAAGTCCCCCTCACCCTTCCCACGCCTTCGGCGCGGGCCCCTTCCCTCTCCCACAAGGGGAGAGGGAGATTCTTACAGCGTGCGCTCGCGCATCTCGACTTCGAAGGTCTCGAGATAGTCGCCCGCCTTGATGTCGGTGAAGTTCTGGCTGAACGTCACGCCGCATTCCAGGCCCGCGCGCACTTCGGCCACATCGTCCTTGAACCTGCGCAGCGAGGCGATCTCGCCCTGGTAGATGATGACATCGTCCCGGGTGATGCGCGCCTTGAGCGCCTTGCGGATCGCGCCTTCGGTAACGAGCAGACCGGCGGCCTTCCCGTGCTTGCCCGCCGAGAAGACTTCCTTGATCTCGGCGCGGCCGACGACGGTTTCGAAGGCTTCCGGACCAAGCTGGCCGGCCATGCCCGCGCGGATCTCGTCGGTCAGGTCGTAGATCACGTCATAATATTTGAACGCGACCTTGTTGCGCTCGGCGATCTCGCGCGCCTTGGCGTTCGGGCGGACGTTGAAGCCGATGATCGGCGCACCGGCGGCGCCGGCGAGCGTCACGTCGCTTTCGGTGATGCCGCCCACGCCGGCATGGAGAACGCGGGCCTTGATGTCGTCGGTGCTGATCTTGTTGATCGCCGCGACGATCGCCTCGACCGTGCCCTGGGTATCCGCCTTGACGACCAGCGGATATTCCATCGCCTGCTTTTCCTTGAGCGCCGAGAACATGCTCTCGAGGCTGGCCGGCGCCTGGGTGGTCCGCTTCTGGAGCGCGACGCCCTGGCGATATTCGGCGACTTCGCGCGCGCGCGCCTCGTTCTCGACGACCTGGAGCGGATCGCCCGCCATCGGCACGCCGGAGAGCCCCAGGATCTCGACCGGAACCGACGGGCCGGCTTCCTTGACCTGCTGGCCCTTGTCGTTGACCAGCGCGCGGACCTTGCCGCTCTCGGCGCCGACCACGAAGACGTCGCCGACCTTCAGGGTACCACGATTGACCAGGACGGTGGCGACCGGGCCGCGGCCCTTGTCGAGCTTGGCCTCGATCACGGTGCCCTCGGCCTCGCGGTCCGGATTGGCCTTGAGGTCGAGCAGTTCGGCCTGGATCTGGATCTTGGCGATCAGGTCGTCGAGGCCGATCTTCTTGAGCGCGGAGACTTCGACGTCCTGCGTCTCGCCGCCCATTTCCTCGACGATCACTTCATGCTCGAGCAGGCGCTCGCGCACGCGCTGCGGATTGGCGCTGTCGAGGTCGACCTTGTTGATCGCCACGATCATCGGCACGCCGGCCGCCTTGGTGTGGTTGATCGCCTCGATCGTCTGCGGCATCAGCCCGTCGTTCGCAGCGACCACCAGCACGACGATGTCGGTGATGTCGGCACCGCGAGCGCGCATCTGCGTGAACGCCTCATGGCCCGGCGTGTCGAGGAAAGTGATCTTCGACTTGTCCTTCAGCGTGACCTGATAGGCGCCCATATGCTGGGTGATGCCGCCGGCCTCGCCCTTCACCACGTCGGTGCCGCGCAGGGCGTCGAGCAGCGAAGTCTTGCCGTGATCGACGTGACCCATGATCGTCACCACCGGCGCGCGCGGCTGCAGCGTGTCCTCGGCATCGGCCTCGGACACGTCCAGATCGACGTCGCTCTCGCTGACGCGCTGCAGGTTGTGGCCGAATTCGGTGACGAGCAGCTCGGCGGTGTCCTGGTCGATCGTCTGGTTGACGGTGACCGGCATGCCCATCTTGAACAGCGCCTTCACTAGGTCGGCCCCCTTTTCGGCCATCCGGTTGGCGAGCTCCTGCACGGTAATCGCCTCGGGGACGACCACGTCGCGGACCTGCTTCTCGCGCGGCGCCGACGAACCGCCATAGGAACGACGATGCTCCTTCTCGCGGGCGCGCTTCAGCGCGGCGAGCGAGCGGGCACGGGCGCCGTCCTCGCCGCCCAGGGCGCGATTGACGGTGAGCTTGCCCGACTGGCGGCGATCGTCGCCCTTGCGGTCGCGCTGCTGCGGACGCGCGGGCT
>OAOK01000110.1_pt1 | contig 15930 bp, 16 predicted proteins | sample 1641101 | NCBI WGS metagenome assembly OAOK01 (sample SAMEA104232307, study PRJEB22302) | sediment metagenome | biome: forest; feature: aquifer; material: sediment | place: USA | collected 2011-08-07 | depth 0.01 m
GAGCCGGCCCCGGCGTCCGTCACGCCGGCCCGCGCCGAGCCGGTGGTGCAGCCCGTGCGCCCCGCGCCGAAACCCGAGCCGACGCCCCCGGGCCCGGCCAGGGTAGGCCAGGAGGATTCGGTGCTCGCCGCGATCGTCGGCGGTATCACGATCCCCGCCGACGAGCTCGCCGCCGTCACCGCGACGCCGACCGAGCCGGTGGAGGTGCCGGCTCCGGTGCCGATGCATGTCCCGGAGGCCAGGCCTGCCGCGCCGTCCAAGCCGAAACCGGAACCGGTCGCGGCCAAGCCGAAGCCCGAACCGGCGGAGGCAAAGCCCGATCCAAAGGCCAAGCCCGATCCAAAGGCCAAGCCGGATCCAAAGGCCAAGCCGGCGCCCGAGGAAGCGAAGAAAGGCAAGCCCGATCCCAAGGCGACGGCGAAGAAGCCGGAGCCCAAGAAGCCCGATCCGGCCAAGACCGATCCCAGCCGCATCTGGGTGCAGGTGGCGGGCGGCGCCAATGAGGATTCGCTTGCCAAGGCCTGGAAGGGCGTGGTCGCGAAGGCGCCGGCGGCGATGAAGGGCAGGAGCGCCTGGACGACGCCGCTGCGCGCAACCAACCGCGTGCTCGCCGGCCCGTTCAAGACCAGCGCGGAGGCACAGGCGTTCGTCAATACGCTGGGCAAGGCGGGCGTCTCCGGCTTCGTCTTCACCAGCGAGGCCGGGCAGAAGGTGACCAAGCTGGCGCCGTAGCGCTTCGCCAAAGATCCAAGCCGTCATTCCCGCGAAAGCGGGGACCCATCTCCCGGACTAGCCCAATCCGCACCGGCGGTTTGTGCTGCCAGCGCCGGAGATGGCCCCGCTTTCGCGAGGGTGTCGCAAGAGGGTGGGATGACGGGTCGGGATTGGGCTGATAGGAGCCGCCCAGTGAAAGCGATCTCTCCCTGGGCCTCCACGCCCGAAGCCAGCCGTGGCCGCCTCCATCCGGAGCCCGGCGGTACCGCGCGGGGGCCGCGCGATGCCTTTCAGCGCGATCGCGACCGGATCATCCACTCGATCAGCTTCCGGCGCCTGCGTCACAAGACCCAGGTATTCATGGCGCCCGATGGCGATCATTTCCGGGTGCGGCTCACCCATAGCCTGGAAGTCGCGCAGATCGGCCGGGCGATCGCGCGCACGCTGGGGCTCAACGAGGACCTGACCGAGGCGCTCTGCCTGGCGCATGACATCGGCCATCCGCCCTTCGGCCATGCCGGGGAAAAGGCGCTGAGCGCGGCGCTGGCCGGGCAGGGCGGGTTCGACCACAACGGCAACACGCTCCGCACGCTGACCGTGATCGAGCGCCCCTATCCGGCCTGGGATGGGCTGAATCTCACCTGGGACACGCTGGAGGGCCTCGCCAAGCACAATGGCCCGATCGACCATCCCGAATGGGCGCTGGCCGAGGCGGATGCCGCGTTCCCGCTGGAGCTTGGGAGCTGGCCCTCGCTCGAGGCCCAGGTCGCGGCGATCGCGGACGACATCGCTTATGACAATCACGACATCGATGACGGGCTCCGGGCGGGGCTGCTCCAGCTCGACCAGCTGTTCGAAGTGCCGATGATCGCCCAGGGCTGGCGCGAGGTGGAGGCGAAATTTCCCGGTTGCGAGCGTCGCCGCCTGCTCAGCGAGCTGATCCGCGCCCAGATCGGCGCGATGGTCAACGACCTTATCGGTGCCACGCGCCGTCGCATTGCGGAGAGCGGCGTGGAAACGGTGGCGGATGTCCGCGCCGCGGGCCAGGTGCTCGCGCACTTCTCGGACGGAATGCGCGAAGCCGAACGCGGCCTCAAGCGCTTCATGTATGCCAATCTCTATCACCATCCGAGCCAGCTTGCCGCGGCGGAGGCGGCGGGCACGGTGGTGGCGGGCCTGTTCGACGTATATCGCGCCGATCCGTCGCTGATGCCGGCGCAATGGACCGAGTCGCTGCCCGTCGGCGAACCCGCCCGCAGCCGGCATATCGCCGACTTCATCGCCGGCATGACCGATCGCTATGCCGTCGCGCGCTACAAGGAACTGGTCGGCACGATCGACTTGCCCGAGGGGTTCTGACGCGGCGTGGAGCCGGAGCGTCGCCGCCCCGGCCCCACGCTGCTCCGGACCGGTTCAGCGCGCGGCGATCTGCGCTGGCGCCTTCTCCCTGGGCGCGCGGAACGAGACGCGGGTATCGTTCACATAGCCCTCGACCCAGCCATTCTTCACGTTCAGGCGGAATTCGCCGCCCTTGCTCGTGCGGCCCTCGAGGATCTGGGCCTTGTCCCTGGTGGTGATCGAATAGGTATAGGTCACGCCCTCATGGGTGAAGCTACGCTCGCTCGCGATCGCCGTCGGGGCGGCAAAGGTCAGGGCAGCGGCCGCGGCCGCGAAAAGAAACTTCGACACGATCTTTCTCCTTGATGGATCAGGAGCCAGACCGGCATCCGGTTTGTTCTGTTATTGCGTCGATCTATGTTGCGGTGCAGCAAGGTCGACAATCGCAAAGGTGGCCGGCGCCGGTTGCAGGAAATGCATGCGAGGAAAATGACGAAGCGCGGCGTCGAACCGAAGTGTGGCAAACTTCTGCGACATTTGGCGCGTAGTCCGGACATATAACGGACAGGGGAGTCGCATGTCGGACGCCAGTATTGCGCTCAACCGCTTCGGTCTTGGTGCCAGGCCGGGCGAGGATGCCGGGGCCGATCCCCGCAAATGGCTCGCCGGGCAGATCGCCGGCTTCGATCCGCGCCCGCAGATGATCGCGGCGCAGGTGCCCAGCACTCGGGTGGCGAGTGACCTCGCGGATTTCTACGAGCGCCAGCGGCAGATCCGCCAGGCCGAGGGACCGCGCAACCGGCAGCCGCAGCAGCCGCCCGCCATGCCGGCGAGACCCGCGGGCGCGCAGCCGCCCATGGCGGAGGGCGGGGCGATGCAGGACATGCAATCCGCCGCGCCGGCGATGCAGGCGGGCATGCAGCCGGCCGCGAAGCCGCTCTATCAGGGCGAGGACGCGGCGATGATGGCCCGGCGCGAAGCGCGGCGCCAGCAGCAGCAAATCTATGTCGGCATGGTTTCCGCCCGCGCGTTGAGCGCGATCACCACGCCCACGCCCTTCGCCGAGCGGCTCGTGCATTTCTGGGCGAACCACTTCGCCGTATCGGCCGACAAGCTCGAACTGGTCGGGCTGGCGGGCACGATGGAGTTCGAGGCGATCCGCCCGCACGTGATGGGCAGGTTCGGCGACATGCTCAACGCGGTCGAGCGCCATCCGGCGATGCTGCTCTATCTCGATCAGGCCGTCTCGATCGGCCCGAACAGCCCCGCCGGCCAGCTCGCCGCCCGCCGCCAGGCCCAGCGGCGCGCCGGGCTCAACGAGAATCTGGCGCGCGAGATCATGGAGCTCCACACGCTGGGCGTGCGCAGCGTCTACACCCAGGCGGACGTGAGCGAGTTCGCCCGGGCGATGACCGGGTTCACCGTGGCGGGGCTCGGCCGCGGCGCCGGTGCGCGCTATGCCGGCACCGCCGATGGCGCGCCCGGCAGCTTCGTCTTCGCCCCGCGGCTGCACGAGCCGGGCACCCGCACGATCCTGGGCCGGCAATGGGCGCAGGAAGGCGAGCGGCAGGCGGCCGCAGTGCTCGATCATCTCGCCACGCACCCGGCGACCGCGAAGCACATCGCGACCAAGCTGGCCCGGCATTTCGCCAGCGACGATCCGCCCGCACCGCTGGTCGCGCGGCTGGAAAAGGCGTTCCTGAGCTCGGGCGGCGACTTGCCGACCGTCTATCGCACGTTGATCGCGTCGCCCGAATGCTGGGCGCCCCAGCCGGCCAAGTTCAAGTCGCCCTGGGAATGGTCGATCTCGGCGCTGCGTGCGCTCGGCACGCAGCAGGTGCAGGGCAATGCCGTCAACGGGCTGCTGGGCCAGCTCGGCCAGCCGACCTGGAAGCCGGGCTCGCCGGCGGGCTGGGACGATGTCGCCGGCGCCTGGGCCGGCCCCGATGCGGTGATGCGGCGAGTCGAGGCGGCCGAGCGCATGGCGCAGCGCGCCCGCGACACGATCGATGCGCGGCAGCGCGCTGCTCAGCTCTTCCCCGGCACGCTGAGTACCGGCACCGCCCAGTCGATCGCGCGCGCCGAAAGCCCGGGCCAGGGCCTCGCCCTGATGCTCGTCTCGCCCGAATTCATGCGGAGGTAAGCTCGATGACCGCATTTTCCCGTCGCCGCTTCGTCGCCCTCGGCGCCTCGGCCGTCTTCGCATCCACCTTCGGCGCTCGCATGGCCTTTGCCCGCGCGGCGACCGATCGGCGCTTCGTCTTCATCATCCAGCGCGGTGCCGCCGACGGGCTGCATACCGTCGCGCCGGTGGGCGATCCCGCCTATGCGAGCCAGCGCGGCCAGCTCGCCGAGGACTTTGCCTCGGCACCGAAGCTCGACTCGATGTTCGCGCTCCATCCGGCGATGAAGAACGTCTATGGCCTTTACGGCGCCAAGCAGGCGCTGTTCCTGCATGCCGTCGCTTCGCCCTATCGCGACCGTTCGCATTTCGACGGGCAGAACGTGCTCGAGACCGGCGGCACCTCGGCCTATCAGCTCAAGGACGGCTGGCTGAACCGGCTGCTCACCCTGCTGCCCGCCGACGACAAGGCAATCGCGCTCGCTGCCACGGTGCCGCTGGCGCTGCGCGGACCGGTGGAAGTGGCGAGCTATGCCCCTTCGGCGCTGCCCGATGCCTCGGACGACCTGCTGATGCGCGTCACCCAGATGTATCAGGGCGACGCGCAGCTCCACGGCATCTGGGAACAGGCGACAGCCACGAAGATGCTCACCAGCGATCTCGCATCGGACAATGGCCGCAACGCCGCGGCCACGGGCGATCTCGCCGCCAAGATGCTGGCGGCCGAGAACGGCTCGCGGATCGCGATGATCGAGACTGGCGGCTGGGACACGCATGCCGGCCAGCGCGGGCGGCTGGCGGGCCAGCTCAACGGGCTCGATCAGATGATCGGCGCGCTGCAGAAGGGGCTGGGGCCGTTGTGGAGCAACACGGTGGTGCTTGTCGCCACCGAGTTCGGACGCACGGTGAAGGTCAACGGCACGCAGGGGACCGATCACGGCACCGGATCGGTCGCGATGCTGATGGGAGGCGCGGTGAACGGGGGGCGCGTGGTCGCCGACTGGCCGGGCCTCGCCGACGCGGCGCTCTACGAGAATCGCGACCTCAAGCCTACTACCGGGCTCGATGCGGTGATCGGCTCGACGCTCTCGGCGCATTTCGATCTCAGTCCCCAGGCCACGGTGCAGAAGCTGTTCCCCGACGTGCAGGCGGCGCGGCCGATCCAGGATCTGGTGCGGGCCTGATCCGACGGACCGTCGCGGCGGCGGCGCGGCGCCAACCCGGCCTTAACCTTCGCTCCCTAGCATGTGCGCAGTCGCGTGTTGAGGACTGAGAGTGCCGCTGTCGCCCCGATCGCCCGGACCCGTGCGCATCGCGCTTGCCACGCTCGGCAAATGCGCCCTTGCGCTCGCCGTGTTCACGACGATCTTCGGCGGGTGGCAATGGGTCCTGGCGCGCCAGCCCCTGCCTGGCGCCTCCAATCGCGAGGGTGCGTGCGTGCTGTGGTTCGTCGGCAGCTCGACGATGAGCCGCTGGTCCTCCCTCCAGGACGATCTCAAGCCCTGGATCGCGCAGAATCGCGGCATGGGCGGCGCGACCATGGCGGAGATCAATCTCCACATCGCGCATGATCAGGCCAGGCACGCCCCCCAGGCGATCGTCTATTATGCCGGCGACAATGATCTCGCCTTCGGCCGTTCGGTGGACGAGACGGTGGCGGACCTGCGCGAGTTCCTCGCCATCAAGTCGCGCCTGTTCGGCCAGACGCCGGTATTCGTCATCTCGCTGAAGCCCAGTCCCACCCGCTGGGACCGGCGCGACCAGCAGGACCGGTACAATCTGGTCGCGCGGACGATCGCCGGGCAGCGGCCGGACGTCACCTATGTCGATATCGTGCCGCTGCTGCTTCTGCAGGGCCGGCCGGGACCCTTCTACAATGAGGACGGCCTGCATCTGAACGACGAAGGCTATCGGCGCTGGACGATCGCGCTGCGCCGTGCGCTGGACGAGAACCTGCCGCGGAACGTCCTGCAACGATGCCATTCCGAATCGCCTTAGAGGGGCGCATGACTTGAGGCAGGTGCTGGGAAGGTTACGGCAGAATTCATACCGTTTCGCCGCCGCGAGGAACGGCTGATTAAGCAATTTGATCTAGATTAAATCCCAGTCAACTGCACCCGTAGTTGCTCAGGGGGCGAATTTGCGAGGCGAGCGGATTGCCGGTTTGGACAACTGGCGCGCGCTGCTGATGCTGGCCGGGATCTTCCTGCACGCCACGACCGTGCAGGAGATCGACCGGCCCGTCTTCGTGCTGATCGCCAAGACGTCCTCAAATTTCCGCATGGGCACCTTTTTCGCGGTTGCCGGGCTGCTCAGCCTGCTCGCCATCGCCAAGCGCGGGGCCGATCCCTGGCTGGCGCGCCGCAGCTTCCAGATCGGTATCCCGATGCTCTTCGGGCTGTTCGTGCTGGCCCCGTTGATGAGCGCCTGCATGAGTTGGCATGCGTTCGGCACCATGGTGCCGGCGCTGCCGGAACTCGGCTGGTGGCATTTCTGGTTCCTGGTCGACCTGCTCGCCTATGCTCCGATCACCTTCTGGCTCTTCCGAGCGGACCAGGCGCATGCGATCTTCACCCGCATCGATCGATGGGTGGCGCGCGATCGCCCCTCGGTGACGCTGATCATCCTGGCCGTGGGTGTGGCGGCGGCGATGGGCGTCCTGCTCGTCGCGCGGCTGGCCGGCATGGCAGGCGGGCTCGCCGAGCCGGTCTGGGCGGCCCATCAGATCCTGGGCTATGCGCCGCTCTACGCGTTCGGCGTGATCCTGGCGGGCTCGCCGGCCCTGTTCCGCCACATGACCGCGCGTACCGGTCCCGCCTTCACGGTGCTGGCGATGGTGTTCGCGCTCTGCCTGGCCTCGCGGCTGCTGCCGGGGGGCGGGAAGGGCCTTTTCGACGGGCCGGCCAGCCTGCTGAACGTGGTGACCTCGTGCCTGTGCCCCCCGGCGGTCACGGTGCTGATCCTGCGGTCGGCGATCGCGATGCGCGGAACGCCGCCGCTGTTCCGGCGGATATCGGACGCGGCCTTCACCATCTACATGGTGCATTTTCCGATCATCCTCGCGCTCGACCTGCTGCTCGATCCGCTGCGGCTCAATCCCTATGTCTCCTATCTGCTGCTCGTGGGATTGTCGGGCTGGCTCTCCTATCTGGTGCATCGCCTGGTCGTCACGCGCTTCCCCTTCGCGGCGATGCTGCTCAACGGCGCCAATCCGGCCAAGCCGCGTGCGGCCGTAACCGAATAGAGCGACTGCCCGTGCGCCCGCGGCATGTCTGTCCAACTTACATACGTTCTTGATTGCATGTAAATGTGCGCCTAGGCTGCCGCTACCGGCGAAGACCGGCGATCGGGGAGGAACAGTTGCGCATCGATTGCCCGATGGGCGCGGTGCGGCATGCACGACAACCAGCCGGACTTCCCGCTCGCCACTCCGCGCGGCCGAACTGCTCGGCCGGCCTCGATCGATTCGGGGCCACCGATGCGGTTCGAAGGAGAAAATCGATAAGCGCAAGGAGAGGCAGATGAAGACAGTATCTCGGGCGATTTTCACCACATTGGTTTCCAGTGTCGCTCTGGCCGCCGCCCTGCCGGCGAGCGCCCAGTCCATTCCCAACGCGCCGACCGGCCCGGTGGAGACGCAATATTATGCCAATGGCAGCTATGCGACGACCACGACCCGCTCCGCCGCGGCCTGTGATTCCAAGGGCAATCAATGCGATGTCTTCTATCCGTCCAACATCGCGTCGCTGAACATTCGCCTGCCGCTGGTGGTATGGGCCAATGGCACCGGCTCCACGCCGGACAATTACACCAACTGGCTGAAGCACCTCGCCAGCTGGGGCTTCATCGTCGTGGCGACGCGCGACCAGCAGACCGGCTATGGCAACACCGTGCTGGATTCGCTGGCCTATATGCGGGCCGAGGAAGCGAACCCGTCCAGCCCCTTCTATCACCGCGTCGATTTCGCCCATGTCGGGGCGGCGGGCCATTCGCAGGGCGCTTCGGGCGCCGCCAATGCGATGTTCCACTCGAACGGGGTGATCACCACCACGGTGACGTTCGAGCTGCCGAACCAGAATTGGTGCAACCCGGCCGACAATTGCCTGCTCACGCCGACGCTGACCGGCGGCTCGGGATCGATCTTCTATGTGAGCGGCACGGCGGACAGCCTGATCGCGCCGGACACCCAGAGCGGCGGTACCCAGCTCAACTCGCAAACGGCCTATTACAACGCCACGCCGGGCACGATGCTCAAGGCCAAGGGCCTGCTGAAGGGCGCCAACCACAATGACATCACCGGCACGCCGGGCTGTGGTGCGCTCGGCTTCCTCAAGGCCTGCGCGAACGGGGTCTATGGCTATATGGGCTTCCCGACCGCCTGGCTTGCCTGGCAGCTGAAGGGCGATGCCGTCGCCGGCGCCGCGTTCAAGAACGGGACCGGCGAGTTCTTCACCGCGAACGCCTGGACCGGGCGGATCTCCAATATTCCTTGAGCTTCTGGTCGCGCGCCGCGGTCCGGGCGGCGCGCGGCCAACCCCTATCCATGAAAGGCAGGAACATGGTCCGTACCTATGGCATCGCCGCGGCGCTGATCGTGGCGGCGGCCGCCATCGCCTTTTTCGCCTGGCCACGAAGCGCGCCCGTCGCGGCCGATGCCGGCGCCGTCGTGGTGCGGCCGGCCGAAGCCCCGCCCACGCCGGCACCGGTGGCCATGGTGCCGCCGGCCGTGCCCGCGCCGCAGCCGCGATCGGCGGCGGAAACCGCGATCCTGGCATCGATGGAGGATCCGCATGCCGAATTGCGCGATGTCGTCGTCCGGCGGGACGCGCCGCAGATCGCCTGTGGCGAGAAGCGGACCGCGCGGGATCCCGTGTTCCGGCGGTTCGTTTGGCTCGGGCATCTGAAGATGCTCGCAACCGATGACGGGACGAAGGACTTCGGCAATATCGCCGCAGTCTGCCGGGAAGGGCAGCCGGTTCCCTGATCCGTCAGCCGGGCGACGGGATGATCGGGCGCCCGCGGGAGTCGATGACGCCCGCGTTCGTCGCGCCTTCGACCAGCAGGCGCAGGAAATCGACCGAGCGCCGCATGTCCGCGGGGTTCGGCGCAAGGACCTGCGCGATCGACAGCCCGCGCACGGCCCAGACGAACAGGCGGATGCCGGCGAGCATCTCGCTATCCTCGCCGCTGCCGAACTGCTGCTTGATCGTCTCGAGCGACATCTGCTCCACTCTCGCCTGCATCGGCGCGACGAGCGCGGCCAGCTCGGGATCGCTGCGCGACGCCTGGAGTATCTCGAGCACGGCGAGCCCGGAGGGGCGGCTCAGCACCTCCCAGAGCATTTCCGGCCAGTCGGCGAGGCGCGCGCCGCGACCGGTATCGACGGCGATCCGCTCATAGGCGCGCCTCTCGCGCTCGTAGACGCTGCCGATCACATCGGCCATCAGCTGCGCGCGCGTGCCGAAATGGTGATGCAGCGCGCCGCGGGTGACGCCGGCCTCTTCGGCGATCGCCTCGGTCGAGGTGCCGGCATAGCCCTTGCGATAGAGCAGCCGGATCGCGGCATCGAGCAGCGCCTCCCGCGTTTCGGCGGTGCGCTCCGCCTGTGTCCGACGCTTCCTGCCCGCAGCTGCCTCCGCCACCTTGTCTTGTGTCCCTTCCGATCGCCGGTTCCGGCAAAGCGACCCATTTGGCGGGTCGCGGCAAGATCCGTCAACACGTGCCACGCCATGGCGCGGGGATGGCGAAGTTCGGCCGGGGGCTGTGCAGTTTCGGCCGCATCCGCTAAGGCGCGCGCTTCCGCAACCACTGGAACCGTGAATGACGCTCTACGCACGCTTCGCCGCGCATCTGAACCTCGCCCTGGACGCGCTCGTCCTCGCCGGTGACCTGCCTGCGGGGCTGGAGCGACGTGCGGTCACCGTCGAGCCGCCGCGCGACGCCTCGCACGGGGACCTGGCCACCAACGCCGCGATGGTGCTCGCCAAGCCGGCGGGGACCAATCCGCGCGCACTGGCCGAGAAGATCGGCGCGGAGCTGGAGAAGCTGGACGAAGTTGCCTCGGTCTCGATCGCGGGCCCCGGCTTCATCAACCTGACGCTCACCGACGCGACCTGGCGCGGCGAGCTGGTGGCGATCCTCGATGCCGGCGACGATTATGGCCGCTCCGCCATGGGCGCGGGCACGACCGTGAACGTCGAATATGTCTCGGCCAACCCGACGGGCCCGATGCACATGGGCCATTGCCGCGGCGCGGTGGTGGGCGATGCGCTCGCCTCGCTGCTCGAATTCGCCGGCCACAAGGTGATCCGCGAATATTATGTCAACGACGCGGGCGGCCAGGTCGACGTGCTCGCGCGCTCGGCGCATCTTCGGTACCGGGAAGCGCTGGGCGAGACGATCGAGATTCCCGAGGGGCTCTATCCGGGCGAGTATCTGAAGCCGGTCGGCGCGAAGCTCGCGGCGGAGTTCGGCGACAAGTACGTCTCCGCGCCGGAGAGCGAATGGCTCGTGCAGTTCCGCAAGACCGCCGTCGCCGCGATGATGGACATGATCCGGGCCGACCTGGCGCTGCTCGGCATCCATCACGACCTGTTCTCGTCCGAGGCCGAGCTGCAGGCCGCCGGCAAGCCCGAGCAGGCCGAAGCGTGGCTGCGCGAGCGCGGCTATGTCTATGACGGCGTGCTCGAAGCACCCAAGGGCGAGACGCCCGAGGATTGGGAGCCGGTCGAGCTGCCGTTGTTCCGCTCGACGCAATTCGGGGATGATCAGGATCGCCCGATCAAGAAGTCGAACGGCGCCTGGACCTATTTCGGTGCCGATCTCGCCTATCATTTCCAGAAGGCGCAGTCGGCGGACCAGCTGATCGATATCTGGGGCGCCGATCATGCCGGCACCGTCAAGCGCATTGTCGCCGCGGTGCAGGCGCTGACCGGCGGCGAGACCAAGTTCGACGTCAAGCTGGTCCAGATGGTCCGGCTGCTGCGCGACGGCGATCCGGTGAAGATGTNGAAGCGTGCCGGCACATTCGTTACGCTGGCCGACGTGGTGAACGAAGTGGGCAAGGACGTGGTCCGCTTCACCATGCTGACTCGCAAGGCCGACGCGCAGATGGATTTCGATTTCGCCAAGGTGGTCGAGGCGTCGAAGGACAATCCGGTCTTCTACGTCCAATATGCGCATGCCCGCGTCGCATCGCTCCAGCGACGCACCGCGGAGGCGGGGATCGCCTGCGCCGATGTGGATCTGTCTCTGCTTGATACACAGGAGCTCCGGCTGGTTAAGGCCGCCGCACAGTTCCCGCGGATCGTCGAAGCGGCGGCATCGGCACGGGAGCCGCATCGAATTGCCTTTTATCTCTATGATTTGGCGGCTGAGCTCCACAGCCTGTGGAATCTGGGCAAGGACGATGCGAGCCGCCGCTTCCTGATTCCCGATCAGGCGGCGTTGACATGCGCACGGCTTTATTTGGCGCGTTCGATTGGGCAGATTGTACGTAACGGCCTCCGCATCATGGGCGTCGAGGCTGTCCAGGAGATGTGAGGAATGAACATGCGTGGGGGGGAGGCCGGATTCGGCGATGATGATCGCCTTCCCTGGCTGGAGACGGTGGAGGACGATTATCGCGAGGGGCCTTCCTTCGGTCGCCTACTGCTGCTCGCCGTCCTGCTCCTGGCGGTGCTCGGCGCGGGAGCGTTCGGCTATTACTGGTACCAGAAGCAGAAGAGCCTGGCCGGCAACGGCGAGCTGATCGCGGCGCCGGAAGGCGATTACAAGGTCAAGCCCGACGAGCCGGGCGGGATGAAGGTGGATGGCGAGGGAGACACCGTCTTCGCCACCAGCCAGGGCGACAGCGGCAATTCGAGCATCGACACCAGCGCGTTGCCCGAGGCGCCGGTGGACGGCAAGAAGGTGGCGGAGAAGGCGCCGTCGCTGACGGGCGAGAAGAATGCCAAGGTCGCGATCCCGTCCAGCGCCGCCGCCAAACCGGAGGTCCAGCCCAGGCGCGTGCCGGTGATCGCCCCGCAGGCCGGGGGCTCGGGTGCGCTGATCCAGCTCGGCGCCTTCCCGGACGAAGGCGGCGCCAATGCCGCCTGGGCGCGCCTCTCGAAGCGCTTTTCCTATCTGGCGCCGCTCGGCAAGTCGGTCGAGCGCGGCGAGAAGGACGGCAAGTCGGTGTTCCGCCTGCGCGTCAATGCGGGCTCGAACGGTCAGGCGAAGGAGCTGTGCGGCAAGCTCAAGGTGGCGGGCGAGAGCTGCTACGTGGCGAATTGATGGCCGGCCGCCGCAACCTCGCGATCGTGCTGGCCGTCCTGGTGATGGGCCTTGGGGTGGCCGTGACATGGGCGGGCCCGTTCATTGCGCGGGATCGCTGCCTCGATGCGGGCGGTGCGTGGCGGGATGGCCGGTGCGTGCGCTGAACCGCCGGGCCGGCTGACGGCAAGCCATGCCGCACGGGCATGGCCGATATCGGGGGAGGGGCTTATCCGGCGCCTCCCGCTCGGCTAAGACGCCCCCATGAAGCCTGTAATCTTCGGTGTATCCGGCCTGTCGCTCACGGCCGAGGAGCGCGATTTCTTCCGGGACGCCGATCCGCTCGGCTACATCCTGTTCAAGCGCAATTGCGAGAGCCGCGACCAGATGCGCGCGCTCACCGAGAGCCTGCGCGAATTGAGCGGCCGGGCCGATCTGCCGATCCTGATCGACCAGGAAGGCGGCCGCGTCAGCCGGATGGTGCCGCCCGAATGGCCGGCCTTCCCGGCGGGCGAGGTGTTCGGCCGGCTCTACGATGTCGCGCCCGTCTCGGCGATCGAGGCGGCACGGGCCAATTACCATGCGCTGGGCATGATGCTGGCCGATGTGGGAGTCACCGTCGATTGCGCGCCGCTGCTTGATGTCGTCACGCCCGAGGTGACTCAGGCGATCGGCGACCGCGCCTTTGGCGGCGAGCCGATGCGGGTCGCGGCGCTGGGGCAGGCCTGTGTCGAGGGGCTGCGCCGGGGCGGCGTGGTCGGCGTGGTCAAGCACATGCCCGGCCACGGCCGCGCGCTGGTCGACAGCCATCTCGAGCTGCCGCGCGTCCGGGTCGATGCGGCGGCGCTGGAGCAGGACATCGCGCCGTTCCACGCGCTCCGGCATGCGCCGATGGGCATGACCTGCCATGTGGTGTTCGAAGCCTGGGACGCCGAGCGGCCCGCCACGCTGTCGCCCCGGGTGATCGGCGAGATCATCCGCGGCCGCATCGGCTTTGACGGCCTGTTGATGACCGATGACATCGACATGAAGGCCCTTTCCGGCACGCCGGGCGAAAAGGCGATGCAGGCGCTGGCGGCGGGCTGCGACGTGGTGCTCGACTGCTGGGCGCGGATGGAGGAGATGATCGAGATCTCCGGCCTGCTGCCCGACGCGACGCCCGCATGCATCGAGCGGCTCGACCGCGCGATGGCGACGACGGGCGCCGACGAGCCCGATGCGGACTTTGCGGAGCTGATCGCCAGGCGCGACGCGTTGCTGGCGCTGGCGTGAGTTCTCCCTCTCTCCGCTTGCGGGGAGGGGGCGGGCAGAGGGGCCTGTCGATGGCGCACCGCATTTCCCCTCCCCCAAAGGGGAGCGGGAGAGAGATGACAGTCGCTCTCCGACCTGCTTAACTCCGGTCATGGACGTCGAGACACCCGACACGCTGAAGATCGACATCGACGGCTGGGAAGGGCCGCTCGACCTGCTGCTCGCGCTCGCGCGCAACCAGAAGGTGGACCTGCGGCAGATATCGATCCTCCAGCTGGTCGAGCAGTATCTCGATTTCGTGAACCAGGCGCGCGAACTCAGGCTCGAACTGGCCGCCGACTATCTCGTGATGGCCGCCTGGCTGGCCTATCTGAAGTCGGCGCTGCTGCTCCCGCGCAATCCCGAGGAGACGCCGAGCCCCGAGGAGCTGGCGCTCCGCCTGCAGCTGCGCCTCGAGCGGCTCAACGCGATGCGCGATGCCGGCGCGCGGCTGATGGCGCGCGACCGCACCGGGCGCGACAATTTCTTCCGCGGCGCGCCCGAGGGGCTCCGCGTGCTGCGCAAGGCGCGCTGGGAGGCCGAGATCTACGACCTGATCGCCGCCTATGGCCGGATCAGCGCGCGTACCCGACCGGTGATGCACGTCGTCGCGCACCGCGACGTAATGACGCTGGAGGCGGCGATCGAGCGCGTCTCGGCCCTGATCGGCACGCGGATCGAATGGAGCACGCTCCAGTCCTTCCTGCCCGAAGGCGCGACCGGGCCCTATGCCAAGTCGGCGCTCGCCTCGTCCTTTGTCGCCGCGCTCGAGCTGGCCAAGCAGGGCCGGGTGGAGCTCCGGCAGAAATCGGCCTTCGCGCCGCTCTATCTCAAGGCGGCCGGATGACTCCCGAAGATGCAGCTTCGCGCGCGGTGGAGGCCGTGCTGTTCGCTTCCGAGGCCCCGATGACGCTGGACGAGATCCGCGCGCATGTCGGCGCGGAGATCGACCTGCGCGGCGCGCTGGCCGCGCTGGAGGCCCTGTATGCGGGGCGCGGGATCGAGCTGGTCCGCCGCGGCGACCGCTGGCACTTCCAGACCGCCGCCGATCTGGCGCACCTGCTGCGCCGCGACCGGGAGGAGAGCCGCAAGCTCAGCCGTGCGGGCATCGAGACGCTGGCGATCATCGCCTATCACGAGCCGGTGACCCGCGCCGAGATCGAAGCGATCCGGGGCGTGCAGATCTCCAAGGGCACGATCGACGTGCTGATGGAAGCCGGCTGGGTGCGTCCGGCCGGCCGCCGCGAAGTGCCCGGGCGGCCGCTGATGTATGCCACCACGGGCGGCTTCCTCACGCATTTCGGCCTCTCCAGCCGCCGCGACCTGCCGGGAATCGACGACCTCAAGGCCGCGGGCCTGCTCGATCCGGTCGATCTCGCCATGGAGGCGCTGGGCGAAAGCGACATGGCCGAGGCGCCCGAAAGCGAAACTGTCACAGACGACGAATAGGGCGCTCCCGCGTTGGCCATTGCCGCTGCTGCGCGCGAGGCCTAGATAGAGATTGAATCAAGGAGATTTGTTATGGGTATGGGCAGCATCTGGCACTGGCTCGTGCTGGGCTTGATTGCGATCCTCCTGCTCGGCGGCGGTCGCTTCTCGAACATGATGGGCGACGTCGCCAAGGGTATCAAGCAGTTCAAGAAGGGCATGTCGGAGGAGGATGAGGACAAGCCGGCGACCCGCATCGAAGGCAAGGCGGCCCCGGAGCCGACCGTGCAGCGCGAGGCCGAGCCCGCGCGCGAAGAGAAGCTCTGAACTTCCGCGCCGCTCCCGGCTCAGGGCGCCGGGGGCCGCTTCTGGCGATTTGATCGATGCTTGATTTCAACGCGCCCGAATTCGTGGTCGTCGCCATTGTGGCGCTGATCGTGATCGGGCCCAAGGATTTGCCCAAGGCGATGCGCTTCGTGGGCAAGTGGTTCGGCAAGGCGCGCGCCGTCGCGCGCCAGTTCCGCTCCGGGTTCGACAGCATGGTCCGCGAGGCGGAGCTTGCCGAGCTCGAGAAGCAATGGGCGGCCGAGAATGCGCGCATCATGTCGGAGCATCCGCCCGCGGCGCTTCCCGCGCCGGAGGCGGAGGTGCACCATGTCGGCGAGGACGCGGCGCCCGTGATGGTCGAGCAGCCTGCGATCCTGGGCGAGACGCCGGGCGTGTCCGCGCCGGCGCCCAAGCCGAAGCGGGCGCGCAAGTCGGCCGCCGTCGCCGCCGAGCCGGTG
>OAOK01000117.1_pt1 | contig 13911 bp, 9 predicted proteins | sample 1641101 | NCBI WGS metagenome assembly OAOK01 (sample SAMEA104232307, study PRJEB22302) | sediment metagenome | biome: forest; feature: aquifer; material: sediment | place: USA | collected 2011-08-07 | depth 0.01 m
GGGCGAAGTGCGGGCGGCCGAGGCGGCGCGGCGCTATGGCGCGGCCTCGGCCCTCGGCGTCGAGCGCGAGCTGCCGGGCCCGGTGGGTGAGCGCAACCTCTATGCGCTCCATCCGCGCGGCCGCATCCTGATGCGCCCGGTGACCGTGGCCGGCCTGTACGACCAGATGGCCGCGGTGCTGGCGACGGGCAACCGGGGCAGGCTCGACGGGATGGCGCTGCCCCATGGCCTGCCGCCCCGGGTCGCCGCCGCCTTCGCGCCGGATGCGGCGGAACCCCTCGCTGCGGCGCTGGTCGAGGGTGACGCCGTGCCGGTGGCCGAGGAACTGGCGGTGCTGGACGGCCCGATCGTGCCGCTGCTCGCCATGGGCGAGTCCGGCTATCCGATCGAGCTGCTGCTCGAGGAAGTGTCGATCTCGATCAACACCACCGCCGCCGGGGGCAATGCCAGCCTGATGACGATCGACTGATCCAGGCGCGCCGAAGCCCCGCGCGCGGCCAAGTCCTGCGCGCTCCGGAGAGCGCTCGCCCGGTGGCGTCGTTGTCCTGCGCTGCCCTGGATCGCCGCCTGCCCGGGGATGACGGGTTTGCCGATTGAATCTTGAGCCCGGGCGGCGCCATCCGGCGCTTGCCTCTCCGTCCGCCGCGCGGCATGGGGTGAGGCTCGGCCGGCAGGCAGGTTTCAGTTCCAGGACCAAGGGCATGAAGGACAAACTCATAGTGCTGATCGGCGGCGGCGGTTTCGTCGGCCGCTATGTCGCGCAGGAACTGCTCGCCGCCGGCGCGCGCCTGCGAATCGCCCAGCGCCGGCCGCGCGACGCCTGGTTCCTCAAGCCGCTGGGCGGCCTAGGCCAGACTCAGTTCGTCGCCGCCGACGTGACCCGGCCCGAGACGATCGCCGCCGCGGTCGCCGGTGCCGATGCGGTGGTCAACCTCGCGGGCGTGCTCAAGGGCGATTTCGACGGCGTGAATGCCGCGGGCGCCCAGACCGTCGCCGCCGCGGCCCGGGCGGCCGGCGTCGCCTCGCTCGTCCATTTCTCCGCGCTCGGCGCTGCTGACGATTCGGCGTCCGCCTATGGCCGCTCCAAGGCGGCGGGCGAGGCCGCGGTACGGCAGGCCTTTCCGGAAGCCGTGATCCTGCGTCCTTCCTTCGTCTTCGGGCGCGAGGACGCGTTCACCAACCGGTTCGCCGCGATGCTCGGCATGGGGCCGGTGGTGCCGGTGCTCCGCGCCGGGGTGCGCTTCCAGCCGGTCTATGTGGTCGACGTCGCCCGGGCGGTGGCCGCGGCGCTGGCCGCGCCGGAGAAGTCCGCGGGCCAGACCTATGCGCTGGCCGGACCCGACACGCTCACCATGGCGGGCCTGCTCCACTGGCTCGCCGGCGCGACCGGCCACCGGCCGGCCTTTGCCGAGCTGCCCGATCCGCTCGGCGCGCTGATCGCGATGCTGCCCGGCACGCCGATCACTCGCGACCAGTGGCGCATGCTGCTGGCGGACAATGTCGCCGGCGATGCGCCCGGGCTGGCGGCGCTCGGCATCGTGCCGACGCCGCTTGCCAGCGTCGCGCCGGCCTGGCTCGTCCGCTACCGTCGCAACGGCCGCTTCGCCAGGCTGGCCGCCTGACCGCCTTTCCGCGCCGCCGGCGCCTGGGAGCATATCAAGCATGAGCGAAACCCTGGTCGCGATCCTCCTCGGCATTGTCGAGGGGATCACCGAGTTCCTGCCGGTCTCCTCGACCGGCCATCTGATCCTCGCTTCCGAGCTGCTCGGCTATGACGCCGCCACCTGGGCGATGTTCAACGTCGTCATCCAGCTCGGCGCCATCCTGGCGGTGGTGGTGCTCTACTGGCGGACCTTCTGGGCGGTGGCCTCCGGCCTCCTCCGGATGAACCCGGTCTCGTGGCGTTTCACGCGCAACCTGCTCGTCGCCTTCGTCCCCGCCGCCGTGATCGGCCTTGCGCTCCATTCGAAGATCGAGGTGCTGCTCGGCGAGCCGATGGTGGTGGCCTGGGCGCTGGTGATCGGCGGCATCGCGATCCTCGTGATCGAGCGGCTGGTGAAGTCCGCCACGATCCATGGCATCGCGGAGATCCCGCTGGTCCGCGTGATCGGCATCGGCTTCATCCAGTGCATCGCGATGATTCCGGGCGTCAGCCGTTCGGGCGCGACGATCATGGGCGCGCTCAGCCTGGGCGTGGAACGCCGCACCGCCGCCGAGTTCAGCTTTTTCCTCGCCATCCCCACCATGCTGGGCGCCACGACGCTCGAGCTGCTCAAGAACCATGACGCGATCGCCTCGGCCCGGGTGGGTTGGGACGAGATCGCCATCGGCTTCGTCACGGCCTTCATCGTCGCGATCGTGGTGATCAAATGGTTTGTCGGTATCGTCTCGAAACATGGGTTCGCGCCCTTTGCCTGGTACCGAATCGTCGCCGGCATCGGGGCGATTGCCTGGCTCTCGATGCGATAAGGTCCGGATCGGCCATAAAAATACGCAAGAATATTTCAAATTTCCCCCGGCCGGGCGGAAAAACCTAATATAGGTCAGCTTTGCTGACTTTTATCGACTCGCTTGCGGCGTTAGCGCGGCCGCATGGCGGAAACGATGCTCAAATTCGTTGGAACGGCGCAGGCCTATCCGGGCAAGCGCGGGGCGGAACTGCGCGCGGAGGATTTCCGCGAGATCGCGGATCGCTATGCGGTGCCTACGGCCGAGGAGCAGGCGAGCCGCTGTTCGCAATGCGGCGTGCCCTATTGCTCGGTGCACTGCCCGCTCCACAATCACATCCCGGACTGGCTGCGGCTGACGGCGGAGGGGCGCCTCCGCGAAGCCTATGCGCTGTCGAACAGCACATCGACCATGCCCGAGATCTGCGGCCGAATCTGCCCGCAGGACCGGCTGTGCGAAGGCAATTGCGTCATCGAATTCTCCGGGCACGGCGCGGTCACCATCGGCGCGGTCGAGAAGTTCGTCACCGACACGGCCTGGGAAGAGGGCTGGGTCGAGCCGGTCGCGGTGGGGCCGGCGCGCGGCCAGTCGGTCGGCATCATCGGGGCCGGACCCGCGGGCCTCGCGGCGGCCGAATATCTGCGTGAATATGGCTATGAGGTGCATGTCTACGACCGGCATGATCGCGCCGGCGGGCTGCTCACCTATGGCATTCCGGGTTTCAAGCTGGAGAAGCACGTGGTCATGCGCCGCATCGAGCGGCTGGCGCAGGGCGGCATCACCTTCCACATGGATTTCGAGGTCGGGCGCGATGCCAGCCTCGACGCGCTGCGCAAGCAGCATGATTCGCTGCTGATCGCCACCGGCGTCTACAAGCCGCGCGGGATCCAGGCGCCGGGCGTCGGCGCGGCCGGCATCGTCGAGGCGCTCGATTACCTGACCGCTTCCAACCGCAAGGGCTTTGGCGACGCGGTTCCGGCCTTTGACGACGGCAGCCTCGATGCCAGGGGCAAGCATGTGGTGGTCGTCGGCGGCGGCGACACGGCGATGGACTGTGTGCGCACCGCCGTCCGCCAGGGCGCGGCGTCGGTGAAGTGCCTGTATCGTCGCGACCGGGCGAACATGCCCGGCTCGCAGCGCGAGACCGCCAATGCCGAGGAGGAGGGGGTCGAGTTCGTCTGGCTCTCGGCGCCGGAGGCTTTTGACGGCGGCGAGCGCGTCGCCGGCGTGCGCGCCACCCGCATGCGGCTGGGCGCGCCCGATGCCTCGGGCCGCCGCGCGCCCGAGCTCGATCCGGGCGGCGCTTTCCAGCTCCGGGCGGACCTGGTGATCAAGGCACTGGGCTTCGAGCCCGAGGACCTGCCGCGCCTGTTCGGCGCCGAGGAGCTGGGCGTCACGCGCTGGGGCACGTTGCGCACGGACGGGCGGACGATGATGACCAGCCTCGACGGTGTTTTCGCGGCGGGCGATATTGTCCGCGGCGCGAGTCTCGTCGTCTGGGCGATTCGCGATGGCCGTGACGTCGCGGCGCACATGCATGCCTGGATGCGCGCCCGCGCCGATGCGGCTCGGGCTGCTTGATAAGGTTGTCGATGCCCATGAAGCCGTTCCTGACCGCCCTTGCCCTGAGCGCCGCCGCGCTCGCCCCGGCGCCGGCTTTGGCCGCCGCGCCGGCCGCGGTCCCGGCCGCCGATACCGAGGTGCAGCGGCTCGTCGCGCTGCTGGCGCCGGACGATGCGATTACCCGTCTGGCCGGCAAGGCCTTCGACACCGGGATGGACCAGCGGATCGCCGCGGATCCCGAGCGCAAGGCAGCCTATGCCGCCGATCCGGCGATGCGCCAGGCAGTCGGCGGCCAACTGCGCACTCGGTTCACCTCGGTGATGGTCGCCGCGCTGCCCTCGCTGCGCACGGAGATCGAAACGATCCTGAGGACCATGTTGACTCCGGTCGAGGTGACCGACGCGCTCGCATTCTTCGGCAGCCCGACGGGCCAGAAGGTGCGCGCCGAGGCCTATGAGATGATGGGCAGCGCGCCGGGCCAGTCTCCGCAGGAGATGCAGCAGGCGGCGATCGCGTCGGTGATGGCGAAGATGACCGCGGAGGACTATCCCGCGCTGATGGCGTTCGCCGGCAGCACGGCGTCGCAGAAGATGGGCACGGTCAATCCCAGAATCTCGGCGGTGAGCCAGGCCTGGGCGGACAGGCTGATTGCGGCGAATCTCCCGAAGCTGAAGGCGCTGGAGGACAAGCTGGCGGCGGATTATCGCGCAAGGAAGGGTGGCAAGTGATGCGCCGGCCGCTCCTTGCCGCTTTCCTGCTGCTCGCCGGAATCGGTGCCGCCCGGGCGCAGTCGGTGTCGCAGCCCGCGCCGGCCGCACCGGCGCTCGGTCCGGTCGATCCCGCGCGCCTGGCGGTGGCCGATCGCCTGGTCACGAAGCTGCTGCCGGCCGGCATCTACAAGCAGCTGTTCGACAAGACCTTCAACGCGCTGATGGACAAGATCGTCGGCCAGGTGGGCGAGATGCCGATCGCCAAGCTCGCGCGGATGGGGGGTGTCACCGAGGCGCAGGCGAACGCGCTCGGCGCCGCCAAGATGCGCGAGGTCATGGAGATCTACGATCCGGCCTGGCAGGAGCGCCAGCGCCGCACGATGCAGGTCATGGCCGCCGGCATGGGCGACATCATGACCAGCGTCGAGCCGAAGGCGCGCGGCGCCCTCGCCAAAGCCTATGCCCGCGAGTTCAGTGCCGTCGAGCTCGAGGACCTCGATCGCTATTTCGCCACGCCGGCGGGCGCACACTATGCGTCGCGCTCGCTCCTCATCGCCATGGGGCCGGACATGATGGAAGCGATGAACGCGCTCATGCCCGAGTTGATGGAAGCGATGCCCGGCCTGGTCCAGAAGGCGCAAGCGGCGACTGCGGACCTGCCCGCGGTGCGCACCAAGGGCGACTTGTCGCCCGCAGAACGCAAGAAGCTCGCCGAACTGTTCGGCGTCGATCCCGAAACGCTCGAAGACGATGCGTCTTCGTCGACCGGCACGGAGTAGTTGAAATGAAGCTGGACGAACGCGAACGGCTCGCCCGCGAGGGCATGTACCGTCCCGAGTTCGAGGGAGACGCCTGTGGCGTCGGCCTGGTCGCCGCGACGGACGGCCAGCCCTCGCGTCGCGTCGTCCAGTCGGCGATCGACGCGCTGAAGGCGGTATGGCACCGCGGCGCGGTGGATGCCGACGGCAAGACCGGCGACGGCGCCGGCATCCATGTCGACCTGCCCGTGCGCTTCTTCGACGATGCGATCGCCGCGGGCGGCCACCGCGTGCTGCCGAACCGGCTGGCGGTGGGCATGGTCTTTCTGCCGCGCACCGATCTGGGCGCGCAGGAAGCTTGCCGCACCATCGTCGAGAGCGAGATCATCGAGGCGGGCTACACCATCTATGGCTGGCGCCAGGTGCCGGTCGACGTCTCCGTCATCGGCATGAAGGCGCAGGCGACGCGTCCCGAGATCGAGCAGATCATGATCGCGGGGCCCCTCCCTGGCGCGATGGACGCCGCCGAGTTCGAGAAGGAGCTCTATCTCGTCCGCCGCCGGATCGAGAAGCGCGTGATCGCCGCCCAGATCAACGGCTTCTACATCTGCTCGCTGTCGACGCGCTCGATCATCTACAAGGGCCTGTTCCTCGCCGAGAGCCTGTCGGACTTCTATCCGGACCTTCGCGACGAGCGTTTCACGAGCCGGGTAGCCATTTTCCACCAGCGCTACTCGACCAACACCTTCCCGCAATGGTGGCTGGCCCAGCCGTTCCGCTGCCTCGCCCATAACGGCGAGATCAACACGATCCGCGGCAACAAGAACTGGATGCTCAGCCATGAGATCAAGATGGCGAGCATTGCCTTTGGGGAACGCTCGGAAGACATCAAGCCGGTGATCCCGGCCGGTGCGTCGGATACCGCGGCGCTCGACGCGGTATTCGAGGCGATCTGCCGCTCGGGGAGGGACGCGCCCACTGCCAAGCTGATGCTGGTGCCCGAGGCATGGGACGAGCACACGCCCGCCAGGCATCTCGAGATGTACAAATATCTCGCCTCGGTGATGGAGCCCTGGGACGGGCCCGCCGCGCTGGCGATGACCGATGGGCGCTGGGCGGTGGCGGGCGTCGACCGCAACGCGCTGCGCCCGTTGCGCTACACCCAGACCTCGGACGGCCTGCTGATCGTCGGTTCCGAGACCGGCATGGTCCAGATTCCCGAATCGACCGTGATCGCCAAGGGGCGGATGGGCCCGGGCCAGATGATCGCGGTCGACCTGGATCAGGGCGTGCTGCTCTGTGACCGCGCGATCAAGGACAGGATCGCCGGCGAGCATGACTATGCCGCCATGATCGGCGAGTTCATCACCGTGGGCGACCTGCCCGAGCCCGAGGTGGCGCCGCTCCGCTTCGAGCGTGCCGAGCTCACCCGCCGCCAGGTCGCGGCGGGGCAGACGCTCGAGGACATGGAGCTGATCCTTGCCCCGATGGTCGAGACGGCCAAGGAAGCGGTCGGCTCGATGGGGGACGACACGCCGCTGGCGGTGATCTCGGACAAGCCTCGCCTGATCAGCCAGTTCTTCCGCCAGAATTTCAGCCAGGTCACCAACCCGCCGATCGACTCGTTGCGCGAGCGCCAGGTGATGACGCTCAAGACGCGCTTCGGGAACCTCGCCAACATCCTCGATACCGAGGGCGGCGGCTCGAAGGTGCTGGTGCTCGACAGCCCGGTGCTGACGAATGGCGATTGGGAGCGGCTGCGCGCGCATTTCGGCGACCAGTGCGCCGAGATCGACTGCACCTTCCCCGCCGGGGACGATCCCGACGACCTGCGCGAAGCGATCCGCCGCATCCGCTACGAGGCGGAGCAGGCGGTCCGCGCCGGTTGCACCGAGCTGTTCCTGACCGACGAGCATGTCGCGGAGGGCCGGGCCGCCATTGCCGGCGTACTCGCCGCGGCGGCGGTGCACACCCATCTCGTCCGCCGGGGCCTGCGCAGCTACGCGTCGGTCAACGTCCGCAGCGCCGAATGTCTCGACACGCACTATTACGCGGTGCTGATCGGCGTCGGCGCGACCACGGTGAACGCCTATCTGACCGAGGCCTCGATCGCCGATCGCCATGGCCGCGGCCTGTTCGGCGACATCGCGCTGGAAGAGTGCCTGAAGCGCCACCGCAAGGCGATCGACGAGGGCCTGCTCAAGATCATGTCGAAGATGGGGATCGCGGTGATCTCCTCCTATCGCGGTGGCTATAATTTCGAGGCGGTCGGCCTCAGCCGCGCGCTGGTCAACGACCTGTTCCCCGGCATGCCCGCCAAGATCTCGGGCGAGGGCTATGCCTCGCTCCATCTTTCGGCGATGCTTCGCCACCAGGCGGGCTATGATCGCGGCGTCGCGACGCTGCCGATCGGCGGCTTCTATCGCCAGCGCCACGGCGGCGAGACCCATGCCTATTCGGCCCAGCTGATGCACCTGCTGCAAACGGCGGTGTCGACCGACAGCTATTCGTCCTACCTGGCCTTCGCACGCGGCGTGCGCGACCTGCCCCCGGTCTATCTGCGCGACCTGCTCGAATTCAACTTCCCGAGCGAAGGCGTGCAGATCGATCAGGTCGAGGCGATCACCGAGATCCGCAAGCGCTTCGTCACGCCCGGCATGTCGCTCGGCGCGCTCTCCCCGGAGGCGCACGAGACGCTGGCGATCGCGATGAACCGCATCGGCGCCAAGGCCGTGTCGGGCGAAGGCGGCGAGGACAAGAATCGCTACACCCCGTACGAGAATGGCGACAATGCCAATTCGACGATCAAGCAGATCGCTTCGGGCCGGTTCGGCGTCACCGCCGAATATCTCAACGCCTGCGACGAGATCGAAATCAAGGTCGCCCAGGGTGCCAAGCCCGGCGAGGGCGGCCAGCTGCCCGGCTTCAAGGTCACCGAGTTCATCGCGAAGCTCAGGCATGCGACGCCCGGGGTGACGCTCATCAGCCCGCCGCCGCACCACGACATCTATTCGATCGAGGATCTGGCGCAGCTCATCTACGATCTGAAGATGATCAACCCGCGCGCCCGGGTGTGCGTGAAGCTGGTCAGCTCGGCCGGCATCGGCACCGTGGCGGCGGGCGTCGCCAAGGCGCATGCGGACGTGATCCTGGTCGCCGGCCATGTCGGCGGCACCGGCGCTTCGCCCCAGACCTCGGTCAAGTACGCCGGCACGCCCTGGGAAATGGGCCTGACCGAAGTGAACCAGACCCTCACGCTCAACGGCCTGCGCGGCCGAGTGAAGCTGCGTACCGATGGCGGCCTGAAGACCGGGCGCGACATCGTGATCGCGGCGATCCTGGGCGCCGAGGAGTTCGGCATCGGCACGCTGAGCCTGGTGGCGATGGGCTGTATCATGGTCCGCCAGTGCCATTCGAACACTTGCCCGGTCGGCGTCTGCACCCAGGACGAGAAGCTGCGCCAGAAGTTCGTCGGCACGCCCGAGAAGGTGATCAACCTGATGACCTTCATCGCCGAGGAGGTTCGCGAGATCCTGGCGCGGCTCGGGTTCAAGAGCCTCGATGAAGTGATCGGCCGCACCGAGCTGCTTCGCCAGGTCAGCCGCGGTGCCGAGCATCTCGACGATCTCGATCTCAACCCGATCCTCGCCAAGGTCGATGCCGACGATGCCGAGCGCCGCTTCAGCCTGTCGACCTTCCGCAACGAAGTGCCCGACAGCCTTGATGCGCAGATGATCAAGGATGCCGCCCCGGTCTTTGCGCGGCGCGAGAAGATGCAGCTCACCTATAATGTGCGGAACACGCATCGCGCGGTGGGCACGCGGCTCTCCTCCGAGATCACGCGCCGCTTCGGCATGTCGGCGCTCGCCGACGGGCATGTCCATGTCCGGCTGCGCGGTTCGGCGGGCCAGTCGCTCGGCGCCTTTCTGTGCAAGGGCGTCACGCTCGAAGTGTTCGGCGACAGCAACGACTATGTCGGCAAGGGCCTGTCGGGCGGCACCATCGTGGTGCGCCCGCTGGTCAGCTCGCCGATCGAATCGTGGAAGAACACGATCATCGGCAACACCGTGCTCTACGGCGCCACGTCGGGCCGGCTGTTCGCCGCGGGCCAGGCGGGCGAGCGCTTCGCGGTGCGCAATTCGGGCGCCGAAGTGGTGGTCGAGGGCTGCGGCGCGAACGGCTGCGAATATATGACCGGCGGCACCGCGGTGCTGCTCGGCGAGGTGGGCATGAACTTCGGCGCGGGCATGACCGGCGGCATGGCCTTCGTCTATGACGCGGACGGCAGCTTCGCGCAGCACGCCAATCCGGAGAGCATCGTCTGGCAGCGCCTCGCCTCGGCGCATTGGGAAGCGAAGCTGCGCGAGCTGGTCGAGGCGCATGTCGCCGCGACCGACAGCAAATGGGCGGCCGGCCTGCTCGAGGACTGGGACCGTGCGCTCGGTTCCTTCTGGCAGGTGGTGCCTCGCGAAATGCTGAGCCGCCTGCCCCAGCCGCTCAACGACGATGCGCTGGAAGCGGTGGCGGCGGAATGAGGCACCGGCCCGGCTCCTCCCGCTCTTCCTGAGGGAATATCGGCGGGCGGGGCCGGGCACCGATCCTCCGCGCGGGCGGCCGGCTCGGCCGTCGGCTTGCCCGGGAATCCCCGCCTCCGTCGGCGTGCGAAGCGGTTCTGCGCCGGTTCGGGCCTGGAGGCTGGATCGGGCCGATACGCCGCGAGGCCGATAGCGGCGGCCTGCCCGGATGGACATCGGCGGCGGGACCTATCGACAGGTTGAGGCCACACAGGCTTTTGCACTGTCGCGCAAACGCGGTATCGCAGAAGGCACGATGGATCTCTACCTCCCGATCGCCAACCTGTCGGTCAACGCGCTCGTCATCGTGGCGCTCGGGTTCGGCGTCGGCCTGCTCTCGGGCATGTTCGGCGTCGGCGGCGGGTTCCTCACCACGCCGCTGCTGATCTTCTACGGCATCCCGCCGACGGTCGCCGCCGCATCGGCGGCCAGCCAGGTTACCGGCGCCAGCGTCTCGGGTGTGCTCGCGCATTTCCGCCGGGGCGGCGTGGACATCCATATGGGCGTGGTGCTGGTGGTGGGGGGCGTGATCGGCAGCATCGCCGGGGCCGCATTGTTCACGCTGCTGCAGAAGAGCGGCCAGATCGATGTGGTGATCGGGATGCTCTATGTGCTGATGCTCGGCTCGATCGGCGGGCTGATGCTGCACGAATCGGTCCAGGCGATCCGGGTGACCCGCGGTGCCCGTCCGCCCCGCCCGCGCAAGCGCCGCCACCATCCGCTCGTCGCGATGCTGCCCCTGCGCTGGCGCTTCTACGCCTCGGGGCTCTATATCTCGCCGCTGGCACCGTTGCTGCTCGGCTTCTTCACCGGCATCCTCACCGTGCTGCTCGGCGTGGGCGGCGGCTTCATCCTGGTGCCGGCGATGCTTTATCTGCTCGGCATGGGCACGCAGGTCGTGGTCGGCACCTCGCTGTTCCAGATCCTGTTCGTCACCGCGGCCGCCACCATGGTCCATGCCACCACCACCAAGGCGGTGGACATCGTCCTCGCCGCCCTGCTCCTGCTCGGCTCGGTGATCGGCGCGCAGATGGGCGCGCGTTTCGCGATGCAGGTGAAGCCGGAATATCTGCGCCTCATCCTGGCGGTGATCGTGCTGCTCGTCGCGGTGCGCATGCTGCTCGGGCTCGCCTGGCAACCCGATGAGATCTATTCGGTGGAGCTGCTGTGAGAAGGGCGCTTCTCCTGCTCCTCGCGCCGTTGCTGATGGGGCAGGCCAAGCCGGTGCTCGTCCCCGACGTTTCGCAGCGCGACATCGAGATCGCCTATTCCTTCACCGGCGCCGAGCTGCTGCTGTTCGGCGCGATCCTCTATCCCGGCGGCCGCGCGCCCGAGCGGGGCGAGAAGCCCGCGGACATCGTCGTGGTGGTGAAGGGCCCCACCCAATCCGTGCAGGTGCGCGAGAAGGAGCAGGTGGCGGGCATCTGGGTCAACGCCCAGCGGATGCGCTATCGCTCGGCACCGAGCTTCTACGCCATCGCCTCGTCCAAGCCGATCGAGCGGATCGTCGACGAGCGCACGCGCGCCATCTACGAGCTGGGCGTCGAGAGCCTGCAGCTTTCGCCTGCTTCGGGCGCGGCGCCCGAGGTGCAGACGCGCTTCGACAAGGGGCTGGAGGATCTGCGCACCCGGGCCGGCCTCTATTATGAAGCGCCGGGAGCGGTGGAGATCACCGATGGCGTGCTCTATCGCGCCCGGCTCGCCATTCCGGCGCGCGTGCCGGTCGGCAAGTTCACCGCCGAGACCTTTCTGATTCGCGACGGCCGCGTCCTCGCCGCCGCCGTCCGGGGAATCGAGATCCGCAAATCAGGCTTCGAGCGCTTCGTCGCGCATTCGGCCGAACATTATTCGATCCTCTACGGCATCCTTGCCGTCGCCCTTTCCATTCTCTTCGGATGGGGGGCGGGAGCGGTGTGGAAGCGCTTCTGAAGGTTTCGGGACTCACCCAATATTTACCTCCCCGCGCGCATATTCGGGCGTGTTGACGGGGAGTAGCCGATGGACGGCCAGTTTGGCGCGCGCGGGTTCGAAGGTGCGGCGCCGGTTTCATCTTCCGGGGGCCTGCCCTCGCATGCGCCGGTCGAGCCGATCGGCGCGGTGCTCGAGATCGCCGGCTCGTCGAGCCAGGTGCTGCTCGATCCGGAGGCGCTGAACGCGCTTGGCGGCAGTCCCGATTCCACCGTCGCCAATGCCGGCCAGGTCGGCAGCCAGGTCAAGGTGCGCGTCGGCGCGACCTGGCTCATCGCCAATGTCCGCTCGCTCAAGCTCCAGGGCGAGCATATCGCCGCCTATATCGACTTTCTCGGCGAGGGCGACGAGGAGCGGCTGACCGGCAAGCTCTACAAGTTCCGCCGCGGCGTGACTCGCTATCCCACGCCCGGCGCACCGGTCTTCCCGGTGTCGACCGCGGACCTCAAGCAGATCTATGCCGCCGAGGATCGCGCCCATATCGAGATCGGCACCGTCTATCCGACGCGTGACATCCGCGCGGCGCTCTATGTCGATTCGATGCTCGGCAAGCATTTCGCGCTGCTCGGCTCGACCGGCACCGGCAAGTCGACCGCGACGGCGCTGATCCTGCACCGCATCTGCGAGATGGCGCCGCAAAGCCATGTGGTGATGATCGATCCGCACGGCGAATATGCCAGCGCCTTCAAGACGACGGGCGCGCTCTACGATGTCGGCAACCTGCAGATGCCGTACTGGCTGATGAACTTCGAGGAGCATTGCGAAGTGTTCCTCACCACCTCCGGCTCGGACCGGCAGGTGGATGCGGACATCCTCGCCAAATGCGTGCTCGCCGCCAAGCAGAAGAACCGGCTGGCGGCCGAGATCGGCAAGCTGACCGTCGACGCGCCGATCCCCTATCTCCTGTCGGACCTGACTCAGATCCTGCAGCTCGAAATGGGCAAGATGGACAAGGCGACCGACACCGCGCCCTATCTGCGCATCCGCTCCAAGATCGACGAGATCAAGGGCGACCCGCGCTATGCCTTCATGTTCTCGGGCATGCTGGTGGCGGACACGATGGCGGGTTTCCTCGCCCGGGTCTTCCGCCTGCCGGGCGACGGCAAGCCGATCTCGATCATCGACGTGTCGGGCGTGCCCAGCGAGATCACGTCCGTGGTCGTAGCAGTGCTCAGTCGCATGGTGTTCGACTTCGCGATCTGGTCGCGCGGCGAGAGCAAGCGGCCGATCCTGCTCGTCTGCGAGGAGGCGCACCGCTATGTCCCCAATGAGCGCAATGCCGATGGCTCCTCGGTCGGCCGGATCCTCAGCCGGATCGCCAAGGAAGGCCGCAAATACGGCGTGTCGCTGGGCCTGATCACCCAGCGCCCGTCCGATCTGGCGGAAGGCGTGCTCTCCCAGTGCGGCACGATCCTGTCGATGCGCCTCAACAACGAGCGCGACCAGGCCTTTGTCCGGGCGGCGATGCCGGAAGGCGCGCGCGGTTTCCTCGATTCGATTCCCGCGCTGCGGAACCGCGAGTGCATCGCGGTGGGCGAAGGCGTGGCGACGCCGATCCGCCTGCTCTTCGATACGCTCGACGATGCCAAGCGGCCGGCATCGGACGATCCGCTCTTCTCCGAGCTGTGGCGCGACACCGGCGGCGAGGAGCAGATCCTCGAGCGCACGATCCGCCGCTGGCGCGCGCAAGGCAAGTGACGGCCGCCCGCGCGGGCCAAGCCTTCAGAAATCGGCACCGAGCGTGAGCGCCAGGCCCGAACCGGGCCGCGCCTCGCCCGCCACGCGCTGGCGCCAGTCGAGCGCGAGGCGCAGGTTGCGCACGGCAAGCGTGGCCGAGGGGCCGATATCGAGCCGCTGCGCATCGCGCTGCGCCGCCCCCCACGCGCCGGC
>OAOK01000127.1_pt1 | contig 11769 bp, 13 predicted proteins | sample 1641101 | NCBI WGS metagenome assembly OAOK01 (sample SAMEA104232307, study PRJEB22302) | sediment metagenome | biome: forest; feature: aquifer; material: sediment | place: USA | collected 2011-08-07 | depth 0.01 m
GCCCGCGCCCAAGCCGCGCGCGCGCAAGGCAGCCGGTAGCTCGGCCGAGCCGGCGGCCAAGCCGCGCACCCGCAAGAAGGCCGTGCCGCCTGCAGAGGCGGCGGAATGAGGGACATCGACGATACCCAGCAGCCCCTGCTCGAGCATCTGATCGAACTGCGCCGCCGCCTGCTCTACTGCGTGGCGGCCTTGTTGGTGACTTTCTTTGCCTCCTTCTATTTCTCGAAGGAAATCTACGGTTTCCTCGTCCATCCGCTCGCCGTGGCCGGGCAGGACCAGGTGATCTTCACGCAGATATTCGGGGCGTTCTTCGTCCAGCTCAAGGTCGCCTTCTTCTCGGCGATGATGCTGTCCTTCCCGGTGATCGCGACACAGCTCTGGCAGTTCGTCGCGCCCGGGCTCTACCGGCAGGAAAAGAAGGCGCTGCTGCCCTTCCTGCTGGCAACTCCGGTGCTGTTCATCGCGGGCGCTTCGCTCGCCTATTTCATCGCCATCCCCACGGCGCTGCATTTCCTGCTCGGCTATCAGGGCGAACTCGGCACCAGCGGCGTCAAGCAGGTGGCGATGCCCGATGCTGAGAAATATCTCGATTTCGTGATGCAGTTCCTCTTCGCCTTCGGCATCACCTTCCTGCTGCCGGTGCTGCTGATGCTGCTCGAGCGGGCGGGAATCGTCACCTATGAGCAGCTCAAGGGCGCCTGGCGCTATGCCGTGGTCGCCGCCTTCGCGATCGCCGCGGTGCTGACGCCGCCGGACGTCGGCTCGCAGCTGCTGCTCGCGATTCCGCTGGTCGGCCTCTATTTCCTGTCGCTGGCGGCGATCTGGTTCACGCGCCGCCGTCGCCCGGCCGCGAAGGACGCCGAGGACGAGGACGAGACGGAGGCCGCCGAGGCCTGACGCGAAAAAGCCCTTCCCGTGTGCGCGGGAGGGGCTTTCCTTTCCGCCTGGCCTATTTGGCGTCGTTCGCGGTCTTGGCGACCGTGTCGCCGGCCGAGGACACGTCCCGGCCCATGCCTTCGATCGTGTTGCAGGCCGAGACCAGCATCGCGCCGGCAAGCGCGGCGCAGGCGATGATCTTACGCATATTCACTCTCCACGTACCGGATCCCGTCGGGATCACCGGACCAATGCGCAGGTTCGCGCAAACGTTCCGTTTGCTCGGCAAGTGCCTGCCAATGCTGAAGAAAGTGCGAGGGGCCCGAAAATTTTTAGGCCCGGAAGCGTCACCGGGGGGGGAGGGTTGACGCTTCCGGGCCCATGTCTTGGATAGCGAGAGCGGGGGGGCAAAAGGTCACTATCCGAAGAGCAAAACGGTCCATGCGATCCCGGGTTCCACGCCCCTCGATTTTTTTCGAACTTTTTTTATCCAGGTTATTGCTCAGGGGCGGCCGGTGATCGCGATGGCGGCTTCATAGGCGCCGCTGAGCGGATCGTGATGCAGCTTGGTGCGCAATTGCCGGGCAAGGCCGCCGATCACGCGGCCATAGCGATTCTCCACCAGCGTCTCGAGCGCGGGGCTCTCCACCAGGGCAGGCGAGGTGACGCGCAGGAGCGCCCGGTGCTCGTCATCGTCGATCGGCTTGATCGAGATGCGGATCTGCGCGGCCGGATTGCAGTTCATCGCCAGCTCGACGATCTCGGTGAGCAGGAAGGCGACGGCGATCGCCACGTCCTGGTTGACCAGCACCGGCGAGATGTCGAGCGTCACGCCCAGCCCCTGGGCGCGCTCGGGAGCGGTGGCGCGGATATTGGCGGCAAGCTCGCCGATCACCGAGCGGAGGTCGAGCCCGCGATTCTCTTCCAGTTCGGCATAATGGTGGCGATGGACCACTGCGAGCGCGTCCACCCGGCGCTGGATCGAGGCATAGGCCTCGCTCGCTTCCTCGCTCCGGGCGCTGCGCGCGTGGAAGTTGATCAGGCTGGCGATCACCTGAAGATTGTTCTTCACCCGGTGATGAACTTCGCGAGTCAGCTTGGTCTGGCGCACCAGCCCCTCGGCCAGGTCGGCCTCATGTTCCTTCACGGTGCGGCTGATGTCGCGGAACGTGTCGCCCAGTTCGCGGATCTCCGCGGCGGGCATGTCGCCGAAGCGCTTGATGTCGATCACTTCGCCCGGCTTGTAGGCGCCGACGCTCGCGCGCAGGCGGCGCAGCGGCCGGATCAGGAGGATATCGACGACGAACCAGCTGATGCCCGCGGCGGCGAGCCACATCAGCACCAGCACCACCGTGTTGATGATCATCGGCGACGTGATCGGCGTGCCCAGCATCGACATTTCGAGCTCGAGCCCGTCGATGCCCAGATTGCTGGGAATGATCTCGCGGCGATCGAGCGGCCCCGCGCCCTCCAGCCTGCGCAGCACCAGCCGCTCGCCATTCTGCATCAGCGCCGCGCCATATTCGGGAACGAAGCCGCTCGGCTGGATCAGCGCGGCGAGCGTGGTCTTCGAGTAGAAGGCGGTCGCGGTGCTGCCCGTTCTGCCGCCGATGCGCAGCGTCATGCCGTCCGCCTCCAGCGTGGTCCGCACCTGGCGGTGCTGGAGCCTGGCCCTGTCCTCCGCGCGGAAGCGCTGGCCGCAGATGACGCGGCCCTCGCCGTCGGCGATCGAGAAGCGCGCGCCCGCCGTGGTGGCGAAGGTGCCCGCCAGGCGAGTGCAGGCCGGAACGTCGTGTGGATTGGCTTCCAGCGCCGCCAGCGCGTCGGCGAGCTGGCTCACATGGTTGACGAGGATGTCGCGCAGCACGCCCGAGCTCTCGCCGGCGGCGGCGCCCAGCCGGGCGCGGGCTTCGGTATCCGCGTTTCGCGTGCTCTGCAGCGTGGTGAACAGGGCGATCAATGCCAGCGGCAGCAGGCAGAGAATCAGGTAGAGGAAGACCTTGGCGCCGGTGGGCAATTGCACCAGCGCCGCGGCCGGACGGATCCTGGCGCGCGGTTCTTCGTCTGCGATGTCCATGGACTCCGGACTAGTCGAGCTTCTTCAGCAGGTCGAGCAGATCGTCGGGAACGGCTTCGCCCAGGGCCTCGTCATAGGCCTGGCGCAGCGCCACGCCGACATTGCGACCGGGGCGACCGGTTTCCTTCCCGCCATCGGATTTGGGCGGCTTTTTCATTTTCTCATCCGCGGAACGCACCAATTCCCCCCTGCGCCGTAGCGTTACCCACGGCCCGGACTAAAAGCGACCTGTTCCGGATGCAACTTCCGGAATTGAACGAAAGCCACCGGTCGCATGGGGCCGGCGGCTGAGCGGCAACACTACGCAGCATCTGCCATGAAACCAAATAGCGCCTCGTTTGTTCCACAGGCGATGCAATATCCGGGGAGGGGCTCCTTCGGGTGGCACGAATGAGGATTGCAATAGCTCGTAACGGGGATGAAACAACCCGTTCCGCACTCGTAGGAGAATAGTTCGACCATGTCGCTTGGACAGCAACTCGCGCCGCACCTTCCGTTGCTCCGCCGCTATGCGCGCGCGCTCACCGGCAGCCAGGCCGATGGCGATCGTTATGTGCGCGCGGCGCTCGAGGCGATCGTCGCGGCGCCGGACCAGTTCCCCCGCGAGGTCGATCCGCGGCTGGGCCTGTACCGCACCTTCCAGGCGATCTGGCAGTCGACGCATCTCGAGGAAGAGGATGTCGTGGCGGATGCCGCCAACGAGAATGAGGCGATCGCCCGCAAGCGGCTCGCGCGCCTTACCCCATTGTCGCGTCAGGCGCTGCTGCTCACCACTGTCGAGGGCTTCAGCATCGAGGATGCGGGCTATCTGATCGAGGAGGATGCGGGACAGGTGCAGAAGCTGGTGGGCGAAGCCGTGGCCGAGATCGAGCGCCAGACGCGCACGCGGGTGATGATCATCGAGGACGAGCCGCTCATCGCGATGGATCTGGAGCAGATCGTGCGCGACCTGGGCCATGAGGTGACCGGCGTCGCCGTCACGCGTGACGAAGCGGTCGCGCTGGCGATGGAGGACCGGCCCGGGCTGGTCCTCGCCGACATCCAGCTCGCCGACGACAGCTCGGGCATCGACGCGGTGAAGGACATCCTTGCCGAATTCTCGGTGCCGGTGATCTTCATCACTGCCTTCCCCGAGCGGCTGCTCACCGGCGAGCGGCCGGAGCCGACGTTCCTGATCACCAAGCCGTTCCAGCGGGAAACCGTGAAGACGACGATCAGCCAGGCGCTGTTCTTCGACCAGGCGACCGTCCCGGCCTGAGCCATTCGCGAAAAATCCGGCGCGGGTTCCACATGATACGGACCCAAAACGGTCTTCGCGGGTTGTAGATGGCATGGCTGAGAATGACGAATCCATCCATATCGACAGCGAGCGGGCCCGCGCCGGCGCTACGCCGCACATGACGCGCTATGTGCTGGGCTATGGCCTGGTGCTGGTCATCGTCGCGTTCGCCGTGATCCTTCTCTTCTGACCGCGCACGGCATGAATATGCTGGCAATCGCGGCCACCAAGCCTATCTCTGGAACAGGCCGCTTCCACGCGGCCCACGCAAAAAAGCGGGATCGAATGAGTCAGTCCGAACAGCCCGAGGACAAGGGGACCGAGGCGCCGCAGGAGCATGTCTCGCTCTCCGACCCCGAGTTCAAGAAACAGCTCGCGATGGTCATCCCGCATCTGCGCGCCTTTGGCCGCTCGCTTTCGGGCAGCCGCGACCTGGCCGACGATCTGGTGCAGGAGACGCTGCTCAAGGCCTGGGCAGCGCGCAAGCGCTTTCAGGCCGGCACCAACATGCGCGCCTGGACCTTCATCATCCTGCGCAACCTGTATCTCAGCCAGATGCGCCGCGCGCGCTTCAAGGGCGAATGGGACGATCTGGTTGCCGACCGGCTGCTCGCCGCGCCGGCGAGCCAGGATCGGCATGTCGAGCTCTCGGACATGCAGCGCGCGCTGCTCCATCTTCCCCAGCCGCAGCGCGAGGCGCTGATCCTGGTCGGGGCCGGGGGCTTCGCCTATGAGGAGGCGGCCGAGATCTGCCAGGTCGCCGTCGGCACGATCAAGAGCCGCGTGGCGCGCGGGCGAGTCGCGCTCGAGCATCTGCTCAGCGAAGGGCAACTGCCTTCGCGGCGGCTGGAGCCCGGCACCGCCGAAGGCAAGACGGCGCTCGACACGATCATGGGCGAAGTGGAGGATCTCAGCCGCGATCGCGGCGACCTCTCGGCCAAATAGGCCCGGACCCACGCAAAATTCAGGCCGCGCTTCTCGGAGGAGCGCGGCCTTTTCCATGCCGGGAAAGCTCGAGGTTCAGCGGGGCCGGTTGAGCAGGCGAAGCATCGCCGCCATGTCGTCCGGCAGCCCCGAGTCCCGCGCATAGGCGTCGCGCAGTGCCAGGCCGATCGCGTCGCTGGCGCGCGGCGCTTCGACCCGATATGCGGGCTGCCGGGCTTCGCTGGCCGGGGCTGAAGTCGTCTGGTTCATGTTGCTAGAACAATTCAATTCTCGTTTTGTTGCTTGACTTTTTGCAATGCACCGTTTCGCAGGTGGCTGATTCCGTGACTGAAATCCTTCTCCCCGCAGATCTCGCCGACGCCGTCGCACGTGTTCGGGCCCATGCGCCCTTCCTCGACAACCTGCTCACGCGCGAGGCTGTGCTGGTCGCCGATCTCGACGCCGCCCTTGCGGACCCCCGCGCGGCCGCACGGGCCGGCGTGGGCGAAATGGGCGAGGGCGCGCGGCTGCGCATCGAGCGCCGCCGGCTCGCGCTCCTCGTCGCCCTGGGCGATCTCTCGGGCCGGTTCGACCTCACGCGCGTCACCCATCTCCTCACCGATTTCGCCGACGAAGCGCTGGACCGGGCGATCCGCGCGGCGATCCTCGAGCGCACGCCCGACGCCGAGCCGCGCGGATTCGCCGCGATCGCGCTCGGCAAGCAGGGCAGCCGCGAGCTGAACTATTCGTCGGACATCGATCCGATCCTGCTTTTCGATCCCGAGACGCTGCCCTGCCGCCCGCGCGAGGACGTGCAGGAAGCGGCGGTGCGGATCGGCCGCCGCGTGGTCGAGCTGCTCCAGGCGCGCGACGGCGACGGCTATGTGCTGCGCGTCGACCTGCGCCTGCGCCCCTCGCCAGAAGTGACGCCGATCGTGCTGCCGGTCGAGGCGGCGATCTCCTATTATGAGAGCCAGGCGCTGCCCTGGGAACGCGCCGCCTTCATCCGCGCCCGGGCCTGTGCCGGCGATCTGGCGCTCGGCGGCTGTTTCCTCGACGCGATCCGTCCGTTCGTGTGGCGCCGCGCGCTCGACTATGGCACGATCCGCGAGATCCGCGACATCAGCCGCCGCATCCGCGATCATTATTCGCAGGCCCAGGCGTTCGGCCCCGGCTATGACCTGAAACGGGGGCGGGGCGGCATCCGCGAGGTCGAGTTCTTCGCCCAGATCCACCAGCTCATCCATGGCGGCCGCGAGCCGTCGCTGCGCGCGCCCGCCACGCGCGACGCGCTCGCCGCGCTGGCCGAGGCGGGGCGGATCGGGCTCGACGAGGCGCAGGATCTCACTCGGGCCTATGTCGCGCTGCGCACGATCGAGCACCGGCTCCAGATGGTCGACGATCGCCAGACGCACCAGTTGCCCGAAAACCCGGATTCGCTCGACAATGTCGCCCGGCTGCACGGCCTGGCAGGCGGCGCCGCGCTCACCGATCTGCTCCTGCCGCACGTCACCCGCGTCGGCGCGGTCTATGACGGCCTGGCGGGCGAGGAGGAGCAGCGGCTGCCGAGCGAGAGCGCGCCGCTCGAGGCGAAGCTCGGCGCAGCCGGGTTCGAGCGGCCGGACGGTGCCGCGCGGATCGTCCAGGGCTGGCGGGCGGGCACCTATCCGGCGCTGCGCACGCCCGCTGCCCGGGAGGCGCTGGAATCGGTGCTGCCCGGCCTGATCGACGCCTTTTCCCGCGCGCCCGACACGGTGCACGCGATCACCCGCTTCGACGCGATGCTCTCGCGCCTGCCCAGCGCGATCAATTTCTTCCGCCTGCTCGAAGCGCAGCCCGGGCTCGCCCAGCTGCTCGGCGCGATCCTGGCGCTGGCGCCCACGCTGGCCGAGCAGCTGGGGCGGCGCGCCGAACTGCTCGACGGGCTGATCGACGCGACCGCGCTGGCGCCGGTTCCCGATATCGAGACGCTCGCCGCCGGCATGCGCCGCTGGGAGCCGGGCTCGGACTATCAGTTCCAGCTCGAGTTCGTCCGGCGCTTCGTCAACGAGAAGCGCTTCGCGCTCGGCGCGCAGATCGTCGCCGGAGCGAGCGATCCGCTCGAGGTCTCGACGGGCTATGCTCGCGTCGCCGAGGCGGCGATCGAGACATTGGCCAGCGCGACGGTGAGTGAATTCTCGCGCAACCACGGCGTGGTGCCCGATAGCGAGCTGGTGATCCTCGCGCTCGGCCGGATGGGCGGGCAGGCGCTCACCCATGCCTCGGACCTCGACCTGGTCTATCTCTTCACCGGCGATTATGCGGCGGAGAGCGACGGCGCCAAGCCGCTCGGCGCGGTGATGTATTACAACCGGCTCGGCCAGCGCGTCACCGCCGCGCTCTCGGTGCCGACGCCCGCCGGGCCGCTCTACGAAGTCGACACGCGGCTGCGCCCCTCGGGTGCGCAGGGGCCGCTGGTCGTGTCGCTCGACGGGTTCGAGAAATATCAACGCCAGGATGCCTGGACCTGGGAGCATATGGCGCTCACCCGGGCCCGCCCGGTCTTCGGCTCGCCATCGGCGCGCGCCAGGGTCCAGGCGATCATCGACGCGGTGCTCCAGGGCGCGCGGCCGGAGCGCGATATCCGGGCCGAGGCGCTCAGGATGCGGGCCGACATGGCGGCGCACAAGCCGCCCAAGGGGCCGCTCGACGCCAAGCTGCTCGATGGCGGGCTGGTCGACCTGGAGTTCGCGGTGCATGTGACGCAGCTCGTCCACCATGCCGGCTTCGAGCCGCGGCTGGGGCCGGCGATCGACCAGCTGGCGGGGCAGGGGCTGTTGCCCCCCGCCATGCGCCCGGCGCATGATTTCCTCACCCGGCTGCTCGTCACCATGCGGCTGGTCGCGCCCGACGCGCAGCCGCCGGGCTTTGCCACCCAGGCGCTGATTGCCCGTGCGCTCGAGCTCGGCAGCTGGGACGAGGTGGTTGCGCAGCTCGACCGGACCCGGCAGGAGGTCCGCGATTGCTGGGCGGCGGTGCGCGGCCCTGCCTGAGGAGAAGACGATGGCTATCGAGGAAGGCGACAAGATCCCCGCGGTCGATCTCGACGGGACCGAGGGAGAGGTGATCGCGCTCGCGGACAAGGCGGGGAAGCCCTTCGTCCTCTATTTCTATCCCAAGGACGACACGTCGGGCTGCACGCGCGAGGCGCAGGATTTCTCGGCATTGCTGCCGGAATTCGCGGCGCTGGGCGCCGAGGTGCTGGGCGTTTCCAAGGATCCGCCGATCAAGCACCAGAAGTTCATCAACAAATACGACCTTACCGTGCCGCTCGCGACCGATACCGAGGGCAAGGCAATGGAAGCGTTCGGCGTCTGGGTGGAGAAGCAGCTCTACGGCAAGCGCTATATGGGCATCGACCGATCGACTTTCCTGTTCGACGATCAGGGCAGGCTGTTCCGCGCCTGGCGCCGGGTGCGCGTGCCCGGCCATGCGGTGGACGTCCTCGAATCGATCAAGGAAATGCAGGCGCGGTGAGAAGCGTTGCCGAGGCCTGCCGCGCGGTGCTCGCCGCGGCGGCGCCGGCCGACAAGATCAAGGCGGCCCGCGCCGCCGCGCGCGACTGGCGGCTGGGGCGGCTGGCCTTTGCGTTCGACGTGGCGATGCCCGATCGCCCCGCGCGTCCCGACAGGCCGGAGCTGCTGCCGCCCAACCGCATGCCCAAGCGCGGCAAGGGCGGCTCCGAGCGCGGGCGGATCGCGCTGATCCATGCGCTCGCGCATATCGAATTCGCTGCGATCGACCTGGCCTTCGATGCGGCCGGGCGCTTCGGCGGACAGTTCCCGCGCGGTTTCACCGATGACTGGATGCAGGTCGGCGCCGACGAGGCGATGCATTTCGCCCTGCTCGACCGGCGGCTGCGGAAGCTGGACAGCCATTACGGCGCGATGCCCGCGCATGACGGGTTGTGGGATGCTGCAGCCGAGACCGCGCATGATCCGCTTGCCCGGCTGGCGGTGGTGCCGATGGTGCTGGAGGCGCGGGGACTAGATGTGACGCCCGCCACGATCGAGCGATTTCTGGCGGCGGATGATGCAGTTACGGCGCGCATCCTCACACGCATTCTGAACGATGAGGTGCGGCATGTCCGCGCTGGAACCCGATGGTTCGAATCAGCCTGCCGCGAAAAGGGTTTCGTCCCCGAAACGGCCTGGCAGGCGCTGGTGACCCGCCACTTTCGCGGCTTGCTTAAGCCTCCGTTCAACGACTCGGCGCGCGACTCAGCCGGTTTGTCCCGCGATTATTACCAACCTCTTGCCGTGGACTGATTCCTCGGGCCACAAGCCATCGTCCAGAGGCGGAGGGGCTGCTTCCTGCGACACGGGATAATTCGAAGTACGGCGGCCGGGTCGCGTTTCGGTGCTGGCTTCCATGAAACTGCCGGGGAATCATGGCTAAGGCGTCGAACACCAGAACCGCTACCGCAGCTCAGCGGTTCCGTGCTTTCTTCACTACCCGCGATTTTATTTTCCATGACGGCCGCGACCTGAAGCGTTTCAGCGTCGCCGGGCGCACCCAGGCGCTGCTCGCCGGTGTCGCCACTGTCACCGTGCTGTTCTCGGCCTATGGCGTGGCCCAGGCCGCGGTGGGCGCGATCGCGATCAGCGGCGTGACCGGCACGCCCGCTTCGCCGGAGGCGCAGGTCGCCCGGATGCGCGAGCAGGTCGAGAAGATGCAGGCCGATGTCACCGCCGCCAAGGAGGCTGCGCGCCTCCAGGCCGCGCGCGTCGAGCAGCACCAGGCGCTGATCAGCGCGACGCTCACCGGCAAGGGCGATCGCAAGGTGATCGAGCAGCCGCTGCCGGGCGCCTCGCAGCGCACCAGCGCCGTCGCCAATGAAGTCCTCGCCCCGCTCAAGCGCGTCGAGGCGCGCCAGATCGCGCTGGCCGGCAAGGCCCGCGCCGCCGGCGAGGCCCGGTATCAGCAGACCGCGGGCGAGCTTCGCCGCCTCGGCCTTTCGCCCGAGCGCTATGTGAAGGTGCCGGCGATGGGCGGCCCCTATGAGCCGGTCGACAACGACAATGCGAGCGGCAGCGACGCCTCGGCCGAGGCGGCCGATGCCCAGTTCCGCGCGCTGTTCGTCACCTGGAAGAAGCTCGACATGCTCGAGCAGACGGTGATCTCGATCCCGTCGATGCAGCCGGTCGACAAGCTCACCTTCACTTCGAATTACGGGGTCCGCTCGGATCCGTTCCGCGGCACCGCCGCGATGCACGCCGGCGTCGACATTCCCGGCGCGCTCGGCACGCCGATCTATGCCACGGCCGATGGCGTCATCAGCCATGCCGGCCGGCAGGGCGGCTATGGCAATCTCGTCCAGATCAACCATGGCCGCGGCATCGAGACCCGCTACGGCCATCTCTCGAAGATCCTCGTCGCCGACAATACCCGCGTGAAGCGCGGCCAGCTGATCGGCCTGATGGGCTCGACCGGCCGTTCGACCGGCAGCCACCTCCATTATGAGGTGCGCGTCGATGGCAAGGCGGTGAACCCGATCCCGTTCCTGCAGACCGGCGAGTATCTCGCTTCGGTGCAGGACCGCGTGACGGGCGGCGTCGGCGGTCCGGCCACCAGCAAGTAACGCGGGCTTTCAGAGTCAGGAGAGGAGAGGGGCTGCCCGTGTAGGCGGCCCCCTTTCCTATGTGCCTCCGTCGCTAATGCTAATCGTTCGCGGATCGGACGGGCTTGGACGGTGCGCGGGTTTTCGTCTAGGCTGCAGGCAGGATCGTCATCGGGGGAGCATATGCGCCGGCCGGAATTCCTGCTCATATCGTTGCCGGCTCCAGGCGCGCGCGCCTATCGAGAAGCCGGCGGCCGGTGAGCTTCCCCGCCGCCTGCCCGGAGATTCCGGTTTCCGATCTCGCCGCCGCGCTGGACTGGTATCGCACGCGCCTGGCCTTCACGATCGACTGGTCGGACGAGGCGCTCGGTCTTGCCGGCGTGTCGCGGGGGGCGAGCCGGATGTTCCTGAGCAACGCCGCCTATCGCGCGCATCTCGGCAATGCGCCGCCCCTGGTCCTGTGGCTCAATCTGAACGGCCGGGCGGAAGTCGATGCGCTCCATGCCGAATGGTCGGAACGGGGTGTCGCCATCGATGCTCCGCCCCGGGCCGAGCCCTGGAAGCTCTACGAATTCTTCGCCGCGGATCCCGACGGCAACCGCTTCCGCGTCTTCTACGATTTCGCCTGGGAAGAGCGTTAGGCTGGGAACGCATATTCTTGCTTCGTCATCCCGGCCTTGCGCCGGGGTGACGGCAGAAAATCTGATACTTGTTTGGGTTCTCAACCTAGGTTGGGGACTCATTTAAGCCACGCGGTGATAAGGGCTACGAGAGCGATGGCAGCGAGGTAGTTTGTGGCATGCCGGTCGTATCTGGTAGCGATGCGTCGCCAGTTCTTGAGGTGACAGAATAGGCGCTCGATGACGTTCCTGCGGCGATAGATGCGCTTGTCGAGAGGGTAGGGTTTGCGTCGCGAGGCGGTGGAGGGGATGACGGGCTTGATGCGTCGTTGCCTGAGCCAGTTGCGCAGACTGTCGGCATCATAGGCCTTGTCGGCGAGCAGGCGCCTGGCTG
>OAOK01000148.1_pt1 | contig 10219 bp, 9 predicted proteins | sample 1641101 | NCBI WGS metagenome assembly OAOK01 (sample SAMEA104232307, study PRJEB22302) | sediment metagenome | biome: forest; feature: aquifer; material: sediment | place: USA | collected 2011-08-07 | depth 0.01 m
TGGCGGTTGGCTGATAAGCGTATCGTTGAGTTTGGCTCCCTCCAGTACGAGAAGGACAAGGAGAACTATCGTGGACGACCGCATGACTTATACGGATGGGATGAACTACCGGAGTTCACTGAGTCACAGTTCCGTTTTGTCAATGCCTGGAACCGTAGTACGAGACCTGGGCAACGGTGTCGGGTGGTTGCCACAGGTAACCCACCCACAACCCAGGAAGGGTTGTGGATCATTGCCTATTGGGCTCCGTGGTTGGACGTCAACTGTCCGCGACCAGCTCAACCAGGTGAACTCCGATGGTTCGCTCGCGTTGACGACAAGGATGTGGAGAGGGAGGACGGCACGTCGTTCGTGTATAAGGGTGAGACCATTCAGCCACGCTCTCGTACGTTCATACCAGCGAGGTTGACAGACAATCCGTATCTCATGGACTCCGGGTATGCTTCAGTCCTCCAGGGGTTGCCTGAGCCGTTGCGCTCCCAGATGCTCTACGGTGACTTTAGTATCTCGGTTAGTGACAACGCGTATCAGGTGATTCCCACAGCCTGGGTGCGGGCAGCGCAGGAGAGGTGGAGGGTTGATGGATACCCGAAAGACGAGAATGGTGTGCGCCAGCGTATGAGCGCCTTAGCGGGAGACATAGCCAGAGGTGGCGACGACAAGGAAGTGTTGTCAGCGCGATATGGCACGTGGTTTGCTCCTCTGGTCAAGCTACCTGGGAAGGTTGTCACGGACGGCTCGTTGGCAGTGAAACCTATGATTGAGTTGTTAGAGACAGCCGGGGAAGCCGTGCGCACGGGAGAGGAGGTGGCTTATGCTACCTCGCGGTTGAAGTTGCCTAAGGTAACGTCCGATGTGGTAGTGCGCATTGATGTGATTGGCATTGGGTCATCTGCTTACGATGTGGCAGTCAACCAGGGGTTGCGTGCCGTGGCTGTGAACTTTGGAGCTGGCTCCCATGCCCTGGATCGCTCACGTAAACTCAAATTCGCTAACCAACGGGCAGAGTATTGGTGGTCGATGCGTGACGCATTGGATCCAACCAATACGGACTATAAGGATGACCCAATAGCATTGCCACCGGATCCCGAACTGCTGGCTGACTTAACCGCGCCGAGGTGGGAGTTGACCTTGCGTGGCATCAAGATCGAGGAGAAGGAAGACGTGAAGGCAAGGATAGGGAGATCACCTGATTGTGGGGATGCGGTGGTGATGAGTGGCAAGGCAAACAAGACTATGGTGGCGTTTTAGGAGGTTGGGCGTGTCAGGCATTGAGGATATTACATTGACGTTTATGGCACGAACAATCAGACCACACTTAGCTGTGCTCGCTGGTGTCGTTAGACAGGCGAATAGTGAGCAGGTGTTTGCGGAAGCACATGCTGCCTGGGTGTCTGATCAATCGGAACTCGCGGTTGATATGGAGAGGTGGTTAAAGGAAATCACAGACAGTGGTTGCCAACTGCTACATGCACAGGCGTTGTTTGTACCAGAGGCTATCAAGGAACGACCATGAAGTATACCGTGCATCAACTAGCCTGGTTGACATGTATCGTTGCGTTGTGTGCGGTGGCACTGTCTATCGTGTTCGACGCAGACCTGTGGCGGGTTACCCTGGCTGTGGTGCTGCTCGGAGCATTGACTGTGCTCATAGCACGAGGGAGTGTGTTGAATGGAAAGTAGACGGTTGGCTGCGGTGAGCGTGAGTGTGGAGTTGTGGTGTGAAATTATTAGAGAGGGCTGGGAGATTCCAACAGACAAGCAGAAAAGAATCAAATGCACGAGTGGTGTGCCAGTGGACGCAGTGTTTCAACGAGTGGAATACAACCTTGCGCGCAACGAGCTGCAATTGGTGTTTGAGCATGACACATTTGCATTGGTTGAACCAGGCGATCCATTGCCAATACTAAGCGTAACCATAGAGGCTCAAAATGAATTGGATTGACTCCCTTGCGCGTTCCCTGTCCGTCAAGGCTGACTTTCCAAGCGGTGCTCAACTGTATCCGCCGAGGAACGTTGGCAACTTTGGGTTGGAAGGGTCGATGTTTGCTGGGCCAATCGCCTTCCCTGGTTGGCCGGATCGTACAGATACCCAGGGAGTATCAGCAGCTCAGAAGCCCTACGTGAGCATGACNTCTCCCTGGTTCTATGGCAACGTCAAGGCGATTGCNGGNGAGGCNGGNGTGCTCGAACTGGAGGTGGGNGAGCGCAAGAGCCAGGGCAAGCAGGAGGAGNTGGAGCCAGTNGCNAACCATCCNCTGGAGCGCATCTGGNTCAAACCCAACCCNTTCATGGGCCACAATTTTGTGATGCAGTTCTGGGTGTGGCAGATGTANNTGTTNGGCAAAGCCTACCTGTACTTTGCGCCTGANTCACGGACGAAGGAACTGACCGAGATGTGGCCGGTGCCNGCTGCCAANATGAANCCNATAGGNACGGNAGANAAGTTCATTGACCATTACGAATACCGTGTCAAGCGAGATGCTAAACCCATTATCATCCCTGCGGAGTATATCTGCTACAGTCACTTCGTCAACCCGTTTGATCCTATGGAAGGATTGCCGCCGATGCTGGCTGCGTTTAATGGCATCGAGACTGACCTGGCTATGAGCAAGTGGAATGCCAACTTCTTCGGGCCGGAGAATGCCATCCCTACTGCCATTGCTACCCTGGCTGACACAACCAGTGACCCTGACTTCAAGTTGATCAGGGAGGACTTGCTGGAGAACTTTGGCAGGGGTAAGCGTAAGCTGCTCGTGACCCGTGGCGGCGACATCAACTTTGAGGTGCTCCAGTTCAACCCGGAGCAAATGATGTTCGATAAACTACGCGAGATCAGTCGCATGGAGATTGATCGAGCGTGCGGGTTGCCGGATGGCTACTGGACTAGTCGAGCNAACCGTGCNAACAGCGANCANGCGGACAGCGTGATCNTNAANACGATCATCTGGCCGTTGGGTGTGGGATTGGTGGAGGACTTGAATGCCCAGATTATCCCTGCACACTACGGGGAGGAATATCAGGCAGCGTTCAAGGATGTGCGTCAACGTAATGTGGCCCAGGAGTTGCAGGAGTTTAGTGCGGTGACGTCCATTTACACTATAGCTGAATTGCGCATGATGCGCCCTGCTCCGGCAGTGACGGAGGTTGGTTGGATCAACGGGGACAAGGATGATCCTCGCAACAACCTGTTGGTGGCCCAGATTGCACAAGGGCAAGGGAAGGTCGAGGAGCCGGCTGAGCCAGAGGTTGCCAAGACGGATGAGACAACCGAGGAGGTTGAGACAGAGGGTGAGGTAGAGGAAGAGGATAAGGAGCCAACCGAGAAGGATGCCACCGAGGAAGTCTCCCTGGAGGAAGTGACCAAGGCACTCAACCTGTGGCGGGCGAAGAGCATCAAGCGATTGCACTACGGGCGAGGCGCTGCGTGCGCGTTCAAGAGCGAGGCACTGCCCGAACCAGTGGCTGTGAGGATCGAGGGGTTGCTCGCAACCTGTGAGTCAGCCGAAGCTGTACGCGAACTGTTCAATGGCATCAAGGTAGTGGACTTGCCAGGCGATGGTATCAAATATAGCGACGACCAACCACGTGATGATAGTGGACGATTTGGTAGCGGTGGAGGTGGTGAGGCCAACTCCAAGGAGAGCAGAAAACTGACCATGCGTAAAGACAAGATGCTAAACTCCGATGAAAATCTTGCATCGTTCAAGAAACCAGCCAGGATGTTCCATGTTACGACCAGGGCCAACGCAGAGAAGATAGCCAAGCAGGGCTTCAAACCTGGCACGCAAAAGACATCCAAGGAAGGTGTATCACTTGGGACTTACTTCAGCGATAACGCAGAGGATGTTTTTGCCAAACAAGTTGATTTAGGCTTATCAGAAGATGACGCTGTCGTCATAGAGATAAGCACAGCTGGTATTGACATGCGTCTTGATCCAGAGTACTTCACCTATGAAGATGAAGGAGCCACTGGAGCCAAGGAATACATCAAGGAAGTCAATGCAAAAGAGTCAGAATACGCAACGTATACAACGCAGGCTGTACGCCCAAAGTCGATACTGTCCATTAAGCCATTGTTTGGTAAACGTAAGCGGTAAGCAGTTGCAATCAACTAGAGTAATTAAGTAGGGTGGGGTGGCAATATGGAATACTTGCTACTAGGCAGTGTGGCTGGTAAGGGTTGGGTGCGGCAGTTCTACCTGGGTGGACTCAAGCACGGCGACCATGACCAATCAACGCACGGGCGAGGTGGCGCAGGCGGTGGTGGTAAACTAAAGCGACATGAGTCTTACGATGAACTGCCTATGTCAGACAAGGCCAACGGCAGTTCCATCATCCGTGCCTACTTCATCACTCCAGACAACGACCTGGTGAGTGTTCACCAGGAGATCGGCGGAGGCACTAACGATCATATTGGGTTCGTAGCAGCCATGGATGATCCCGAGGCGCTGGGTGTTGATGGCAAGGTTGTTGCGCGGTTTGCGAAGGAAGCCAACAAGGAAAAGTTTGACGCCAAGTATGACGATGCTTACGAGAAGTTGTGGGAGAGCATCAATGCGTCAGGCAACATACGCGTTCGCGAGTTTGACTTCGGGGAGAACCAGGGTACGAGCAGTAACACGCATGTCATCAGCATCCAAAACGCACCGTTGGCAAATCAGTCAGACCTTATTATGCTTCAGTCCAAGATAAACATGCGTAAGATTCCCTATGACAGGAATGCTACGTATGATATTGAAGCCAGGGGTTACGAGTACTTCAGGGTGCGTGGCAGCGACTTAATGACGGCGAGTAACATCTACGACTTGAAGGCAGCAAGTTCCAGGAAGCACCTGGAAGGTCAACACGACCAGGTTGCATCAACCAAGTCTGACGAGGCCAACGAAGAGGTATTCTATTCCACCGCGCAACGGCGGTGGTTGATGGCCTCACCTACCAAAGCTGTCAAGACCAAAACCAGACCGACGAAGCAACAGGCAGAGTCGTCGGTGGAGTCGTCGTTGTCCAGGGTGTACGACAAGTATCGTGGTACGGTTGCCGGCTACGCCGTCAAGGGCAAGGGCGTACCCAAAAAGGTCTACGATGCGATGGCTCGGGAATTGCGGGATGTGTTGGGAGACGAGCTGCGCAAGGTGTACGTGGACAATGCGTTGGACAGTCAGGCTGCGTTGGGAGCCAGGGTAGGCATAGATGTCAAGTGGTCGTCACCCAACACCAACGCGCAAGCCTGGGCGGAGAAGTATACCTTTGAACTGGTGCGTGGGTTGCAGGATACAACTATCGCTCAGGTGCAGTCTAATGTCGCTGCCCTGCAGGAGGACGTGAGCAAGTTCTTTGACAAGCCTACTACATTGGCAGACCTCGGTGGCGATATTGCGCAATACATCCCTGACTGGGAAGACAAACTAGGCCGCGTATGGTCGTCTGAGGAGCGCGGGAAAATGATTGCGGCCACGGAAGTAACCAGGGCGTCCGTGGAAGGCGAATACGATGCTGTGCGCTACCTCGCGGACGAGTACGGGATCGAGATGGTGGCCGTGTGGCAGACGAGCAACGATGAGTTCATGTGCGATATTTGCGCTCCGTTGCATGATACCGAGCAGGGTGAGGCCTGGGACGAGCCGCCTCCAGCGCACCCTAATTGTCGTTGCGCGGTGAGCATGGTGTTGAAGGGTGACGGCAAGAAACATGGTGATCATGACCAAAGCACACATGGCAGGGGAGGAAATGGTAAACAGGTCGATCACAAACAAAAAGTAATCATGAATGAAGTAATCAATAAACTAACTCATCCATCATCTATGGATACTGCGATGAATAAGATAATGAGCGTGAGTGGGTTCACGGAGGGTTCGTTTATTATTGATAAAAATGGCAACTGGAGAGAATTGAACGGTCAAATGTCGCATCATGGTCTTTCTGGTGAGGCCAAGGGCAAGGGTGTACGTAATCCAATGGAGCACTATGTTAGGGTGAGTATAGGATACAGGTCTGCTGGAATTGAGCATGATAGCGAATTTACTACCCCGGACCAAAAACGCTCTGTTGCGGAGCTATCCAGAAGATTAAAGGAAGCAGACGTACAATTCGCGGAACAGGATCACCAGGTGAGTGGGTATCCATATGGCAAGTCAATACCCGCCTGGTCTTTGCCGTGGAGTGTGACGGAGATAGTGGAGTTGGCCAGGCGGGAGAGCGCGAAGCATGGAGACCATGATCAGAGTACTCATGGACACAAAGGAGGCGGAGATATGGCGTTACGTGAATACGGTGGTTCCGATCCATATGCGGCAGGTGCAGCAATTGCGCTGAATGGTGAGTTGAGAAGCAACAATGGCAACCTATCCAGAATGAATAAGGAATCCAGGGAAGCCGTTGAGAAGATAGACCTGGAAATGAAGATCAATAGCAAGAAGTTCTCAAAGCCAACTGTGCTGTATCGTGGAGTCAGCGATCCAATTGCCACTGATAGGTATGGCAGGTTTGTTGATAGAGGATATACCTCTACCAGCATGAGTCAGGACGTTGCTGATGAATTTGCAAACTCAACTGGCGGAAGCGATCCAACTGTATATGAGATTCATGTTCCAAAGGGCGTGCGATATGTCAATCCTGTGGAGTATATGGATGAGTTTGATCAAGCTGCCATGGGATACCAGGCTGAAGCGCTCTTGCCGCGCAATATGGTATTTGAGGTCAAGGGAAGGAAGGGTAATGTAACTGTCGTGGAGTTGGTTGGCGGAGATGCCTGGGCCATGGGCAAGGGTAGTTTTGATAAGGACGGCAATTACCGATGAGTGTAACGGTTGTGGGTGACGCCGAGCAACAGTTGAAGATACTCAGCGACCTGGCGGAACTGGGCGACCCTAAGCTCGTCACGGCTGCGCTGTTGGTAGGTGGCAATAAACTCAAGTCAATCGTAGCCGAGTACCCTCCGGTGAATCGTAGGCCACAGCCATTCAAGTCCGTGAAGAGTCGCAAGTATTTCTTCTGGGCGTTGAAGCAGGGTACCATTCAAGTGCCTTACGTGCGAGGTCGCAGTCCAGGCAGTGAGGACATGAAGCATCGCTGGATCGTGCGCCAGACCAGCGAAGGGGTGGAGGTGGCTAACAACACCTCCTACGTTCACTTAGTACACGATGCCAAGGAGCAGGCCGCTTACCACCGAGAGGGTGGTTGGCAGACGGATGAGGACGTCATGAAGAACCATGGCGAGGCAGTGATCAATGATGTCACAACGGCGTATATGCTGGCCGTTAAACATACCTGGGAGGGATAGTATGGCAAAGCGTGGTAGTCGCAAGTTGGAGGAAGTGATCGAGGAGGAGGAGGGTGAGTTTCATGGCACGGAGCAGCTGGAGGAACAGCCGGAACAGGCGGAGCCGTTGACGACCGATGCTGTGCCACCTACCCTGGTGGAGAGCTTGATGCACGTCGAGAGTCAGTTGTCACTACTGTGGCCTACGGCTGGCCTCGCGAAGCCTGCCATCCTGGCGGCACAGGCCCAGGTCAAGTATGCCATTGAAGTGGCAACCCGCCAGCAAGGGTAGCCGACTTTACACGCAACCCCAACCCAGCTACAATTGCCGGGCTGGGTTGGGTTGTTGGGCGATGAGGTGAACATGAATCAACCTGTTATTGACGCANTGAACAATCAAATCACNGTAGAGCGACAGAANGAAGTCGTTTATCACGCGCTGGCTATCAGGTTGGAGATGTCAAACCTGAGTGGTCTNGCGCGTTTCATGCGTAANGCAGCGGCGGAGGAAGCNGNNCACGCGGCTGCGTTTATCNGCCACCTGATTGATCGAGGGGTTGAGCCGGTGATTGCTTCGTTGGACGGTGTAAGTATCAGCGAAACNGATATGTTGCAAGTAGGGGCTGCTTGTTTTGAGCAAGCNCTCCAACGTGAAATTGTCAACACTGACAGTATCAACAACCTCTACGCGCTGGCAGATGAGGAAGNGGATGCGCAAACCTGCGTGTTCCTTCANCGTTTTGTGCAGGAGCANACNGATAGCGTGCGTGAGTACACGGAGTTGTCGAAGCAGTTGCGGTTCGCTACTGGTTGTCCTGCCGCAGTGCTGGCCATGGATCACGAGCTGGGAGAGGTAGCATGAAGATTGACCTATCAGGCAAACCGACGGTTGAAGATGTTGCCGTGACGGATGGCACTAAAGCCGGTGCTCGCAACAGCGCACAGGATGCCTCACGGTTGCAACAGATTCATGACCTGGCTGTGGCAAATGGAGCCACCTGTGGTGAAGCAACCAACCCCTCTGAGAGCGAAGCCCGTCAAACTATCAGCGTCTACCTGGANCAGGTGCCTTCGGACAANCCAGCNNGGTCNATGGGNGGCGGCATGAAGTCTGTGGCTGAGTTNACNCTCCGTGGCCCNGCNGTGCTATTTGGGGATGCCAATCACACTGACATCTCGCCCTACCGNGATTACTTCACTCCCGAGACTGACTTCTGGCTCAGTTCGTACAAGTCACGACCGATGATTTTTGACCANGGNGTCATNGANCTNGANATGGTTGATGCGTTTGAAGCNGCAGCGAAGTCATCGGAGGAGAGGGATGCCGTGAAGGAGTTCNGGGCGGCNATGCTNGAACTGGATCGGGATCCNCGTATTGGGGANTGGACTGATGTGTCGATTGATCCGTTNGCNNTNTGGGTNCAGGGCGAGATGGACAAGGCCAGGAAGTACGCTACCTACGTGAAACANATGGCGGAGAGTGGTATCCTGAGGTTGTCATCGGACACGGCNCTGCACCTNATCAAACGCGAGAAGCAACTCAACGGAGCCAACAAGATTGTACGGTGGCCGTTGATCGGAATTTCTCACACGACGCACGCAGCGGAACCGAGGTTGACTCCTGTCGCTGCCGTCAAGTCCTTCTTCACCTACTTAGGTATCAAGCCAACCGACGAGTTTGTCGAGGCAGTCACGAAAGGTGTCGATACGACACACAGCGTGGATGCGGTGCGGCTCGCCAGAGGACGGCTGGAAGTTCAACGTCTGAAACAACTACTATAAGGAGAGCAGCATGAAAACCGCAAGGCAGTACCTCGAAGCAGCGGAAGCCGCATTGGATGCGGGTGACCTGCCTGAACACGAGAAGCAGTTGAGTCTGGCCAAGGCCGCGCACGCGCACGAACAGGCGGCGAAGTCGTTTGAAGTGCCTGCGCCTGCCAAGCCCGATCCGATTCGCCTGCCCAATCCGGCGGGTGGTGATGATGGCCAGCCAGAAGCACCGGACACTGGCGCAGCGATGAAGGCCTGGGCGNACAAGCANGTGTACGTNAAGAAGTACGGGACTCCGGCCANGGAGTTCGATGCCATCGCNNACGAAATCTACAAGGACGTNGGCGGCTACTACGCGGTCAGTGCCATGAAGCACGCTGACTTCCGTCGNTANCTGCGCACGGGTNANGGCGATCCNCGNNTGGCTCGTGTCCTGCTCCTGTCACAGGATCAGATCGCNGAAGCNGTCATCGTNGGCAANACCATGGNNGANATCAAGGCGACGATGATCGAGGCTACNGACACNNTGGGNGGNTACCTGGTGCCCGAGGACTATCAACAGGGCGAGATNATCAGTCGCNTGCCTGGGTTGACTGTAGTGCGACCGCTGGCNACCGTTCGCCAAACCGTGCGGGATGCCTACTCGGTGGCCGTGCGCACNGGCGGTGACTCNCGNTATATCGGNAANGTGCGGGTGACTCCGGTGGATGAGTCGCCGACTGGNACNGAAGCCAACACCAACGCCACGTTNGGCAAGGTGACGATNCCGATTCACACGTTGCTGGCGGATGTGAGTGTTTCGCGCAGTTTGTTGGAGGATTCCGGCACGGACATCGCTGCGGAACTGTCTGAGGAATTTGGGACAGCCCGCGCGATCAAGGAAGATGAGTACTATCTCATCGGCTCCGGTGTGGGCGTGCCGCAGGGTATCTTGAAGAACGCGACCACGGGTGGCCCTTCGGACTCCAACATGATCACGATCAACTCCGGGGATGCCAATCTGCTTCAGGCCGGTGATGCTCTCAAGGGCTTGATCAGCGTGCCGTATGGCCTGGCTGCTCAGTATCGCCAGTCCGGTGCGGTGTGGATCATGAACAAGAACACGGTGGCTACGACCCGTACTCTCAAGGATGGCATGGGTCGCTACCTCTGGGCCGACAACAACAACCCGATGGCTGGTGGGCCTGG
>OAOK01000133.1_pt1 | contig 8838 bp, 7 predicted proteins | sample 1641101 | NCBI WGS metagenome assembly OAOK01 (sample SAMEA104232307, study PRJEB22302) | sediment metagenome | biome: forest; feature: aquifer; material: sediment | place: USA | collected 2011-08-07 | depth 0.01 m
GCGCATGCGCACCGCCGCCGAGGCTGCGCTTCTGCGCTGGCGCCACGCCGCCCAGCCCATCGACATCGCCGCCGAAACCGGCCGAATCGCCTTCGACGTGATCCTCGACACCGTCCTGTCGGGCGGCGAGGATTTCGAACGCGCCGAGACGGAGGTGCGCGTCGGCGCCTTTCTCGGCCAGCTCGAATATCGGCGGCTCAGCTACCTCCTCCTCCCCGACCGGGCCCATCGCGGCAAGCTGAACAAGCCCGCGCCCGAAGCCGCGCGGCTCCGCGCGGATGTCGACCGGATGATCGCCCGCCGCCGCGCCGCGCCGCCACGCGGCGACCTGGTCGACCTGCTGCTCGACGCCACCGATCCGGAGACCGGCCGCCCGATGGACGACGAGTTGCTGCGCGACAATCTGCTCGGCTTCATCCTTGCCGGCCACGAGACCAGCGCCGTCGCGCTCGGCTGGGCGCTCTGGCTCGCCGCCGCGCACCCGCCCACGGCCGAGCGCCTGCGCGCCGAGGTCGAGATGGTCACCGGCGGCGCTCCCGTCGACGCCGGCCATCTCGAGCGCCTGGTCTTCACCCGCCAGGTGATCCAGGAGACGCTGCGGCTCTATCCCCCCGGCTATCAGCTCACGCGCGTCGCCACCCGCGATACCGAGATCGACGGCCGCCGGATCCGCGCCGGCACGCGCATCCTGATCGCCGTCTATGCGCTCCACCGCCATCGCCGCCACTGGCACGATCCCGACGCCTTCGACCCCGATCGCTTCGCCCCCGGCATGCCGGTGCCCGACCGGCATCTCTACATGCCCTTCGGCGCGGGCCCGCGCATATGCCTGGGCGCCGCCTTCGCGATGACCGAGCTGGTCGTCACGCTCGCCACGCTCGTCCGCGCCGCACGCTTCACGCCCCTGTCGGCGCCTTTTCCCGTCGCCAGCACGAGCATCCGGCCGGGCGGCGGGCTGCCGATGCGCGTCGCGTTTCCCTGAGCGCCGCCCGATTTGCCCACAGTTCAGCTGCCCGGATGCGGCGAAATGCAACCGTGCCGCTTGCATGTTCGTTCGAATTGCCCAAATGCCGCGACTGTCCCCAAGTTGTAATAAGGTCGCTCATGCCCGCTTCCACTGCCGCCAAGGCCCGCACGCGTCACCGCCGCCCCGCCGGCACGCCGTCGCCCTGGGGCATGTTCTTCCGCGGCTTCCTGAAGCGCCCGGTGATGGTCGGCGCCGTCGCGCCCTCGTCGCGCTTCACGATCAACAAGATGCTCGCCCCGGTGGACTGGGAGAACACGAAGCTGTTCGTCGAGTACGGGCCCGGCGTCGGTACCTTCACTCGGCCGATCCTCGAGCTGCTCGCGCCGGACGCGAAGCTGATCGTGATCGACACCAACCCCGATTTCATCCGCTATCTGAAGCAGAGCATCACCGATCCGCGCCTGATCGCGGTGCAGGGCTCGGCCGCGGACGTGAAGCAGATCATCGCCGATCACGGCTTCGCGCATGCCGACTATATCGCCTCGGGCCTGCCCTTCTCCACCCTGCCCCCGGGCGTGGGCGACGCGATCGCCAAGGCGACGCGCGAAGTGATCCGCAAGGGCGGCGCCTTCCTCGTCTACCAGTACAACCCGCGCGTGAAGAACTTCCTCACACCGCACTGGTCGCACATCGATCACGCGATGGAGTGGATCAACATCCCGCCCGCGCAGCTCTGGTGGGCCTGGAACGACTGACGGCCGGCGCGGGGTGCTTGATCCCCCCGCCCCATCCTCCTAGACGCTCGCCAAACCCCCTTAAAAGGACAAGCGAGCAATGGCGAAGATCAAGGTTGCAACGCCCGTCGTGGAGATCGACGGCGACGAAATGACGCGGATCATCTGGCAGTGGATCCGCGAGCGCCTGATCCTCCCCTATCTCGACGTCGAGCTGAAGTACTACGACCTCTCGATCGAGAACCGCGACGCGACCGACGATCAGGTCACCATCGATTCGGCCAAGGCGATCCAGCAGTACGGCGTCGGCGTGAAGTGCGCCACGATCACTCCGGACGAGGCCCGCGTCGAGGAGTTCAGCCTCAAGAAGATGTGGAAGTCGCCGAACGGCACGATCCGCAACATCCTGGGCGGCGTCGTGTTCCGCGAGCCGATCGTGATCCGGAACGTCCCCCGGCTCGTCCCGGGCTGGACCGACCCGATCGTCGTCGGCCGCCATGCCTTTGGCGACCAGTATCGCGCCACCGATTTCCGTGTGCCCGGCGCCGGCAAGCTCACGATGAAGTGGGTCGGCACCAATGGCGACGAGCTCGAATATGAAGTGTTCGACTTCCCCGCCGCCGGCGTCGCCATGGGCATGTACAATCTCGACGAGTCGATCCGCGACTTCGCCAAGGCCAGCATGAACTATGCGCTCGATCGCGGCTGGCCGCTCTACCTGTCGACCAAGAACACGATCCTCAAGGCCTATGACGGCCGCTTCAAGGACCTNTTCNNNGAGGTGTTCGANGCCGAGTTCAAGGANAAGTTCAAGGAAGCCGGCATCGTCTACGAGCANCGNCTGATCGACGACATGGTCGCNTCGGCGCTGAAGTGGNNCGGCNAGTTCGTCTGGGCCTGCAAGAACTATGACGGCGACGTCCAGTCGGACACCGTGGCCCAGGGCTTCGGCTCGCTCGGCCTGATGACCTCGGTGCTGATGTCGCCGGACGGCAAGACGATCGAGGCGGAAGCGGCGCACGGCACCGTCACCCGCCACTATCGCATGCACCAGCAGGGCAAGGCGACCTCGACCAACCCGATCGCGTCGATCTTCGCCTGGACGCAGGGCCTGTCGTTCCGCGGCAAGTTCGACAACACGCCGGACGTCACCAAGTTCGCCGAGACGCTGGAGCAGGTCTGCATCGAGACCGTCGAGAGCGGCAAGATGACCAAGGACCTCGCCATCCTGATCGGCCCGGACCAGCCCTGGATGACCACCGAGCAGTTCTTCGAGGCGATCCGCGAGAATCTCGAAGCGAAGATGGCCGCCTGGGCGTAAGGCATATCCACCTCCGGCACCCCCTGGGTGCCGGAGGCCGGAAGGTTAACCTTCATCTCGGTGCAAATGAGCGATTGCCACCGCCCTTGAGATGAATTTACCATCCCTCCCGATCAAGAGGATGATCGAGGGGGGAAATCATGCTCAGTTCGTTGCGCCTGTTGGCGGCAGCGTTCACGCTGCTCGTCGCCGTGGCCCTGCCTGCCGCCGCGCAGCCCTTTCCGGGCCCATTCCAGCCAACGCCCTTTCCGCAGCCCTTCCCCGCACCGGGACCGCTGCCTGCGCCGGCGCCCTTTCCGGGTTCGGTGCCGTTTCCCGGGCCGCCCACGGCGCTGCCTCCCCTCACGCAAATCGGGATCGATCCCAATCTCGGCCCGATCTGCGCAGGCCTTCCCGGGCTCGGCGCCGCACCCTGCGAAATCGTGCAGCGCCAGATTCCGATAGAGATGCGCGCGACGCAGATCTTCCCCCAGCTCATGCGCACGGGTTTCGACCCCATCCAGGGCCAGATCTGCGCCGGTCCGCTCGGCCCGGGGCCGTGCGTCGCCGTCGCCCGCTGGATCGCGATGCAGGAACTGGCGCAACAGCAGATCCAGTTGCAGGTGATCGGCAACGTGCCGGGTGTCGGCCCGATCTGCGCGGGTCCGCTCGGTCCCGGCCCATGCGAGGCGGTCCGCCTCTATCTCATGCAGGCCACCGCATCGATGCCGATGAATCCGTTCAATCTCCGCCAGGTCCAGGCAGTGGGAGGGAGCGGGATAGCCGGGCCGAACTGCAACGGGCCGTTCGGCATGATGCCGTGCCCGATGGTCGGGCAGGTCGGCCTCGATCAACTGGGCATGACGCCGATCCCCGGCGCCGGTACGTTCGGCCTTCCCGGCGGACTGAACACGCCGCAGGCGCTGGCAGCTGCCTGCGCGCAGCGCGTCGCCCTCGACGTCGGCGCCTTTGCCGGTTGCGTGGGCCAGCAGGTCATCCTGCCGCAGAACGAGCAGGCGGTGCTGGATTGCGCGGTATCCAGCAACGATGTGACGGCTTTCGGCAAATGCGCGGCGCCGCAGCTGGGCATCCGCGTTTCCGAGGATCAGAAGATCCTCGCCGATTGCGCCTTCCGGACCAGGGGCGACGCGCAGCGGTTCGCCGCCTGCGCCGGGGGCCAGTTCGCGGCCGGGGCGCTCGGCCCGAACGAACAGGCGGTACTGGCCTGCGCAGCATCGTCGGGCGCCAACAGCGAGGCGTTCGTCGCTTGCGCGGCGCCGCGCTTCCTGTCGCGCCAGCAGCAAGCGGTGCTCGATTGCGCGGTCGACGCAAGTGACGTGACCAGCTTCGCCACCTGCGTGGCGCCGAATGCCGGCATCTCGATGTCCGAAGATCAGCGGATCGTCGCCCGCTGCGCGATGCGCAGCAATGGAGATTCGGCTGCCTTCGCGACCTGCGCGGGATCGGCATATCTGGCCAACGGACTGGGCCAGCGCGAGCGGGCCGTGCTGGGGTGCGCGGCCAGCGCCAATGGCGACAAGGGCAGGTTCGCGGGATGTGCGGCCGAGACCCTGTTCGGCAAGAATCTGAGCCGCGAGCAGCAGATCGCCCTGCGCTGCGCCGCAGAATCGGGCGGCGACGGCAGCGTGATGCTCGGTTGCGCCGCCGCGAACATGTTCAATCTCCAGCTCAATCCCGAGCAGCAGATCGCCGTGCAGTGCGTGGTTGGAACCGGCGGCCAGCCCTATGCGGCGGCCGGCTGCATCGCCTCGCGCCTCACCTTGCGCGAATTGACCAAGTGCCTGAGCGACGGAGTCGGCGGCAAGGGCTGTTTCGGCGACTCCAACGACCTTGTAGGGAAGAACGGCTGGGTGCGCCGGACCATGGGCCAGATCGCCGGCGGGCCGAACTCGCTGATCAACAACCCCGGGCAGATCTGGGGCGGCGACAACAGCTTCGTCCGCAATCCCGGGCAGATCTTCGGCGGTTCGAACTCTTTCGTGCGCAACCCAGGGCAGATCTTCGGCGGGCCCAATTCGGTGTTCAACAAGCCGGGCCAACTGCTCCGGGCACCGAAGGTCAGGATCGGCGGCAAGAAGATCTGTCTGCCCTGGTGCTGAAATGGAGGACATGATGCGCAAGTCTATCGGCCTGGTTTTCGGATTGGTGCTGGCCACGACGCCGGCCCTGGCGCGCGACAAGGACCTTCGCACCATGAGCAGTGCGAGCGGCGAGACCGAGATCGGCTTCTGCGTGCGGCCCAGCCCGGATGCCTTCGGGTTCCCGGGCCACAGCTTCGTCACTTTCTCCGCCACGCGCCCTGGCGGCGGCCGCAGCTTCCGCGCGGTCGGACACACTGTCGCCGCCGGCACGAGCCCCGCCGGCGCCGCCTTCACCTATTTCGGAGGCAGTCCGGTGGCCGGCGCGCAGATGGAGGAGCGCTACACGCATCTCAAACAGGCCTGCCTGAACCTGAAGGTGGACCGGGCAGCCTATGATCGCGCGGTCGCGGCCGCGCGTCCGACCCTGACCGCGCTCGGCGTTTCGAACGAGACGGCGGCGGCGCTCGAGCGCTATTCGCTCAATGGGAATGACTGCATCGATTTCGCCGTCCGCGTCGCCAACGCGCTCGCGCCGGCGGGGCTCCAGGTTCCGGCGCGAAGCGCAGTCGACACGCCGAGGACCTATCTGGAGAAGCTGATCGCAGCCAATCCCTGATTATGGCGAGATTCCCGCCGCTTCGAGCCTTGCAATATAGGACCCGCCATGCTGCCCTTGGCCGCATGGCCAGAATCCCCCCCAGCACGCGTATCCCTGCGAAATCGGCTCCGGTGCGAGCCGATTCCCGTTGCCGTCCAGGCGCGGGATTCGCGAAGTCCGGCGGGGCCCCCGCGCCATGCTGAACCTCGGCAATAGCGGGCTCAGCGACACGCTGGTGATCCTCGGCGCCGCCGGGCTGGTCATCCCTGCCTTCGCGCGCGTCCGGATCAGTCCGGTGATCGGATTCATCCTGGTCGGCGCGCTGGTCGGCCCGTTCGGCCTGGGCAGCCTCGTGCCCACCAATCCCTGGCTCTATCACATCACCATCTCGGACGCGCATGCGATCGAGCCGTTCGCCGAGTTCGGTATCATCCTGCTGCTGTTCTCGATCGGGCTCGAGCTGTCGTTCAAGCGATTATGGTCGATGCGCACCCTCGTCTTCGGCGTCGGCGCCACCGAGCTGCTCGGCGCCGGGCTCATCCTCGCCGCCGTCCTCTATCTCACCGGGCTCAGCACCGGCGGCGCGATCGGGCTCGGCCTGGCGCTGGCGCTGTCCTCCACCGCGATCGTGCTGCCGATCGCCGGCACCACCAGCGCGGTCGGCCGCGCCGCCTTCGCGATGCTGCTGTTCGAGGATCTCGCGCTCGTCCCGATCATCTTCCTGCTCGGCGCGCTTGCCCCGGCGGCGGGCGGCGAAGCCGGCTGGATCAAGCTCGCCGTGACGCTCGGCTTCGGCCTCGCCACGGTCGCGGTGCTGTTCGTCGGCGGACGGATGCTGCTGCCGCGCATGTTCGCCCAGGCGGCGCGCACCAAGAGCCCCGAGCTGTTCCTCGCCGCCAGCCTGCTGGTGGTGATCGTCGCCAGCCTCGCCACCAGCGCGGCCGGCCTCTCGCCGATCGTCGGCGCGCTGATTGCGGGCCTGCTGATCGCCGAGACCGAATATCATGGCGAGGTCGAAGCGATCACCGCGCCGTTCAAGGGCCTGGCGCTCGGCGTGTTCCTGATCACCGTGGGCATGCGGCTGGACCTGGACTTCATCGTCCACAACTGGGCACCGCTGCTCGGCGCCTCGCTGTTGGTGATGCTGGTCAAGGCGGCGGTGACGACCGGCCTGCTCCGCCTCTCGGGCGCGCGCGCCGGCACCGCGGCGGAAGCCGGGGTGCTGATGGCCAGCCCCTCCGAGACCACGCTGATCGTGCTCGGCGTGGCCGGGGCGGCGGGCCTGATCAGCCCGAGCACCGCGGCCTTCTGGACCACGGTCACCGCGATCGGCCTCACCGCCACGCCGCTGCTCGCCAAGGCGGGCAGCGCCGTCGCGCAGCTGATCGAGCGCTCCAAGATGGAGGAGGCGTCCGATCCCGCGCTCGAGGAAGTGCGGAACGGCACCGTCATCATCGGCTTCGGCCGGGTCGGCCGCACGGTGGCGGACATGCTGCGCCGCCACAACCTGCCCTATATCGGCGTCGACGCCGATATCGACAATGTCAACGCGGCGCGGCGCGGCGGCTATAACGTGCTGTTTGGCGACGTCACCCGCTCCGAGCTGGTCGACAAGCTCAACCTCGGCCATGCCAAGGCGCTGGTCCTTACCATGGATGATCCGGTGCTCACCGTGCGCCTTGCCAAGCGGGTGCGCGGCTGGGTGCCCAACCTGCCGATCATCGCCCGCGCCCGCGATTCCGGCCACGCCGCCGAGCTCTACCGCGCCGGTGCCAGCGAGGCGGTGCCCGAGGCGCTGGAAAGCTCGCTCCAGCTCTCCGAAGTGGTGCTGGTCGACCTCGGGCTCGCCGTAGGGCCGGTGATCGCCTCGATCCACGAGAAGCGGGACGAGATGCGCAAGAAGATCAAGGAAGTCGCCGGCATGGATCGCGAGCCGCGCTTCCGCCGGGTGCGCGTCGACAAGGGCGGCGGCGAGGAGGCGGACGCGCCGGCATGACACGGATTGCACTTGCCGCCCGCGCCGGCCGGGCGCATTTCAGGCACCTGTTCCCGTTCGGAGAGTATTGACGATGTTCCTCAGCCTGCTGCTCCTCGCGCATGCCGCCGCCGGCCAGACCGCCGATCCCGTCGCGCCCGCGCGCGCCGGCCAGTATCAATGCGTCGTGCCCAACCGGGAGAAGAAGACCTGCCTCGGCACCACCAGCTACAAGATCGCCGGCAGCAGCTATGAAGCGGTCACTCGCCTGTTCCTCGCTCCCTCGCCGCTGATCACGATGGAAGTGCGGACCCGCGGCACGGTGGCGGACGGCAAGTTCTGCGAGACGGTGAAGCTCGCCGATTTCGAGGCGGGCACGGTGATGGCGAACGGCAAGCCGGCCGATGCGGCGACCGCGACCGCAGTGAAGAGCCAGCTCACCGCGGTCGTCGCGGCGCTCGACGGCAAGACCATCTGTTCCGCGATCAAGGCCGCCGAGGACGGCCTGCTGCTCAACGAGACCACCGTCGATGGTGCCGCCCGCCCCGATCTCGGCCAGAAGTTCATCTGGGTCGGCGAGAAGGACGGCTACGGCCTGGGAATGTGACCATGATCGCGACCCTCCTCCTGCTCGCTGCCGCCGCCGCGCCGATGCCCGGCCCCGACGCTCTCGACCCGGCCCGCGCCGGAAAGATCCGCTGCATCGGCCCGGACGCGCATGCGCGCACCTGCGCCACCATGGTGCGCTACACGGTGCACGAGGACGGCCGCTTCGAAGCCGTGATCACCGGCGTCGTCTCCACCGAGCCGACGATCCTGCTCGAATATCAGGCCTCGGGCCGGATCGAGGACGGCGCCGTCTGCTCGACCGTCCGCCCGGTCGACTTTACCTCGGGCAGGCTCAGCAAGGACGGGGCACCGCTCGCCCCGGCGGTGGAAAGCTCGGTCCGCGAGCGGCTGATGCTCGCGCTCCAGCCCCTTGCCGGCAGGAAGCGCTGCTATCGCGACAAGGTCGATGGCGACGGGATCGTGTCCGACATCACGATCGACGGCCTTGTCCGCGCCGACATGAACCAGCGCGCGCTGTGGGTCTCTCCCGAGGACGGCTGGGCACCGGGCATGTGAGCGGCGCCCCGCCGCGGCTCAGGCCGCCGCGGTCGCC
>OAOK01000139.1_pt1 | contig 8185 bp, 14 predicted proteins | sample 1641101 | NCBI WGS metagenome assembly OAOK01 (sample SAMEA104232307, study PRJEB22302) | sediment metagenome | biome: forest; feature: aquifer; material: sediment | place: USA | collected 2011-08-07 | depth 0.01 m
ACAGCACAAACGGAAGAGTAAAATGGATGCCACGGGGCGTGCCACGTTCGATGGTAACGCAGCCCTTGGACTCCAACTCGTCCAGGTATCTGCTAACGAGACTCTTGGTTGACCACTTCAACGCCAACCTCAGTTCCTCAAACGTAGGCGGATACGTTTCCTGCCTGTACTGCAACACGGTCAGCAATTCCCTGGCTCGTTTCTATGTGACTGACGATTCACTCATCCTCCGCCTCCTGCTACCAACGTGACCAACCATATCACTGCCAGGACGACAGATGCCACGGGCAGTGCTCGCTCCAGCAACTGATCGACCATCCCTCCGTTCCTACACGCACCCAGTCGCACTACCACCGGCAACGGTCCCAGGGCGTAGATACCCGTGAACGTTATAGCATCCAGCAACAGGTGGGACAGATACCCGGTCAGCCAGTACTGCCACAGCCCAGGTCGTAGGGTGTAGACTATGTGCGTAGTTATCACGGCTGTGAGCAACCAGTGTGTTACTGCGCGATGGCCTTCAAAGGTTTTTACTTTGATGAACGGGATGATCGGAGAGACCATATCAGGCAATTCAGATGCCACTATGGCCACTACGCCTCCGAACACTGCTGTGGCTGGATCAACCGACCAGTACGCTGACAGCGCGCAGCCCACGCACACTCCAGCCCAGGCGTGCGTTACTCCGCGCATGGATGCTCACTCAAGTCGCCTGGTTGCTCATCACCATTGATGTCATGAATGGCCTTGATGATGATGGTCATTGGCGAGCGTTGGCGTGGCCTGCATGCCAGGGTTGCTTCGGCCTCACGAAACGCTGCTTCCTCGGCTAAGTCAGCGATGCGCTCGCGCCTGGCTGATTCGTCTGATGTACCAACTGGAGAGGCCAATGCAGCGTGAAGCTTCTCATCAACGATTGTTTTGGTCGCCATCCTTAACTCCTTCTCGCCACGCCAGGTGCATCAACAGTAAAACCACGAGCGAGATTATTAGTGTTACTAGAATTGCCTCGGCAAGCGTTAGATCCATCATTTTCCTTCCTTCCGCATGCCTCCCAGCGCGAGTTTGATGAACGACAGGCGTGAGATACGGACTTTCAAGGGAGACCAGTGTCTACCCGTGGTATCTGTATGGGCCTCGCCTGCCTCATAGTTGTTGGTCTCAACCACGGTTACGGCCTTCATGCGCGTCCTGCGCGGTTTCGTGGATTGTGCGACTGGTTTGGTTGCTCGCTTGGCCATGGTCACAGCCCTTCCCGTTGAACCTGGTTGGCTGATTGTCGCAAGGCCAACGCCAACTCCCTGGCTTGCTCCACAGTCATCGTCTGGGTTGTGGTTGGCCGGTCAAATTGCAGAACGACCTGACCTTTATACGGGAAGACCTTCACGGTAGGCCCAGGTTGCGATACCTCAGCGTGCCCGGTTGCCGCAACCACTTCCCTGACATCCTTCTCGCTCATCTCATTCACTTTACCCCTCCTGTGATTGACGTGGGTGGCAACTGCCCTCCCACCTTGAGTAACTCCGCTACCACCATGGGCAGCAGGTCTGCTACCGTGCCTATTCGGTCATTGACTTCCGTCTTGCTATTACGACCTCCCCGGATGGATGCCACCCAACCCTTGGACTTCAACGGCGCACAGGCTTCGCTCCACTTGTCGCCGGAGGTGAATGAGGTGGCCGGGATGATACGGTTGGTGTCCGCTCCCTTACGAGCTGACTCCTGCACCAACTTCAATGCCAATGCCCAGGTTTCGCGTTGTTGCATGACTTCCTCAGTGTCGGGTTGGGATGGGAGTGCATTGCCAGCTGATTGCTTCACGTACAAGTGGTCAACAATCACTTGACCGTCTCGCACTACCACCCACACAATCACGTCCTCCTTGACCACTACCTGGGTGCGTTGGAGCAACGCTATCTCGGCGTCCACACCGCGTATGTAGTATTCACTGTTGTGGCGAGGTGCATCAATCAACGCCATCTTCAACGCGACTAGCCCAGCTGCCATTGCAACGACAATCACCACGCCAGTCAAGAAGTCCATAACACATCAACCTCCGCGTCGAAGTAGCAACAGCACGGCCACGCCGATGATTGCATAGAGCAACAGTTGCGTGAGCAGGTTGGACGTAGCCTCAGCTGAGTCAGCCCGTTGTTCCGTAGCTTGATACCCAGCCTGTTGCGTGGCCACTACCCTAACCTGTTGGGACTCGTAGGCGGTGATTGGGTTGCCATCCGCCACACGCGCATTCATATTCACGCCCAGTCCATTGTCCATCTCTCGCTGACGTCGTAAGGCCTCGGCTGTGGACAGGGAGGTTGTCCGAATCAAGTCAGCCTCGGCGCTGATGCGAGTGGCCTCGGCGTGGGCCTTGAGTAAGTCAGCCTCTGCCTTGAGTCTGGTTTCCTCCGCCTGTCGTCTGGCTAATGCAGCCTGAGCCTCTAGTTGACCCTGTTCAGCGATGGCCACGGCACGGGCGGTTTGCGATTGGGTGTTGACCGTTTCAACTGCAACGTAGGTGTCCACGGCAGCTGGCAAGGCCACACCAGCTACTAACACAATAGCGATACCGATGAGCAACAACTTGAACATGAGATTCACTCCTTGGTAGATTGATGTAAGCCATACAACGATGGTCGATTGGCATTGGTTGCGAGCTTGGTTGCCACAGCCTGCGACAGGGCCACCGACCCAAACCTGTAACGCAGGTAACCGATGATGAGTTTGAGGCGGTTGACATCCAGGTTGCGTTCCTTGCGATAGGTGTCAGCTACCATGGCTAATAGTCGTGGCACGGTAAGTTCATTGAGCACCTCGTACGGCCAGCAGTCATTGAACGCCACTGTAACGTCATGGGCTCCTAGTAGGTCAAGGATAACTATGACCACATCAGCTGATTCAACCAACGTGGCATCGGACTCCAGGGCAGTTTCGCCCTCGCCCCATTCGTTGAGCACGTGTAACAGTTGCTCCAGGGTGCGCGACTCGTGGTAAGTGAACTGTCGCAACGTGTCATCCCAAAATCCCTTGGCACACATTTGCCGATGCACAGCTGCGGCGGTGAGCGCATCCGCACCAGGTGCGATCAATTGCATGGCTGGGTCATACACCTGTCGTTTCATTGCGGCGCTCCCACGAACACGATAGTAGTGGCCGTGATAGTGATGTAGGTTGAGAGTTGGATTTTCTCACTCAACTTGACCTTAGCCTGAGCCAGTGCGTCCGTCTCGCCCCCAGCCTGTTCGATGAGGAACTGATAGTCGTGATAGCTCCGGGCATGGGCATTGAATACGGTGATGTAAACGCGGTATGGGCCAACTAATTGTTGTCGCTTAGGTCGATTGAACATGGTTGGGAGTCCTTGGCAGGGAGGGAGCCAATCTCCCTCCCTGCGCGTTACCTACACGGTTGTCTCATGATCCGGTGTGGCACACTCCACCAACCGGATTCCGTACATAGCAAGCCAACCAGCGTCCGTGACGTCGAACTCGTTATTCGCGAACCTGCCCTCGAAGCGAGACAGGAGGGATCGGAGGGAGTCGGTGGGCGTCAAGGAGGTCAAGGTGGGCTCGATCAACCAGATGCGCGGCGTACCGAGCATCGCGTAACCTTGGACTATAGCCAGGGCGTTAGCGGCTGACTCATCGGAGGTAGCGGGATGATCCGGCAGGCCATCGAACTCCACACCCCAGTCGGGATAGGTTGTCTCACAGTGCGGGAGGTTGGCTTCCTGTGTGAAGCAAGTGGCATTGAGTTTGCCTTGTTTCACTAGACCAAGCCAGGTGTGAAGGGTAGGCAGGGTTGACAGAGTGGCATTGATGACTATGTCGTAGGCCACATGTCCCCAGGTGCCGCCATCCACCTGTTGCTCACGATAGTGCGCCTGCATCTCCTCCAGTTGCCTCTCCGCCGTAGTCTCCAGTTTGATGTAGGTGGTGTCTGGACCGGAGTCGCGCTCCACGATACCACGTAAGTGACTGACCGACGACACCTGGATGCCGCTGTCCGTCCAGGGCGCGTTGTAGAGGTAGACTATATCACCGTTGGAGTCGGGTGCGTCCGGTACCAGTGCCCCTCCAAAGTACCGCGCTGGGCTCATGAAGGAACGCGGGTTGTTCCAGTTGTCCCGCATGTAGTCCTCCATGGTTTGGTACATGCGCATCGCTCGATTGTCGGTCGTGCCAAGGTTGAACTGGGTCGGCGAGGACTGACCCTCCACAGCTGCCGCTCCGTACGGAATATTGCGCAACACCCTAGCATACTCGGCAATGTCCGACCAGTGGACGCGGCCTCGCTGTTTCGCGATGAGGATGGCGTGGGCGTACTGTCCTTTGTTGGTTACCGACAACGGGCCGGTATCGGGCAGACCGCAGCAACCAGCGTGTTCCGACTTCTCCTTGTGGTGCGCATCGGAGACGAAGAAGTGGATGCCATACTTGTAGCACATCTCCTGCAACGTTTCCATGTAGGGACGCTTCAACTCATAGTTCAGTCGCATCAGCCCGTTGTTGAGCGAGTTGGAGGAGTAGAAGTCGTACAGGTCAGGCAACCCATTGCGACCGAAACCCGTGATGTCCGCGATGATGTTGTAGCGTTCCTTGGCTGTGATGGAGGCACGCCGTTCGAGACACAGGAACTCCGTGGTGAGCGAGTAGACTCCCGCCTGCTTCGTGCGCTGTACCAACGCTTCGATTTGGTTGCGTGACGCGTCCGTGAACGGGTAGTCAGCGGTCAACCCCAGGATGAACGGGCGTAACCGAACAGTCGTAGCCGCCACCCCATTGTTAGCAGCCCACTCCAGCATCCGGAATCGTTGCTCCGGGGTGGCGACTCCCCGTTCCATCTTGCGCGCACCGGCTTCGTTCAGGGTAACGATGGACGTTTTGAGGTGGAGATTGCCACGGTTGCGAAACGCTTCCTGATACCGTGGGTCTTCCGTCCACCACACTCCCTTGGTGCTAATGGACAACGGATAGTCCATGGCGTTCCAGAAGTTCAACAGGTCGAGGGAGTGGCCAAACTGCTTCTCATAATAGTCGAAACCATCCGACAACCCACCCCATTGCAGCACTCGCCTGCTATTGATGTACCAGTTGAACTGAGAGTTGGGAATCTCGCCGCGAAACAATCGTTTGATGCGTTCCACATTGACAGCCTTCACGCGGTGGTGGAGGTAGTTGTCGGAGGGCGCACCGACGGCACGCTGAAAGCAACTGTGTTACCTGGTTGAGTCAACCAGGGCTGGGTCATTTCTGCCCAGCTCATACGGTTCTGTCTTCCCGTATGTTCAGACTATATCATGGCCCAGATTGAAGCAACTGGGTCGCCACCGCTTAGTCGTTACGCATGGTTCGCGTTACTTCGCGCGAGATTAGCACGGGATTGGCATCGCAGCGTTCCCCGTTTCGATGGCTGTTTCAGACTGGGTTACCCCAGAGAGCCTCCAATCAGAAGGAAAAGCAGTACACGCATTGAAATGCGCAATTGGAATATGTATCAAACGTCATAGGCATTGAACAGTCCAAAATTTCGTATGTCCACCTTGGGGACACGTAGTAACCAGGTAGTAGTTCCATACTATTCACTCTCCTTTAGCTGTACTTGTTGCGCGATAGTCGATATGATGCTGTTCAAGCAACCCTGTAAGTTGTGCTTGATGTCTGTCTCGGTCAAGTGTAACACACGAATGCCGTGGCCGGCAAGGTCACGATCTCTACGAGCATCCTTTGCCTGATTAACTGGAAGGTTGTGCCAGTAATCGCCGTCACACTCAATTGCTAACGACAGTTCCTCGCAATAGAAGTCCAGCCGCCACGGATAGGTTGACTTTTGCGACTCAAACTGTATGCCAAGACTGTAGAGTGCATTAGCGATAGCAACCTCGATGGATGTTGCATCAAAAGAGATATTTTGCCTGGCATCTGCTACCTGCCTCAGCATACTATCCCGATTCTTGGCCCACAACTTCTTGCGTGATTCAGACATCTTGCGCTTGGTTGCGTCCGATACCAGACGATTGCTCATTCTGGTTGAGACTAATGCCCTTGCAGCTGGATCGGACATACGTTGTTTCGTGGCCGCTCCAACCGCCGCACGGAATTTGTCATCGCGCTTACTTCCAGTTGCATTGGTGTTTCCAGACAACGCCTCAGCTATCTTGGCTCTTTGTCCATCAGACATNCGTTGGTCTTTACGTGGCATCCCTCCCTCCTACGTCGGTTGCGCTAGNTGNCCCTGCACTCGCTTCACGGCTTCGAGCAACCTCCCGGCGTTGGCCAGCAGGTCNANGGTTGACTCGTTAGNCTAACCAGGTGAATCCAAACTCCTCGACCAATCGCTTGACCTTNGTCTGGCGTCCAGCCAGCCAGGTGGCGTTTTGGTTGTCACGGGCTGTNTGNCGNGTTGCCAGGGTAGCGGGATCAGCTCGGAGGGCNTACCCTTCAAAGGGTAGATGCANCTCCTTGATCAGGTTAAGGCTGGCCTGGTTGCATAGTCGGTCACCTTCATACAGTAACACCCANCCCTGCCGNGTAGGATCGAGCGACCAACGCTGTAGCAACCCATTGAAGTCNGGNTGCACNGCCATGGACAGTTTGTCGGTGCCTGGGTGCTGGAGGGTTGAGTCATAACTCCCCAATACCGTGATACGTGCTACCGTGTAATGAAACCCATTGACCAACCCGGACTTGAACATCACGGGTCGCTCATGCAACATGGAGAGCAGGGTACGGAATACAGTGCTCTTGCCACTGGCTGGCTCTCCGGTGAGGGCAACCACGCCCAGACCACAGTTACTCATAGCCATACTCCTTTGCTTGCTGTCGTATGGAGTTAGCAAGGGTTGACCCTACCGCCTCCTCCAACCCTTGCCACGTCAACGGCTCGTACTGACCCCAGCCAACCGCTTGATTCACGCGCCCCAACTCCGGCCAGGGTGTGCCGTGTAGACCCATCAACTCCATCAACCTCGGCCACTCCTGCTCTACCCGTTCGATCTGAAACCTGTACTCGGCCTGCCGGGACGCATCTATCGCGCGGTTGATGTGGTAGTACATTTGCGCGTTACGTACCACGCCGGGAGCGCTCATCACCCAGGGTTCGAGCACTCCCGCATCCACCCAGAACTCCGCGTTGATGGCTGCGTAGTTTTTCTGCAACGACGGTATCGCCCAGAGCGGGTTGCGAGTGCCGTGGAATACGTGCGCATATTCATAGTCACTGCGCCGTTCACCCACATTGGCACAGTCGCCTCCTCCGTAGACAGGAAACCACGGATACCAATCCGCGTCGATGGCGAACTCTGCTCCAGAGCACCCGTGCTCACCATTGGCTTGATGTCGCACATCCAACCCGATCCTTGCCATGGCCTCCCCGAACCAGGTAGTGCCAGAGCGACCGGTGCCGGTATAGAGCACCAGACGTTTCACCCGTGGCGCGTCAGCCGGCAATCGCCCTACGCCCCACTTCTCCTCATCCATCAACTTGTGGGTGTGGAGTTTGGGAAACCACTGAATGTCTCTACCCTTGACCTCGCTGTAGTGCTGGCGACGTATCTGGCTCAAGGGAGTCTCTACTCGTGGTGTGTAACCACTGGAGAGCTTGGCCAGGGAGGTTGCGTATACCGGCTCGTAGTTACGGGAGCCAATGAGCATAGCCAGGCAGGCTATCTCCTCGAACGTTCCGGTAGACAACCAAATGGCATTGATCGGCTTGTTCTGGCTGACCTTGAGCAGGCGGGTTAAGTCAACCTCGCCAGCTATACCACCGCCACGTTGACGCCGTACGGCTTCCGGCGCATGCAGGATAAAGCAGTGGTACTGCATGTTCAACGTATCCTGCTCGATGGCACGGAACTGGCGGTAGACACTCTCGGAGTAGTCTCCGGTGAGGATGAGTTGGATGCGATCGTTGACTGACGTGCCGTCAAGCAACCCCTCCTGTATGAACTTCATCGTCAGAGTTGCTTCGCCTCTCAACAGCGCGTGATCTGCAACCATCATCACGCCCTGCTTGCGCCAGTGCCAGTACGGCAACCCGTTGTAGTCATGGAGTTTGGCGGACTCCACGCGGTTGAACTCCTCCGTGAGCAATTCAACCAACTCCTTGCGTCCAGAACCTGGCAACCCTCCCAGGCTGATCACGTGTAGGCCCATCATTGACTCCTTGATTGTTGTACCCAGAGCAC
>OAOK01000149.1_pt1 | contig 5978 bp, 6 predicted proteins | sample 1641101 | NCBI WGS metagenome assembly OAOK01 (sample SAMEA104232307, study PRJEB22302) | sediment metagenome | biome: forest; feature: aquifer; material: sediment | place: USA | collected 2011-08-07 | depth 0.01 m
CCGCCGGCCGCCGGCGGGACGCCGCGGCGGGGCGCACGCTGACCGGCCCGCACCGCGCCGACCTGCTCGTCACCCATCTCGGCAAGAACCAGGCGGCGCATCTCTGCTCGACCGGCGAGCAGAAGGCGCTTCTGCTCGGCCTGGTGCTCGCCCATGCCGAACTGGTCGCCGAACGCGCCGGGCGGGCACCGATCCTGCTGCTCGACGAAGTCGCCGCCCATCTCGACCCCGGCCGCCGCGCCGCGCTGTTCGCCCGGCTGGAAGGCCGCGGGCAGGTTTGGATGACGGGCACCGAGCCGGCGCTGTTCGCCGCCGTGCCCGGCGGCGCGACGCGCTACCGCGTCGCCGACGGCACGCTGCTCGCGGAATAGGGCTGGACGCCGGCGCGCTTCTTCCGCACTCTTCCCCCTTCAACGGGGAGGGGACGGGGATCATGCCCGCATTGTTCATGCTCGGCGCCGTCGCAGCGGTGCTCGCGCCCGCGCCGGGCGCATCCGTCGAAAAGCTGCGCGCCTGGCCGGCGATGCGCCACGAAGGCGCCGCCTATGCCGTGGCGACCGACCGGAAGGACCGGATCATTTCCTGCGTGCCGCTCGATCCCGCCACCGATGCGGCCAAGGCGAAGGCGGCCTGCGCCGCCCTCGCTGCCCGCGGCGTGCCGACGGCGACCACCCCGGCGCTGGCCAAGGGGTCGGCCGAGGAATGGTTTCCGTCCGCCGACTATCCCGCCACGTCGATTCCGGGGCACAGTTCGGGCAGCGTGACCATCGTCTACGAAATCGACGAGCGCGGCGTGGCGATGGACTGCATGGTCCAGCACAGCAGCGGCATCGCCAAGCTCGATGTCGCCGCCTGTGCCGCGATGCTGAAGCGCGCGCGCTTCACCCCGGCCAGCTACCAGGGCAAGCCGGTGCACGCAGCCGCGATCGCCACCTTCGCATATGACAGCGAGTAAGCACGCCTAGGGGGCTGCGGCGCCCCCTATTTTGCTTCCGTTTCGTGACGCCAATTCCTATATGCTGGGCATGGCAATCGACGACACCACTCCCGAGAATATTCCGAACCAGAACAGCTACGGCGCAGACTCGATCAAGGTCCTGAAGGGCCTGGACGCGGTGCGCAAGCGCCCCGGCATGTATATCGGCGACACCGACGACGGCTCGGGCCTCCACCACATGGTGTTCGAGGTCTCGGACAATGCGATCGACGAGGCGCTGGCCGGGCACTGCGACAAGATCATCATCCAGCTGAACGCCGACGGCTCGGTCTCGGTCGAGGACAATGGCCGCGGCATTCCCACCGGCATCCATGCCGAGGAAGGCGTCTCGGCGGCCGAGGTCATCATGACCCAGCTCCATGCCGGCGGCAAGTTCGAGAACACCAGCGACGACAATGCCTATAAGGTGTCGGGCGGCCTGCACGGCGTGGGCGTCTCGGTGGTGAACGCGCTGTCCGAGTGGCTCGACCTCAACATCTGGCGCGACGGCGAGGAGCATTACATGCGCTTCGCCTATGGCGACGCGACGGCACCGCTGAAGGTGATCGGCACCGCGCCGGAGGGCAGGAAGGGCACCCGCGTGACCTTCCTCGCCTCGACCGAGAAGACTCCCGGCGACGGCGGCACCTTCAAGAACCAGATCGAATATGACTTCGAGAAGCTCGAGCATCGCTATCGCGAGCTGGCGTTCCTGAACTCCGGCGTGCGCCTGTTCCTGCGCGACGCGCGGCACGAGGAGGTCAAGGAGGTCGAACTCTATTACGAGGGTGGCATCGCCGCGTTCGTGAAGTGGCTGGACCGCAACAAGCAGCCGCTGATGCCCGACCCCGTCGCGATCGCCGGCACCCGCGACGACGTGACCATCGATGTCGCGCTGGAGTGGAACGACAGCTATTACGAGAATGTCCTCTGCTTCACCAACAACATCCCGCAGCGGGACGGCGGCACCCATCTGGCGGCGTTCCGCGCGGCGCTGACCCGCACCATCAACAACTATGCCGACAAGAGCGGCATGCTGAAGAAGGAGAAGGTGACGCTCACCGGCGACGACATGCGCGAGGGTCTCACCGCGATCGTCTCGGTCAAGCTGCCCGATCCGAAGTTCAGCTCGCAGACCAAGGACAAGCTGGTCTCGTCCGAGGTGCGCCAGCCGCTCGAGAGCCTGATGGCCGACAAGCTGGCCGAATATCTGGAGGAGAACCCGGCGAACGCCCGCATGATCATCCAGAAGGTGATCGACGCGGCGGCGGCGCGCGAGGCGGCGAAGAAGGCGCGCGAGCTCACTCGGCGCAAGGGCGTGATGGACATCGCGTCGCTGCCCGGCAAGCTCGCCGACTGCCAGGAGCGCGATCCGGCCAAGTCCGAGCTGTTCCTGGTCGAGGGTGACTCGGCCGGCGGCTCGGCCAAGCAGGGCCGCGACCGGCATTTCCAGGCGATCCTGCCGCTGCGTGGCAAGATCCTGAACGTCGAGCGCGCGCGCTTCGACCGGATGCTGTCGAGCCGCGAGATCGGCACGCTGATCCAGGCGATGGGCACCGGCATCGGCCGCGACGACTTCAACCTGGAGAAGCTGCGCTACCACAAGATCGTCATCATGACGGACGCGGACGTGGACGGCGCGCACATCCGCACGCTGCTGCTCACCTTCTTCTACCGGCAGATGCCCGAGATCATCCAGGCCGGGCATCTCTACATCGCCCAGCCGCCGCTCTACAAGGCGACCAAGGGCCGCAGCGAAGTGTACCTCAAGGACGATGCCGCGCTCGACCAGTATCTGGTCGAGGCAGGTGTGGGCGCGACGCGGCTGGAGACCAATGAAGGCCCGATCTTCGGCGACGAGCTGATCCGGCTGGTCGACCATGCCCGGCGCATGCGCACCCTGATGCGCTACGTGCCGCGCCGCTACGCGCCCGACATCGTCGAGGCGCTGGCGCTGGCCGGCGCCTTCGATCCCGAGGCGAGCCGCGAGCAGCGCGCCGAGCGGCTGGGCGCGGTCACTCGCCGGCTCGACCAGACCGACGAGGATGCGCGCTGGTCGGCCCGCGTCACCGAGGATGGCGGCTTCCATTTCGAGCGGCTGTGGCGCGGCGTGACCGATCACCACGTCATCGAGGCGGCATTCCTCACTTCGGCCGAGGGCCGCAAGCTCCACGCGCTCGCCGCCGAGCAGGCGCAGAGCTATGCGCTGCTCGCCAAGCTGGTCCCGGCCAAGACCGCCGCGACCGAGGAAGCGGCGCCGGTCGCGGAAGAGGGCGAGGAGCTGGTCGCCGCCGCCAAGGGCGAGACGCTGGTGGCACGGCCGAGCGAGCTGCTCGACGCGATCCTGGCCTCGGGCCGCAAGGGCCTGTCGATCCAGCGCTACAAGGGCCTTGGCGAGATGAACGCGGAGCAGCTCTGGGAGACCACGCTCGATCCGGCCAATCGCTCGATGCTCGTCGTCCAGGTCGACCAGGCCGATGTGGCGGACGAGATCTTCACCCGCCTGATGGGCGACGTGGTGGAGCCGCGCCGTGAGTTCATCCAGGAGAATGCGCTGAGCGTCGCCAATCTCGACGTATAGGTTAAGTCTGCAATGAGCCGATTGCGTGTCTAGAGTAAGGAATTGCATGTCTAAGAAAAGTGATTGTGCGTCTATTTAGACTGGGTCGCAGCGACTGGATGTGCCGATCGGCAATTTTTCCAAGAGCCCGGCTCGCAATCATACGAGGGAGAGAACTGCTGCCGGTCAAAATATCGGTTTGGTCAGTAGCGCCGTTTGGCTCCAATCAGGCGAGCCAGATTTCGCGTGGCACGCGGATTTCAGGATGCAGATAGGCGAGCTGTCTAGGGTAACCGGCGTCAGTATACCCACAATACGCGTCTATGAACGGGAGGGGTTGATTGCACCTGCTGATCGAACCGACGGAAGATTCCGCATTTTCACCGAGACCCAGCGACAAAGATTGGACTTTATCAAACGTCTTTGAAATCTGGGGTTTGCGCTGGAAGAGGTGAAGGCTCTGTTTTCACTGTCTGATGCGCACGCGGGGGAGGATAAATCACAGATTCTCGCCCAAATTTTCTTGGCTATAGAAACGCGAAAATCCGATCTGGAAAAACTGGAAAATCAGATCGCCAGCGCGCTTCGAGGCACCACATCTATCGACAGTATCGAGGCCGCATTCGCTCGCGGAACATCGGAAAACGATGAAGGTTAGTTCTCAGTTGAACGCTAGGTTGAATCGACATTCAGCACCAGAAGGCGAGAGCGGCGAGTTGTAGGGTGGCGAGGTAGTTGCCGGCGAGCCGGTCGTATCGGATGGCAACGCGTCGTAGCTGCTTGAGTTTGCCGATGGTGCATTCGACGCGGTTTCGGAGCCGGTATATGGCGGGATCGAAGTCGCGGTTTCGGGGCATGCAGGTGCGCTGCGGGATGATGGGTCGAGCGCCGCTGGCCTCGACATGGTCGAGAATAGCATGGCTGTCATAGGCCTTGTCGGCAAGGACATGGCGAGCGATCAGGCCGGTGAGTTGCGGGATGGCGGACTTGTCATCGCTGGCGTTGCCGCCGGTCAGGATGAAGCGCACCGGTCGGCCGAACGTATCGACGGCGATGTGCCATTTGGATGTCAGTCCACCTCGGGAGCGCCCCAGAGCCTGGTCGCGACAGCCCCCTTTTGCCCCGTTGCTGCCTGGGCATGGGCGCGCACGATCAAGCTGTCGATCATCAGATAGTCGTTGTCCCGATCGCGCGCGAGCAGGGTGAAAACGCGTTCCCACACCCCGGTACGCGCCCAGCGGGTGAAGCGCTTGTGCACCGTTTTGTACTTGCCATAGCGCTCCGGAAGATCCGACCAACGCGCCCCGGACCGCAGCACCCACAAAACGCCGTTCACGAACAATCGGTTATCCGATCCCGACCGCCCCGGATCGCACAGCTTGCCCGGCAGCAACGGCTCGATCCGAACCCACTGCGCCTCACTCAACTCACACCGCTTGATGCCCATGATGCCTCCGCCACATGCGGAACCTCATGAATCAGACATCTCCCCCTTGGGAATCCTGAATGTCGATACGGCCTAGGATCAGGACTCGTTGATCACAGCCAGAAGATGACAGTAGCTGCGAGGGCGATGGCGGAGAAGAAGGCTTTGGGGCATCGATCGTAGCGTGTGGCAACCCGCCGCCAGTCCTTCAGGCGGCCGAACATGATCTCGATGCGATTGCGGCGCTTGTAACGGCGTTTGTCGTATTTGATCGGCGTGTTGCGCGATTTGCGGCCCGGGATGCAGGGCTTGATCCCCTTTTCCTCCAGCGCGTCCCTGAACCAGTCGGCGTCGTAACCACGGTCGGCGAGTAGCCATTGCGCCTTGGGCAATTCGTCGAGCAGCGCCGCTGCACCGATATAATCGCTGATCTGGCCAGCGGTCATGAAGAAGCTCAAGGGGCGACCATTGGCATCGGTAACGGCGTGGAGCTTGGCGTTCATGCCACCTTTGGTGCGGCCGATCAGGCGTCCGAGATCCCCCTTTTTACCGCCAGGCTCGAGGCCGTGCAGTGCGCTTTCAGATAGGTCGCGTCGATCATGACGGTCTTTCGCTCGGCTCCGGCCGAGGCCAGCCCTTCCATCATCCGGGCAAAGACGCCCATTGCGCCCCACCGCTTCCAGCGATTGTACAGCGTTTTGTGCGGACCATAGTCTTTCGGCGCGTCCCGCCAGCGCAGCCCGTTGCGGTTGACGAAGATGATCCCGCTCAGCACGCGCCGATCGTCAACCCTCGGCCTGCCATGGCTCTTCGGAAAATACGGCTCGAGCCGCGCCATCTGCTCGTCCGTCAGCCAATACAGGTCACTCACATTCAGTCTCCTTGCAGAGCCTGAATCAGATCGCGCCTCTCACTTCAATGGGTCCTGACCCTAGGTTGAGAACCTATATATCTGTTTGAGTTATTGTCGTAATATGTGTGGTAGATGAGTTTGGCGGAGGGGATGGATGTCACGT
>OAOK01000161.1_pt1 | contig 5670 bp, 7 predicted proteins | sample 1641101 | NCBI WGS metagenome assembly OAOK01 (sample SAMEA104232307, study PRJEB22302) | sediment metagenome | biome: forest; feature: aquifer; material: sediment | place: USA | collected 2011-08-07 | depth 0.01 m
ACCGACCTGGTCTGGCGTTTTCACTGCCGTACACTTAGCCCAGGCCCAACGCAATAAACCGTCACGCCGCAGAAACCAAAGCTTGGACTCCCCAACTGATATAGTAGATGCATGTAACAGGTCTATCGCAGTCTCAACCCCAGTTTTCGTTGGCCGGTGCTGGACAGTGTAAGTTGGATTCGTCCCAGCTGCTTCTGATGCTACAAAACTTACAGTCACATGATCATTATCAGTCACAACCAATACCGTTCCACCTTGAGAACCAGCATCGGTAGTTACAGTTATATAATCACCTACTGATACGTTTGTAGTAAAGAAGGTATTCCCTGAGCCAACGACAACAGATGATCCAAGCACCATCGTGATTGTACCGATGCCAGTGGTCAATCCCTCATGAACTAATGATACATTCTTAGTGACAACCATTGCCTCAATAGGATAGTTGAGCGACCCGTAATAGTCAAACGAACCATTCATCCCACCAACCCGTGAGGCCACTGCTGGTCGCTTTGGTGAATAGTCATCCACGGCATTGTGCTGACTCAGCTGATACGCTGCTGCGTAGGTTGCCCCAAACCTGTCAATAATCATCGGATGGCACCCCTGGATCGCATTTTATCAACGATTTCATCTCCAGCCTGGGAGGGAGTATAGTCACGACTGATCGAGCCGATGTTGATGATTACCTGTGTTGTGGCAGCTGCTGACATGCCATTGGATCCGGCTGGCGTTACGTCCAATCGCTCACCAGACTGAACGCGCACTGGGTAAGAGTCGTTCGGGTAACCAGGCGGTACAACGACCGTGCCACCACCGGCCATGCCAGGAATAGGCTTACCCGTTTCCTCGGCCTGTTGCTGTCGTTCCTGCAATCTCCGTTCCTTTTCAATAGTTTCCACAGTCACCGTAACATTCTTGTCCTTCAATCCAGCAATGGCATTCTGGATGGCAATGATCGAAGTAGCATAGGTGTCGTTAGTACTGATGCCAGCGTCCAGGTTGTCCTTCATCCCCTGAATAGCCTTAGCCGCTCCCAGTGCGTCCCTATCAATCAATCCCATGCGTACACCCAATGTCAATGCTGCTTCTGCGCTCAACCCAGCCGAGGCGGTTTGGTAGATGGTTTGGGTAGTCAACTCCTTCATTGACAGTGCTGCACTGGCNGCGCTNNNCTTCTCAGCGTCCAGCCATTTGTTGTAATNCTCCTGGGCTGCTCCACCAGTTTGAGCNGCNAACGCATANGCCTTCATGCCATCGGTTTGCTGTTGAGTCAATGGGATGACTTTTTNGATGGATGCAGTCTGCCTTGCCACAGCTCTNTCCACGGCATCTGTTGTATTCTCAGCCTCCTGCAANGTCCAAAGGTAGTGACGATATTGCTCTGCTNCATCTGCCACGGCTGCGGAGTTTGCCCCAAAGCGTAATGACAACAACGTGATAGCCTGCTCGTACTCATCAGATTTATTCTTGGGCTGCTCCAGGGCATCTGCTAATAGTATCGCTCCATCCGCCGCGTCGTTGAGTACAGGTATCAGGGTATTGCCAATCTTGGATTTGATCACCGTTACCCTGTCACCCAGGTTGTCCAGGGCAATCTCCTGCTCCCTGGCCTGCTTAACAGACTCCTCTGTCACCAGGTTCATTTCACGTCCGGCTTGCGCGGCATCCCTGACTGCCTGGCCACCTTCCTTCAGCATAGGCGTCAGGGCAGTCCAGTTGCGACCGAATGCTTCCATCATCTTATTAGCGCGTTGGATGGGATCCTCAGTATTGACGAACTCATCCGCCATCTCGGCCAGTTTCTCGACTGAAGGCGCAATACCACGCCTGGTCATCATCTCCATCGTGGAGGTCATCGTGCTCATCTCGATGCCGAAGTCGTCGCCAGCCTGAATCAGTGCACTGGTTTCCTCAACAGTCAGGCTGACATTGGTCGCTAACTCGCGCACTTCCTTCGAGTAGGCCATGGTGTCGCCGACCAGGAAGTCGTACGCCTGACTGAGTTTGCCACTGGCCATCGTCAACAGGTCTAGCCCGGAGCGTAATTCCGTGTAGGACGAGAACAGCGACTTGGACGACTGNGCCTCCNCCNCCTGCGCCNCTGNATGTGCNTGGANGACGCCAACGCNGACTCCTTCTCCGCCTGCGTCATACTGTCCACAGCCGTGCGAGCTGCCTTCAGCTCCGCGCTGTATTGNTCNTTNGCGATAATCTTGAGGATCAAGTCCTGGCTGGCACTACCCATCNTTGTCCTCCGGGTTGCCTTCTACCCAGGCTAGTAAGTCGTTGTGGCGAGGGTTGACCTTAGCCCATTCCGCCCACGATGTAGCACGCGAGCGCGAGGTGAACGCATCGTAGACATTCACGGCCATGGCTATGTTTCTGAGTAGGTTGGAGTTCATTTGATGTTCACCCAGCACACCTGCGCCAAACCTTGACACCTGCCAACCTGTTTCGAGCAGAATGGGACAGCGCACACCTGGAGTTCCCTGAGTGTAACTAATCACGCTCCGGGCGATTCGGAGTCTTTTTTTTCACTGTCACCCAGGATGATTTTGCTAACCTCTTCCCGCAACCAGGCAAACAACTTAGTGGCATCTTGTCTGGGCACGGCAGGGAAGTTATCAAGGGTGAGTTTGGATGGTAGGCCGACTAATGTGTGGGACTCTATGAACTGGAGCAACCCAGGCAACCTGGCCAATCGGTAACGGTTGACGTCCTTGATGGACAGGTAGCCATTAGGTAACGGCTCACCCAACCACTCCTCTGAGGCGACTATACTGTCGTCGAACTCAATCAACTCCGGATAGCCCACCGTGTCCCTGAGCGTGACGGTGCCTGGCCAACGTTCAATCTGTGATGTGATAGCCTTCATGGCTAGGTCGGCATCGTGGTATTCCAGGTTGGCGCGTCGCTACCCGGATACATCGCTAACTTGCACGAGTACTCCATAGCCTCACCGTTCTGGATCACCTGGTAGTCCGAGATGATCATGCCCGAAGTAGCCGAGGCATTGATCGAGAACACTGGCTCGCCCTCTTCCCAATAATGCCGCATACCGACCAGCACGCCGAACGTCACGGGGATCATCCGTCCATTCAACGGTTGCAGCACGGTGTGGGAGCCACTCAGGGCTGGCTTGAGTGTAGTGGCAGCTATTGCCACCGCAGCAGAAGTATCCAACGGCCCAGCCAGCGTCATTGAGAATCCAGGGATACCCTGCAAGAAACCCTTGAGTGCATCCTGGATAGCCGTCAGGTCAACCTCCGGATAGGTCAACCCAACGTTGCCAATTTTGTTCACCGGCGGCTCCCGCAGCACGCCATTGATGTCTCCGATGACAACCCGTACAAACTTACTTGGTGTTCTGCCCGTATTCACAGCCATCTTTCACTCTCCTATGCTTTGGCTCGCACCAGGCAAGCCACAAAGGTCACTGCGNTGGCNGTACCGAACACNNCCTGCCANCGCACAAATCGCTCGATAGTCTGGGCTGACACCGGAGCCACTCCAGCGCCTACCGCTGCCAGCAACCCAGANGTTGCNNCNGAAATNTCAGTGAAGTAATCNAACCCGTTCGCGCTGTAGACCCCAACACTGGCCGTACCGATGTACANCAAGTCGGTATTCAACGGATTGATAGCCATAGCGTACAGGTTGACGGAGGGNANNCCNGTTCCNACTGNNTCCCAGGTTGCACCACTGTCGAGACTCTGATACACACCGTTGGATGTCAGGGCATAGACCGTGGTGGTAGTAACCGGATCAATCTCTACATCGTAAACAGGGATTAGCGGGATGTCGCCAGCCGACCAGGTAGCTCCGCTGTCAACCGATAGCATGATACCACCCTGCGTGCCAGCGTACATGATAGTCGGTGTATCTGGGTCAATGGCCAACGCCACCACGTCCGAATTGGTTAGACCTGTGTTAGACGCAGCCCAGGTAGCCCCACTGTCACTGGACGCATACACCCATCCGCCCCAGGCTCCTACATAGACTGCGGTAGGATCACCGGAGTCAATGGCAATGGCCAAGATTTCCGTGGGTGTCAATCCTGTATTAGACGCAGCCCAGTTTGCTCCGGCGTCGGTGCTAATGAAGATGCCTCCGCCAACCGTACCTGCATACAACCTGTTGCTGTCCGTCGGATCAACCAACAGGCTGGCCACATTCAGGTTAGTCAAGCCGGTATTGATCGCGCTCCAACTCCCACCGCTGTTGGTAGACTTGAAGATACCGCCATCCGTGGTGCCGGCGTATAGTGTGGTAGGTGTCGCTCCGTCAATCACGAGGCAACGCACAGATTGTCCTGCCAGCCCAGCGTTGGCCGTGGCCCAGGTAGCCCCACTGTCAACCGTCTTGAACACACCGCCAGCCATTGCCGCCGCATACAGTATAGCCGGAGTGGTCGGGTTGATGGCCAGCGCTCGGACATCAGCCGTCAACATCCCCACATTAGTTGCCAACCAGTTGACCGGACAGTCTTGTGCTTTGAGTGTAACCGTGCCATTGGTTGCCAGCAACTGCCAAAAGAACGCACCGCCGAGCACACTGGACACACCATCGTCCACACCTAGTTCAATATTCGGTGCGGTTTCCTCAACCTTACTCTGAAGCAACAATCCCCAGGCGTCGTTCAACGGCCCAGTGTCAACCGCAACGTCTGACCCGCCAAACTGCACCGTCACGGTATAGGTATCATCCACGCTGTTCTCGACACCCTCGTACGTCAACTGCTCGAACACACCGCAGAAGGCAGGGTCGCCGATCACAGGTATCGCACGGATGCCTTGGGCAACCAACACGTGCTGGTAACCACCCTCACCACCAGCCAATTCATGCAATCCACTGTCAGGCGTATTGTCCAGCATAGCATTCAGTGTACCGCAACTCACCCGAGCGATACCAGGGAACGACCCAGTGACCTCGTCCGCGAAGGCAGCATGCAATGCCTCCGGGTACGTCACGGCCAATGGCCCAATGTTCATGGCATGCTTGCTCATGTCACGCCCACCAATGTATGCTCGTCTAAACTTACTAACCGTTCTGCCTTGCTCCATGCTACCTCCTAACCTAGTTCCGTGAACTCCTTCACTGTGAAAGTGAAGTAAACGCCATAAAACTCGTTACCACTGGGATCGGTAACGCTCGACCGTGGTGACGTCCAGGCTGTTGGGTGAACCTCTACGGATCCACTCACCACATCGAACTCATTGCTAATGAACTTTGCCAGGATGTTGCCGGTGACTGTAGCCATCCCCGGCAGGTGTGACTTCACGGCGAATCGTCCCGCTCCTACTGGTTGATAGGCCATGGCATAGCGAACGGTATAGACTAGATCACGCTTAGCCTCGGTAGAAGTCAACCCGCCTGGGCCAAACGTCTGTCTAACAACCTCACCACCAGTCCATACGCCAGCATTGACGTCCGGAAACAGGCACGGACAGTCCCTGGCCTGTAACTCGTCTGGCAAGTCATCCAGGTCAAATATTTTAGTCAACCCTACTATCGTACGGGTTGAGATATAGTCCGTGAGCGTTAATATATTGAATGTCATGGCTAGTAGGGCATCACAATCTTGCGGGACTTGAGTGACTCAATGGTCGCCTTGGCGATACCCGAGACATCCTTCGGAGTCACAACGACACCAGCGCCCGTAATCTGCAC
>OAOK01000151.1_pt1 | contig 4819 bp, 4 predicted proteins | sample 1641101 | NCBI WGS metagenome assembly OAOK01 (sample SAMEA104232307, study PRJEB22302) | sediment metagenome | biome: forest; feature: aquifer; material: sediment | place: USA | collected 2011-08-07 | depth 0.01 m
TTTCCCGCGCCACGCTGCCCTCGGCCTCCGCGACGCCGACCTGGGCCTCGGCGGTGGCCACATCGGGCAACTGGGANANGACGCTGCCATCNAGATTGGCGAGCCACGCNGGTATCGCAAGCGTNGGACTGTCACCCAGGGGGCGCNCGGCGGCGTCACCGACCCAGCGCTGCAGCATNGCTCTGGCTGTCGACACAGCGGCGCGCGCCTCGTCCTCCCGGTCGCGCAANTGCTGCANNTCAAGTTCAGCNGTCAGGATATCGGTCCGGGGNCCGCGGTTGCCNCGATAGGCAGCGCGGGCNGCGTCNATCATCAGCCCGATGGACTGCGCCTGTTCCGCCAGCACGNCGGTTGCCCGNTCGGCNTAGAGCCGATCGAGCCACGCCTGAGCCGCGCCGCGCTGTACGGCGGCGAGNGCGGCCNTGCGTTGCGCCTGCGCCGACGAGGCNTCGGCCTCGAAGCGTCGTGCGCGCGCTTCNCGCTTGGCNGATCGCGTCAGTTCCTGCATCACGCTGATCGAGCGCATCGTCATCGATTCCGTGCCNATNGAGAAGCGATCCCGNCCATCNGCGGGCACGTTGTTGACGCCAACCTTGAGAACNGGGTCNGGCAGTTGCCTGCCCGCAACCGCCATTTCCANGGCGGATTGGATTGCNGCGNGCGACGTCTCNGCGTCCGAGGCNTGCGNCGAGGCGAGCNCCACGGCTTCCTGNAACGANAGGGGNGCGGCCGATTGCGCCCATCCGGGATGGGCNGCCGCGATGAGCGNGAGGGCGAGCGACCACCGCCGCCCGCGCGCTAGGGGAAAACGCAAAANCATAAAGCCTCCACAAAGCAACGNCTCCCNTGGTCTTGACGACTCAGGGCACGATAGCGGACGTTGCTNNGCGGGCTAAATGCGGAAACAGCAATGGAGGATCGCGAGCGGGCGGGGAGGCGGTCGTGGGNCNGGGTTGCCCGTGGCCAGCCGATACCCGCCAAGGATCGGTGTCAGGTCAGGTGTGGCTACCGGGCTAACCGAGGCCGCCTGGAATACGGGNAGNTGCGGGNTCGCNTGATCGGCNGATTTGCTGTCCTGGTGGCAATGCGCCTGGCACAGGCCNGCATGCGAATGGCCNCGCTTGNTTGCCATGTCCGGACAGGATTCCGCCATCCCGGNCATGCTCGCCGTCANGCTCAGCGCNTACCNGCTGCCCTCACAGGCGTAGGCNGCCGCTGCCAGNTGAACTGTCAGGAACGAAATCAACAGGAATGCGGCAATCCAGTGCCGGNGATNGGAGGCGTGCATGAGCCGGGAATCNAGTGGGCGAATCCTAGCAGCCTTTGATTTNACTTCNGGCAANAAGNCTGCAGTNGGTTGTCCTNGATCAAAGACGCNCACGAAGTGCGGCNCTNGNCCATCNGTCGGAAAAGCNGACGANGGTCGNGCGCAAGGGATNCGGTCCGTCTGGGCGCCGTGCGCCCCGCCTGATTCTGGTGCATGGCGGCCCTGTCATGTGTGAGTCATTTTGCTGACAGGCCGGCTCTCTAGAATACGCTGAGACGAAATTCCGCCTTTCTGTGCCGTCGAATGAGACGCTTGCTGTCCCGCCTCCTGCTGTGGTTCATGATCCTCGCATTGCCGCTGCAGGCGATGGGAGCGCCCGTACACGGCGGTTGCCCAGCGCATGACCGGTTGCGCAATGATGCGGCAATGGGCCTCGAGATCGACGTGGAGGAAACAGTCACCAACCCGGACAAGCCGTGCCACCACAATACACAGCACAGCGCTTCGCGGGGAAAACTGGATCCTGATGCGGACGGTCACACGTGCGACGCTTGCATTGCCATGAGCCAGGCCCCCGGATGGTTCTCGGGCTTCTGGCTGCGGCAGCCGGAATCGTTCGAGGTGGCGGGCAGGACGGCCGCGCTCCTCGCCAGTTTCATTCCAGACGTGCTTCTTCGTCCACCCTCCACTCCTGTGTGAATTGGGGCTTCACCCCGATCGCAGTCCCGCCCTCATCGGATTGCGACGCCTTGCTGCCTAGTACCTAGGTATCTCAATTCACTTGCCACGTCATCGCGTTGACGCGTTGCCGTGGGACAACCTCGCCCGTGCGTCGGCAAGCCAACGCGTGGAGCAGGAACCTCGAACGGGAGACGACCATGCGCGCATGCATTCAGTGCAGAGCCCCTATCAAGCACGAAATCTGGAGTTGCGCCGCGTGCGGCTGGCAACCGATGAGTCAGGATGGATTGGTCTGCATGGCGCCGGCCATGCTGGCCGACCATGATGGCTATCACGAACCTCTCTTCGAGGAGTACGAAAAGCTCGAAGCCACACACTTTTGGTTCGTTCATCGGCGGCGGCTGATTCTTGACGTCCTGCAGAGCCATTTCCCGACACTCAGGTCCTTCATGGACATCGGGTGCGGGACCGCCGAGAACCTCAAGGCCATCGAGCAGCGCTTTCCGCATGCGCGCATTTGCGGTGGGGAGGCGTCGCTGCAGGCACTGGCCTCGGCCCGCAACAAGTCCAACGCCCAGTTCATCCAGATGGACGCCCGCGCGCTGCCCTTTACCGCTGCCTTTGATGTGATCGGGGCGTTCGATGTGATCGAACACGTCGACGACGATAAGCGTGTCTTGGCAGAGATGTACCGGGCTTGTCGCGCTGGCGGCGGCCTCATCCTTACCGTGCCCCAGCATCCTAGCCTGTGGAGCCATCTTGACGATGCGGCGAAGCACAAGCGCCGCTACACGCGTAGTGAGTTGCTTGGCAAAGTACAGGCGGCCGGATTCCAGCCCGTCTACGTAACCTCATTCATGTCGCTTCTTCTTCCGGCGATGGCGCTGTCGAGGTTGCAACAACGGCTCAAGCCACCCAAAGACGCCGTTGACGATGGCTTTCGAATTGGCAACACGCTCAACCGCATCTTTGGCGGCGTCTGTTCCGCCGAGCGGCAGTTGATTCTCGCCGGTCTGAGGTTTCCGTTGGGCGGCTCCTTGCTTGTCGCAGCAAGGAAGGCTTCGTGAAATCTCGCCTTCTCTGGTTTTCGCTGATTGTCGTTACCATCTTGCTGTGGACCGCGACCCTGTCGATCCGACCGCTCTACGAGCCGGATGAGGGACGCTATGCCGAAGTCGCACGTGAGATGTACATCTCGGGCGACTGGACAACTCCCCGGCTGAACGGCATCAAATTTTTTGACAAACCGCCACTTCAATATTGGGCGACCGCGGCTGCGTTTGCGCTGTTTGGCGTCAGTGAATGGAGCGCCAGACTCTGGAGTTCATTGATCGGCGTCAGTGCCATCCTGTTCGCCGGTTGGTCGGCGACGGTACTCTTCGGGCGGCGAGTGGGGCTCGCCTCCGCCTTGGTGCTGGCCGGCTCGCCGCTATGGATTCTGGGCTCCAATCTGACCACGACAGATATCGGCGTCGGGGCACTGCTGGGCAGCGCCGTCCTGGTCTATGCGGTGGCGGTCAGAAACTCCGATAGGCGCCTGTACCCGATCGTCTGGGGCCTGGCGGGGCTGGCCTTCCTTGCCAAGGGCTTGATTGCGATCGTGCTGCCCGCCGCGACCATGGTGGTCTACGCCGCGCTCACGAGGCAGTTCGACCTGTTCAGACGTCGCGCCTTCTGGGTGTGGGGGTTGTTCGCATGCGTCCTCGCGCTGCCGTGGATCGTCGCAGTGTCGGTTCGCAATCCGGAATTTCTTCACTACTTCTTCGTCCACGAACATCTGTCGCGCTTCACCTCCTCCGTTCATGCGCGCAACAAGCCTGGCTGGTTCTTCGCCGCGGTACTGGTCGCGGGAATGCTGCCGTGGGCTGGCGTCATCCCCGCGACAGTCTGGCAGCGCTGCCGGCCTGCCAGACGCTCGGGGACATTTGACCCGCGTGTGTTCCTGCTGGTGTGGACGGTGATTGTGCTCGTCTTCTTTTCCGTCTCGCGATCCAAGCTGCCCCTGTATCTCCTGCCGGCCTTTCCGCCGCTTGCCGTACTGGTTGGTGACGCAATCCTGCGAGTACGCACGAGATGGGTGGTGGTCGGATTCTCGCTGATGGTCATTTTCGGCATCCTGATCGCAGGCCTGCAGTGGATCCCCGAGCTATCGGACAAAGTGCTGAAGCGGGGGATATCGGATCTCAGTCATTTCTCGTTCTGGAGCACGCTCACCATCGGGACCTTGGTGGTGGGCGGGCTGGCTGCCTGTGCCCTTGCCCTGTCAGGCCGACGTGGCATTGCCGTCGCGGTGGCAGCGCTGGCATCGATTGGCAGCGTTCAGCTTGGGCTCGTGGCATCCATGGCCTTCGAATCCCTGTCGATCAAGCCGATCGGCCAGGCCGTCAAGGCATTGCACCGTGCCGATACCGCTCTGTTCAACGTCGGGCAGATCGACAGGGGCTTGGCGTTCTACTCGGAAATGCTTCCCCAGGTGGTCGTTGCCCGGGATGAACTCGATCTTGGCTTTTCTGTTGATCCCCAGCGGTGGATCGATAGCTACGCGATCTTCCTGCCGCGCTGGCGCGAGTCCGGACACAAGCTCGCCGTCATGCGCGAGGCAACCTATGAGCAACTGTCCCCCGACCTGGGGCCGGGCAGCCTAGTGGTGGCGCGCCGGGGGGCGACGGTGCTCGTGGAGAAGCGATGACGATGTCGCCCAGATTCCTCCGCTATCTGGTCACGGGCGCGACCGCGACCGCGGCGCATTACCTCGTGCTGATCCTGATTGTTGAGCAGGGAGCCATCGCATTGTTGGGTTCGATTGTCGGCAGCGTGGTGGGGCTCATTACGAACTACCTCCTGAGCAGTCGATGGGTGTTTGTTCTCGCG
>OAOK01000152.1_pt1 | contig 4814 bp, 3 predicted proteins | sample 1641101 | NCBI WGS metagenome assembly OAOK01 (sample SAMEA104232307, study PRJEB22302) | sediment metagenome | biome: forest; feature: aquifer; material: sediment | place: USA | collected 2011-08-07 | depth 0.01 m
GCCCCGCGCCCCGGAAGCCACCACCCAGGCCGCCGACCCGCGCCCCACCGACGCCGCCGTTCTGAAAGGCACCGCCGCCGAAGCCGCCGTTCCGGAACGATCCGCCGCTCACGCTGCCACCGGGGAAGCCGCCGCCGAACCCGCCGCCGTGAAATCCGCCACCGCCGAAGCCTCCGCCGTGGAAGCCACCCCCGCCGAAGCCGCGCGCATCCGCACCGGTCGGAGCGAAAGCGACCGCTGCCAGAAGAGCGGTCGAAACAAGTGCGATACGAGTCATGGGAAATCTCAGCTTGAAGCGAGGTGTATTAATCTCCCAACACTTCAAAACGCCGCGATATCCAAGCTTGAGTATTTGGGGCGACGTGGCAGTCCGTCGCGAGAGCCGTCCTCGGGCGCGGACCGGATGAAGACCGCGCCGGGCGCCCCTCACCGGAACGGAGGCTCATCGAAGCTGCGCAGCTTGCGCGAGTGGAGACCGTGCCGGTCGGCGCGCAGCACGTCGAGTGCCGCCAATCCCACCTGGAGATGCTCCGAGACGGCCCGGTCGTAGAACGCATTGGCGGCGCCCGGCAGCTTGATCTCGCCGTGGAGCGGCTTGTCGGAGACGCAGAGCAGCGCGCCGTAGGGTACGCGGAGGCGGAAGCCCTGCGCGGCGACGGTGCCGCTCTCCATGTCGACCGCGATCGCGCGGGACTGGTTGATCCGCCGCCGCTCCTGGCTGAAGCGCAGCTCCCAGTTGCGGTCGTCATAGGTCACCACCGTGCCGGTGCGCAGGCGCCGCTTCAGGGCATCGGCCTGCTCGCCCGTCACAGAAGCGGCGGCGCTCTGGAGCGCGACCTGCACCTCGGCCAGCGCCGGGACCGGGACGTCCGGCGGCACGAGCTCGTCGAGGATCCGGTCGCGGCGGAGATAGGCGTGCGCCAGCACGTAGTCGCCGATCGTCTGCGACTGCCGCAAGCCGCCGCAATGGCCGACCATCAGCCAGCAATCCGGGCGCAGCACGGCCAGATGGTCGGTGATCGTCTTCGCGTTCGAGGGGCCGACGCCGATATTGACCAGCGTCGTGCCCTGCTGGGTCCCGTCGGCGTCGCGCGCCACCAAATGGTAGGCCGGCATCTGGTGCCGGTGCCAGGGCGAGGCGGCGATCACCGCGGCGGGGTCGGCCTCGGCGGCCTCGGCGCGGCTCACGGAGACTCCGCCCGGCAGGACCAGCCGCTCGAACCCCTCCGCGCCCGAGGCCAGCCGCTCCAGGCCGTGGCGGACGAACTGGTCGACGTAGCGGTGGTAGTTGGTGAGCAGGATCCAGGGCTGGACGTCGCGCCAGTCGCAGCCGGTGTAATGGACCAGCCGCCGGAGGGAGTAATCGACCCGCACGCCGTCGAACAGCGCCAGGGGCAGCGGCTCGCCCGCCACTTGGTCGAAGGTCCCGTCGGCGATCTCGTCGCCGACGAGCGACAGGAGCGGGACCGGGAAGTAGGTGGCGAGATCCGCGCCGTCGACCGCCCGGCCGCCCGCGTCGAGCCCGGCTTCCAGCACGTAGGGATAGGGGATCTCCTGCGCGCTCAGCCCGACTTCGATGGCGATGCCGTAATCCGCGATCAGCGGCTCCAGCTGACGGGTCAGGTAGGTCCGGAAGAACGCCGGATGCGTCACCGTCGTGGCGTAGGTCCCGGCCGCCTGGAGCTTGGCGGTGGCGCGCCGGACGCGCGGCAGCGGCCCGTCCGGGCGATAGCTGATCCGCAGCTCCGGGTAGCGGAAGGCGAGCCGCTCGGTGGCGTCCGGCGGCGGCCCCCCCGCGAGGTAGCGCTCCAGGGCATTTCGCAGGGCGCCGGCCGCGTCGTCGTAGAGCTCGACCAGCCGGTCGACGGCGGTCCCGGCATCGGCCACCGCCTGCATCGGCCGCAATTCCCGCTCGATCATGTCGCCTCCGTTCCTGCTGCCGGATCTACACCCCGCACCATCCGGGGGCGAGATGCGGGGTTGCGGGCTGCGGAGACATGGCCGACAAGCCCGCCGGCGCGGAGCGAGGCGGCATGGACGCGGATGAGTTCGGAACCCGTCCCGGCGAAGTGAGGGCAGAATTGCCCACGACCTTCGATGCGGGCCTCCACTTCATCGGCCGGCTGCGCACGCCCTGGCAGGCGCGATCCGACTGTCCGAAGAACGGCCTGCAGACCGATGCGGTCTGCACCGTGGAGGTCGATCCGGCCTACGTCCCCGGCCTGCGCAACGTCACGGGCTGCACGCACCTGATCCTGCTCTACTGGATGGACCGGGCGACCCGCGGCCTCGTGATCCAGCGCCCGCGCCACGCCGACGGTCCCCGCGGCACCTTCTCCCTGCGTTCGCCCGCCCGTCCCAACCCGATCGCCCTGTCGGTGGTGGAACTGCTCGGCCGCGACGGCGACACGCTCCGCGTGCGCGGGCTCGACTGCCTCGACGGCACGCCGCTCCTCGACATTAAACCCTACTACGCCTCCACGGATGCGCGGCTGGACGCGCAGGTCGACCGGGCCGGGGCCGAGCCGTGAGGCGCGTCGCCCTTCTCATCCTCGGTGGGCTCGCCCTGCTGGCGATCGGCGGTTTCGCCGGGTGGCGCCTGCATAGGCCGGCCGCCGATGCGCGGGCCTACGCGGAGATGCGCCTGATCGCCGTGCAGGTCAGCCTCGACGAGGCGCCGCCGGATTACGTGTTCTGGGCCGGCGATTCCCAGGTGGAACTGCAGCCCGGCAGCCAGCGGCCCTGCGGCCTCGACTTCCTCAACGGCGGGATCAGCGGCTCGACCGCGGCCAGCTATGCGGACCACCTCGCGCGCCTGACCTTCAAGGTCCCTCCCCGGCTCGCCGCGCTGACGATCGGGACCAACGACATCCTCGTGAAGAACAACCCGCGGCTGGACAGGCCGACGGCGCAGTTCGAAGCCGCCGCAGAGGCGATCATCAAGCGGCTCCAGACCTTGAGCCCGCGCGTCGTGGTGACGGCCCTCCCCCCGGTCGGGCGTGAGCTCAGCAAGCTCGTCGATGCCGGCGCGGTGGCAGTTTACTCGCAGCGCCTGCGCAACCTGTGCGGCCGGCTCGGCTGCGTGTTCACGGACCCGTTCGCGGCCTTGCGCGACGGCGACACCGGCTATGCCAAGCCCGGTGCCCTGCGGGACGGGCTGCATCTCGCGGCGTTCCGGCCGGCGCTGAAGGCGGTCGAGCCGGCGCTCTGCGGGCCGTGACGGGGCGCGGTCTACGGCACGGTGTCCGCATCGTCCCGGCGCGCGACGCGGCGCGATCCGGGAGCGCCCGGAATCCTGCCGTCACGCTCCCCAGAATCGGCTCGCGGCTTTCGCGATGACGGCTGCGGGCCTGCTCATTCCCACTCGATGGTGCCCGGGGGCTTCGAGGTGATGTCGTAGGTGACCCGGTTGATGCCCTTCACCTCGTTGATGATCCGGGTCGCGACCCGGCCCAGGAAGGCCATGTCGAACGGGTAGAAATCGGCGGTCATGCCGTCCACCGACGTGACGGCGCGCAGCGCGCAGACATGATCGTAGGTGCGGCCGTCGCCCATCACGCCGACGGTCTTCACCGGCAGGATCACCGCGAAGGCCTGCCAGATCGTGTCGTAGAGGCCGGCCTGCCGGATCTCGTCGAGGTAGATCGCGTCGGCCTTGCGCAGGGCCTCCAGCTTCTCGGCGGTGATCGTGCCGGGGCAGCGGATCGCCAGGCCCGGGCCCGGGAACGGGTGGCGGCCGACGAAGCCCTCGGGCAGGCCGAGTTCCTTGCCGAGGACCCGGACCTCGTCCTTGAACAGCTCGCGGAGCGGCTCCACGAGCTTCATGTCCATGCGCTCGGGCAGGCCGCCGACATTGTGGTGGCTCTTGATGGTCACGGACGGGCCGCCCGTGAACGACACGCTCTCGATCACGTCCGGATACAGCGTGCCCTGCGCCAGGAACTTCGCCCCGCCGATCTTCTTCGATTCGGCCTCGAACACGTCGATGAACAGGCGACCGATGGTCTTGCGCTTGACCTCGGGATCCGAGACGCCCTCGAGGGCCGCGAGGAACATCCCCGACGCCTCAACGTGGACCAGCGGGATGTTGTAGTGGTCGCGGAACAGGGCCACGACCTGTTCGGCCTCGCCCAGGCGCAGGAGGCCGTGGTCGACGAACACGCAGGTCAGCTGGTCGCCGATCGCCTCGTGGATCAGCACGGCCGCCACGGCGGAATCGACGCCACCCGACAGGCCGCAGATCACCTTCTCGGAGCCGACCTGCTCGCGGATCTTGGCGATGGCCTCCTCGCGATAGGCGCCCATGGTCCAGTCGCCCGAGCAGCCGGCCACGTCGCGCACGAAGTTGCGGATCAGCAGGGCGCCGTGGGGGGTGTGTGCCACTTCCGGGTGAAATTGCACCGCGTAGTAGTTGCGGGCCTCGTCGGCCACCGCCGCGAAGGGCGCGTTCTTGGAGATCGCCACGGTGGTGAAGCCGTCCGGCAGCTTGGTGACGCGGTCACCGTGGCTCATCCAGACCGGGTACTTCTCGCCCTTGTGCCAGACGCCCTTGAACAGGGGGCAATCGGCCAGGATCTCGACCTCGGCCCGGCCGAACTCCGCGTGGTGTCCGCCCTCGACGGCGCCGCCGAGCTGAGCCGCCATGGTCTGCTGGCCGTAGCAGATGCCGAAGACCGGGACGCCCGAATCGAACACGAGCTGGGGCGCGCGGGGCGAGGCCTCGACGGTTACCGATTCGGGGCCGCCGGAGAGGATCACGCCCTTGGGCTTCTGCTCGCGAAACGCGGCCTCGGCCTTCGTGAAGGGCACGATCT
>OAOK01000153.1_pt1 | contig 4664 bp, 4 predicted proteins | sample 1641101 | NCBI WGS metagenome assembly OAOK01 (sample SAMEA104232307, study PRJEB22302) | sediment metagenome | biome: forest; feature: aquifer; material: sediment | place: USA | collected 2011-08-07 | depth 0.01 m
CGAGCCCGCCGAGCAGCAGCGCCCGCCCCAGCCGCCCCGGCAGTGCCAGGCCGAGCAGCGCCACCGCACCCGCCGCGAGCAGGAAGGCGATCCAGCGCGTCAGGTCGGGAAGCAGGAACCAGGCGGTGATCCCGCCACCCAGCGCTACCGGCAGCCAGAGCGGCAGCTGCGCGCGTTCCGCCTCAAGCCAGCGCTCGATCGCCTCCCCGGTCTGGCGAAACAGCGCCGCGCCCCCCATTTGAAGGGAGGAAAACCCCGTGCTAGGGGCGCCCATGGCGGCTGAATGGGCCATCGAAAATCTAGTCTGGGAGCAAGCGCGGTTGGGCGCAACATCTGATACGGGTGCGAAACGGGTCGTCACGCGGTTCGCGCCGTCGCCTACGGGTTTCCTCCACATCGGCGGTGCGCGCACTGCCTTGTTCAACCTGCTGTTCGCCCGCCACCATGGCGGCAAGTTCCTGCTGCGCATCGAGGATACCGATCGCGCGCGCTCGACCGAGCCGGCGATCGCCGCGATCCTCGACGGGATGCGCTGGCTGAACCTCGATTGGGACGGCGAAGAGGTCTATCAGTTCGCCCGCGCCGAGCGGCATGCCGAAGTCGCGCGCGCGATGCTCGCGGGCGGCCATGCCTATAAATGCTTCGCCACGGCCGAGGAGCTGGAAGCGATGCGCGCCGAGCAGAAGGCGAACAAGCAGCCGCTGCGCTATGACGGCCGCTGGCGCGACCGCGACCCCGCGGAGGGCGGCAACGCACCCTATGTCATCCGCCTGAAGGCGCCGCGCGAAGGCGCGGTGACGATCGAGGATCATGTCCAGGGGCCGGTCACGGTCAACAACAGCGAGCTGGACGATCTCGTCCTGCTCCGCTCGGACGGCACGCCGACCTATATGCTCGCGGTGGTGGTCGACGATCACGACATGGGCGTGACGCACGTGATCCGCGGCGACGATCACCTGAACAACGCCTTCCGCCAGCTGCCGATCTATCGCGCCATGGCGTGGGAAGAGCCCGAATACGCGCACATCCCGCTGATCTTCAATCCCGACGGCACCAAGATGTCGAAGCGCAAGAACGCCGTGGCGGTCGACGAATATCGCGACCAGCTCGGCATCCTGCCCGAGGCGCTGGGCAATTATCTGCTCCGCCTCGGCTGGGGGCATGGCGACGACGAGATCATCAGCCGCGAGCAGGCGATCCAATGGTTCGAGCTGTCCGGCGTCGGCAAGTCGCCTTCCCGCTTCGACCTCAAGAAGCTGGAGAATCTCAACGGCCATTACATCCGCGCGACGGACGATGATCGCCTCGCCGGTCTGGTGGCCTCGCGAATCGGTTTCGAACTTTCGGAATCGCAGCGGGATCTTCTGCGCCGCAGCATGGCCGCGCTGAAGCCGCGCGCCGCGAATCTCCTCGAATTGGCGGAAGGCGCCGCCTTCCTGTTTCGCACTCGCCCACTGGAATTGGACGACGGTGCCCAGGCTCTGCTAGAGGGCGACGCGCGGGCGCTGCTGGCCCAGCTCCACGCCGCGCTTGACGGCGTGGAAAGCTGGGATACGGAAGCGCTCGAAGCGGCGGTACGCACCGTTGCGGAAGATGCGGGTGTCAAGCTCGGTGCGGCCGCGCAGCCTTTGCGCGCGGCGCTCACCGGGCGCCGGACGTCCCCGGGCATCTTCGACGTCCTGGCTCTGCTGGGGCGCGAGGAAAGCCTGGCCCGTATCGCTGATCAGATGACCGTGCCGGCCTGATTCCAGGTCCGGCCCAAATATAGGACGACGTTTATGAGCGATACCGCGAAGCTGCAGGTTCCGGGGAAGGATGTCGAGTATCCGGTCCTGTCGGGCAGCGTCGGACCGGACGTCATCGACATCCGCAAGCTCTATGGCCAGACCGGCATGTTCACCTACGACCCCGGCTTCACGTCGACGGCGTCGTGCGAATCGGGCCTGACCTATATCGATGGCGACGAGGGCGTGCTGCTCCACCGCGGCTATCCGATCGGCCAGCTCGCCGAACAGTCGAGCTTCATGGAGGTCAGCTACCTCCTGCTGAACGGCGAGCTCCCCTCGCAGGACGAGCTCGACAAGTTCAGCCACACGATCACGCGCCACACCATGCTGCACGAGCAGCTGGCGACCTTCTATCGCGGTTTCCGCCGCGACGCGCACCCGATGGCGGTGATGTGCGGCGTGGTCGGCGCGCTCTCGGCCTTCTATCACGATTCGACCGACATCACCGATCCGCAGCAGCGCATGATCGCGTCGCACCGCCTGATCGCCAAGATGCCGACGATCGCGGCGATGGCCTATAAGTACAGCGTCGGCCAGCCGTTCCTCTATCCGCAGAACGACCTGAGCTACACCGGCAACTTCCTGCGCATGACCTTCGGCGTGCCGGCCGAGCCCTATGAAGTGAACCCGGTCGTCGAGAAGGCGCTGGATCGCATCTTCATCCTCCACGCCGATCACGAGCAGAACGCCTCGACCTCGACCGTGCGCCTCGCCGGCTCGTCGGGCGCCAATCCCTTCGCCTGCATCGCGGCGGGCATCGCCTGCCTGTGGGGCCCGGCGCATGGCGGCGCCAACGAGGCGGCGCTCAACATGCTGCGCGAGATCGGCCGCCCGGAGCGCATCCCCGAATATATCGCCCGCGCCAAGGACAAGAACGATCCGTTCCGCCTGATGGGCTTCGGCCACCGCGTCTACAAGAACTACGATCCGCGCGCGACCGTGATGCAGAAGACGGTGCGCGAGGTGTTCGACGCGCTCAAGGTCAACGATCCGGTGTTCGAAGTGGCGCTGCAGCTCGAGGAAATGGCGCTCAACGACCCGTATTTCATCGAGAAGAAGCTGTTCCCGAACGTGGACTTCTATTCGGGCGTGATCCTCTCGGCGATCGGCTTCCCGACCACCATGTTCACTGCGCTGTTCGCGCTGGCCCGCACCGTGGGCTGGGTGGCGCAGTGGAACGAGATGATCTCGGACCCCGAGCAGAAGATCGGCCGTCCGCGCCAGCTCTACACCGGCCCCGTGCAGCGCGATTACGTGCCCGTCGGCCAGCGCTGAGGCACCTTTCCCGATATTGGCTTGAAAACGCCGTCCCTGCCTTCGCGGGGGCGGCGTTTTCGGTTAACCATCCGCGACCTTCGCTTCGGAGTCGTGGAATGCGCCAGAACATCCTGATCCTCGCCGGCATCCTCGGCATCATCGCGGGCCTGGTGTTCCTGCTCCAGGGCCTCGGCATTCTCCATCTGCCCGCCGACAGCCCGATGATCGGCAGCCGGACCTGGGCGATCCGCGGCGGCATCATCGCCGTGCTGAGCGCGATCCTGGTCGGCGGCGTCCGCCTCGTCCCCACCAGCGCCGAACGCAGGGCCGCCCGCCGGGCCGAGCGCGAGGAGCGCCAACCTTAACCGCAGCATACCAACGGGTTCAGCAAAGCGACTCAATCGCTTCTCTATCGTTCTGCCCATGCGGGAAGAGAGGAATGGAGAACCGAAATGTATCTTGCCAAGCTGATTGCCGCGGCCGCGCTCGCCACCGTCGGCGTCGCCAGCGCCGCCACTCCGGCTGTTGCCGCACCGGTGCCCACCACCAGCGTGATCGCGCTGGCGGCCGTCGCGCCCGCGGCGCAGGACTGGCGCTATCGCGATCGTGATCGCCGCCACTGGGACCGCGACCGCCGCCATTGGGATCGCGGCCGCCATCGCGGCTGGGATCGCGGCCGCTATCATCGCGGCAATCGCTATTGCCGCACCGAATGGCGCCATCACCGCCGCGTGACGGTCTGCTATCGCCGCTGAGCGGGCCTGAGGAGGCCGCTGGGGCGTCCGCCGGGATCCGGCGGGCGCCCTATTGCCGGATCGGCATGCTGAACACGAAGCGGGCGCCCTGCCCGGGCGCGCTGTCCACCACCAGGTCACCGCCCATCGCGCGGGCGAGCCGGCGGGCGATATAGAGGCCCAGCCCCGATCCGCCCGGCTCGCTCGGATCGACGCGGCCGAACTTCTCGAAGATCTTCTCCTGATCGGCCTGGGCGATGCCCTTGCCCTGATCGGCGACGATCACATGGCCGCGCGCCTCGTCGCGCTCCAGCCGGATCCACACCATCCCGCCCTGCGGCGAATAGCGCACCGCGTTGCCGATCAGGTTGACCAGCACCTGCAGCGCGCGGCGGAACTCGCCCCGCACCGGAATGCTCTCGTCCATCGCCGGCCGGTCGATCCGCACCTCGGCCTGGGCGGCGCGCACCGCCAGCAGCCCGGCGGCACGGCGCGCGACATCGGCCAGGTCGATCTCCTCGTCCGCCGTGCCGAAATCGTCGCGTTCGATCGCCTGCAGGTCGACCAGGTCGTCGACCAGCCCGAGCAGGTGCCGGCCGGCATTGGCGATGTCGCTCGCATATTCGGCATAATCGGGCTTGAGCGGCCCTTCGGTCTGCGCGCTGATCGAGTCGGCATTGGCGATGATCTTGCCGAGCGGCCCGCGCAGCGCCCGGTCGAGCCGCTGGCTGAACGAATCGGGGAAGCCGCCAAAGGGCACCGCGGCGGCGGGCACCGGCGCATCCACCTTGGGCGCGGCCGGCATCGCCTGGTCGAGCATGTGCGCCGCCCCGACAAAGCCGGCGAAGCGGCCGCCCGGATCGGCGCGCGGCGTGGCGGCCAGGCG
>OAOK01000156.1_pt1 | contig 4297 bp, 5 predicted proteins | sample 1641101 | NCBI WGS metagenome assembly OAOK01 (sample SAMEA104232307, study PRJEB22302) | sediment metagenome | biome: forest; feature: aquifer; material: sediment | place: USA | collected 2011-08-07 | depth 0.01 m
GAACCGTTGCAGGCTGCACAGCACAGCCGTATCTCACCCTCAACCATGTAATGACTGTCTCGCCCACCGTGGCACGTTTCGCAGGGCACGTCTTGACGGGCCACCGCGATGGCGTCGAGGGCGACCCTGGCACGGATCACTCTTTCAGAGTGGTCGCCCGTCATCTGTCGAGCGATCACTTCGATGAGGGCTGTGCGTGCAGCATCACGGTCAGTCACGGCATCCTCAATCCGCGAGACTCGGCCTCAACCCGACGGCGCTGGTCCGCCAGGAGCCGCAGATGTTCGTGGAGCGCGGCGGCTTCCTCGGGTGTCAACAGGGCATCAAGTTCATGCGGCAGCAGACCGATCCTTCGTACTTCGTCGTCGGTCCAGGCTGTGCGTGCAGCATCACGATCCACGGTCACACCTTTCCTAGATTCGTCCAGACGATGCTGGTCCACCAGATAGCTATGGCCAGGACGAGAGCGTCTACTAGCCCGATAAAGTATCTGGGGTGATCGGTCAGGTAGGTATAGATGACGAGCAGCATGGCTGAGATAGCTATGGCGACGAGGACGCGCAGGACACAGGCCATGGGCACGCCGAGGGTGTCAAACTGCCAGCGGGCTAGGGCGTTTCGTTCGGTGTAGCCCTTGTCGAGCAGGATCCAGGTGGTGACGGCGTCGGCGATGGCTATCCAGATGAGGAAACCGAGGGCGCTGAAGCGCAGCAGCCAGGCGAGGCTACGAGACTGCTCGTAACCGACGATGCTTTTTACTTGGCTGAGATCGGACTTCGGCTTGGTGGGCCCGTGCCCGGCGAAGAAACTCACGTCGGTTGTCCTCCGTTGTCTGGCCCTCGGCCTTGTAGCCGTCGGGTTGATCGTACCAGGATGCTGCTAGGCTTAGGTTGGCGTCGTAGAGGTGGTGCTTAACCATGCCGCACCGGGCGCAGAGGTAGTCGACGGGTATGCCCCACTGGGTCTTTCTGCGCACGGTCACCTCTTCCCAGTCGTGGCCCAGGGCTCCTCTGCGGCAGAGGACGTAGGGGTCTTCCCTGATGTTATGCAAGCGGTGCCTCCTCGGTCAAATGATGCTGACATGGTCATTATAATGGGGCGGTTCGCTTCTTGGCAACTGCGCCCCGTTCTTTTATTCTCGTCCGCGTGGTGCGCTGCTGGGTGCACGCTCGATCGTCGACGAGAACGAGATGGAAAATACTTCTGACAGAGTTGTTGCAGGGGATCCTGTTCCTGTGCGATAGTGAGTAGGTTCAGCCGATCTGCCCTCCTTGCGTCTGCAGGGTTCAGGTGATCGGCTCTTTCCCTGTAGGGACGAGACGAGAGGGAGACCATGACCACCATCGCTTACCAGAATGTCCGGGTTCAGCGGGGCAAGGCTGCTGCTTGGAAGATTTTCTTCGCCGAGGACGACATCCTCGATGACTACGCCGATCTCAGCAGTGCCACGGCTTTCCGGGTCAGCATTCACATGTTCGACCAGCGGCTCAGTGAGGACCCGGTCGACATCCAGGGTGCGACGAGCGACCTCGACGACAGCATCGCCAACGTCGCCATCGGGGCGGGCGAGACGCTGCTGATGAGCCCGATCGCCCGGTGGGAGTGCCTCCTGGAGGCCAGCGAGGACGCGGGCGAGACCTGGGAGACGCTGTCGCTGGTGAGGGGCAAGATCATTTGTGAGAAGGTGCTCGACGCCACGATCAGCGACGCGGTTATGTACGTGTCGACCGCCAACCCGAGCGCCAATGCGGCCGGGGACAAGAGCGAGCTCGACACCTACTTCGCCTGATCTCCTCATTGATGACGCGCACGCACGCGAGAGGATAGGACATGCCTTCTGCAGAGATGAGCAGCCACCTGGCTGACGCAGACCCCCACCCTCAGTACCAGCTCGAAACGGGCAAGAATCAACCAGACGGGTACACTGGATTGGGTCACGACGGGCTGGTACTGAGGTCACGACTGGCGTTTGGGCCTCGTACGGGTGTGGAGTTCCTGCGCAGCGACGGATGGTGGGCGGTTCCGCCGGGTACTGGCGGAGGCGGCGGCTCTCAGTCGTTCGCGTTCTTTGCGGGGACCTAGTGGCTGACTCCTTCGGAGTCCTTTACCAGGATCAGCTTCCAGCGGTTGCGGCGGCTCTTTACACGGTACCGGCCTCCACACAGGCGATCATCAAGCACATCAAACTGCTTAACACCTCGGCGACGGACGGGGTCACGGTCACTCTCTACGTTGGGGGGTTGACCGCGGCTCATAAGTGGCACCAGGTTTCGCTGGATGCGGGTGAGTCTGCTGAGTTTAGCGGGTCGCTGACGTTGGAGACTGCGCAAACGCTGGGAGGTGTGGCCTCGTCAGCGGCTTCCATAACTACAACGGTAACTGGGGATGAGGTGACATGAGCTGGGAGAAGCACGCTTCTGACGGCTCGCCCATTGTTGGTACTGTCGGGGTAATGGAGAGCATCGCCTTTTCTGCGTCGGATGCTTTGTACACCTCCGGGACGGTNATTCTCTCCGGNGGGGCNAACNTCACNGTAGGNACNAACGCNGGGCAGACGGTGACCATCTCCGCTGCTGCNCAGACNGTNCAGACGCAGAACCGCTTTAACCTGACGATGTCNGGNAACACTGCGGGGGCGCTTGCCGCGGTATCGTCNGGNACGCTGACGCTGGCTGGGGGNAACAACATCACNCTCAGCCAGGCTGGCAACGCGGTGACGATCTCGGCTGCTGCGGCTGGTGCCCAGTCCGCTCAGTCGCTGGGAATCTACGGCTCGTCCCAGACAACTGGCGGGGCCTCCTCCACTACAGTCGATGCTCGGTCGATCACGCTCGTCGGGCAAGGTGCCGTCAGCGTCGGGGCTTCTAACGGCTCGATCCAGATCTCGGCACCTAACACGGTTGCTCAGTCTGCTCAGACTGAAGGCTGGTATGCCTCGTCGCAGACGACGGGAGCCTCGAGCTCCTCNACGGGCGATGCTAGGTCCATGACCATCGTCGGACGGGGNGCAGTNAGCGCNGGTTGGAGCAACGGCTCCTTCCANATCAGCGCACCGAACACGATTGCCCAGTCCGAGCAGACGCAGAACNTNGTCGACGTCACGCTGGANGGCAANACNGCCGGCGCGTTGGCGCTGGTGAGCTCTGGCACGGTGACTTTGGCCGGNGGNAACAATGTTACGCTNTCTCAGGCNGGNAACGCNGTNACCATCAGCGGNCCNAACACGGTTGCTCAGAGCAATCAGTCGCTGGGNATCTACGCGGTGGGCAACACGACGGGNGAGTCNTCCTCGTCGACNCGAGATGCTCGCTCCNTGTCCTTCGACGGAGCTGGTATTGTCTCGGTGGGTATGTCCGGGGGTACTGTTCGCATCTCTGCACCTGCTGGNGGNGCTCAGTCGAACCAGACTGAGGGCTGGTATGCGCTTGGTCAGACCACTGGTGAGTCTTCATCGACCACTCGAGACGCTCGGTCTATCTCCATCGAGGGTGCTGGCATCGTCAGCGTGGGCTTTTCGGGCGGTTCGCTGAGGATCTCGGCGACTGCTGCTGCGCAGACAAACCAGTCGATGGGGCTTTATGGCTCCTCTCAGACGGCTGGGGCAGCCTCGTCGACGACTGTAGACGCTCGGTCGATTACTATGGTGGGTCGAGGGGCCGTTTCGGTCGGTGCCAGTAACGGCTCGTGGCAAATCTCGGCTCCTGACACGGTTGCACAGACGGTTCAGAGCATCGGGATCTATGGCTCGTCTCAAACGACAGGGGCTGCGTCCTCGACAACGGTGGATGCCCGGTCTTTGACGCTGGTGGGACAAGGTGCAGTTTCTGTAGGGGCTTCGAACGGCTCATGGCAGATCTCTGCACCCAACACCATCGCTCAAAGCGCTGAGTCGCAGTCCATCGGAGCCTCGAACTTGGGTAACACGCTAGGAACCTCCGGGGTCGCGTCCGGAGCTCAGGTTCGCGTGGTGGTAGCCGGCACGAACTGGCTATCCATCTCTCAGTCGGTCAACGGCGCTTCTGGGACCATGACACTGGATCCAGGCGGGTACATGTCCCGCTGGGGTCACAACACGGCTGCGATGCTCTCCTCGTCGACGTCTAACATGGTGAATACGTCGGTCTCCATCATCCGCATGGAGGTGCCGCACTACGTTACCTTCACCAGGGTAGATATGATGTTCTCTATCTCCCTGGCGACTCAGTCGTCGACGAATACAGCTGGAAACCGGCAAACTTGGCGCTGGGCGCTGTACACCCGCAACGCATCCACCCTGACGCCTATTGTGGGCGGAGAA
>OAOK01000159.1_pt1 | contig 4006 bp, 4 predicted proteins | sample 1641101 | NCBI WGS metagenome assembly OAOK01 (sample SAMEA104232307, study PRJEB22302) | sediment metagenome | biome: forest; feature: aquifer; material: sediment | place: USA | collected 2011-08-07 | depth 0.01 m
GGCACGAGGATCAGCGCGGCCAGACCGCTAACCGGCGCGAGAATCGCCGCCGTCGCGAGTCCACCGGCGATCGCCGCCGCAATCAACACGATCATCGGAGCCTCGCCCGATCGACGTGGCCTGGATCATGTGCCGGGCCATGGCAGGATGATCCTGCCGTGAGGATTAAAAATTCGTTACCCGAAGAACTCCGCGATTCGCTGATCTTCCCGACGATCTTGCCCGTCGCGCGCCGATCGTGTCGTCTGAAGACGTCGTGCAGCATGGTCAGCGATGGGCGTCCGAGCCTCCCGGATGAACGGCCGCACGGAGAAGACCGATCGGTCAACGTCCGCACGCGATGCGCGCGTTTGAGGCCATCGACGACATCGCAGCCGAAAGGCCCGGATCAGGCGCCGATTTCGCTTGGAATAGATTTCGCCGATTGCGGAGGGCGCCCGGGCCGACAGAATCCGTTCAGAGGCGGGGACGGCGAAGGGCTGTGGCTGCGTCCTCAATGACCCTGCGCGATCCAGCCGAGCACTGTGGCGCAGCGCTCGGCCTGCCAGCGGGTCAGACCAGAGGCCACGACCGCGCCATTCCGATAGACCACGAAGGTCCCGTCATCGGTTGCACGGATCTTGATGGACGCCATCAGTGAGCTCCCGACGTCAGCATCTGAAGCTGGACCAGTCCGGCTGGGGTGATCTGCCAGACGGCGACCGTACCCTCCGAATCTCCGCAATGGTCGACCCGTCGGAGATGACCGGTGCTTTCGAGCGCGAGGAGCCGGCTGTGGTCGCCGGGCCAGGACGCGTTCGCCTGTCTGCAGACCGCAATCCGGTGTCCCACAGTCTCGGCTGCTCGGATGAGAAGGCGGCGCTCGTGATTCACCAGCATCGGCGCTCCGGCTCGGATCGATCCGTATGAACTGCGTAGAGGCTGGCGCATATGGTCAAGCTTGGCAAGCCTGCGGGCGTATCGCGCTTTGGATCACGCCGATCGGTCCGTCGGCTTCGATGCTGTGCGAGCGCCGGGTTCAGGGTGCCGTGCACGGGCCGACGGAGACCTTCGCCACCTGGAGCGGATGGCGATGGCAGGTGCAACCGGGACCGTGCGGGATCGCGGGATCGCGATGTGGATTGCGGCCGAAGCCGCGGACATGCCGGGTCCGGGCTCGATGGGCGGTTGGCCGTTGCGAGAGCGGACGGAGCGGATCCGCATCTCGTCCGTTTGGTCAATCCACCCGATCGCGCCCAAACGAAAACGGCCGGCCAGGAACCCTGGCCGGCCGTCGTTTCGAACCGCGTGCCGCTTAGCGCAGGAGCTGGAGGACGCCCTGCTGCGCTGAGTTGGCCAGGGACAGGGCGGAGATGCCCATCGACTGCCGGGTCGACAGCGCCTGGGAATTGGCCGCTTCCTGGTTCAGATCGGCGTTGGTCAGGTTGGCCGAGCCGGTCTGCAGCACGTTGATCAGCTGCTTGGAGAAGTCCTGGCGGTTCTGCACGACCGACAGGTTCGAGCCGAGCGCGCTCGCCGCGGAGNTCAGCGTGTTGCCGGCGCTCGTCAGGGTCGACAGGGTCTTGTTGACGTCNGAGTTCAACAGGAAGTTGCCGAGGCCGTTCTGGCTGGACGTGCTGTTCGAGTTGGTGATCGACGACANGCCCAGGCCGCTGGNCGTGGCATCCACCGAGGCGACGTTCAGGNTCGAGCTGCCGGTGTCGTTGAACTTGATGTTCATGTCATTGCCCTTNCCGGCAATGAGGTTGACGCCGTTGTAGCTGGCATCGCCGGCGAGCTGCGTGATCTGGTTGAGCAGGTTGTTGTATTGGCTCGCCAGAGAAGCGCGCTGCGACACGCCGGAGACCGAGAGGTCGCTGGAGACGACGGTGGTGGCGGCGGTGCCGTAGGTCGAGGCGGTGGTGCTCGATCCGGTGAAGCCGAGCGCCGTCTGGCTGCCGGAGTTCTGAAACTCCACATCGGCCTGGGCGTTCAGGACGATCTTCGTGCCGGTGCTGTCAGCCGAGAAGATCGCGCCTGCGCCGAACGAGCCGCTGGACGAGGTCGACGCCGAGCTGACGGCGGCGTTCAGGGCCGCGACGGTGGCGCTGATGCTCGACGAGGCGGCGATGGTGGCCGACACGGAGGTGCCGTTGATGGTCAGGAGCACCGTCTGGGAGGCGGTGCTGGCGCTGTAGGCGTTGGCGGCGGTTCCGGTGGTGGAGAGCTGGGTCGAGAGGGCCTGGTTGGCGATGGACTTGGCCTGATCGACCAGCTTCTGGATCGAGGTGATGCCCTGGTTGGCGGCCTGGATCGTCTGGACGCCGTTGGAGATGCCGTCGAGCAGGGTGTTCAGGTTCGAGGACCGGGCGTCGAGGGACTGGGAGGTGAAGAAGTTGGTCGGGTTGTCGAGGGCGGAGTTCACCGTCTTGCCGGTGGCGAGGCGGTTCTGCGTGGTCGCCATCAGCTGGGCGGTATCCTGCAGGGAGAGCAGGTTCTGGCGTGTCGCGGCCGACAGGGTGATGGAAGACATGGATCGCTAACTTTCCAACCGGAGCAACCCGATTCTCGGGGATCGCTTAAGAATACCGCTTAAGGTTAAATACGGATTAACTGCGCGAGTATTTTCAGCGCCCCGCCGCTCCTTCCGAAACCCTGTGCCGGCGCTAGGCTCATCTGCCCGCTGCAGCACAGGCCGGTATCGGCCGATTGGAGACTTGATCACGCGCGGTCGCTCATGCCGCCTGATATCTCAGCGGTCGGACCGGTACGGCGAGCCGCGCGAAGGGAAGTCAATCGAGTGCGTAGCCGAGCAGGCCCTCGGTCGTGTGCCCTTCACAGCCCGCGAGGGTCGACACGAAGTGATCGCGACCGCCGGCATTGCAGCGGTAGATGGGGTGGCTGCCGGGCCTGGGGGCCTCGTAGACGTAGCCGGTCTGCCCCAGCGGGGTCTGCCCCTCGCAGCGCACGTCCCGGCTGAGGAAGTGATCCTGTCCCGCCACGCAACTCATCAGTCTTGCGGTCCCGGGGGCCGAAAGCGTCAAGACGCTGCCGACGCTGCCCTCGGCCCTGTAGGCGGGCGCGACATAGCCCGTCGTGACCCAGTGTCCGGCGGGACCAATGGCACGCTGCAAGGGGAGACGGTCGGCACCGCGGGTCGCGCGCGCCTCGGCGATCCGCCACGTGCCCGGGTAAGGGTCGCCGCCCGAGAAGAAGACGGTGATGTCCGGCAGGAAGGGCGTGAGGCTCCCCGTACCGTCCCGCCGGAAGCCCGGACTGTGATTGAGATAGAAGCCGGTCACGTCGGAGTTCAGATAGCCGAGCGGCGTCCAACGTGCCGGTGACCCGCTCAACAGGACCTTCAAGGGCATCTTGAACAGGCCCATCTGGTAGGTCTCGCGGTCGGGGTTGCGGGCCGGATCCTTGCAGGCGACCTGATGGCACACGCGACCCGGAAGCCCGGTGATGACGTAGACGTCTCCCGTCTTGGCATCGTACGCGAAATCGGAGTTCGGATTGATGGTCGCTCCATCGGTCGTCCCGTTGGGGATCCGCACCGGCGCCCCGAAATGGATGCCGTCCGCGGTGTGACGGACGTAGAGATCGCCGAAGCCGGCAACGCCCTGTGGCCCGGTGAGGTCCGTCGTGAAGACGAAGAGACCGGACTTGCCGTCCGTGAACGACGCCGGCTGACCGGTGCCGTAATTGCCCTGCGCCACCGCCGGGTTGAGCGGCCTGATGACCGGTTCGGGATAGTCGACCCACGTCACCTTGTCGTTCGAGAATGCGAGACCGGTCTGATTGTTGTTCCCAGGCTGGTTGTCCGCGCCCGAATAGTACATCGCATAGGTGTAGGTCTGGCCGTCCCCTGGGTTGACGAAGCGGCCCCGGATCACGCTGGGATCACAGACGTATTGGCGGTTCCAGGAGCCGGGCGTCGGCTTGAACACGATCCGGGCCGGCGAGAAGCCGGTCTGCGGGTCGTAGGATCGATGGAAGATGACATCGGTCTGGCCCTGACCGCACC
>OAOK01000163.1_pt1 | contig 3318 bp, 2 predicted proteins | sample 1641101 | NCBI WGS metagenome assembly OAOK01 (sample SAMEA104232307, study PRJEB22302) | sediment metagenome | biome: forest; feature: aquifer; material: sediment | place: USA | collected 2011-08-07 | depth 0.01 m
CAGGGGCGCGCGTTCGATGATCTCGGCGAACAGCGTTTCGATCCCTTCCGCGGCGCCGCTGACGTGCAGCGTGCGCATCCCCGGCGTGTCGATGACCCAGCCGCCGTCGGCGATGGCATGCAGCGAACGCGACGTGGTCGTATGGCGTCCCTTGGCATCGTGCTCGCGAATGCCGCCGGTCAGCTGGGCCTGGGCCTGACCGGGACCGACCAGCGTGTTCACCAGCGTCGATTTGCCGACGCCGGAGGAGCCGACCAGCGCCACGGTCTGCCCCAGCCCACACCACGGAGCGAGGGCGTCTGCAGCCGCGGAGAGACGGGGGTTGAGGGTTACGACGTCGAGCCCGCGCTGCAACTCGGACGCTTGGCGCTGGTAGGTTCCCAGATCGGCTGTCGTGTCGGCCTTGGTGAGGAGGATCACCGGAATTGTGCCGCCTTGATTGGCCAGAGCCAGATAGCGCTCCAGTCGCGCCGGATTGAAATCGGCGTTGCAGGAGGTGACGATGAACAGCGTGTCGACATTGGCCGCCGCGGCCTGAAGGGTCCGGCTGCCTTCGGTGCGGCGCTCCATGACCGTCCTGCGGCTGAGACGGCGATGCACGGTCTGGGTTCGCGGATCGACGAGAACCCAATCGCCTACGGTGAAGTCGCTCGTGCTGGTGTGGATCGCGAGCGTCAGTTCGACGGATCCGGCCTCCGACAGGGCGGTCAAGCGAGACCGGTGAAGCGTCGCGATCCGCATCGGGGCGAGATCGGCCTCGTGGGGTTCACGCTGGACTTCGAAGAAGTCGGACCAGCCCAAGCTTGCAAGCGACAGGGGCTGGAAGGAAGGGGGATGATCGATCACCGCCCTGCCCATGACATGGCATCCTGCGCCTGGCCAGCCCTCCACCGCCAGGCGCACGTCGATGCCCGGCCGAGTGCAAGGACCGTCGGCCTGCGCCGTCTCCCTGCGCCGCCTCCCTTGGCCATACCCACGGGAGGCGGACGGTCGTGTCGCCGCGCGGGTCAATCGGGAGCGGCCGCGAAGGCGCGCGCCCCAATGCCCGGATGAGCCAGTCTCCGGCCCACTCATAAGATTAGCACTTCCACTCGGTGAGTGCTAACAATGCGTCGATCGGGCGGCGATGACAGTCTCGCCGTAGCCTTTCCCGCGACAGCGCCAATCATGTCGGTTGGATCTCGCTTGGGAACGATCAGGATACCACGATGAAATTCCGTCCGCTGCACGACCGCGTGGTCCTCCGTCGCATCGAAGGCGAGGAGAAGACCAAGGGCGGCATCATCATTCCCGATACGGTCAAGGAGAAGCCGCAGGAGGGCGAGGTCGTCGCCGCAGGACCGGGCGTGCGCGACGAGGCGGGCAAGATCAACCCGCTCGAGGTGAAGGCCGGCGACCGCGTCCTGTTCGGCAAGTGGTCCGGCACCGAGGTCAAGATCGACGGTCAGGACCTCCTGATCATGAAGGAATCCGACATCCTGGGCATCGTCGCCTAGCGCGGATCAGGCCGCTCAGAGCCTCACGACGATCTGCCCTTCGAGGCGCCCGCTGTGGCGCGCCTCAGGGCCAAACGACAGATGACGAGTGCTCCACCATGTCCGCCAAAGACGTTCGCTTTTCGGTCGATGCCCGCGANAAGATGCTGCGCGGNGTCGANNTNCTCGCCAGANGCNGTGAAGGTGACGCTNGGCCCGAAGGGCCGCAACGTCGTGATCGAGAAGAGCTTCGGCGCCCCGCGCATCACCAAGGACGGCGTCACCGTCGCCAAGGAGATCGAGCTCGCCGACCGCTTCGAGAACATGGGCGCCCAGATGGTGCGCGAAGTGGCCTCGAAGACCAACGACATCGCGGGTGACGGCACCACCACCGCGACCGTGCTGGCCCAGGCCATCGTCCGCGAGGGCGCCAAGTACGTCGCCGCCGGCATCAACCCGATGGACCTGAAGCGCGGCATCGACCTCGCCACCCAGGCTGCGGTGAAGGACATCATCGCCCGCGCCAAGAAGGTCTCGACCTCCGACGAGGTCGCTCAGGTCGGCACGATCTCCGCCAACGGCGACAAGGAGATCGGCGAGATGATCGCCCACGCCATGCAGAAGGTGGGCAACGAGGGCGTCATCACCGTCGAGGAGGCCAAGACCGCCGAGACCGAACTCGACGTCGTCGAAGGCATGCAGTTCGACCGCGGCTACCTGTCCCCGTACTTCATCACGAATGCGGAGAAGATGGTCGCCGAGCTCGAGGATCCCTACATCCTCATCCACGAGAAGAAGCTCTCCTCGCTCCAGGCGATGCTGCCGGTGCTCGAGGCCGTGGTCCAGACCGGCAAGCCGCTCCTGATCATCGCCGAGGACATCGAGGGCGAGGCGCTCGCCACCCTGGTGGTGAACAAGCTGCGCGGCGGCCTGAAGGTCGCGGCCGTGAAGGCGCCGGGCTTCGGTGACCGCCGCAAGGCGATGCTCGAGGACATCGCGATCCTGACCAAGGGCCAGATGATCGCCGAGGACCTCGGCATCAAGCTCGAGAACGTGACGCTCCCGATGCTCGGCCGCGCCAAGCGCGTGCGGATCGAGAAGGAGAACACCACGATCATCGACGGCGTCGGCGAGAAGGCCGACATCGAGGGCCGGATCAGCCAGATCAAGGCGCAGATCGAGGAGACCACCTCGGACTACGACCGCGAGAAGCTCCAGGAGCGTCTGGCCAAGCTCGCGGGCGGCGTCGCGGTGATCCGCGTCGGCGGCGCGACCGAGGTCGAGGTCAAGGAGAAGAAGGACCGCGTCGACGACGCCCTCAACGCCACCCGCGCGGCGGTCGAGGAAGGCATCGTCCCCGGCGGCGGCACCGCGCTCCTGCGCGCCAAGAAGGCGGTCGCTGCCCTGAAGTCCGACATTCCGGACGTCCAGGCCGGCATCAAGATCGTCCTCAAGGCTCTCGAGGCCCCGATCCGCCAGATCGCCCAGAACGCGGGCGTCGAGGGCTCGATCGTGGTCGGCAAGATCACCGACAAGGCGGACTCCGAGACCTACGGCTTCAACGCCCAGACCGAAGAGTATGTCGACATGCTCAAGGCCGGCATCGTCGACCCGGCCAAGGTGGTGCGCGCGGCCATTCAGGGCGCGGCCTCGGTCGCCGGCCTGCTGGTGACCACCGAGGCGATGATCTCCGAGGCGCCGCGCAAGGAGGCTCCGGCCATGCCCGCCGGCGGCGGCATGGGCGGCATGGGCGGCATGGATTTCTAACCGGCCGAAACAGGTCCGAAGCGCCCTCCGGCACGCCGACAGGCGGATCGCCGGAGGGCGCTTCGGCGCAACACGA
>OAOK01000164.1_pt1 | contig 3304 bp, 3 predicted proteins | sample 1641101 | NCBI WGS metagenome assembly OAOK01 (sample SAMEA104232307, study PRJEB22302) | sediment metagenome | biome: forest; feature: aquifer; material: sediment | place: USA | collected 2011-08-07 | depth 0.01 m
CGCGTGGTCGTCTGGTCGGGAACTTCCAGCGAACTGCGAGCTGAGCCACGCATCGTGCATGAGTACCTGGGTGTCTAAAAAAACAATCCCTGCAACTTGGCAGAGAGGAAAAATATGAACGATTCAAAGTCAAAGGCCATCAGCATCATTCGCGCCGAGCATCGCGCCTTGGCTGCGGTGATAAACAACATCAAGGCCATGCTGCTGGAGGTTCAGGCAGAGCGTATGACCATGGACTTCCGGCTGTTTTGGGCCATGGTCTATTACATTGACGCGTTTCCTGACCGCCTGCACCATCCGAAGGAAGACGACTGGCTGTTTACCCATCTAAAACAGCGCACGCATTTGGCCGACAGCCTGATCGATGCCCTGCAGAGTCAGCACCAGGCCGAGCCGGCCGCGCTGGCCGGCATGCGACGCGATCTGGGGAACTTCGAAGCTGGTGTGCCTGGCAGCATGGACGCATTGCAGGCAACGGTTGCTAACTACGCCGACTTCACATGGAATTCAGATCTAGAGGACGCGTCAGCTTGATCAAGGGTTGGTTTGCGCATTCACAGTTCTCCGCAAGAATTGATTGGCTCCAATTCTTGGAGTGGTGAATCCGTTAGCGAGGTGCCGCCGGCTTCCATTCAGGTCGAGGTGGCCCGGCTCCATGCACCGCGACGCAACGCGGGGAGGCAGACAAGGTATAGGGCGGCGCCTACAATCCATGCCAACCCGTTCCATGTGCTCGCCGAGGCGGCATAAATCGCCGTGACGATCAGCGGTCCAATGATCGAAGTTAGGCTGGTAAGAGCCGCGAGCGATCCTTGAAGCTGTCCCTGATGGTCGTCATCTACCTGCCTGGACAGCATGGCCTGCAACGCGGGCATCCCGATGCCGCCGGAAGCGAGAAGAATCATAATGGGGAAGGCCATCCAGCCTCGCGTCGCGAACGCCAGCAAGACGTAGCCCAGCGCGTCGGCCGCCATGCCGGCGATAATGGCCTGCTTCTCGCCGAAACGTTTGGTGGCGGGACCAGTGACGAAGGCTTGAGCGAGGGCGTGCAAGATTCCGAATACCGCAAGCGACAGGCCGATCATCGTCGCGCTCCAGCGAAAGCGGTCCTCGCCGAAAATGACCCAGAGCGCTGCCGGCACCTGTCCTACGAGTTGCATGATAAAGAAGACAGTCATAAGTGCGGCGACGATAGTCATGCCCCGCGCCCACCGGAAGGAGCTGACTGGGTTGAAGGCTCTCAAGGGCATNGGTCGNCGCTCTCCCTTATGCGACTCCTGCATTAGGAAGCAGCCCAGTAGTAGGTTGAGGCCGTTGAGCACCGCCGCCGCAAGGAATGGTGCATGNAAGGAGATGGCGCCCAACAGTCCCCCGGCCACGGGGCCTGCCACCATACCCACGCCGAAACAAGCGCTCATGAGCCCGAAGTGGCGAGCCCGATCTTCCCCATCGGTGATGTCGGCGATATAGGCGCCAGCAACCGCACCTGTGGCGCCGGTGATGCCGGCCACGATGCGTCCGGCGTAGAGNATCCACNGGNCNNNTNTGGTCGCCATGATCGCGTAGTCGATAGTGGCTCCAAGTAGCGAAGCGAGCAGGACTGGGCGGCGGCCAAAGCGGTCGGACAGTGCTCCGAGAACGGGTGCGCATAGAAATTGCATCAACGCATATAGCGCTAGCAGCACGCCATAGTGACTGGCGATGCTGTCGGAATGGACGATATCCCGCAAGAGGCCCGGCAGTACCGGCATAACCAAGCCTATGCCTACAGCATCCAGGGTGACGGTGCCGAGGATGACGATGAGCGCATTGTTAGATTTCATACACGGTGCCTGACTGCGTTAGCAATTTAACTGTGATAAACTACCGCATTAAAGCTAGCTTATCGATGATAAGCTGTCAAACATGAGAATTGACGCGTCAATTCGAGGGGGATCAATTCCGTGATAGGTGGGCTGCCCTTCCTGGTTGGCTTGGTTTCATCAGCCATCCGCTTGCCCTCATCTGTTACGCCGGCGGTAGCCGGCCAGCCTCGCAGAGCAGGATTCCCGTTGAGCACCGCCAGGTGCGAATAAGGGACAGTGAAGAAGGAACACCCGCTCGCGGGTGGGCCTACTTCACCTATCCTGCCCGGCTGACGCCGTTGGATACACCAAGGAAAGTCTACACGAACCCTTTGGCAAAATCCTGTATATCGTGCGAAAAAGGATGGATATACCGAAAAAATCGCTATAATGACCCCGAAGCAGGGTTATGCAGCGGAAAACGGAATTGATCCGGCCACGATGCGTCCGGCGTAGAGGATCTGAAGATCAGCAGTTCAACCTGTTGATAGTACGTACTAAGCTCTCATGTTTCACGTACTAAGCTCTCATGTTTAACGTACTAAGCTCTCATGTTTAACGAACTAAACCCTCATGGCTAACGTACTAAGCTCTCATGGCTAACGTACTAAGCTCTCATGTTTCACGTACTAAGCTCTCATGTTTGAACAATAAAATTAATATAAATCAGCAACTTAAATAGCCTCTAAGGTTTTAAGTTTTATAAGAAAAAAAAGAATATATAAGGCTTTTAAAGCTTTTAAGGTTTAACGGTTGTGGACAACAAGCCAGGGATGTAACGCACTGAGAAGCCCTTAGAGCCTCTCAAAGCAATTTTGAGTGACACAGGAACACTTAACGGCTGACATGGGAATTACGACACCGACAACCTGCACATCCATATCGCCATCAACAAGATTCACCCGACCCGAAACACCATCCATGAGCCGTATCGGGCCTACCGCGCCCTCGCTGACCTCTGCGCGACGCTCGAACGGGACTACGGGCTTGAGCGTGACAATCACGAAACGCGGCAGCGCGTTTCCGAGAACCGCGCGAACGACATGGAGCGGCACGCGGGCGTGGAAAGCCTGGTCGGCTGGATCCTCTAGTGAGCTCCCTTCGCGCAAATGGGCTACTTTGTCATCGTCAGTCTGAAGCAGTATGGCGGTGACGATGGCATGAGCATTGCCACCGCCAGTGACTTCCTTGGCTTACAATTGAACACCCCGTTGTCGGTTTACTACTGTGCCTGGGGCTTGCTGGTGGCATTGACCTACTGGGTCTTGCGACTGCGGACCTCGCCTTTCGGAATGGCCTTGCGCGCGGGTCGCCAGAATGCCCGACGGGTCATGTCCGTGGGCTTGGCCTTGCAGCGCTACCAGCTTGCAGCCTACACAATTTCCGCTGTGCTGTGCGGTATGGCGGGCATGTTGCTGGCCAATCTGAATGCCTATGCATCGCCCAGCAGCATGGCCTGG
>OAOK01000166.1_pt1 | contig 3022 bp, 2 predicted proteins | sample 1641101 | NCBI WGS metagenome assembly OAOK01 (sample SAMEA104232307, study PRJEB22302) | sediment metagenome | biome: forest; feature: aquifer; material: sediment | place: USA | collected 2011-08-07 | depth 0.01 m
GCGGCCGCGGCGGCACCGCCGGTCTCGGCCGCGACTGCCTGGGCATTGGCCGGAACGCCCGGCATGTAGCTGTCGACCGCGTCCTGCGCCGGCACGGTCTGCACCGGCTGGGTCGCGGCGGCGGCGAGCATCACATTCTGCTGCGCCAGCGCGAGGCGGGTCGGCTGGCCGGCATCCTGCACCGGCGTCACGCCCAGCAGCGAGGCGACCTGATCATAGGCGTTGGTCGGGCGGGCAAAGTTCACCCACTGCATCATGCGCGCGCCGATCTGGTCGGGCGCCACATCGACCGCGGCGACCTGCTTGGCCTCGGCCCAGCGCCCCGAAAGCGCGAGCGCCAGCGCGAGGTTCTGGCGAGTCTTGGCGGTGGCGTCCTCGGCCCGGGCGGCCGGCCCCAATATCTCCACGGCCTTCACCGGATCGCCGGCCAGCGCGAAGGCCAGGCCGCGATCGGCAGCGGGGATCATGTCCTCATGCGCCTGCAGCATCGCGCGCGCGCCTGGCCAGTCGCCGCCGGCGATCTTGGCGAGGACGAGGTTGAGCGCGACGCGCCCGTCGCCCGGATTGAGCGTCAGCGCATCGCCCAGCGCCTGGTTGGCCGAAGCGAAGCGGCCGGCAAGCAGATAGGCCTGGCCCAGCAGGGCGCGATATTCGGCGTTCTGCGGATCATTGGCCACCGCCGCCTCGGCATGCGCAACCGCATCGCCCGCCTTGCGCCGGGCGATCGCCTTGCGCGCCTGGCCGGCTTCCTGCACGGCCTTCTTCGCATTGGGCGCATCGGTCGCGAAGGCCGAGAGCACGAAGCCCTGGGTCGCGATGCCGGCTGCCAGCGTGCCGCCGGCTGCGAGCGCCGAGAGGCCGATCACGAGCTTGCTACGGGTCTTCATCATCCGTTCCTTCAACGGTTCCCGGCCGGGCCGACCTGACGCGCGAGCGTCTCGACCTCGGTCAGCGATTCGAGAAAGGCGTCGAGCGCCTCGGTCACGAGCTGTTGCGCCGAACGATTGGTGACCGCCGATGCGAGGCGCAGGCGCAGATGCCGGTCATTGTCGAGACGGAGCGTGAACGCCGCCTTGGATTTCCTTGCCACTTCACGAGCGAGCCGTTCGGCGGCGGCCGGGGCCAGGGCCGGACGCGGCACGACCGGAGCGACCGGAGCGGCCGGCGGCGCGGTCACGGCCATGGGAGCCGGCGCGGGCGGCGCGGTGATCGGCTCGGGGGCGCTGAACCGCTCGTCGAGCTGCTCGATCTGGCGCAGCACCTGCGGCTTGGGCGCCGGCACCGGCGCGGGCTCGGGCACGAACTGCTGGGCATGGGCATGGTGCGCATGGGCATGTTCATCGCCCATGTCGTTCCAGCCGAGATCTTCCTGGGCAGTCGCCGGATTGAGGCCGACAAAGCCCTGCGGACGCATCGCCGGGCGTGCCTGGCCCTTGCGGGCGAGCAGGCTCGAGGAGAGCGAGGCGGTGGGTTTGGGAGTGCCGAACATCAGCTCACCACCCTGCGGCCGAAGCCGCCAGCCGGGCGCGGTGCGCCGAATTGATTGACCGCGGCCGGTGCCGCGAACACGGTGCGGCGGAAGTTCTTCTCCAGCCGGTCGTTGATATAGGTCCACAGCGCCGCGACCTCGCCGGCCGAGCGGCCGTTCGGATCGACTTCCATCACGGTGCGGCCGTCGATCATCGAGGCGGCGAAATCGGTGCGGTGGTGCAGCGTGATCGGCGCGACGGTGCCGTGCTGCGACAGCGCCACCGCGGCCTCGCTGGTGATCCGGGCCTTGGGCGTCGCGGCGTTGACCACGAAGATCAGCGGCTTGCCCGCCCGGTCGCACAGATCGACCGTGGCGCCCACGGCGCGCAGGTCGTGCGGCGACGGGCGCGTCGGGATCACGATCAGCTCGGCCACCGCGATCACGCTCTGGATCGCCATGGTGATGGCCGGCGGCGTGTCGATCACCGCGAGCTTGAAGCCCTGCTGGCGCAGGATCTCGAGGTCGGAGGCCAGCCGCGCGACCGTGGTCTGCGCGAAGGCCGGCAGATCGGTCTCGCGCTCGTTCCACCAATCGGCGAGCGAGCCCTGCGGATCGATGTCGATCAGCACGACCGGGCCGCACCCGGCCCGCTCCGCCTGCACGGCGAGATGGCCCGACAAGGTCGTCTTGCCGGATCCGCCCTTCTGCGATGCCATCGCGAGAACGCGCATGAACCCCCTCGAAATACCAGTTACCCGAGGGTGGGGATGCCATGGCGGCGTCTAAGAATGCGTTAACGGCGTTCCGCCCCGGGATTCCCCGTACGTGAGACCGGGTAAGGATTTCTTTCACAAACGATGGTTAACTGGCATTTATCCAATCTTGCCGGGGCGGGAGTCGAAGGTCGCATGAAGCTTCTCGGGTTGATCGCTGTTGCCGGGATGGTCCTCGCCGCCCCGCTTGCGTTCGCGCAGGAGAATCCGGTCAAGGCCGGGGTCGAGGCGTGGGAGCGCGGCGACTATAAGGGCGCGGTCGATCGCTGGCGCAGCCCGGCGATGAAGGGCGATGCCGATGCGCAGTTCAACCTCGGCCAGGCCTATAAGCTCGGTCGCGGCGTTGCCGCCGATCTGAACCAGGCCGAGCTCTGGTACGCCAAGGCCGCCGCGCAGGGCCATGAGCAGGCCGAGGCGAGCTACGCGCTCGCTCTCTTCGCCAATGGCAAGCGCGACAAGGCGGCGCCCTGGCTCCAGCGCGCCGCCTCGCGCGGCGATCCGCGCGCGCAATACGTGCTCGGCACGATGTATTTCAACGGCGACGTGGTCCAGAAGGACTGGGTGCGCGCCTATGGACTGGTCACCCGCGCCTCGCAATCGGGCCTGGCCGAGGCCTCGAGCGCGGTCGCGCAGATGGACAAGTATATGACGGTGCAGGATCGCCAGGCGGGCCTCACCCTGGCCCGCAAATATGAGGAAGAGGCGAGCCGCGCGCCCCTGCCCGGCGCGGCACCGCCCCCGGTCGAGACGGCGGGCACGCCGCCGCCGCGCACCACGC
>OAOK01000172.1_pt1 | contig 2403 bp, 3 predicted proteins | sample 1641101 | NCBI WGS metagenome assembly OAOK01 (sample SAMEA104232307, study PRJEB22302) | sediment metagenome | biome: forest; feature: aquifer; material: sediment | place: USA | collected 2011-08-07 | depth 0.01 m
CGCGGCCGTGGGGAGCNGCGCGACGCCGTAGCCNAGGCGCTNGATNCGCCCCTCCAATTCGGTCCTCGGCGTCGCNGCCTCNTCGAGCGCGAGGTCGAGGACNTGGCTGCCGTAGTTCACGCGCACGTCCGCGACGCCCGGCAGCCGGGAGACGGCGGTCTCGATCTTNCCGGCGCAGGTCGGGCAGTCCATGCCCTTGACCCTGTAGCGCAGGGCCTNCGGNCCGTTCGTGGGGAAGGATGTGCGGTCCGCGCCGGCGGCCTGGNTCATGGTGCGCTCCGTTCGCCGGGCTCCTGGTCCGGACNGGGAAGGCCCCCTACATGCACCCTGTAGTCNCTACAGGGTCAAGGCCGTGCGGANCGCNTCTTCCATGACCATCGGCAGCCTCGCGGAGGCCACGCAGACCCGTGTCGANACGGTCCGGTGGTACGAGAAGGTCGGGTTGCTGCCCCCGCCGGCGCGGTCGAGCGGNAACTACCGGCTCTACGGNCCCGANCACCTGCGCCGGCTGAGCTTCATCCGCCGCGGNCGCGCCCTNGGCTTCACNGTGGAGCAGATCCGGGACCTGCTCGCCNTGGCGGACGACCGGGANCGCTCCTGCGGCGAGGTCGACACCATCGCCCGCGCCCATCTCGCCNACGTGGAGCGCAAGCTGGCCGACCTGACCCGGCTCGCCTCGGAACTNCGCGAGGTCATCGGCCANTGCGGCTGCGGGTCGGTCNCNGANTGCCGCATCATCGAGGCNCTNTCGCCGNTGGGNGAACCCGCGTGAGCGATCTGGGCGCGGGGGTCAGCGAGCGACGTAGGGCATCATCAGCACTCGGCTCTCGAACAGCCCCTTGGCCGCGAACCCGCAGCACGCGACGGCGAGGACAGCGACCGTGATCGCGACGAAGGCTCGGCGCGCGGCGGTCCGGACGTGCGGCCTGATGCGACGGCGGCGGCCCGCGTTCCTCTGGCCCCAGGAATGGCGTTCCACGCGAACCGCCCCGTTCCGCCCGACGAGCATCGCAGGCTTGCCACCGCGACCTTAAGAGGCCCGGGGATAACATGCCGGCGGCCAAAGCCCGAAGGGCCGGCGCGGTCAACTCGCGAGAGACAAAAAGACAGTACTACGCGAGGCGAACTCAGGATAGAACAGCCTCGGAAACCAAGAAGCCCACAGGTTGGAACCTGTGGGCTTCACACGGGCCGGAACCCATGGGTTGCTGACGGCGCACCGTTCAGCGTTGACGGATCGGATATGAGTGCATGGAGCTGGATAGTCAAGCGGGAAAATCCAGGATCCGGGCTGCACTCTACATCGATGGCTTCAATTTGTATCATTCCGTCAATGATTTAGGAGAGCCCTTTCTGAAGTGGTGCAACTTCTGGAAGCTGGGGGAGTCGATCATCTCGCGCCAGTCGGAGGAGCTCGTTCGCGTCGTGTTCTGCACGGCCTATTACCCGGGCGATCACAGCAAGAAAATCCGCCACGAGCGCCTGGTCCGCGCCCTCAAACTGGTCGGCGTTGAGACCGTCCTCGGCCACTTCAGCCATGAAGACGCCAAGTGCCGGGACTGTGGCTCCACTTGGCAGAAGCCGACCGAGAAGGCGACGGACATCAATCTCGCGCTTAGCGTCTATGACGACGCAGTACAGGACGTCATGGATACTGCATATCTCCTGACCGCCGATACGGACCAGGCGGCGACAGCCAAGCTGTTCGCCAAGCGCTTTCCCGGCAAGAAGCTCGTCAGCGTCAGCCCCCCGGGCCGGACCCACTCGCAGCACATCCTGTCGCACACCCCGCACAAGATCGCGCTCAACCGGGAGCATATCGAGAGGGCGCTGTTCCCGGGGCTCGTCACCGCGGAGGGGCAGGCCTCCGTCATGCGCCCGCACGAGTACGACCCGCCGGCCGGCTACGTGATGTGGGACCAGCGTCCGAAGCCCGCGCCCAAGTCGGGGGCGAAGGCGGCCGCGCCGGCGGCGGCGATGCCCGAGCGCTGAATCCGCCGTGGCCTCAGGTTAGTTCCCCGCCGCGGTACCGCGCGAACGTCGACCGACCGTCCTTCCCAAACAGGACGACGTCGTAGGTATCAGGCTGCATGTCCTCGACCTCCATGCCGGGCGAACCGACCGGCATGCCTGGCACGGCCAGACCCATTCCCTCGGGTCGCTCCGCGAGGAGCCGCTTGATCGCCCCGGCCGGGACGTGCCCCTCGATCACGTAGCCGCCGACCTGGGCGGTGTGGCAGGAGGCAAGCTCGCGAGGCACCCCCAGGCGGATCTTGAGCGGGTTCACCGGGCCCTCGGTCACGGTGACGGTGAAGCCGGCCTCGCGCAGGTGGGTGACCCATCTCTCGCAGCAGCCGCAGCTCGGGTCCTTGGTCACCGCGACCATCGGCGGCCCCTCCGCCA
>OAOK01000175.1_pt1 | contig 2339 bp, 6 predicted proteins | sample 1641101 | NCBI WGS metagenome assembly OAOK01 (sample SAMEA104232307, study PRJEB22302) | sediment metagenome | biome: forest; feature: aquifer; material: sediment | place: USA | collected 2011-08-07 | depth 0.01 m
ACTTCGACGCTCGACGACAGTACATCCTCAACAACGGTAAGTTCGTCAACCTGCCCGAAGGGAGCTAGCTTACATGCTCATCGAACAGCACACTCTGTACGATGGGAGCACTGAGGCAACGATCTTGCTTCAAGACTTCCACCAAGAATACACGGCCTGCTGGAACGAGAACTACTCGCCCGGCCCGTACTTCAGTGCTCAGGTGATCTGGGACGACGACGATCTGCTCGATCTGATTAACGCCCTGCGGCCTGGCCAGCCCGACCCCGAGGAGCAACTGCTCCTAGCCAAGAGTCTGGTCTTCGGCACGAAACTAGGTGAGATGACCGACTACTTCGGCGCGGACCAGTGGACCCTCTGGCGCATCCGAGGTTCGATCGACGGGCTCGGCCACGCCTGGTCCATTCTCGGCGACGCCCTCACCACGACGGTGAGCGGAGACTCGGACTGCTTCGACTACTGGCCCAACACCATGGACATGCTCTTTGACATGGCCAAGGACATGGACGCGCTGATGGGGGGCTCCTACCGCAAGGCCACGCTGCAGATCGCCAAGGCCACCCTCGACAACAGCGCCGGGGCTGTGATGCCCTACTCCTCCGAGATCCGCAACGAAGCCGAGCAAGCCTACATGCGGGCACTGCTCATCTCCGAGTGGGGCTACCCCGAGCGCTGGACCGATGACTGATGTTCCCAGGAGCTGACGCCACTATCTACCGTAACGAAGCCGGGGAGCCCCTCGGCTGGAGCTACGAATCGACTGACCCCATGGACCACTACGATGAGTGGGACATCGACGGCGAGGAGGACATTGACGAGGAAGACCCAGAGGACCTGCCGACATACGCCGAGGCAGAGACCGAGGCGGAGGCGCTGCTCCCGAAGGAGCCTATGGACATGGAGCTAGGCCCATGAAACCAAGACTCGAGGCGATCCCGCCCACCGAGAAGCTCATCGTTCCCATCGACATTCTCAGCAAGTACCAAGGCAAGGCCATGGTGCACATCGAGAAGTACTGGTGGGAGTCCCACCTCGGAAAGGACAGGCCCGAGAACTACCGCTTCGTCACTCGCTACGTCACCAGAGCCCTGGTCAGAGACCTGAGGGGCGCCCACATCTGTCCACTCTGCTTCGCTCAACTGGAGAAGGCTCGGCCCAAGGCAGTCCGAACTGCCATGATGAGAGCTGGGTCCCATCGAAAGCGAACAGCACGAACCAAGAAGACCTCCAAACGAGGCAAACGATGAGAGGGCTGCAGTGGAGTACGACAAGTTCGAGATCAAGATCGTCCTGGACCTGAGCCTGAGATCCAAGGATGAGCTCATCGAGCAGCACCGAGAGTGGCTGCGTCAGATCATCACACCCCCGCTGGATGAGTTCTACGGCGAGGATTGCGTCGACCTGGTCTACGTAACATACGAGGGCAAGATGCGGGACGAGGACCCGGAGGATGCGCACCCGGGGTGGGGTCTCAGCCATCAGGATATCATGGACAGGATCCCAGGCGAGACCGACGAGGAAAAGCAAGCTTGGGTCAAGCGCATCATGGAAGGCGAGGATGGTGTGGATGACTAGTCTGCCCGCCGGTCGCGTGGTCCCTCGAGCTGATAGTTCGCTGGGATCAAACAAAGTAGACCCCAGGCGTTGACTTGGAGGCTGGGTTATTATATAATGGGGTATGAATGAAGCGCAACTCATCATCCCAAACCCAAACAAAGGATGCGACAATGCACACTGACTCGACCAAACATCCCGTCCTCGATGCTTACGTGGACAACTTCGACTTCGACCCCGCGACCATCGACGAGCTCGAACTGGCCGCACACAACCTCGAAGCCTCGCTCTATCACCTGATGAAGCTAGGCTCACGCGACATGCTCACCGAGCTTCTCGGCTCGATCACCGACAACGTGCCCGACCTCATCGCCGACCCNCTCTTCTGCGACGACACCTACACCTACCTGACGGGGGCCTGACGATGCACACGCCATCATACACCGGCCCACGACGNGACGACGGTCTGCGCATCACCAAGGTCTACAAGACNTGCCCNCGATGCCAGGCCGACTCNACCGTCGACATGCTCACCGATCACTACGATCGCTGGTGCGACGGNGAACTGATCCAGCGNGCCGCACCCGAGATGAGCCCCGAGCACCGGGAAACTCTCATCACCGGCTACTGCGCACCNTGCCAGGANCTGCTCTTCCGCGACCCCGAAGGNNACTGACCATGAACGNCATGACTGCCGAAGNGATCAAGACCTACGTCGAGGTCCTCGACAACGGCGGGCCATGCCCCGCCTGCGGACGCGACTGGGTGAAAGACCCCGCCACCAC
>OAOK01000180.1_pt1 | contig 2206 bp, 3 predicted proteins | sample 1641101 | NCBI WGS metagenome assembly OAOK01 (sample SAMEA104232307, study PRJEB22302) | sediment metagenome | biome: forest; feature: aquifer; material: sediment | place: USA | collected 2011-08-07 | depth 0.01 m
TCACGTAACTGCGCGAAAATAGTTGGCGCGGTTGATTGCTCATTGATGTCAACCAGTAGCATAGGCATGTCAACCCTCCCGTGCTTCTGGCGCAAACTCTCCGGCGGGAAACTCCTTGATCCCATCGTAGTCGTTCAGTTCTGACATGACCTTGCTGATGTCACCGACGATGACCACAGACGGATCTTCCTCCACCTTCACGAAGTCTGGCAACGGCGAGGNGTCCGTTTTACTTTTGGCGATCAGTTTCATCTGGTTGTCAAAGGTTGCCTCATCNAGTTTCAGGGCCAGCGTCAAGTGCGTCAGNCACCAGGCAGTGGCAACCTTGANGTCATACTTCACGATACGATTGGCGCGGATNCTCACGCCAGGGAAGGGTTGCTTGGTGTCACGACTGCNNTAGNNCAGCAGCGCATCCGCCTCTACCGCGNATCGTAGTTCGGACTCGGTCAACTTAGCCGCAGCCACCTGNTCCTTCAACTCCTGCACNTGACGATAGGCAGGCGANANGGCGACCAACTCGTTAGCNGTAGCCAACTGTTGCTCCAACNCCTGTCGTTGNTGCCGNGNCTCGTGCAGTTTCTTCAACGCTGTNANAGCNTTCATNTTACCTCCGGGGATGCGTCCTGCCGGGAAACGTCAAAACATCTCCCGGCAGGACAANTNGATNACANNCTCANTGGTCGCTAGGCCAGCAGCGCTTCCGCCGCATCTTTGGCCACTTTGGCGGCCTTGGGCAGGGTTGGCTTGGCAGGCTTGACCACCTTGGCGGTCTTGGCCTTCGCAGCCTTCGGTTTCTTGGCAACCTTTTCTTTCACGGGCCGATCCGCCAGCGCCAACTTGGACTTGATCGTGCGCTCGACGAGCCCAACAGCCTTCACGCGCTCAGCCTTGTCCAGATTGTCCACNGNCTTGATGCCGGTCTCGCCAGCCAGGAAGTCCTTCTTGATGCCNCTGAAGGTCGCTGCGATTTCCTTCCACAGCGCGTTACGAACGATCACTACNTTACGCTTTGNCACTTGNCGTCTCCTTATNACGGGTTGNGGTGGAGTCCCGCCNGNAACGAATGTGCCTTCGTCGCAACAGGCACANAGGAGGGACTCGGTTTGGGTCGTTGCGNCGTGTTCNGGTTCNGGGTGGAAGCAGTTGGCGCAGTAGTTCACCACGCCAACTGTAGNNTCCATGGTTGCTACACCAGCGCCAACGCGAGCAACTGCTCCGCGTCGAACTTATTGTACGGCGGGTTGGTGAGCAGGCCACGCACGGCTTCGACTTCACCGCCCATGGCATCCAGCAGGCCACGCACTTGATCGACCACAGCTTGCAGTTCCGCGTTGGCCGCATCTTCGCCCGACGGCGAATACTTCGCATCCCGTGCCGCCTTGCACTCCACAGCGTTGGCATAGCGAGCGATGACCTTGGGCACAGTCAACACCTTGCCAGACTTCTTGGACGTGGCTCCGTTGCAGTTGGCCACGTCCTCGATGCAGACGTAGGGTCGCGCCACAGCCTGCTTCAACCAATCCGCGCCGAACACGGCAACCAACGACGGCTCCACGATCTCCGTCCAGTCGCTCTTGTCTTTGGCGGTGCTCTTGCGGATGGCCACGTTGCGCTCGTACGCAAAGTTCAACGCCGGGTTGAACTCGGCGATGTCAACGTGGAAGAACATTTCGATGCTCTCCCCAGGGCCAGCCTTGTCGCCGGACTTCATGGGCCGCTCGTGCTTTTCCTTCTTGCCGTCCGCGCCGGGTTTGCCCCAGGACACGATCTTGGGATACATGGTCAACTTGCCATAGTTCTGATTCACGAACCCGGCATCCGGCGCATTGGTGATGGCCTCGTTGATGGCATCCAGGTCGAACGTATACTCGGTATCTTGATCACTCACGGTGTTACGCTCCTTTGTGGTTTTGGTCGTCGTTGTTTAGTTTACGATGGTAAGGTAACACATTAGACTATCGCTGCTCGTTCACCTCCCCTAACATGCTGGTCGCCAGCATATCCAGTCCCATACGCATGACATCCGCCAGGGAGACGTTCCCAGCGGAGGTCGCCTCCAACATAGCCTTCAACCGCTGGAGCTGATCCTGACGACGCTCATCCAGGCCAACCGTCACCTGGGACTCCATCGACACTCCGTAGCGAGTGGGCCGACCAGGGCCACGCTGTGCCTGCGTCGGTATTGCCGTGATGATTTTCTTGG
>OAOK01000178.1_pt1 | contig 2110 bp, 3 predicted proteins | sample 1641101 | NCBI WGS metagenome assembly OAOK01 (sample SAMEA104232307, study PRJEB22302) | sediment metagenome | biome: forest; feature: aquifer; material: sediment | place: USA | collected 2011-08-07 | depth 0.01 m
GGTTGATCTCCGCGGCTAAGGCGTAGAGCAGCATGCGTGACGCGGTCTGCATTTCTGGTGAGCCGTGGCGTAGGATTTCCTCGTGGATGGAGATGCAGGCCTCCGCCATCGCCTCGAAGTCGTCCCGTGGCACCATCACGTATCCTCAATCAGCCGAAGTATCCTGGTGCTGGCAGCTTCAGTTTCTAAGGAATTTATGCGTGGCATTTTATCGCACTTAGGTTGAATGTCAGACAGAGTACGGAGTGCCTAGCTTGGTCCCCGCGTCGGTCGGCGCGTCCGTGTCGCAGTCTTCGTCGTTGGTGTTCATGAGTGATGCAGGCAGCATGTCTTCGAGCGATGCTCGAAGCAGAGAGCTTCTTCATCGCATCGCATCCGCAGTTGGCGTGCCGCTGGAGGCAATTCAGCACGGTGGGCTCCTGGAGATCGAAGCCCGTGAGACCTGTGAGTTACTGCGTATTTGGCGCGGGCTAGACGTTCCCGCGGACCGTCAGAAACTGCTTGCGTTTGCCCGCACGCTCTCATCCAGCCGCAACACCGTGTGATCTGCGACGATGTCGGGGGCAACCTCGAGATTAGCCGATACAGGTTTTTGCGCCGGCGAAGCCATTAGCGCGTCAAGCCTTTTTGCTGCGCATGATGCGGGCATGTCTGGTCGCATACCGAGCCCAGCGTGCACTTCAAGAAACGATCCACCGGCCTCTACCTCTGGACCTGGGTCCTGCTCGACACTTCGCACATGACGGTGAGGGAATCGGACCAGACCTTCCCGTCCGAGGCCCAGGCATCCGCAGCCGCGCTCGCCTTCTCGAAACTCGTGACCCGAGCCGGGAGACGCTGACCGCGCCGACGTCGGGTGGCCTGCTCTCGTCGTTGCGCCGACTGTCAGCCGCCCTGCAGGCTCTCGGCGAAGTCGTCCGGCACCTCGCCCCACTGGCCGAGGATCGTGACGCCCTCCAGCTCGCCGGTCTCGTCGTCGGCCAACACCTTCAGCGCCGCCGCGCCCGGCATCCGCCTAGCTAGGTTCTCGGNCTTCGACCACNNTNCGCNTGCCNGAGCACAGNTCGGACACGCTGNCGCTGATCAAGGCCGCGCGGCACGGGGTGGCGAAGACCTGGCGCGAGCCGGGCGAACGGCCGTGGCNGTACANCAAGGCCGGGCTCGTNACGAACGACCTCGTGCCGCTGTCNCACAGCCCGCGGGCGCTGATCGGCGNNCTGGACCGNGAGCGGTCGGGCCCGCTCATGGCGGCGATGGACGCGTGCAACGCGCGCTGGGGCCGCGGCGCCGTNGTGCCGGCGCGAGCCGGGCTGATGAGCCGGCGCGAATGGAACACCAAGTTCGAGATGCGCACGCCGCGCTACACGACGCAGGTGAGCGAGCTGCCGGTCGCCTACGCCTGAATTGTCACAGGATGCTTGGGTGACCGCTGTGGGTGGGAAACGGCCGGTCCGCTTCTGGGCGGCACATGGGCCGAAGCCGACATGCCGTCCTAACCTTACTCACATCACAGGCTTGCCGAGTGGATCGAAGAACTGCCTAGGCTTGCCTTCATCATGGCCAAACCGGTGTGCCGTCGAGCCCCGTGGTCTCTGCCAGACCACAGACGAGGTTCGCGTTCTGCACCGCCTGACCGGCCGCGCCCTTGCCGAGGTTGTCGACGGCCCCCATCGCGATCACGAGGTCGCGCTCGGGGTCGGCCGCATAGCTGACGAACGCAAGGTTCGAACCCGTAGCCCACTTGGTCTGTGGTGGCCTGTCGGTCACGCGAACGAATGCCCGCCCAGCGTAGAACCGACGTGCCGCGTCCAGGCACGCGTCCGTGGTGGTGCGACCGCGACAGTAGATGGTGGCGAGGACGCCGCGGGTCATCGGCACCAAGTGCGGCGTGAACACGAGACCTGACGCATTGCCGCCACTCAGCCGTTCGATTGCCTCGGACATCTCGGGCATGTGGACGTGCCGGAGTAGACCGTAGGGCAAGAGGTTCTCGTTGCTCTCGGCGTAGCCGAACTTGCTGTCGCCGCCGCGACTGTGATTAGGCGTGGAATAAGGACCCCGTTTTCGGGGTGATCGGCGTCCAAACGGGCCCCCCAGGACAAGTCATCCA